>Ga0187771_10003058_pt1 | contig 11636 bp, 11 predicted proteins | sample 0116_SJ02_MP15_1_FD_133139 | JGI IMG/M metagenome (GOLD analysis project Ga0187771, IMG submission 133139) | Tropical peat soil microbial communities from peatlands in Department of Meta, Colombia - 0116_SJ02_MP15_10_MG | ecosystem: Environmental > Terrestrial > Soil > Wetlands > Peat | place... | reverse complement strand
TGGATCACTTGCTCCAGCCGCGGCCATGTGACCTCGCGACAGCGGGCACGGTCTTAAACCGGCCCCGCCAGAGCCGATGGAGCGGGAGACGGGGCTCGAACCCGCGACATCCAGCTTGGAAGGCTAGCGCTCTGCCAGCTGAGCTACTCCCGCGTCGCGCTCAAGGATACCGCGCCCCGGCGCGCCCCTCCCCCGCTCCGCGGCTCAATGGCCGCAGGCGCGCGCCTCCCCCGCCCCGTCGGCGGTCTGGAAGCTGTGCCCGCAGCTGCAGGTGCGGACGGCGTTGGGGTTGTGGATGGTGAAACCGCCGCCCATCAGGGCGTCGACGTAGTCGATCTCCGCACCCTCGAGGTACTGGGCCGAGTACTCGTCGATGTAGACCCTGAAGTCGCCGACGTCGACGATCTCGTCGTCGTCGCGGGGCGGGTTCTCGTCCAGCCCCATCCCGTAGGAGAAGCCGCTGCACCCGCCCGACTGGATGAAGACGCGAAGGCCGACCCTGGGCTCGGGCTGCTGGGCGATGAGCCCCTTGAGCTGCCCGAGTGCCGCTTCGGAGACGCTGATCATGGGTTGAGCCCTCGTGGTCGGTCAGGTTGGCCCCTGCTCGTTCGATCTCGATCATACGACAGGCCGGCTCCGCGGACACCATGACCGCTGGCCGTCACCCCTCAGCGGCGTCCCCGGCAGCGGCCAGCCGCGGCCATCCCAACCCGGCGCAGCCAAGGCCCGGGCCGGCCGCCATCGGATCACCGCCTATTCCGCCCGGGCTGCCTCGGCGGCGTAGCGGGGCAGGTGGACGTCCTCGCTGCCCGCGAATCGCATCGCCCTGGCCACCCGGTGGTGCCCGGCAACCGTGTCGATCTGGGCAAGCATCTCCTGGCAGATCCGCCGGTAGCTGGGGTGGCCCTGGGGCGAGGTCCGCAGCTCGATGAGGTGGAGGGCCTCCCGGGCGTTGAGCTTGAGCAGGTAGCGGAGGCGATGGCCCAGGGTCACCAGGTACTGGGCCTGCTGCGGGAACTCGGGCTGGATCGCCTCGAACGCCTCCTCGGCCGCCTCCACCGCGCCTCTCCACGAGCCCTCATGTCCCGCGGCGATCACCTGCTCGGGCACCTCGTAGCCCAGCTCGGGAGTCAGGTCCTGCCATTGGACGGTCAGCAGCCGGTGTCGCTGGAGGTCGCGGAACGCCCCGTAGTCCGACACCAGCTCGAAGGTGTAGTCCGCGTGCTCGAACCCCCTTCCCGGCCGGTGGCGCCGGTTGCCGCGGATGCCGACCGCTGCCTCGAAGAGACGGTCCCGCTCCTCTCCCGAGAGGGCCGCGACCCGGGCGTCGAGCTCCGCCAGCGGCAGGGAGGCGTGAGGCATCAGGGCCGCCGCGATGATCCGGGCCTCGCCATCGGCGTCCCAGCGGACCAGGCTGACCGGCCGCCCCGGCTGGACCGCGGGGGACCGCGGTCTCCCACCGCGCGCTCTGAGATCCAGCCGCTCCGCCTCGCTGCGCAGGCCCTCGGCGGTCTCGCGCAGGTAGTCCACCCAGACACCTCCACGGTCGGCGCGATCCAGCCGGCTCAGGAAGTCGGGGATCTCCACCTGCAGCTCCCGGTCGACGAGCTCCGCGTAGGCTCGCGCCTCCGGCAGCGGGTGGGCTCGAAGGCGCATGACCAGCTGCTCGAGCGACTGGGGCGAGGCGAACACCCCGACGTTGCTCACGGTGCCCGCCGGCAGGAGCCCGCGCAGGAGGTCCAGGGCCAGCGCCCGGATGGCCCGGCTGCGGGCCCGCGCATCCGCCTCGTGGGGTAGTGCCCGGTCGAGATGGTCGCGCAGGACGGGGAGCAGCTCCGCGTAAGTGTCGAAGAGCCGGTCCATCGCCCCGCGGTAGGTCTCGCCGTGCCGCGACGCCATCAGCGCCGGCTCCCTGAGGTAGCGATACTCCCCGTCGCGCCGGTCGTCGTAGGCGATGTAGCGGGTGGACTGCTCGAGGTAGGCGGCCAGGCGGCCCCACTCGATCGCCTTGGCGAGCGGCTGGCTCACCTGCTCGCAGGCCAGGTGGACCCCGCCCAGCTGGGCCACCGAGTCGTCGCCGTACTCCGCCAGCACCCTGCCGAAGAGGCGTCCCGCCCGGGCCCGGCCGGCGCCGTCTGGAGGCGGGACGACGCCCCCATCCGCCTCCAGGAACTCGTCGAGGAGCAGCCGGCGCAGGCTCTTCCGGCTCCTGCTGTAGCGGGCAAAAAGCGCCGCCGCCGTCACCTGGGGCAGCCCCCGGAGGACGAAGACCGGCGACTCCAGGTTGCTCACCCATGGCCGGAGCCGGTCCCGCTCTCCGGTCTCGAAGGCCTCGACGTGGTAGTGGTCGCGGGGGTCCGGCATCGCCGCCGAGTGTAGGCGGGCGGAAAGGCCTGCCAACACCGCCGCGGCCCCGTTTCGCGACCGCCGAATAGACTCGGGGGCGATGACCGACGTGGCAGCGCCGGCTCCACCCGCCCAGCGGGCAGCGCCGCCTCCCCTGCATGAGCCGGCGGCGCCGGCACCGCGCTTCCTCGCCGACGTCTACGAGGCAGCCAGCCGGTGCAACAAGTGCTCCCTCTGCCAGGCAGCCTGCCCCACCTACGTCGTCAATCCCGTCGAGTGGGAGACCGCCCGAGGCCGAGTGGCCCTGGTCCGCGACGCGATCGAGGGCAGGCTGGAGCTGCGCGACATCGCCGATGGTCCGCTCTCCACCTGCCTGACCTGCAACAACTGCGTGGCCGTCTGCCCGCCCCGGGTGCCCACCGCCGAGATCGTCAGCCGGGCCCGCCAGGAGCTGCACGAACAGGAGGGGTACCCGCCGGGCCAGAGCTGGCTGCTCCGAAGCGTCCTGCCCCGGCCGAGCGGGACCAGAAACCTCCACCGCCTCGCCCGAGCCACCCAGACCACTGGCCTGTACGCGGCCGCCCGCGGCCTGGGCCTGACCCGCTGGATGGGCACCGTCGGGGCCATGGCCGAGCGGGTCGGGCCGCTGCCCCGCCGTCGAGCCGACCAGCGGGTCCGGGACCTGCCCGCCGTCACCCCTCCGGTACGGGGGCGGCTGGGATTCCTGATCTGCTGCTACCAGAACCTGGTGGCTCCCGAGGCGACCGAGGCGGCCATGCGGGTGCTCCTCGCCAACGGGTACGACCTGGAGGTGCCGGAGACCGGCTGTCTCGGGCTGCCCGCCCAGAGCATGGGCGACCGCCACGCCCTGGTCGACATGGCGGTGAGGACAGTGACCGCGACCGCCGGCCTGCGGGTGGACGCCCTGGTGGGCGACGTGGCCAGCTGCACCGGCCACGTCCAGCGCTACGACCGGATCCTCGGGGATGACCGGCTTCTCGCCGCCGACGCCCGCCGGGTGGCCGGGATGACCGACCTGGCCAGCGCGTACCTGGAAAGGGCCGGCTGGCGGGCTCCGCTCGGACCGCTGCGCTGGACCGTCGCCATCGACGAGCCCTGCTCCCTGCCCGTCGACGGGCCGGCTCGGGGGGTGGCCCGCGCCCTGCTGGGCGGTGTTCCCCAGCTGCGGATCACCCCCCTGGAGGAAGCGGCCATGTGCTGCGGGGGTCCGGGCGCCTATGCCCAGGGTCAGCCGGAACGCAGCGAAGCCATCCTGGCTCGGAAGTTCGAGCACGTCATCGCCAGCCAGGCTCAAGTGCTGGTCACCGAGAACGTCTCCTGTCTGGTCCAGCTCCGCACCGGCGCTCGCCGCCACGCGCCCGGCGTCAGGGTGATGCACCTCATGGAGGTTCTCGATGCATCGATCGAGGCCGCCCAGCGACGCCGCCCCCTGATGCCCGTCCGCTGAGGCCCGGGTTGGCGGCCGCCGCCCCGGGGACGTTGTCGCCGTCCGCCCACGGCTCTCTCGCGGTCATCGACATCGGCTCCAACTCGGGCCGGATGATCGTGGTGAGGGCAGGCTCGGGAGGCCACCTCGAGATCGGTGCCGACGCCCGGTTCCCCCTCCGCCTGGTGCGCGAATCGGCCGCACGCGGTGGCCGTCTCGGCGCGGCAGCGGTCGGCCGCGTCGTCGAGGCGCTGCGGGCCTTCCTGGCGATCTCGAGGAGCGCGGACGCGGACTCGGTGGTCGCGGTGGCCACCGCCGCGATTCGTGAGGCCAGCAACCGGGAGGACTTCGTGAGCCGCGTGGCCGCCGCCTCGGGGGTGGAGCTGGAGGTGCTGTCCGGTGACCAGGAGGCTGGCTTCGCCTACTCCGGCGCGGTGCACGGCCTCCCCGTCGACTCCGGCCTGGTGGTGGACATCGGAGGCGGCAGCGTGGAGATCTGCCACTTCCGGGGCCGGCGCCCACTCCGTCAGTGGACGCTGCCCCTGGGAGCGCTGTTGCTGAGCGATCGGTTCGTCCCCTCCGACCCACCTCGGCCGTCGGAGATCGCCCGGCTTGCCGAGCACGTGATGACCACGGTCGGCCGCGCCGGCGTGCCGCGGCTCGGCTCGGGCGAACAGCTGGTCGGCACCGGCGGCACGCTGCGCAACCTGGCCAAGATCGATCGGGCTCGCCGCACCTACCCGATCACCCGGCTCCACGGCTACCGGCTGAGCCGGGACGGCGTGGATTGGGCGGTCACCACCCTGGCGGGGCGGTCCCTGGCCCGCCGCCGCCGGGTCAGCGGGCTGAGCGACGATCGCGCCGACTCCATAGTGGGGGGGGCTCTCTGCGCCCAGGCCCTGTTCTTCGCCCTCGGCGCGGGCGAGCTCATCGTCTCCGGTCGGGGACTGCGCGAGGGGATCGCCCTCGACCGCCTCGGCTTGCCGATCACGGCCGCGGCCCAGGTGCGAGCCTCCTCGGTAGCCGCCCTGGCGGCGCGCTTCGCCACCTGGGACCCGGCCCGGTCCCGCCTCCGAGCCGGGATCTCGGGCCAGCTCCTCGAGGGACTCGACCCCGGCGCGGCTGAGGACGCCAGGGAGACCCTGGCCCACGCCGCCGACCTGGTCGACATCGGCCGGAGCGTTGACTACTACTCGAGATGGGAGCACGCTGCCCGGATCGTTGCCGACAGCGATCTCTACGGCTTCGGCCACCGGGAGATCGTGCTGCTCAGCGCCACCCTGGAGAGGTCGGGTGACGACCGGGTGACCCTGCCGGGTTACCGGGCTTTGCTCAGCACCCAGGACCGCGGACAGCTGGAGTCGCTGGCAGTGGTGCTACGCCTCGCCGACGAGCTGAGCCATCGCCTCCTCGCCGGCCAGTCGATCAGCGTCCAGGCTCGGCGCGGCGGGGTCAGCGTGCTGGTGCCATCGGACGTGGGCCGGCTCGACGAGGAGGTGGAGCGTCGCTTCCAGCGCTGCTTCGGGCGGCCGCTGCGTATCTCCGTCGAGGCGTGACCGGCGGCAGGCGAAGGCGCCGGACGCTCTCGGCCACCCCCTCGACCATGATGTAGCCGGGCGGTTTGTGGCCGTCGCCGACCCAGAGGAGCCCCCTGATGAGCGGCTGGCGGAGGACGTCCTCCCCCTGGGCGACCCGGTTGACCGGCCAGGCGTCCCGAAATCCGGCGACCGAGAGGATCTCGCAATCGGCGAAGGCGGCTCCGAGGATCCGGCGGAGATCGCCGAGGCCCGCCTCCCGCCCCTCAGCGATGGAATCGCCCCGCAGCACCTGATGGGACATCACCAGGTGCTTCCCAGGCGGGGCGAGCCCGGGGTCGCCGTTGCTGGGCTGGACGATGCCGGCCACCCGTTCCGTGCCCAGGCAGAACATCACGCTGCGGTGGGGAACCACGGAGATCGGGCTCAGCAGCTGGATCTTGAGGCCGGTGGCGGGCCGCACGCGGTCCAGCGCCCGCCGGCCGCGGGTTGCCGCCGCCCTGGGCAGGGCGTCCCCCGTGTCGCCGAGACCCGGCGCCGGCTCACCGCCGGCGGCGATGGCGAGCGTCGCCTCGGCGCCGATGTCGCTCACCACCAGGGGAGCCTCGACCACCAGCCTCTCCCCGGTCCGGCGATGGCGGGCCTCGACGGCGGTCACCCGCGCCGCCGGCTCCGGGCGGCTCCCCAAGTCAGGTTGCGTCCGGATCGTCTCCGCCGCCCTCTCGAGGAGGACGCATCCTCCGCGACGCTCGAGCTCCGCGACCAGCGCGTCGATGACCCCCCGGCACCCGCCCCGGGGGATCCCCGGCGGCCCGTCGCGCAGCATCCGGTAGACGACGTGGCGGAGCTCGCTCAGCTGCACGCGCTCGAGGGGGAGGCTGAGGGCGAACTCGGTGAACGCCCGCCAGAGCTGGTACAGCCGCGCGTCCGGTCCGACCGCGCCGCCCAGCCAGGCCTCGGCGCTGCCCCGCCTGCCGCCCACCAGCTCGGCGGCCAGGCGCAGCGCCGCGCGCCGCTCCGTCGAGGGCAGGATGCGGAGGAGATCGCGGTGCCGGTGGCAGCCCAGCTGCCTGCCCTCCATCCAGATCGAGCAGATGACCTCGGCGCCGGCGATGGCGACCGGAACCCGAAGCTCCCGGAGCAGCCGGGCCAGAGCCCCGCCGGGGCCGCTGGGGACGAGGTGGAGAGCTCCGGTGGACACCTCGGCGCCGCGGACCGGCGTCGCCGTGAAGCGGCCGCCGGCGCGGTCGGCCCGCTCCAGGACGACGACCCGCCGGCCCTCGCCCGCCAGGCGCACCGCAGCGAGCAGCCCGCCGAGTCCGGCTCCGATGACCACGGCATCGGCTCGTTCGGTTGCCATCCGCTCCGCGGTGGTGGTCGGCATGCGGTCCCATTCTCGTGCTTGAGCCGGGAACGAGCCCTCGCCTCAGCTCACCCGACGTCGCCCGACCGAGGCAAGGCCATTCCAGGCCAGCACCCTCTCGATGGTCTCTGAGATGCCGCAACGGCGTCAGGGTGTGCACCGCCAGCATCACCGCATCGCGAGACCAGCTTTCGGACAAAGCATTTCAAAACTGGTCCGCCGGCACAGAGGTGCTGCCTCACCTCCCCCGCCGCGGCTCGGGCCTGGACACGCACCCCGTGCACGCCGGGGAGCAGCCTCCCCGGCCCCACCAGCCCAGCACGGCGAGCGCCCCTCCTGCCCCACCCCGGGACAGTCCAGCGCCGCAACCGAGCCTCCGGTGCCGGCCCGGCTCAGCCCAGCGCGGCGAGCGCCTCCTCGATGGAGGTGGCCACGCAGGTGAATGAGGGCACGTCGCGCACCGTGTGGGTGGAGGCCTCGCTGCCCCGCATCTCCTGGACCAGGTCGAGGAAGTCGCTCACCGAGTCGCTCTCGAAAGCGACCACGAACTCCTGGTCGTCCAATCCGAACGAGTAGGTGGTGTTGATCTTCACCCCCGGGTAGCGGTGGCCCATGGCGATGTGCTCGTCCATCTGGCGCTGGCGCTCCTCGCGGCTCAGCCGGTACCAGGCCCGGGTCTTGACGAACGGGTAGACGAAGAGGTAGCGGCGCTGGGTCGGGGAGATGATCAGGCGGCTGCTCCTCCCCTCCTGCGGATCGCCACCCTCGTGCACGTGACGCTCCACATAGGTGCTGGGCTTGGTCATCGCCAGGTAGTGGTGGGGCTGCTCGAGGTAGCCGGCCAGCTCGGTCCGGTTGATCCGTGCGGCCAGCTCATGGAGGTCATCGAGCCGGTCGCTGACCGTCCAGAGCATGAAGTCGGCGTCGCCCCGTGTGCCCACCAGGCTGTAGGTGCGCAGCACCACGCCGTCCCGAGCGGCCATGTCTCGGACCACCGAGATCAGCTCGGCACGGTGGGCAGCGCGCTGCTCCGGACTGCGGCGCCGCCACTCCGGGACCACCCGGTAGAAGGCGTAGCGGACGAACTGCCGGGCGCCGGGAGCACGCCGGCTGGCATCACGGACGCGGATGGGAGCAGGTGCGGAGCCGGGCTCGGCGAGGTCCGTCGGGGCCGCGACGGTGTCGGTCATCGACCGCATCCTATCGCTAGGGCTGTCTGCCGCCGGCCTCTCGAAGCGCGGCCCTGCGGACGAGCCGTTGCTCCCGGCGAATTCGCGCCTCCGCCTGGCGGCGCCGCTCCTCGGGCGTCTCAGCGACCAGCGGCGCTGCCGGCGTCGGCCTGCCGTCGGCATCCAGGGCCACGAAGACCAGGTGGGCGGTGGCAACGTGGCGGCGCTCGCCGTGGGGCAGGCTCTCCACCTCCACCCTCACCCCCACCTCCATCGAGGTGCGGTGGACATCGTTGACCATCGCCCTGACGGTGACGACGTCACCGATGAAGGCGGGGCCGAGGAAGCTCATCTCATCGATGGCGGCGGTCACCACCCGCCGGCGCGAGTGCTTGATGGCGGCAATCCCGGCGGCGCCGTCGACCAGCCGGAGGATGGTGCCGCCGTGGACATAACCAGCGTTGTTGGCGTGCTCGATCTCCATCACCTGGCTCAGCTCGGTGGCGGACGCCGAGGCGGGCCGCGGGGTGAGGTCGGGCTCGCTGTCCATCAGCGCTCGCAGGGCCAGGGGGATCGGGAAGCCCCCATGGTGGGTCGCGGGCTCCCGGTGAGGCGCCGGCCCGACGGCCGCAGACGAGCTGTCCGGCGCCTTCTGCCGCCCGCGGCCGGTCATCGCAGCGAGGCGAGGAGGGCGCGGGTGACGGTGGACAGGCCGACCTCCAGGGCGCGCTCGTCGATGTCGAAGCCGGGATGGTGGTGGGGCGGCCGCTCGGTGAGGGCCGGGTCGCCCGCGCCCACCAGGAAGTAGCAGCCCGGGACATGCTCCAGGAAGTAGGCCATGTCGTCGCCGACGGTGAGCGGCCGGGCCACCTCGACGTGGTCGGAACCGACTGCGTCCGTGGCCGCCCGGCGCACCGCCTCCGCCACTTCGGGATCACTGACCACCGGAGGGCACCCGGCGACGAGCTGGTAGGCGGCCTCGGCGCGGAGCGCCGCCGCCACGCCGCCGGCGACCTCCTCCACCCGGCGGAGCAGATGGCGGCGCAGCTGCTCGTCGGCGGCCCGCACCGTCCCGCGCAGCTCCACCTCCTCGGCGATCACGTTGAAGGCCTGACCCCCGCGAATCATGCCGATGGTGACCACCGCGGTGCTGCCGGGAGCGACCTCCCGGGCGACCAGCGTCTGGAGCGCGACAACCACCTCGGCGGCGGCGAGCACGGGGTCGACACTGAGATGGGGAAGGCCTCCATGGCCAGCACGACCCCGGATCACGAGCCGGAACTCGTCCGCACTGCCGAAGAGCGGACCGGGGGTCACCGCCACCCGGCCGACCTCGATACCCGTCCAGAGATGGATCCCAAGTGCCCTGTCGACCCCGGCCAGCGCACCCGCCTCGATCATCGGCAAGGCGCCGGTCGCGGTCTCCTCCGCGGGTTGGAAGCAGAGGCGCAACCGGCCCCGCCACTCGTCGCGCAGCGCGGCTATCACCGCCCCGGCGCCGATTGCGATAGCCATGTGCCCATCGTGGCCGCAGGCATGCATAACCCCCGGAACCTCGGAGCGGACGGGGCGCCCGTCGTCCCGCTCCGTGACCGGCAGAGCATCCATGTCGGCCCGGTAGAGGACGGTCGGTCCGGAGCCAGCGCCGGCGATCTCGGCGAGCACCCCGGTCCCCCCCACTCCCTCCGTGACCGTGAACCCGAGAGCGCGGCACCGCCGGGCAACCTCACGAGCCGTCCGGTGCTCCTGGTGAGCCAGCTCTGGGTGGCGATGGAGATCGCGCCGCATCTCCAGCACGTCAGGCGCCACCCGGCCCACTTCGACGGCAAGGCGATCGGCGAGCGCCACGGCGGTCATCCGGGTGTGCCCGGGTCTGGCCGCCAAGCGGTATCGAAACCCATCAGCCGGCGGCCAGCCGCGCCGCCGCGGTGGCGACGTGCCGGTTGGCCACCACCTGGCTGGCCCCGGCCGCCATCGCCCGCTTCATCACCCCGTCCTGGTCGTGGTCGCAGAAGGCCACGATGGACGCGAGATCCTCTCGGTGCCTCATCCGGGCGATCGCGCTGATCCGAGCTTCCACGTCGGCATTGAGGTCGACGAAGACCAGTCGCGAAGGCCCGACCTGGTCACCCCGAGACACCTGAAGAAGCTGAAGCCGGTGGGGGGACAGCGCCGACCGGATGCGGCTGGCCATGATCAGGTCGGACCCGAGCAGGGTCACCGCGGCCGGCCTTTGACTCATTGAGCGTAAGCATAGGCGCGGCGGGGGGCGGCCTCCTCGCGCCGGAGCCAGGGCGGACACCGACGGTGCGGCAGATTGCCCCGGTCGGCTACAACAGGTGCAAGGGCATCCGGGTACGAGGTTTGGACGGCTCATGGAACTGGAAGTGCTTCCCGGTCGTTACGCCGTGTGCCGGCTTCAGCCAGACCAGGTGCAGCCCATCTGGGCGCGGAGCCCGGCGGGACAGGAGCTGCTTTCGGTCACCTGGTCCGATTCCGAGCTCTCGGTGGTGTGCCCGGAGCAGCGGGTGCCCAGCGGCACGCCCTCGGAGAGGGGGTTCACCGTGATGCGGGTCAAGGGGCCGCTCGAGCTCTCCCTGACCGGGGTGCTTGCCTCGCTCACCATCCCCCTGAGGGACCAGGGGGTCCCGGTCTTCGCCATCTCCACCCACGACACCGATTACCTGCTGCTCCGCGACGACGACGTCGACCGGGGTGCCGCGGCCCTGGAGGCGGCGGGGCACTCGATCGGCCGGCTGACGGTCGGGGAGCAGGAGCAGCCGGTGACCGGACACCTGGAGGCTCCGGTCGTCGCCGACCAGCTCTAGGGAGAGCGCCCCGGGGCGGTCTGAGCGCGCCCCGGCGAAACCATGCCCCCGCCTCCGACAATTGCCGGCGTGGAGATCGAGACGGTGGGAGTGGCCGGCGCCGGGCAGATGGGCGCCGGGATCAGCGAGGTCTGCGCCACCCGCGGCCTCCGGGTTGCCGTGGTGGAGGTGTCCGCGGAACTGGCCGAGGCGGGACGTCGGCGGATCGAGCAGTCGATGGCGCGCGCCGTCGAGCGGGGCAAGCTGAGCGAGGCGGAGCGCGACGCGGCGCTGGGGCGGATCACCGTGGGCACGGATCTCGAAGCGTTCCGGGGCGCCGATATGGTCATCGAGGCCATCCCCGAGAACCTCGCCCTGAAACGCGAGATGTTCACCCGCATCGACGCCATCGCCCCGGATCGGGCCATCCTGGCCACCAACACCTCGGCGCTCCCGGTGATCGAGATCGCCCGGGTCACCGACCGCCCCGAGCAGGTGGTAGGGACCCACTTCTTCAACCCCCCGCCGGTGATGCGGCTGCTCGAGCTGGTGCGGACCGTGGCCACCGCCGATGGCGTCGTCGACACCGCTCGCGGATTCGGCGAGCGGCTCGGCAAGCGGGTCATCGTGGCCCAGGACCGGGGTGGCTTCATCGTCAACCTCCTGCTGGTCCCGTTCCTGACCAGCGCCATCCGGCTCTACGAGGCGGGGTTCGCCAGCCGGGAGGACATCGACGACGGCATGCGTCTGGGTTGCAACCATCCAATGGGACCGCTTCAGCTGATCGACTACATCGGCCTGGACACCCATCTCGCGGTGTGCGACGCGCTCTATGAGGAATACGCACTCCCGGAATACGCGGCCCCTCCCCTGCTCAAGCGGATGGTGGCCGCCGGCTGGCTGGGTCGCAAGAGCGGCCGCGGTTTCTACGACTACCGGGACAAGCCCCCCGCGAAGGCTGGCTGACCG
>Ga0187771_10003057_pt1 | contig 11636 bp, 8 predicted proteins | sample 0116_SJ02_MP15_1_FD_133139 | JGI IMG/M metagenome (GOLD analysis project Ga0187771, IMG submission 133139) | Tropical peat soil microbial communities from peatlands in Department of Meta, Colombia - 0116_SJ02_MP15_10_MG | ecosystem: Environmental > Terrestrial > Soil > Wetlands > Peat | place... | reverse complement strand
TGTCTGGCCCTTGACGGTCATCTCGCGCTTCTTTTCATCCACCGAGATGTCGCCCGCGCCGGCCACGCAGCACTTGCCCATGCCACGCGTGACCACGGCAGCGTGGCTGGTCATGCCGCCGCGAGACGTAAGAATTCCGACCGCCACTTCCATGCCCTGAATATCTTCCGGCGTGGTTTCGCCGCGTACCAGAATCACGGGATTCTTCTTGGTCCCGTGTCCGGCTTTTTCTACTGCTTCGTCCGCGGTGAACACGATCTGGCCGACGGCCGCACCCGGTGAAGCCGGCAGCCCGGTCGCGAGCACTTCTACTTTCGCACTCTTTTCATCGAGGCGCGGGACAAGAAAATCGTAGAGCTGGTTCGGCTCGACGCGGAAGATCGCCTCTTCTTTGGTAATCAGCCCTTCCTCTACCATCTGAATCGCCACTCGCACCGCCGCCAGCCCCGTGCGCTTCCCGTTGCGCGTTTGCAGCATGTAGAGCTTGCCGTCCTGGATGGTGAACTCGAAATCCTGCACGTCGCGGTAATGTTTCTCCAGCCGCGTAGTGATCTCGTGCAGCTGCTTGTAAACCTCGGGCATGATCTTTTCGAGCTCCGAAATGTGAACCGGAGTGCGCACGCCCGAAACCACGTCCTCGCCCTGCGCATTCATCAGGAATTCGCCGTAGAACTCCTTGGCGCCTGTGGCTGGATTGCGCGTGAAGCCCACGCCGGTCCCGCTGGTCTCGCCCAGGTTGCCGTACACCATGGCTTGCACGTTGACTGCTGTGCCCAGCATGTCGTCAATGTTGTTGATGCGGCGATAGTGCTTCGCGCGATCGTTCTGCCAGGAGCGGAACACAGCGTCGCGTGCCATGACCAACTGCTCGTGCGGATCCTGCGGAAAGTCGCGCCCGGCGTGCTTCTTAACGACCTTTTTATACTCGACAATCACTTCTTGCAGATCCTTCGCGTCGAGTTCGGTGTCGAGCTTTACTTTCTTCTGATGCTTTTTGGCATCGAAAACTTCCTCAAACGCCGACTTTTCGATGTCAAGCACGACGTTGCCGAACATCTGGATCAGCCGGCGGTAGGAATCGGCCGCGAAGCGCGGATTGTTGCTGCGCTTGGCCAGCGCCTCAACACTCTTATCGTTCAGGCCCAGGTTAAGGATCGTGTCCATCATGCCGGGCATGGAGAACTTCGCGCCGGAGCGGACGCTCACCAGCAGCGGATTGTCGCCTTGGCCGAGCTTCTGGCCTTGCAGCGCTTCCAGCTTGGTCAGCGCCTCGTTCATCTGCTGGTCAACCTCTTTGGATAACGACCCGCGCATGTACTCGCGACAAGCTTCGGTCTGAATGGTGAACCCGGGAGGCACGGGCAGCCCGGCGTTGGTCATCTCGGCCAGGCCGGCGCCCTTGCCGCCCAGCACGTCCTTCATTTTCCCGTCGCCATCGGCTTTGCCGCCGCCGAAAAAGTAAACGTACTTGGTTGTGGATTTCTTGGTTTCCTTCACTTGAGCTTCCGGCAGAGTGATTGTCGCCATATGAGTCCTTTGTCTCTGGATTTGAAAACTTGGTGCTGAATCTGTTGATCCTGGTGTGGCGCGACGCTTTCAGCGCTACAACGTGATGTCATTCCGAGCGCCGACCTCTGGCGCGAGGAACCTGATGTTCATGGCATGACCAAAAGCGGATTCCTCCCTTCGGTCGGAATGACAAACTGTGGGGCCGGTCTCACCCCTTCCCTTCCGTGACGATCTCGGAAAAACCGGCAATGGTCGAGAACTCGTGCAACAACGTCCGCAACAGCGCCAGGCGGTTCGCCCGCACCCGCTCGTCTTCCACCATCACCATAACTTTGTCAAAGAAACGGTCCACAGGCTCGCGAGCCGCTGCAAGTAAAACTAAGGCATCTGTATACTGACTCCTCCGCCGGCGCTCCTCAATTCGTGGACCGTTAATGCGGATGTATGCTTCAAGATTCTTCTCGTCCTCCGCTGAGTCAGCCAGGCACTCGAATGTTGTAGCCCCCTCGATTCCTTTCTCTGACGCTTGTTTCAGAATATTCCGGATGCGTTTGCACGCCGCGGCAATAGCTCGGAACTCAGGCGTGTTTATCACCTGCTTCACCGCTTCGGCCCGTGCCAGCGCGTCGACCACATCATCCGCTCCAGCGCCGAGTACAGCTTTGACCACGTCGTAGGCGTAGCCGCACACATCTTTAAGGTAGAACTCCAGTCGTTCGTGGAAAAACGCCGTCACCGCATCAGAAAACGCGGCATCGCTGACAAACTTCTTTTCCGCTTCCGACTTCTGATATCCCGCGCGCGCATCCCGCATCATCTCGGTCAGCCGCAGCGGCAGTTTCTTCTCCGCGATCACCTTTACGATTGCGTTCGCTTGCCGTCGCAGTGCAAAGGGATCCTTTGACCCGCTCGGTACCAGGCCCAAGGAGAACATGCCCGCGATCGTGTCCGCCTTGTCGCCGATTGACAGCACTGCGCCTTCGGTAGAGCGCGGGACTTGGTCGTCGGTGGACTCTGGCTTGTAGTGATCGTAGATGGTATCGGCGACCGCCATCCGCGTCGCTTCGGGCAAGCCGGGATCAAGCTGCTGCACCCGCGCGTACAAGCCCCCTACAATCCCTTGCAGTTCAGTGAATTCCTTCACCAGTTCGGTGGTCAGGTCAGCCTTGGCCAAGCACGCTGCTTTGTGAACGACGCCGGGCCGCACCGTGATTTCATGCTGCTTGAGAATCTCGCACAGCCAGCTGCAGAGCCGCTGCACCCGGTGTGTTTTGTCGTAGTAGCTGCCGAGATCCTTCTGAAACGTTACATGCCTCAACAATTCCAGGCGGTCCAGCAGAGATTTCTTCTGGTCGGTCTCCCAGAAGAAGCGCGCGTCGTTGAAGCGCGCCCGCAAAACGCGCTCATTGCCGTGACGAATCAACCCCTCTGGATCGCTGTCGGTATTGAGCACAGCCAGGAAATGCGGCAGCAGCTTTCCGTTCGCATCTTCGACCGCAAAATACTTCTGGTGATCTCGCATTACTGTCACGAGCACTTCTTCCGGCAGCGCCAGGAATTGCGGATCGAAGCCACCGAGAATGACTGAGGGAAATTCTGTCAGATTGACAACGGTATCGAGCAGCGCCTTGTCCTCGCGCCAGCGCGCGCCGGAAATCGTGCGCGTGGCCGCGTCCAGCGCTTTACGAATCTGCAACTCGCGGTCGGAGCGGCCGAGAACTTTTGCCGCACGAAGAGAATCGATATAAGCTGATCCGGCTCGCGGGATCGTCACTACGCCATCGGACAAGATCCTGTGCCCGCGCGAAGTCCTCCCTGCACGAATGCCGTCGAATACCATATCCTTAATCACTTCGTCATCGAGCATGGCTACCAGCCAGCGCACCGGGCGCACGAAGCGTTCATGGGGCTGGCGCCAGTACATGCTCTTCGGCCAATAAATCGAAGCGATTTCTTTGGGCAGGTTCTCGGCCAGAATCTCGGCTGCGCTACGGCCTTTTCTTGTCACCTTGGCTGCGATGTATTCGCCCTTGGGCGTTGAGATTTTTTCGAGCTGCGCGACGTCAACGCCGGCCTTCTTAGCGAATGCGTGTGCGGCTGCGCTGGGTCGACCGTCTTTATACGCAACGCTGACCGCCGGCCCGATGACCTGCTCGCTGACATCCGGTTGCGAGGCAGGGATGCCCGAAACCATGACTGCCAGGCGGCGAGGCGTTTCAAAACTGGTCGCCGCGTCAGTTGCCAGCCGCTCTCTAGTGAGCAACGCCCCCATGCGCTCCCGCAACTCCAGCGAAGCCGCGTCGATCATCCGCGCCGGAATCTCTTCGCACCCGATCTCTAAGAGGAAATCTGGCATGTTTTCAAACTATCAAGTTTCTCAAAAGCCAAGTCGCCGGACTGTGATGTGCGTCACAGCAACCCTGTTCAAAACTCGCGACAGTCGCGTAGCGACGGTATCCATTAGCCCAGGGCGTAAGCCCTGGGTAGGCAACCAACTTGGAAACCGAGTCCCGTCAGGGACGACACTCACGAACCCACAGGCGACAGCGTCCCTTTCTTGGCTTTCGGCTTTTTTTCACGTGCAGGCTCAGCCTCGTCGGACTTTTCGGCTGCAGTTTCGCCCTTTTGCTGGTCCACCCACGCCTTCGCGATCCCCACCGCCAGCGCCCGCACGCGCGCGATCACACCCACACGCTCGGTCACCGAAATCGCTCCCCGCGCATCGAGAATGTTGAACAGGTGCGAGCACTTCAGACACAGATCGTACGCGGCAAGAAGAGAGGCGCTCCTACCGAGACTCCCTTCGACATTGGCCCAACCGGTCTCATCGCCCTTCAGGTTGGTTTGAGTGACGACGAAAAAGGGGAGATCTCTGTCGGTCGGCTTCCTGTGGAGTTGTTCGACCTCCAGGTTCAAAGAATTGTCATTGCTTTGAAGGAGCCTGAACTTGTATCTCAGGCCGGGGGTGAGTCTCAGCTCAGTATGTTTTCCAGCTGTTATTCGGACGATTCTCCCCGTGATGCTCTGAAGAACCATTTCCTGCCACGCCCACGTAATCGAGTCAGGCCCTGCGCTGTACCAGAAAAGAGGGGCGCGTATTAACGACTTGCACTCCGCTTCATACAACTCGAAGTGCCTCCACGTTTTTTCGACGTCCGCCGCCTCGAAGTTGTACACGGAAAACTGCTGCTCATCAGCCAGCCGGACATCCCCATACTTCACCACACTGCCCGATTCCGGCTCCCGCGCCCACACGATGTCGTAGATCGAATCCACATCCTGCAGGAAGGCTGCGATGCGCTCCAGGCCATAGGTCAGCTCAACCGAAATCGGGTTCAGATCCAACCCGCCGCACTGCTGGAAGTAGGTGAACTGCGTGATCTCCAGCCCATCGAGCATCACCTGCCAGCCGATGCCCCATGCGCCGAGTGTAGGCGACTCCCAGTTGTCTTCTTCAAACTTGATGTCGTGGTGGCGTAGGTCAATGCCAATCGCCGTGAGCGACTCCAGATACAACTCCTGAATGTTCTCGGGCGGAGGCTTCAGGATCACCTGCAACTGCATGTGCTTGAACAGCCGGTTCGGATTTTCGCCGTAGCGCCCGTCCGCCGGACGCCGCGACGGCTGCACATACGCGACTTTGTAGGGCTGCGGCCCGAGCACGCGCAGAAAAGTCTCCGGCGCCATCGTGCCCGCCCCAACTTCCACATCGTAGGGCTGCTGCAGCACGCATCCGCGTTCGGCGAAGAACGTTTGCAGGCGCAGGATAAGTTCCTGGAAGGTGAGCGGGTTGGGAGATGATGGCGTCATGAACGAAGCTGCTAGCTCCTCGCTGCTAGCTAATTTCGCCTCTGCTGGAAGCCAGTGGCCAGGAGCTAGAAGCTGCCTTTTACAGTGCCGTGGGAGCGCAACAGGTTAATCAACGATTGTAACGGAAGTGAACCGCAGCCGTCATGGGTGAGAACTCAGGACCGCGGACAGGCCATTGAGGATCAGCAGGCAGTGATAGGAACTCGGTTGGATCTAATCGTCGCCACCGCCGCCTCCATCGCCGCCACTGTCGCCTCCGCTGTCCCCGCCGCTGTCGGAGCCACCGGAATCCGCGCCATCGCTGTCCGCCCCGATGTCGCCTTCGGCGTCCGCTTCGGGTTGGCCGGCGTCGGATTCCTCAACCGCAGTCTCCTCCTCTTCTGCTACTTCCTCTTCGCGCGGAGGATCAGCCTTCTCCCATCTGCCGGGAGGCAGCCGGAACGACGAACTCCCCGCCCGAGGCAGATCGATATCCGCGCCGCTGCCGCTGTCAGCGAACGTGTAGCAGGAGCCGTCGTTGTTCTCGACGTAGATCTTGTGGTTCTTAGTCTTGACCAGCTTGGCTTGATGCTTATGGCGTCCGTGGCGATGAGTGACCAGCGCAAAAACAATCACGAGGAAGACGATGATTCCGAGTACGACAGCAATGTTAGTTCTACTAGCCGGCTTCCCGGTTTGCATATTGGACTCCTTGGCCGTTCCCAGGGTCCCTAAGCGAACTCCAACCGCCTGAGCTTGATTCGGTCAGCGCGAACCTGCGCTAGGTCGTAATGCGCCTGCTGGGTGAGCCAGGTCTCGGCGCTTCCGCCAAAGACTTTGGAGAGGCGCACTGCCATTTCCGGCGAGATTCCCCGCTTCCCGTTCACCAATTCGGACAGGGTGGTCCGCGTCACGCCGAGGGCAGCTGCAGCCTGTGTGATCGTAAGCCCCAATGGCTCAATGCACTGCCGCAATACAAAACCGCCGGGGTGCGGAGGATTCTTCATCGCCATGACCATGCTCCTTCAGTGGTAATCCATGTAATCAACATCTGCCGCGTCTTCCCCTTCAAAGCGGAAGATCACTCGCCAATTCGCGCGCACCGTGACAGACCAGAAACCCCCTAAGTCCCCCTTCAGCAGGTGCAGGTGAAAGCCCGGCAAAGCCAGATCCGCCGGCGTTCGGCTCGCATCCAGGCGCGCCAAAATGTCGCGCAGCTTCTGCGCGTGCTGTACAACCACTCCGGCGGGGGTCGTCGTCCTCGTAGAGGCGTTTCAGTCCCTTGTGGCGGAAGGAACGAATCACCTCTCAGTGTAATGCGTTACGTAACGCATGTCAAAATGCCACCGTGCACCTTGGTAATCAGCCAGCTAGCTTCGCCAACATTCCCGCCGTGACCAGCTTTTTCTCGATATGCCGCTCGAGGATCTGGATCAGGAACTTGCGCAGGTCAGCGCACTGTGATTTCGGCCAAGGTGCACCTACGAAGTACTCGACTGGGGCGCGAAACATTTGCGCGGCCAGCGTGCGCGACTCGCTGGAAAGTTCTGACGACGCCAACCGCTTGTCGTCGGAGCACCTCAGGCCATCGGAGAGTGCATGGAACCAGGCGCGGCTCCCGTCTAGGCTGCGGCCGCACACGACGCACTCGGTCAACTCGGGCAGGAAGCCGACCAGTCGCGTCAGCCACAGTTCGAAATAAGTGACCGGCATCCAGACGTCGGGCCCGGTTAGAACGTGCAATACTGAGAGCGCCAGGCGGAATATGGCGTCGTTCGACTCGCGGTCGGGCAGCAGTTCGTCGAGCAGTTCGGCAATATGCCCCAGCGCCACCGCCCGCGGGTAGCTCACTTCCGAGGCTAGGGGAGAAGCGAGCACCTCGCAGGCGTCGAGGCGGGCCAGTTCTTGCCCCTCGCGCACGTCATAGAATGCACGCACATAAGTCAGCGGTTCCAACGCGCCGCCGAAGCGTCGCTTCGACTTCTTGGCCGAGCGTGCCACGCCGCGCAGTTTGCCCTCGGCGCGCGTGAACAGCGTGATCAGCAGATCGGCCTCGCGCAGCGGATAGGTGCGCAGCACAATCGCTTCTGACTCTCGCAAGGCCATGGGCGTGAGGAGTGACGGCTTGATTCTAGTGGAAGGGGCTCTCGGCCGTCAGATAGCGGCAGAAGCCCAACGCCTGCGTCGTGGGAAGAAACTGAATTGGCCGGCATCGAGTTCAAAGCCGAGTAACGCGGCAGACCACCCAAAACGAAGACGGCGCGCAATCCGTTCGGTCGCGCGCCTGTCAACTCGGCTACGGGCTGATACGCTCAGCGCCCGAAGTACTTGGCGTTCTTGGCGGTGAAGTCCTTCCACTTCTCCGGCAGATCATCGAGGGCGAAGATGGCTGAGACTGGGCATACGGGAACACATGCGCCGCAGTCAATGCACTCGACCGGATCGATGTAGAGCAATTCTTCGGTGGCGTAGGCGGGCTCATCCTTTTTGGGATGGATGCAATCCACCGGGCAAGCATCGACGCACGCGGTGTCCTTGGTGCCAATGCACGGCTCAGCAATCACATAAGCCATAAGGGTATCCGTCTCCTGAGATTCTTGGTTGTTTCATTCTAGCGCAGGGGTTGGTGGTTGGTCATTCTAGCAAAAATGCGGACGCACGGTACAGCCGGCCGTAAGCTGGCCGGTTTTCGGCAACCCGTTGATTTTCGTGGCACTTGCAATAAGAAGTTCCGGGCTTGGCCGCGGGATTGCGCTGACGGTCCCCCCAGGCACGTCCGCACGCGCGGCAAAACTAAAGTCATCTGGCACAACCATTCTGGGAATGTCCTAATACTGGAAAGGAGTGTGGCACGACCGGAGAAAGGCTGCCGCTCATGAGCAAACTTAGGGTCCTGGTTTCTCTCATCACCGAAGACAACGACTATCAGTTGGAACAAGCGGCTTCTGCGCAAGCCGCCGCCCTCGAACTTGGCGCTAGTGTTCAGATTGTCTACTCCGGCAACGATGCCGTGCAGCAGACCCAGCAGCTGCTGAGTTTCATTCAGGAGCCATCAAAGCGTCCCGACGCCATCCTGGTCGAACCCGTGGGCACGGCCATGCCGCAAGTGGCTCGAGCTGCAGTAACGGCGGGAATTGCCTGGGGCATCATCAACAGCAACGTCGACTACATTCCGCAACTGCGCCAACACGCGATGGTACCGATTTTCTCCGTTGCTTCCGATAACGAACAAATCGGCAAGATCCAGGGCCATCAGATCGCGGCCATCCTGGGGGACGAGGGGTGCGTTCTGTATATCGAAGGCCCCGTCGGCCGTGACGTGCCCAAATTGCGTTCGAGCGGCATGATGGCGACGAAACCACCGCTCGTCCAGATTAAGGGACTCCGCGGCGACTGGACCCAGCAGAGCGGCTACCGCACGATCCAGTCCTGGCTGGCGCTTAGCACCTCGCGGGATCTGCATGTGGGCATGATCGTCAGCCAGAACGACGATATGGCGATGGGAGCACGCCGGGCCTTTGGAGAATTGGCCGATATACGCGCCCGCGATAGCTGGCTCAATTTACCGATCACGGGCTGCGACGGCGTCCCGAAAGCCGGCCAGGCCTGGGTTGAGAAGGGATGGCTCACCGCCACTATCATTTCCCCGCCACTGGCAGGAGTAGCAATGCATTTGCTGGCCAAGGCCATGAAAACTGGGTCGCAGCCGGCAGAGCGGACCCTTATCCCGCAGACCTCCTTCCCCGCATTGAAGGACCTGCCCAAAGCCCGCGCACACGCCGCGCACTGAATCACTTCCCTGCGTTCTTTGCTTATTGCGCGCGGACCAACTCTTTCGCCTCGCGCGGCTGGAACTCCACAATGTGCCCTGCAACTGCGCTGGCAGCAACCGTCAGTGGGGACGCCAGATACATCTGGCCCGGGCCGCTGCGGCCGGGGAAGTTGCGGTTCTGCGCGCTGATCACCACCTGATCGGGACGAGTCGAAACCCCGGGCCCGGCATTGATGCACGCTCCGCAGCTCGGCTCGATCACCTTCGCCCCGGCCTTGTGGAAGATGTCCAGATACCCCCTGCGCAGGCAGTATTCCCGCGTTTCCTGTGAACCAAACTGAATGTAGAACTTCACCGAATCGGCCACCCGCCTGCCCTGCCTCAGCGCATCAGCAAGCACCAGCGCGTACATGTCCATGTCTTCGTTCTTTCCCGCGGTGCAGGTACCGCCATAGGCAATCTCGACCGGGACGACACTGTTTAGCTCGCGGATATACTTTCCGTTCCCGGGATCTCCGGGCGTAGCCACCATGGGCGTGATCTGGGCCGCGTCGAGCTCGATTACGTGCGCGTATTGTGCTCCCGGATCGCTGCACAGGCCGGCAATCATGGCTTCGGCCCGCTTGCGATCCATACCGCGCCGCTCGATGAGGAAATCAACCGTTTTCCGGTCGGGCGCGACGATGCCTGTGAAGCCTCCGATCTCGGCCGCCATGTTCGTCATGGTGGCTCTCTCATCTACGCTGAGTTCCTCGATTGCTTCGCCTGCGTATTCGATCACCTTGGCCAGTGCCTCGCCGCTGCGCACGTAGTCGAGGCTGAGAATCTTGAGGATGAAATCCTTTGCCGTAACGTTGGCATGCTTGCGGCCCCGAATCACGATCTTCACCGACTCCGGAACGCGCACGCGCACGTCTTTGGTGATCCACGAATTGAAAACGTCCGTCGTGCCTATGCCGAAAGCTATACAGCCGATCGCGCCCACATGTGGCGTGTGCGAATCGGAGCCAATGTTCAGTTGCCCGGGCAGCGCGTAGCTTTCCAGCACGATCGAGTGGCAGATGCCCTCCGATCCTTTCCGGTCGGGCAGTTCGCCATGCAGCTTGATTCCCTGCCTCGCGGCAAATTCCTGTTGCTTGAGCTTAAGTTGCGTAGCCAGATCGAGCAGTCCGAGTTTTCTCTTTCCTTCCGAAATCACCTCGTCAAGAAACGTCAGGTGGTCGCGGAAGAACAAGATGCTCGCCGGATCATTGACTTTGGCCTCCTTTCCCACGTAATGCTCAAAGAAAATCGCGGCCATGGGCGTGACATATTCGTGGCTGAAACGCAGATCGGCGCGCGCAAAGCCGGTGTCACCCGGCTTGACCGAAGGAACTCCCACTTCGCGTTTGTCGTTGGTGTCGCCGATCCCCTTGACGTCGCCGTCGCCGTTGCCGTTGATCATGTGCCGCGCGAAGATTCTTTCCGCTAACGTCATCGCTCGTGTGGGCGCCTGCGACCCGCCCGCACCCTTGATCGGCGGTAAGAAAACTCTTCCCTGCATTCGCGCCACATTGAACGGGAACAACCCGCCGTACTCAATCACCTGCCGAGTGATTTCGTCCTCGCCGACAGTGAACACGCTCAGAGGAATCTCTTCCCCGCGGCGAATGCGGTCAATCAGCGAGAAATTCGTCGAAGTCAGCAGCCCCAGGTTTTGACAGTTCTGTTTGTAAATGCGCTCGATGTTCTCGGCGATCACCACGCGAATGCCGGCGCACATTTCGGCGTACGGCGACTGTTCCCGGCTCGATCCCTTGCCGCGCCGCTTGCCGCTCACCGCGCACACGAACCCGCCGCGCTTCACGTCTCCTCGACCTACAGGCAGTACATTGCCGCACTTCAATCCGAGGTACGGAATCTCACCGAGAGTTTCGTCAAAGTAGAAGCAGTAGTGCGCGGGAGTGATCTCATCGGTCGAGATGTCGTCGCGCAGCTTGGGATTCGCCGCAGGATTTTCCGTGTCCCACGGCAGGTCTTCGCCCGCAAGTTGCCGCTTGATGAGGTCCGCATCCTCGGTGAGAAAAAGAATGCGCCCTTCCAGACGCACCTTGTCCGGCCGCTTTTCGATTCTGCGTTCCAGAAGTGACTGGATCACGTTTGAACCCAGAAGAACCCCGGCGGCTGCGAAGCAGCCGCTCACCCTATGTGCCATTGTAGCGCGGTGCGCCTAGTGGTGGCCGTGCGCGGCTTTGTCGAACCTCTCGCCTGCCGGAATCGCTAGTGGCAGACGATTCTGTTTCGGCGCCAGCGGACACGTCGCGTAAGGAGTTACAGCGCATGGCGGATTGTAAGCTCGGTTGAAGTCGAGCACGACCTTGCCGTCCACCACAGGATCGGTCTCTAGAAAACGGCCGCCGGGATAGGTATCACTCTTCGCGGTGAGATCACTAAAGACGAAGAACAGACCGTTCTTTGCGTCACCACCCAGGGCAGTGAGTTGCAGCTCCTGACTGTTCAGCTTGAACACCGCAACGCCCGGAACCGTCTCAGCGCTCACATCACCCAGGACATTGGGCACTTCCAC
>Ga0187771_10003056_pt1 | contig 11636 bp, 13 predicted proteins | sample 0116_SJ02_MP15_1_FD_133139 | JGI IMG/M metagenome (GOLD analysis project Ga0187771, IMG submission 133139) | Tropical peat soil microbial communities from peatlands in Department of Meta, Colombia - 0116_SJ02_MP15_10_MG | ecosystem: Environmental > Terrestrial > Soil > Wetlands > Peat | place... | reverse complement strand
CTGTTCCGCCGGGTCGGATTGGGCGGCTTCTGCTCGCTGCAATTGTTCATCGGCGGCACGTTCATCTCCGGGCTCGCTTATCCAGTGATGCTCGTTCCATTCCTGTTGTGGACCTTCACTCACTCGGATAGCCTGCACCTTTTTTTCCCACCAGTCGTCTTGTTCACTGGCATGCTGAACCTGGTCGTGGGCAATAGTTGCATGATCCTGCTTTCTATGCTCGCAGCCACTAAGCGAAAGAACTACTGGCTGCTGCCCAGCGCCCTCACCATGCCGGCTTACTGGCTGTTGCAAGCCGTAGCCGCTTACAAGGCGTTGTTTCAGTTGATCGTGCGGCCGTTTTATTGGGAAAAGACGGCTCATGGCATCAGCAAGTTCACTAAGTCCGAGGTCGCGCGGGCGGAGTCGATGAGCTGATGTGTCGGCCTGGATCCAAACTAGTGAGCGTACCTGCTCAGAAAGGCGCCTGATTGATGGACCTGACTACTGATCAACACCGAGTGTCCCCAAGAAACAAGACTTTGATTCGCTAGGAGTTTCGCTCACGTTCTTAACGGATCAGCAACGCCGACGCTGGCGCGGAATAATTACTGCTGATTCGCCCCACTACCAGCCAAGAACTTTTGAAGTACTAGTTGCGTGGAAAGATCCATCGCCTGGCAGCCAGACTTTTGCAGGCATCCAGCGGCGAGAAAGCCGCTGAGGCGCAATCGAGTCACTGAGACTGGGGCCCCTTTCGCGTTCTCTCAGAAGCTGCTACGATAATTGTGGTTGCAAGGTTTCGTGCTTTTGTTTCCGGCGGTCATATTGGGCCGAAACCTGCACCCTTCACAACACCTGATAAACGCTGGCGAATCGGCATGTGGTTGTTTGGCGAGTGGGGACGTAGTTCAGTTGGTTAGAACGCTGCCCTGTCACGGCAGAGGTCGCGAGTTCGAGTCTCGTCGTCCCCGCCATCTTTTCAAACACTTACCGGTACTTTGACTTTCTCGACGTGGACGAGTGGCCCTTCCATGGCCCGGCACGTGTGGTCATGTTTTCCGGCGGGTTGGATTCCCAGGCGGGTGCAGTAGAAACGGCTGCGAGCGGGGAGAAGTCGTTGCTTGTAAGTCACCGGCCAGAGCCAAAGTTGGATTCACGCCAGAAGAAACTATTTAGAGAGCTCAGCAAACACTTTCCCAATCAACTGTTCCACCTCCCCGTCTGGATCAACAAAGCTGAAAAATTGGGGCGAGAGCCAACTCAGCGGACTCGTTCCTTCCTGTACTCGGCACTGGGAACTTTGGTAGGCCACTCGGTCCAAGCAGGCGGCGTGCGGTTCTACGAGAACGGCGTCGTGAGCCTGAATCTGCCGATGGCGGGCGAAGTCCTTCGTGCACGCGCTTCCCGCACCACCCACCCGTTGGCTCTCCATCTCCTGTCCTCTCTATGCTCCGCCGTGACTGAACGCGATCTCGTCGTGGGATAATCCGTATCTGTTCAAGACCAGGACAGAGGTCGTTGCCAGCCTCGCGACACATCAAGCCAGCGACCTGATTGCTCATACCTGCTCGTGCTCGCACACAATGTTCCAGCCCAGGGCACAGCGCCACTGTGGTCGTTGCAGCCAGTGCATTGACCGCAGGTTTGCTATTACCGCTGCTGGCCTTACGGCATACGATCCCGAGACAGACTACGTGTCAGACGTGTTCACAGGACCGCGACCCAAGGCGCTGGAGAGGACGATTGCTGCCGATTACACCCGCCACGGGATAGAACTGGATCGACGGACCGAGAACGAATTGGCGGCGGCCTTCAACGCTGAACTCAGCCGGGCCGCTCGCCATGAGTCCAAGCGCAGCGAAGCCGCCCGGAAATTTATCTCCATGCACAAGCGACACGGCGAAGGCGTGGTTAGGGTTCTGAAACACAAGGTTGCCGAAAACGCAGACAAGTTGATCCGTGGAGCCCTCGAAAGAACGTCGCTACTAGCCTTATCCATAGGGCAGGATTACTTCCCGCAAGAATGCGTTTCGCTGGATAAGGGAACTATCGAAAAACCAACGCAGTACGAAGCCGATATGCTGGCAAGCATCGACCGAAAGGTGGAGGCTCTCTAACAGTAAGTTTGCCCGCACAGCACCGCGTCGAATCAAGAAGAAGAAAAAGCGACCAAAGCCCCGCGACACAGTCATCTTTGCAGCCATCCTCAAGGGGTACAAAGGAATGAAGTACTGTTCGTACCTTGACGCCCACAGGATTAGACCCAAGTGGTATGAGGTCGGGCCGCGAACCTATCTGGATGGTTATCGTGCAGGAAACCCCTGGCGAAAGAAGATTCAGGATGAGAAAAGCCGGACCAATGTGCGCATGAAAAGTTACGAACTGTCTGAACTCGCCGATGCCATCAATGCCCACCTGCCAAAGGAGTTTGACGAGATCATTCCACTTCTCCACTCGCGCAACTCGCGCAGCGCGAGTAAAACTGCGATCACGTAGAAGGCGCATAAATACTGAACAAGACATCGATTTCACTCGCGCACACCCCGGCTACATCTTGTTTGGTGGCTGCCATGACGCTGACAATCAACCCCAGATTACATAGATCGCGCAGCGGTTTCCGGCAGTTGGCCGAACGCTTGGAAATGCATCGGTTACGCTGTGGCAATCAGCAGTCGGGGCCGATCTTCGCAAACACTGCGGGAAAGCTGCTGGCGCTTACCAGCGTAGTCAATAGGGTCATTCTTCCAGCGCTGAATCGCTGCAAGCAGTGCGGGAAGACAGAACTGAATCACCCGAGCCAAGAACACAAGTACGAGCGTGACGCTCGTATTCGAGTGGCACGGTTGGCACGCGGCTCGGCGTGGGCTGGGAAGCAGCCTGTACAGGCTGGGAGTGCCCGATATGGTGATTCAGCGCATCCTGCGTCTCGCGAACGCGAACACCACGGCGACGAACTACATTAAGACTGCCGCCGATGATGTGCGAAGCGCTATGGCGAAGCTGGAAAACGTTGTTCCGAACGCGCCCAGAGTCCCGGAGACGCCCGTGATTCCAGCGGTTCCCTCGGCTCGGGACACCTTCAGGACACTAACCCTCGATTCCACTGTACCCTCTACGGTGAACTGAGGCTAGCTAAGTGATTGGGATTGTAAGAACTGGCGGAGAGGGAGGGATTCGAACCCTCGATACAGGTTTTAGCCCGTATAACGGTTTAGCAAACCGCCGCCTTCAGCCTCTCGGCCACCTCTCCGTTCAAACAACTCAGTTCGTTACAGGCTTAACGGATTTAGCATTGGCCCAATCTTGGCCCAAAGCATCCGAAAGCCGACGCATCGCGTCATCCAGCCGCGGGTCTCTCATCTTTTTATATACCATTCGCGGGTCACTTGCACCTTCGAATGACGCAGAACGCGCTGCACGGTCAGGTCATCGCACCCGAGCTCGAAAAGATTAGATGCGATTCCCCGCCGGAAACCGTGCCAGCCCGACCATCTCAATCCGAGAGAATCCAGCGGCTTCAATGAAAGCATCAAACCAGAAGAGTGGAACCGGAACAATTGGACAATGGTATTGGCGACACCTTGGTATTAGCTCGCGAAGCGCTGAGCAGCCTGCGCTGATGCAACAATGCCATTGACTCGACTTGCCAGCCGAGCTGACGCTGCGTATGGATCTCGCCGCGAATTGAAAGCGTGACTGCACGACCGATACAAAGGTATCGCCGATACCATCGTCTGATTGTTCCTTCCTGATCCTTCTGCTTTGATAACGGCATCCGGCGGGATTCAATCGGAATCTGTTTCACGAATTTGACTTTGAAGATTACTTTCTTAGCTTTCGGAGAAAGGGTATGTCCACCAACAAAGCAGCAATTGCCATCGACGCGCGACACGCGTCCTCAAATCCTCTTGATGCCATCCCGGACGAAATACCATTCGATGTGCCCTACGGGCTCCCGATATCACTCGACCGCGCCGAAGCGGTTATTCACGCCGCCGTGGCAGAGGCCAGGAAGCGGAATTGGAAGATGAACGTAGCTGTGGTCGACTCCGGCGGAAACCTCGTCGCCTTTCAACGGATGGACGGGGCGATGCTTGCCTCCATCAAGATTGCCGAACATAAGGCGCGAGTTGCCGCGACCTTCCGGCGCCCAACCAAGGTCTTTGAGGACGGCGTCAACCTGATGCATCTCAACTATCTGCTCGCGTTCGATGATGTCATCGCCTCTCGCGGTGGAATTCCGCTGATCAACGAAGGGGGGATTATCGGCGCAATTGGTGTTTCGGGAGGCACGGATTCTCAGGACGAGGTCGTCAGCAACGCCGGCGCGGCGGTAATTAACCAACTTCCGGCAAAGAGCAACTGATTCAACTCCGTAAGGTGCGAGTCCAAGCCTGGCACCTTGCGGGTGGTTGAGCAGCGGGGCCGCTCCAAGACCTTGATTCTCTCCAAATTCCGTGTCGCGCGCATGCAGGATCGCCCGACTGTAGTCGGATCCCCTCTACGCACCTCGAATCACGAAGCTGGTGAGGACATCACCCTACAAACGGGAATCGACACAAAATTGCGGAGCCTGTGGTTACAAGCTCCGCATGATGTGCACTTGGGTTACGACGACTTTTGGCGGCTTTTTGGGACGCAGCCCATAGCCGTGAATTTCGGTGAAGTATCCGAGGCGATTTTCGACATCACCCGGCTTGCGGAAACCGCGGGCCGAGCGTCAGCCGTAGGTCAGATCGGTGCTCTGTCCGACCTCGATAATATAACCGTCAGGATCGCGGATGTAGCAGCGAATCTCGCCGTACTTCGGGATCGGCTCCGTGATGAACTCCGCTCCTCGACTTTTCCATAATTCATAGCACGCTTGAATATCCGCAACGCGGAAATTCATAAAGCTGTTGATGTGATTTGGGTCGGGGACGCTGAGCGTTATCGTTGGCTTGTCCGGGGTCGGTCCGCCTCCGACGTTCACGATCATCCAGATATTCGCAAGCTGAAGGTACCCAGGCGCGTTGCCGTCACCCAGGCTCAGAATGCGAGCGCCGAAGACCTTTTCGTAGTAGCGAGCTGATCGCTCGATGTCGGCGACGGTGAGAAAATGCGCGATGCTGATCCCCTCTCGCGGGGGCATCTCATAGCTCTTCTGCTCGATTTGTACGCTGCTCATTGACGACTCCAATTCCGATAAATAGTGCTCATCCGCTGATTCTGGTTTTTTCGTATTCAGACGTGGGTCACGGCTGCGGGAATCCGAACATCAACCACGACTGATTGGCCACCCAATGCGGGTATAGCTCCGTCATCTGATCGAACAGTTCCTGGTCGGACGTCGCGGTTTTCTGCACCCGATCGAAGTCCTGCAGGTAACGCTTGGTGTCCTGGATCGCCGAGGGAGAGTCGGGCGCGCCAGGCTTCTTGTGACCGGCGACAACAATCGTCGGGTTCAGCCCCGCTAACCGGTCTAGCGCTGCGATCCAATTCTTTCGGCTCTCGGGGGTGGTGTCGCCGACGTACATGCGGCACTGGTTGTACACAACGTCGCCAGCGACGATCAGGCCGATCGATGGAACGTGTAGAGACGTCGAATCGGGACTATCGGTGCGGCCCTGCTTGATGATGCGCAATTCGTGGCCCTCAAGCGTGAAGGTGTCACCCTCATAGGGCTCAGGTGAGACCAACTTCGTCGGCACTTGCCCAGGAAACAATTGGCGGGCGAATTGGCTCAGCGGGGGAACAAATGACGACTGCATGGCCTCCACCGTCTTCGGCGTTGCTATCGCCCGAGCGCCTGGAAAACGGTCGAGAAGAACGCTCAGACCGTAGAAATGGTCGAAATGGCCGTGCGTTATATAGATGGTCTGCAGGTTGCGATTGTGTAATGCAACCCAATCCGCGAGAGCCTCCGCCTCAGCCACTGTCCCCATCGCGTCCACCAGTACCGCGTCGTGCTCGCCGAAGATCAACGTCGACGTGATCGGGTCAAAGCCGAGCGGCTCGCCGAAGGGCCTTGGCCGCTCGCCGACCATAGCCTTTCCCGGGGCGGTAAAAACGTTCACACTAAGCGTGTTCGACGCGACAGGAGCGGTCACCCGCATGGTCTCTTTCAGTCCATTTGTGCCGTCCATTTGGTACTCCTTTCGATGCGTTGCGAGGGAGAATGATCACGGCGCGCCCTAGCCGTGTATTTGGCTTAAATAGTATGCGAGGCGACTTTCGACATCCCCCGGCTTGTGGAAGCCCTTCGCTATGAGCGCTTTGATCCCCTCCCGGGCAGCGGATCGACCCAACGAAGCGATGCACGCATCCCAGCCGGCACCGAGCTCGACGTCCGGCGGCAGGCTGGTGTTGACCAGGCGCTTGGTCTGGGCAATCGCCCATTTGTCAAATTTGGCGATCCTCGTCGCGAGCGCCTCCACAAACGCGTCCAGCTCGGCATCGGGGAGCGCGCGGTTAATGTAGCCGTAGGCCTCGGCCTGGTCTGCCCTGATGTCTTCCGAGCTCAAGAGCACCTCAAGAGCGCGGTTTCGGCCGATGAGTCTTGGCAGCCGTGCCATGGGGCCGCCGCCGGCGACCATCCCTACGCCCACCTCCCACTGCGAGATGATGGTTTTTTCGCGGCTCGCGAAACTCATGTCGCAGGCCAGCGTGATCTCACTGCCGTTCCCTGTCGCGCGGCCCCGGATGAGCGCGATAGAGGCAACTGGTAAGCGGGTAAGACGCACGAGAAAGTCCGGCCAAGGCGGCAAGCCGGTGGGACCAGGGGGCAGCGAGGTCAGGTCTTCGAGTTTGGCCGTGAAATCGGAGTGATTCAGGAAGTAGTCGTCGACCGCGCTGTCGAAGACCACGACCCTGACGTCCTCGTCGGCTTCGAGAGCGTTAATGACTTCCTGAAATTGTTTGACCATCTCCGGCCCCATGACGTTAATCGGCGGGTTATCGATCCCGACTCGCCAATAGGCGGGCGAACGTCGGGTTAGGCGAATTTGTTTTGCGGGTGCGTTCACCTGTGCAAGCTTCGTAGGTGCGGTTACAGTTGCCATAGGATTCTCCTTCGTATTTGTTAGTCTCGGAAACCAGTGAATCGAAGCCGATAATGGTGGTCAGCCATTTTGTAGTTCATTCGTCAGCGACAATCTCAACAACCGCAGACATCGGTTCCGGAATCGTCGCTCAGGTGATACAAACTTCTCGTTTGTCCCGGGCCAGCGAACGCAACTGAAACAGCTCCGGTGATGTAAACGATTGACAACCCAGCACCGTTGTTGTAGACGAAGAAGTCATGGCCTCGATGGAACGTCAGAATTGCGACCACCATCACCGAAATCATCAATGCGGGTCCAACTGGACCGAGAAATCCTAGGGCCAACAATGTTCCTCCCAGAAATTCACCCAACCCGGAAGCCAATGCAAATCGGCTGCCGGGACGAAAGCCGATGCTTTCGAAGAAACGTCCAGTGCCGCCGATGCCACCACCCCCGAACCAACCAAAGAGCTTTTGGGCACCGTGGGAGGCAAATGCCAAACCCAGAACGACCCGAAGAAGCAGCAATGGCGCATTCACAAATTCTCTCTCCTCGTCTTTGGCCATAGACCCAACCTTGCCTGCCGCGACGAATCACGCGGCGGATTTCGCAATCACGCCTGATGTGAGCGATCTTAAACCGCACGGCACCTTCTGCAATGCGTGGCTCAACCGCATCGCCCTCAATGAGTGCATAAAACCAGAAGAGTGGAACCGGAACAATTGGACAATGGTATTGGCGACACCTTGGTATTAGCTCGCGAAGCGCTGAGCAGCTCGCGCTGATGCAACAATGCCATTGACTCGACTTGCCAGCCGAGCCGACGCTGCGATCGTCACCGAGCGCCAATTTCGGACTTCAGATCGAGGCGGGCTGTCCATGAGATCCGATTCTTCGAGCCAGTCTTCCGCCGCAAGTCTCGCCTGCGCTGGACCGTACAATTCCGCTACCGCGGCAATGAAGGAAGCTAGCTCGCGTTCCGCCAGATGCGTTTGCCGTTCGTAAATTAGGTCCGAAAACGAGTCGAGCTCGTTCATTTGCATGCTCACCGCCCCTGATTAGGCCAGAAGCAAGATAATGAATCTATTGGACAAACGTATCGATCAATACCAAAGTATGGGTTGGACAATTACGCATTGAGTGGTGCATCCTTATTCAACTGGGCGCCGCTCAGTGTCCTGTGGGGGGATATGCTATGAAGAAGACTACGGCTCCCATTCCTTTTGCTGGTTCCCTACTCGACCAAACGCGTCATGTCTGCGCTTTCTTCAACAATGATGACGAAGAGTACCGGGTCCTCCTCCCATTTATAAGAGATGGGTTGGAGTGTGGCCATAAAGCGATTCACGTTGTGAATCCGGATCAGCGTCGGGATCATCTCCAGCGCTTGGCTGCTGGAGGAATCGACGCGGCTGCCGCGCAGCAGAGCGGACAGCTGGAGCTTCGCATAAACACGGACGTCTACCTTCCGGATGGCCGTTTCGATCCAGATCGCATGATCTTGGCGTTCGAGGAGTTGGCCAGCGGCAACTCCGGCGGAGGATATCCGCTAAGTCGCATTTGTTGTCGTATGGACTGGACGGTTAAAGATCAATCGCACGCCGACGATGTCATTGAGTTCGAGGCCCGCGTGAATGATGTGTGGCGTCGTCACGAAGACGCAGTCATTTGCACCTATCATCTCGGACAATTCCGTGGCGACGAGGTGATTGACATCATGCGGACGCATCCGATGGTTATCATCGGCGGCATCCTTCAAGAAAATCCTTTTTTTATTCCGCCAGACGAATTCCTGAGTGAATTTCGCCAACGTCGGTCTGGTCGAAGCGGCTCTTCCGCGGCTGCCTGACATGCAAGCGCAAGTCGAAGATCCGGCGCAGGAGACGAAGCGCCTTCAACGCTGTATTAACGATCTAGTCGGCGTGCTTGCTCTTCCTGCTATCTGGCGAGGCAGTGACCCATCGCAGATCATTCAAACCCTGCTCGATGCACTCCTCCGTATGCTCAGCCTCGAGTTTGCGTACGCGCGATTGAACGACCCATACGACGCGACTCCAATGGACGTCCTCCGAGTCGCCGAGCCCAGCAAAGTCTACCTACGCTCCGAAGAACTTAACCACATTCTCAGCCGCTCGTGGGGGGCCCACTCTCAAGGCATCATTGCGCAGGGACCTAGTCACTCCGGAATTGAAGACATTTCGATGTTCCCCGTGCCGTTGGGAGTTCAGGGCGAGATCGGCTTGATCGTAGTCGGTTGCGGACGAGCGAACTTCCCGAGTCAGACTGAGAGTCTCCTTTTGAGCGTCGCCGCGAATCAGGCAACGCTCGGGTTGCAAGATGCAAAGCTCATGAGCGAACAGAAACGAATCGCCGATGAACTTGATCGGCAGGTTGCGGAACGGACCCGGGCGCTTGCCGCAACCAATCAAAAGCTTAAAGCGAGCGAAGCTGCGCTGCATAAAGCGTTGGATGAAATCAAGAAATCAGAAGCCAAACTGCGTCAGGTAATTGATGCGATCCCCACCCTGGCCTGGTGCAACCTGCCCGATGGCCCCAACGAGTTCCTCAATAAAGGTTGGCACGAATATACGGGCCTCTCCCCTGAAGAGTCGCATGGTTGGGGCTGGAGCGTTGCTTTCCATCCGGAAGACCTGCCCCCAGTAATGGAAAAATGGCAAAAGATGTTGGTTTCAGGAGAATCCGACGAAATCGAGGCGCGTCTTCGCCGCCATGATGGTGTTTATCGGTGGTTTCTGATTCGCGCTCAGGCCTTCCGCGACGACTCTGGCAAGATCGTGAGGTGGTACGGGACAAGTACGGATATAGAGGATCGCAAGCGGGCGGAGGAGAGATTTCGGGGGCTTCTGGAATCCGCTCCCGATGCAATGGTCGTGATGGACCGGCAAGGCAAGATCTTATTGGTCAACGCACAGACGGAAAATTTGTTTGGATATCCGAGAGAAGAACTCCTGGGGCAAGAGATTGAAATTCTTGTGCCGGAGCGGTTTCGTAGTCGACACGCTGAGCACCGCGGGGGATTCTTCGCGCATCCACGGGTGCGGCCGATGGGTGCGGGATTGAACCTCTATGGGCGCCGGAAGGACGGAACGGAGTTTCCGGTGGAGATTAGCCTCAGTCCGCTAGAGACCGAGACAGGAACTCTTGTCTCAGGAGCCGTGAGGGACATTAGCGAACGCAAGCGGGCAGAGGAAGCTCTGCGCGACAGAGAGCAGAGTTTACGGTTGATCCTTGATGGTATCGCGGGATTGGTAGCGATCATGAGCGCGACAGGTGAAGTCGAAGCCGTCAACCGCCAGGTCTTGGACTATTTCGGCAGATCTATCGAACAAGTCAAGGGATGGTCAACGAGCGACGCCGTTCACCCGGAAGACCTTCCCGGCGTGACTTCCGCTTGGAGGCATTCGATTGAGACGGTATCCCCGTACGATGTTGACCACCGTTTGCGCCGAGCTGACGGCGTCTATCGCTGGTTCCACGCGCGGGGCTTGCCACTGATTGACCTAGATGGTCGCGTTCTCCGGTGGTATGTGCTGCTCACGGACATTGATGACAGAAGACGAGTGGAAGAGGAGTTGCGCAATGCCCAGTCGGAACTCGCAAGGGTGATGCGCGTCATGACGATGGGGCAACTGACCGCGTCGATCGCACACGAGGTGAATCAGCCGCTTTCCGGCATCATCACCAATGCCAGTACATGCCTGCGGATGCTGGATGCCAATCCTCCAAATGTGGAGGGTGCGCGCGAGACGGTCCGCCGCACGATTCGTGATGGCCACCGGGCCTCAGACGTAATCACGCGCTTGCGAACGCTTTATAGCAAGAAAGAACCGGCGCTCGAATCGATGGACCTGAATGAAGCGGCTCGAGAGGTGACGGCGTTATCGTCGACCGAGATCCAGAGAAACGGCGTGACTCTGCGGCAAGAATTTGCCAATGACCTCCCACCGACACTCGGAGATCGCATCCAGCTTCAGCAGGTCATCTTGAACTTGCTTCGCAACGCTGCGGACGCAATGAGCACAATCGACGATCGCCCAAGAGAGTTGCTCGTTAGAACCGAACGGGACGGGAATCAGGTCCGGCTAAGCGTGAAAGATTCAGGAGTCGGTTTCACGCCTCAGACTGCGGACAAGATCTTCGAAGCGTTTTACACGACCAAAACCGACGGTATGGGAATCGGACTCTCCATCAGCCGCTCGATTATTGAAGCTCATCAGGGACGTCTCTGGGCAACACCGAACGATGGGCCGGGATCTACATTTTCGTTTTCGATCCCTTGTGCACACGAAGATTTGGCTGACGCGGAAATCCCTGCCGGTCGGGCTGATTCATCGACGGGCGCCGCATAATATGGCCGGTCGCTCACATTCGGCTGAAAAGCAATACCAAAGTACAATGGACGTGCCTCTCGGAATGCCGCATTGTTTGATTATGGAGTCCTCTGAGGATAGAAGCCGTGACAAACGTCAGCTTCTCTCTGTAGTTGATGATGATGAGTCAGTGCGCGAGTCGCTGCCTGACCTGCTTGGGGAATTCGGCTTTACAACTCGAGCTTTTTCGTCAGCGCAAGAATTTCTTTCCTCAGGTTGTGTCGATGATACTAGCTGTTTG
>Ga0187771_10003055_pt1 | contig 11638 bp, 9 predicted proteins | sample 0116_SJ02_MP15_1_FD_133139 | JGI IMG/M metagenome (GOLD analysis project Ga0187771, IMG submission 133139) | Tropical peat soil microbial communities from peatlands in Department of Meta, Colombia - 0116_SJ02_MP15_10_MG | ecosystem: Environmental > Terrestrial > Soil > Wetlands > Peat | place... | reverse complement strand
TGGAACTTCGCAACATCCCTGGGGCCTTCCGCTCATGGATGGCTGCCGCCAAGAGTGTCTGGTGTAAGGAAAGACGACCCCATGAAATTCTTTATCGATACCGCCAACCTGGACGAAATAAAAGAGGCTTATGATCTGGGTATCCTGGACGGGGTCACCACCAACCCCAGCTTGATAGCAAAGGAAGGCATCGCCGGCAGGGACGCCTTTAAGGAACATATCAAAAAAATATGTGAGATCGTCCAGGGCCCGGTAAGCGCCGAAGGCGTCCGCAGCGACCCGGGCGGCATGCTCCTCGAAGCAAGGGAACTCGCCGCAATCGACCGCAACGTCGTCGTTAAAATACCTATGACCACAGCGGGCCTCAAGACCGTCAAAACCTTATCCCAGGAAGGCACGCGCACGAATGTGACACTGGTTTTCTCCCCCCTCCAGGCGCTTCTTGCGGCCAAGGCCGGAGCAACCTTTATAAGCCCCTTCGTCGGCAGGCTCGACGACATATCCCAGGATGGCATGAATCTGGTTCGCGACATTCTCGATATATTTTCTAATTACCTTTTTGAAACCGAAATTATTGTCGCCAGCATCAGAAATCCCATACATGTGCTTACTGCGGCGCGCTTAGGCGCGGATATTGCTACTGTTCCCTTCAAGGTCATAGAACAGCTTGCGCGCCATCCTTTGACCGATGCGGGGATTGAAAAATTTCTCCAGGACTGGAAGAAAGTGGAAACATGAAAGGACCGTGAGTCGTCGTAGGCGATCCCGCGCAGCGCGGAAGTGAGTTGTGACTGGACAAAGGCTGTGTTTGCCGGTGACAAATCACGAGTCACGAATCACGAGTTGAACAGGAGGGGTCATGAAGCCAACGGCAAGGGTTGTCCGGTATCTCCTTTTCCCTGCGCTAATCATTGTTCTGACGGTCGCCTGTCCTGTGATCCCGAGTGCGGAAATCTTCAAGTATGTGGATAAGGACGGAGCAATTCATTATACCAATACCCCCACCTATGTGCAGTCAGCGGTTGTGAACTTGCCGCCTTTGACGGAGGCCAACTTCCAAAAATACTTCCCAACTTACAAAGGCTCATACCTGGGGTTGCAGCCGGGGGTCTTCACTTCCCTGTCAAATCTGCCCAACCAGGCGGCTTACGATCCGCACATAAAGCTTTACTGCAGGCTCTACGGCCTTGATTGCAACCTGGTGAGGGCCGTCATAAGGGCTGAATCGGGCTTCAATCCTATGGCACTATCTCCAAAAGGCGCAATGGGCCTGATGCAGCTTATGCCCGACACCTCAAGGGACCTGGGCGTGGTGAACCCCTTCGATCCACTGCAGAATATCGACGGCGGAGTACGGTATCTCAGGATGATGCTCGATCGGTTCAATAACAACACGGCGCTTGCGCTGGCCGCCTATAATGCAGGTCCGGAAGCGGTGCTCAAACATGGCGGCATTCCGCCTTTTGATGAAACTCAAATCTATGTTAAGAGAGTGATGGACTTTTACGATCGATACCGTTACTAAGAAAACATAGGGTATGGGCAGTCGGAGAAAGGGAAAAAGGCGCCGGCTAAACGATGCCCGACCTCTGACATCCGGCGTTTGACATCCGTTAGAAAGCATGAAAGTCTGAATCTATGCTCGTTTTGAACCGAAGCGATCTTTCAAGGCAAAGTCTGACGACCTTGCCCAACGTCCTGACCTTCTCCAGGATGGCCACCATACCGGTGATAGTATTGCTGCTGATACCTCCCTACTCGAGTTTTGCGCGGAATGCAGCCTTCATTGTCTATTGCATCGCTTCTCTTACTGACTACCTGGACGGCATCCTGGCGCGGCGTTCCAACACGGTAACTTCCATCGGGAAGCTGCTTGACCCGCTCGCCGACAAGCTCCTGTCCACGGCCGTGCTCATAATGCTGATTCCGAGAGTTCACGCATGGCTGGTTTTCCTCATAGTCGGCCGGGAAATAGGCATAACCGGCCTGCGCTCAATCGCCGCCGGACACGGGCTGATCATCAGCCCTAGCCGAATGGGAAAAAACAAGCTGGTTTCTCAAACCCTGGCACTGGCCTTCCTCCTGCCGTGCATTCCCAGGATTGAGTCCACTCTGAGCTTGATCGGGACTTCGTTTCTGTGGATTTCGCTGGCTCTTGGGTATGTGTCCGCCCTGGATTATTTCCTCAGTTTTTACAGGGAGGCAAAACGCCGTAACCCGAGCAATTAGTGTTCATCCGTGAAACTGCCCAATCGGGAAAGGCGGAAATGAATCTTCCCCCTTTGAAAAGAGGAGGGTAGGGGACTTTTCTGTTCTCCATTCCTGCGTCATCCCGGCAGTCTTTAATCCGGGATCACTGTTCTCTCGCTTGCGGCGCCGCCGCATTGATGCTTCCCCCTCAGGTGAATCCCGGCCCGGCGGTGCACGCGTAACAATGATCGCCGACTGCGATGGGGGTGTTTTCCAGGGCCGGCCCGCATTGCGAGATGTGTTTTTTGCCTCCGCTAAGGTGAAGTCCTGCCGCAAGATTGAAATCGCAGTCGTAGAGAAAACCCTGCCAATCGACCGATACGGTGGTTCTGCACATCAGGTGCTCGACAGTGCAGGGGTTGAAGCTGTCTTCGAGCCTTTTAAGATACGCCCGAAGATTTCCGGAATCCTCCAGCCATGCGCGGAAGCGCCCGAGAGGCACATTGGCGAAGGTGAACAGGTTGGTGAAGCTTACCCCGTATTTGCTCCCAAGCTCGTGCCTGAACTTGCGCTCCGCCTGGACCTGACCGGCGGGAAGGAAGGCCCCGGTGGGATTGGATACGATATCAAGGCTCAGCCCGCCGCCTTCCCTTCCGTATCCGTTCGCGTTCAACAGTTTGAGCGTGGAGATGCTTTTCTCCCACACGCCTGCGCCTCGCTGCGATTCCGTCTGGGCAGGGCTGGTGGAAGGCACCGAGGCGATTATGGACACGCGGTGGCGCCTGTAAAGATTTATCAAACCGCTGAATTCGGGCAGTGACAGGGCAACCAGATTGGTCCGCACGATCAGCCGGGGCGAAAGAGGGGCCAGACCGGCAACGAGTCTGGGCAGGCCGGGCAAAAGCTCAGGCGCCCCGCCGGTTATGTCGATACTCTGGAAAGACGTGCGGCCGGCGCAGGCGATGACCGCCTCGATCGTGCTTCCGTCCATCATCTCCGGCCGCGAAGGCCCGGCCTCCAGGTGACAGTGGCGGCACGCGAGGTTGCACATCATTCCCACGTTTATCTGTAAAACGGCCTCTGCCGCTCGCCGCAATTCGAGTCCGTGATGTTCAAGCTTTTCCTTGAAAGTCATGTTTCACATAGAGAGCTTTTCCGCGATCTTTCGCATCTGCACGCCGTGCACAAGAGACGCGCCTCCCCGTATGGCGTTTGTCACGTGGAGCGCCTCGGTCATCTCCTCGAGGTTCGATCCCTTCTCGAGGCAAGCCACCGAGTAGGCGTCTATACAATAAGGACACTGAATTGCATGCGCCACCGCCAGGGCTATGAGCGCCTTTTCACGCTCTGTGAGCGCCCCTTCCGCAAATACCGCGCCATAGTAATCGAAAAACTTCCTGGCTAACTCCGGCGCATTTTTCCCGATTTCTTCAAATTTTGCCAGGTCCTTCGGGTCGTAGTAGGTCTCCACTCGCTATCCTCCTCGTACAGTGTCAACAAAGTTCGTATAGGTTGCGACCCTAAACCGTCATTCCCGTGGAAGCTGGAATCCAGCGTTTTTTCACATACTTAACGGCCATCGACCCCCGCTCCGCGACTCAATCCTTCGGGGACAGGCTTCGCGGGGGTGACGAATTGTAAGAGTCTTATTGACAGTGCGCTCGTTGAAAAGTCGGGTTTCATCTTATCACAAATAGCCGGCTTGGCCATGAGATGTTCCAAAATATCGAGCGCGTCCCATCCAGCCCCGGTTGGGTCTACAAAGTTTACCGGACTGTCGTCGGCATAGGCGTAGGGCTGCCCGGTTACGGCGACAAGCGGGTCTCTGGAGATAAATTGCTCCGTTGCCGGGTCATAGTAGCGGGCCCGCAGGTATAGAAAGCCGGTTTCCGCATCGGTAAAAGATCCCGCGTATCCGAAGGGATTTGAGACCTGCCCGCTGATTGAAGCGTTCAGAGTGTTTCCGTAAGCATCATAGGAGTATGAAGCTATTTTCGAGCCTTTTGAATCAGTGAGCGCGCGGGTGCTGCCGAGTTGGTCCGCATGATAAAAGAGCACCTCTCCCGATTCGCTCACCTGCTCGAGAGGGGCCGATCCCAGGCCGTAAATATAAGAGGCGTTTCCGGCGGCGAGAATTAACGGGAGCCTCCCGGTGCGGTTCCACGTATAGTATTCGGTCGTAGACCCTACGGTCCTGGATATCCTCAGTCCGTCTCCGTCGTAGGCGTAGTTTGCCTCAGTCCCCTTTCCGGCGAAGCCGGTCAGCCTGTTTGCAAGGTCATAGGTATAGCTGAAGTCCGGCCCCGAAGGCAAGCTCAAGCCAATCCGGTTCCCGCGCGGGTCATAGCTAAAATCCGATTCGGCGCCGCTCTTCATCATGGTTGCAAGTTGATCCGCGTCATCATAGGCAAACTCCACCGGGGCGCCTGCGGCAGGCGTTGCGGTTGTTATCCGGTCCGCATCGTCGTATGCATACGCGCTCTGACCCGACACATTTGTGAGCCGCTCAATCAAATCGTAAGTGTAAGTGTATGTTATCGATGGTGCATATTCCTTTGCAATAAACCCTGCTTTCGTTCGGTCGTAGGAGAACCCGAACTCATTCGCACGGTTCTTGCCGTAGCTGATAACTACCAGCCGATCTGCGTTGTCGTACTCGTATTGGCCGATGTATCCGTTGGGATAAGTCGTTCGAATGATGTTTCCGTCCGCGTCGAAATGAAATTTTGTGCTGTTTCCATGCCAGTCGGTAACGGATTGGAGTCTACCTCCGCGCGTATATTGACGGCTCACGGACTTTTTGTTCGGATATGTGACGGCCAGCGGGAGACCGCGTAAATCATAGTGATAAGAAACCACCCGGCCCGCGCCGTTGACGCTCCTGGTCATGCGCCCAAGCGAGTCGAAGCGGAAGGTTGATCGTCCACTCCCATCATTCATGGCTACCCGCCTGCCCACCGGATCGTATTCAAAGGTGACGCCGGGCGTGCGTCCGTCGCTATAGCTCACTCGAGTCAGCCTTCTCGCCGCGTCATAAGCAAAAACGGTCTGACCGTCCGGATCGGTCCTGGAGGTACGGTTTCCTTCATAATCATACGAGTAGCCGGTCCCCCTGCCCAGGGGATCAGTTTCTCCGGTCCATCGGTTCAGCGCATCGTATGTAAAGGTCGTCTTGTGCCCCATGGCGTCGGTCTGGGATGTAAGGTTTCCGGCATCGTCGTACCCGTAAGCCAGCGTGGTCCCGTCGTTTCTCACAGCTTCCGTGTATCTTCCGGCGGCATCATATTTAAAGCGGGTTGTGCGGTTGTCCTTGTCGGCGTAACTTGTGAGCTGCCGCTTGGGGTCATAAGTCCAGGATGCACTGTTGCCAAGAGGATCGGTAACCGAAGTGAGGTCGCCGAAATTGTCGTATGTATATGTTGTCTCGTTTCCAAGCGGGGAAACTATGGAAATCAGCCTGCCCAGATAGTCGAAGTTAAGGCTTGTTTTGTCTCCGTCCGGATCGATTATGACGATGCCGTTGCTATAGTAGAGATAGGTCGTAGTGGCGCCGGTGGGACCTATTATTGCCTTAAGACAACCCGGCCACTTTGGATCATAGACATATATGACTTTGTACGTCCGGGAAGTCCCCTCAAGCGGCCGGGAGATCGAAGTAAGGTCCCCGTGCAGATCGTATGTGTAAGACGTGGTGACGCCGTTCGCATCGGTCACAGCCACGGGATCGTTTCTCCAATTATAAACTATTCTGACGGTGTCGCCCAACGGGTCGGTACTCTTGACCAGGTTGCCTTTCCTGTCGTAAACGGACTTCCAGGTGTTTCCATTTGCGTCGATATCCATCACACGGTTAAAACCGGAGTCGTAGCCATAACTCCAGGTCGCAGCCTGTTTGGTTCCGTAGCCCAAGGTGATGGATGTCTCGACATAATCCGAGTAGGTGCGCACCTGGACATCGCCTTTCGGGTCGGTAATCGTTGTGGTGTTTGCATTAGTGCCTGATTCGTATGAGTAGGTCGTCACTTTTCCGAGCTGGTTGGTTCGCGAGACCACCGTGGCCGAGCCGTCATACCGGTTCGATACCCGGCCTCCAAGGGGGTCCGTAACAGAGGTGAGGAGATGATTTGAGTCGTATGCGTAGGAGGTGACTCCGCCGCCCATGTCGGTGACCGCAGCAAGATTGCCGGAATTATCGTAGCTGTAGCTTACCGTCCGTCCGAAGGAGTCGGCGACCTGAGTAACAGGGCACGTTCCCTGGCCGCTTGCATTGCAGTACGGGTCGGTTGTGAAGGTAATGGTTCGCCCGGCGGCGTCCGTTACGCTGGAGAGATTTCCTAAATAGTCATATTTGAGTGTCGTCTCGAAGTCCTTAAGAGTGCTTCGGTCCGTTTGGGCAATTAACCGCCCATCTGCGTCGAATATGTCCCCGAGCTGGTTTTTCAGAGTGAATTTGTAGGTGTTGTCCGGGTTTTTTGTAAGCGAAGCCGTGACATATGCAGGCGCGGCGTAACCTGATTCGGTTTTTGTGAAGGTTACCGTACCCCCGCCTCCCTGGTGTACGGTCACAATCGATCGATCCCGGTTGAAAGTAAGGGATTCGCAGTACGAGCACGACCAGCCCGGTCCAAACATGCCGGCGCCGCCGGATGCCGCATCCAGCGCATTATATGTGCGGTTAACTTCAAGGGGTCTGAGACGCCCGGCTATCGAAATGTCCCTTTCAAATTCCGAGAGATTGCCGTTATAGCAATTGACTTGTCCCGCCCATAACCCCGGATTCACGCCGATGCTCCCGCAGGAATGGTTTGGAATGGATATGGCCGGGTTGCTTGTGCCAAAAAAGGTACTCGGAGCAATAGAAGGAGAAGCTGTGTAATGCTCAGCCCTTGCAGGCGCCGTCAAAGAAATGAGCCCCAAAAGCAGTGCTGCGGCTAAATCTCTTATTCGGTTCATCTCGTCTCCCCCCGGGCGCCTCACCTCGTGTTTCGTCGCTCATCAGTCGTTATGGTTGGAAACGGACTCAAGACTTATCCTGCGATTGGCAATAATTGCTGCTTATAAACAAATTTGAGGTAAGTTTGACCATTATACACGGAAACGGTTGCAAGTAAGTTACGAATCATCACCGAGTCAATAATAAGCAAAGAAAATATGATGGCTATGTGTAATCACAAAAGATGGAGGTGGTTTGACCCCGGCGGTTGCAATGGTAAAGTCAAAGCGAGATCTCTTCAGTTTTTTGCTGTCCGCCCTTTACTGCTCCTTGATTTCAGGCCGCCTATCCTGATAGAAGGGAAAATAATGAAATTACCGACCATGGGAACAGGTCGCCCCCCTGCGAGGGGTGAGGTAAGGGGCGCGTTTCATGTGAGTTAATTGTCCCCACCCCGTCCCGGCGCCCGGCGTCACAGCGGGGTTTGCGGTTGCGCGAAGGGAGAAAGATATCATGAGCAAAAGCATGGATACCAAAAAAGATGCAAAGAAGAAGCCGGCCAAGACTTTGAAGGAAAAAAAGGCCGAAAAGAAGGCCAAAAAGGAGTCGAAGGGCAAGTGAGAGTTAGTCGCTGACGATCCTCTCCAAAGGAGCAGGGCGGAAAGACAAAGGCGCAAATACGCCTTTTGTCCTCCGTCCTCCGTGATCCGGCACGGGATCTAATTTGCAAAATTCAAGACCACTTCCTCTTCCGCGCCGTCGCGTTCAAGCTTCATTTCAAGTACTATGCTGCTGTCGCGAATGCCGATCGAAAGAGGTATCTTCCCTTTATCCTCTTCGATATGGGTAATCTCCCTTACCACGTCGAAGACTTTGTGTCCGATGGGCGTCGGAGGCTTCGGCAGCTCGGATTCGCGGTACTTTGCGGTCACCGAAATGCCCCCGTTGGAGTTGCGGCGGATAGATATTTTTTTGGCGTTCCTGTCAATCCCATGTAATACCGCAAGGGCAATCCATTTCAGGGCGCCCTCTTCGGAATCCTGTTCCCTGAACAGACCGGCCATTTCACTGAGCGGATCTGCCGAGGCGAAGCAGTCGGCCTGTTCCTGGACCTTCATGTGCAGCGAGCGTTTATCAAGCATTGCTAAACCCCTCCAAAAGGAAATCGGAAATACGTTATCTCATAGAGGTACTGGAAAATGATTCTCACGGCGAGAATCATTCTCGGATACCTGGTACTCGTCAAGATAAGTACTCCCGTTCCTAAAACCAGTCAGGGCGTCTGAATTTTCCTGAAATCGGCTACTCGGGCAAAAAGGTTCCGGGTTCGGGTGAGGAGTGCAAACCGGTTCCGGCGAATCGTCTCTTCCTTGTCCATAACGAGAACGGAATCAAAGAAAGAATCAATCGTGGGTTTGAGCTGGGCCATGGATTCAAGTGCCGCGGCAAAATCCGATTCAGCCAGCAGTCTGTCCACAGCCTCTTCGGCTTTCCTCAGCTCGTCCAACAGGAGCCGCTCGGCAGGGTCTTTGAGAAAACAGATCTCGACAGGCGCCGTCTCGGGTTCCTTGATGATGTTTGCCACCCTCTTGAAGGCTGTGGCAAGTGCGCCGAAGTCGGCTCTTGCGGTAAAACGGGCAAGGGCTTTTGTTCGTTGGACGGTTTCCAGCAGATCGTCTATGCCCGCTGAAAGCGCCGCCTCGACCACGTCCGGGCTCGGTCCATCGTCCGGGGTTGCGATGTAATTGAGAAGGCGTCCTTCGAAAAAGACCATTATTTCCCGTTTTACATCTGCCGCCGGCTGGGTGAGTTTATCCGAGAGCAGTGCGAGCGCTCTGTCCAGCAGGTCGCCGAGCGAAATTCTAAGGGGGGTCTCCAGCACGATTCGAATGATTCCAAGCGTCTGGCGCCTCAGGGCAAACGGATCGGCCGTCCCCGTGGGGACCATTCCGACACCGAAGCAGGCGGCGATAGTGTCGATCTTATCGGCGATGCTGACAAGCGAGCCTTCTATTCGCGCCGGGACGGGTCCGCCCGACCGGGTTGGCAGGTAATGTTCGAAGACGGCCTCCGCCACGCCCTCCGGCTCACCCTGGAGCCGTGCGTAAATTCTTCCCATTGTCCCCTGGAGTTCAGGAAATTCACTGACCACACCCGACACAAGATCGGCTTTGCAAAGTCGGGCCGCCCGGCGAACCTCGGGCGCGCGCTCCGGGGCAACCCGCTCAGCCAACATAACGGCCAGTTCGCTGAAGCGCTCCATTTTTTCATAGCTCGTCCCGATCTTCGAATGAAAAACAACCCCCTTGAGCTGCTCGACACGCTCCTCAAGGCGCACCTTCAGATCCTCCGTGTAATAGAAGCGGGCATCTTCGAGCCTGGCCCTCACCACTCTCGCGTTGCCCGCAGCAACCGCCGGGAAATTCCTTGGAGCGATGTTGGAGATAGCTACAAAATACGGCAGAAGCGAGCCTGCGCCGTCCGTTACGGCAAAATAGCGCTGGTGTTTCTTTATGACTGTGATCAGCAATTCGGGGGGAAGTTCGAGATATTTGTCTTCGAAATGTCCGAGAATCGGCTGCGGAAACTCGACCAGTTGAGTAACTTCATCGAGAAGCTCATCATCTGCCAGAACCCTGCCGCCAACCCCTTCAGCAACCTTTTCCGCCCCCTGCCTGATAAGTTGACGCCTCTCGGCTGTGTCGACAATGACGTAGTTCTTCCTGAGGTTTTCGCGATGGCTCTCCAGGTCATGCACCTCTACCCACGCAGGGCTCATGAACCTGTGGCCCATCGACTTTCTGCCGGACTTCACGTGCCCGTACTCGCACCGCAGAACCTCTCGGCCAAACAGGGCCACAATCCATTGAACCGGCCTGGCAAAAGTAACACCGAAGGTTGACCAGTGCATGGACTTGGGGAAAGGAATTTTGGAAATGAAATCCGGAAGCGTTTTCTCGATAAGTTCCCGGCTCGAAAGACCCGCCTCCTCGCGAAAGACGCACAGGTACTCGCCCTTTGGCGTCTGCTTTATCCTCAGGTCCCCCACCTTTACGCCCTGTCCTTTAGCAAAGCCTTCCGCAGCTTTGGTTGGGTTGCCCAGAGCATCGTAAGCGGCGCTCCTGGGCGGCCCGACGATCTCGGTTGTGACCGCTCGCTGGGAATCCGCCACATCCGGAATGTTCAACACCAGCCTGCGGGGCGTGCCGGTGACCTCGGGCAGGCCGTGTGTTATGCGGTTTTCATCCAGAAAACGGGCCATCCGCGCAGCCATCCATTCCAGCGCGGGCACGATGTAGCCGGCCGGTATTTCTTCAGTTCCAATCTCTATATAGACGGTCTGAGCCATTTCTCACCTTTACGGGACAAACACGGCAAACTGGGACTACAGGGTCGTCTTTGCCGACGGCCACTTGTTGAGCAGCGGAAATCCCATCGCTTCACGCTGAGCGTAATAAGCGTGCGCCACATTGCGGGCCATGTTTCTGACCCTGGCCACATAGTTGGTCCTTTCGGTTACGCTGATCGCCCCGCGCGCGTCCAGTAAATTGAACACGTGGGAGCACTTGAGCACATAATCGTAGCTTGGCAGCACCAGCCCGCGTTCGTTCATACGCTGCGATTCGGCCTCGTACATGCTGAAGAGCTTGAGCAGCATCGCTACGTCCGCCTCTTCGAAGTTATAGTGAGACCATTCCACTTCGCCCTGATGGTGCACGTCGCCGTAAGTGACGTTGCCGCTCCAGATAAGGTCGTAGACGGAGTTGACTCCCTGGAGGTACATCGCAATTCTTTCAAGGCCGTAAGTAAGTTCCAGGCTGACCGGATTGAGAGCTATGCCTCCGATCTGCTGAAAGTAGGTGAACTGCGTTATTTCCATGCCGTCGAGCCAGACTTCCCAGCCCAGCCCTGAAGCTCCCAGGGTTGGAGATTCCCAGTCATCTTCCACGAAACGGATATCATGGTCCAGGGGGTCCACGCCGAAGCTCTTGAGGCTTTCGAGGTAGACCTCCTGCGAATCTGCGGGGGAAGGCTTGAGAATCACCTGGTACTGGTAATAGTGCTGGAGCCGGTTGGGATTTTCCCCATACCGGCCGTCTGTGGGTCTTCGCGACGGTTCGACATAGGCCACCCTGTACGGTTCGGGTCCCAGCACCCTCAGAAAGGTGGCGGGATTGAAGGTGCCCGCTCCGACTTCGATATCGTAAGGCTGCTGGACAAGGCACCCCCTGTCGGCCCAGAACTTGTCGAGAGCAACAATAAGTTCCTGGAATGTCATTTTTTCTCCTGGTCGATCAGGTCTATTCGCCTTTTATGGCGCCCGCCTTCGAAAGGCTCGTCTAACCATTGGCTTACTATTTCAAGCGCCAGGTCCACCCCGAGAAAACGCGACCCAAGGCATAAGACGTTGCTGTCATTGTGGCGCCGGCTGATGCGCGCCTCAAACGGTTCGTGTCCGTTGACCGCGCGCACCCCGGGCAGCCTGTTGGCGGCAATGCTCATTCCGATTCCGCT
>Ga0187771_10003054_pt1 | contig 11639 bp, 6 predicted proteins | sample 0116_SJ02_MP15_1_FD_133139 | JGI IMG/M metagenome (GOLD analysis project Ga0187771, IMG submission 133139) | Tropical peat soil microbial communities from peatlands in Department of Meta, Colombia - 0116_SJ02_MP15_10_MG | ecosystem: Environmental > Terrestrial > Soil > Wetlands > Peat | place... | reverse complement strand
TCGAGTGGTGCGGCGACGCGGAGACGCTCTACGTCGTCCAGGCGAGGCCCGTGACGACGATCCCGAAGTCCACGGTCGGAGGGGCGCCGGCCGCGCCGGCGCCGGGCGAGAAAGGGCCGAAGGGCGAGGAGGCCCCGATCCTGCGGGGGTTCGGCGCGAGCCCCGGGGTCGCGTCGGGCGTCGCCCGGATCCTCCACGGGCCGGCAGAGATGGACCGCCTCAAGGCCGGGGAGGTCCTCATCACCTCGATGACGACCCCCGACATGGTGCCGGCGATGTCGCAGGCGTCGGCGATTGTCACGGACGAGGGCGGGATGACCTGCCACGCCGCGATCGTCTCCCGCGAACTCGGAGTGCCCTGCGTCGTCGGGACGCGGGAAGCGACCAAGGTGATCCAGGACGGATCCGAGGTGACCGTGGACGGGAAGACCGGGACGGTGTTCCGCGGCCTCCGCGCCCATCCGAAACCCGCCGCCGCGGCCCCCGTCGCCGTTCCGACGGTAGTCGGAGGTCACGAGGGGACGCCGGTCACCGCCACCAAGATCCTCGTGAACGTCGGGGTCCCCGAGAAGGCCGAAGAGTACGCCCGCCTGCCCGTGGCCGGGGTCGGGCTTCTCCGGATCGAGTTCATCTTCACGGCGCACGTCCGCGAACACCCGCTCGCGCTGCTCAAGAAGGGCCGGAAGGAGGAGCTCGTCCGCCGACTGGCCGAGGGGATCGGCAAGGTCTGCCAGGCGTTCCATCCGCGGCCGGTCATCATCCGCACCTCCGACTTCAAGACGAACGAATACCGCGGCATGCCGGGCGGCGAGGAGTTCGAGCCGACCGAGGAGAACCCGATGATCGGCTGGCGCGGCTGCTCCCGGTACATCTCCCCGGTCTACCGACCGGCGTTCCTCTGTGAGCTCGAGGCGATCCACCGCGTGCGGACCGAGATGGGCTTGAAGAATGCGATGGTGATGCTGCCGTTCGTCCGCAACACCTGGGAGCTCGAGGAGATCGTCGAGATGATGCGCGCCCAGGGGCTCAAGCGCTCGCGCGACTTCAAGCTCTACCTCATGGCCGAGGTCCCCTCGACCGTTCTGCTCGCCCGCGAGTTCTCGAAGCACTGCGACGGCTTCTCGATCGGGTCGAACGACCTGACCCAACTCGTCCTGGGCGCCGACCGCGACTCGGAGACGCTCGGACGGATGGGCTACTTCGACGAGCGCGACCCCGCCGTGCAGCGCGCGATCGAGCTCCTGCTCGAGGGCGCCCACGCCGAAGGGCGTACGGTCGGGATCTGCGGCCAGGGACCGAGCGTCTACCCCGAGTTCGCCGAGTTCCTCGTGCGCCGCGGGATCGACTCGATCTCGCTCAACGCGGACACGGTCATCTCCACCACCCGCACGATCGCCTCGCTCGAGCAGCGGATGAAGCTCGAGGGGCTCCGGCCGCGGGAGTAGGATCAGGCCCCCGCCCCGGCAAGGTTCACCGGGCGCTCGACCGCGGAGGTCGCCACCGGGGCGGGCCCGGGGGGCCGACCGGCGGAAGCGCGAGCTCTGCCTCGGGCGGGAGTTCGTACACTCGGAACGATCTCGCGGGGAGGAACCCTAGTGCCTCGAGGCGGTGCTGCAGGCGGGGCGAATCCGCGAAAATCGAGGTGCGCGCCCCCGGCCCCGTGGGACGGTGGGCGAGCACCCACTGGACCAGGCGGGAGGCGGCCCGGTTCCCGCGCGCGTCCGCCCGGGTCGCGACCGCGTGGATCCCGGCCGCGGAGCGGTACCGGTAGAGAAGTGCGGCGGAGACCGCTCTCTCGTGGAGGAAGGCGAGGAGCGGGACGAGCCGTTCGTCCGGATTCGGGTGGTGCCATGCGATGTCCACCGCCGACCGGAACTCCGGCCGTTCCTTCTCACCGGTCCAGAACGAGGCGATGAGGTCGAGCTCGCCGGCTTCGGCAGGGCGGACCCCGATGTCGGAGGGCTCCTCGAGGACGGAATCGGGCCGCTCGAGCATCAGGACCAGAGGGGACGGTCGGGGACGGAAGCCGAACCGACGGAGTCCCGCGTCCACATGCGTAGGGGCCGGGTCCGGGACGCGGAACGTCGGGCGCAGCGCTCGCTGGAAGTAGTGGTCGAGGGCCCGTTCGAAGAACGCGGTCTGGCGCTCGGCTCCGACCCCCTTCTCCTGGACGAAGTTGAACCGGGGGACCGGAATCTTCTCGTGCGTGACGAGAGTCGCCCCCGGCACTTCGAGGGCGAATCCGCCCAGCGTCAGGATGAACTGGCGCTCGGAGTCGAGCGCCGCCTCGACATCGGAGGGGTCGGCCACAGAGAGGGGAGGCCTCCCCCCTTAAGGGGCATTGCTCCCCCGCGGGGGTCGTGGGTCGGGCTATCCATCATTAAGAAGCAGGCGTTCCCGTCCCCGGTCGGGAGGGCTCCTCCCGAAGGAGAGCGATGAGCGCTACGGTGCTCCGCCCGCCGGCGACCGTTGCCGTGCTCGGCGGAGGGAACATGGGAAGCGGGATCGCCCAAGCGGCCGCCCAGGCCGGTTTCACGGTACGCGTCCGCGACGTGGACGCGGCCGCGATCGCCCGCGGTCGCGGGCTGATCGAGAAGACCCTCGCGGGGGCGATCGAACGGAGGAAGACGACGCCGGCGAAGCGGGACGAGGTGCTCGGACGGCTGACCTTCACGACCGACCTCGCGGAAGCCGTGCGCGGCGCTGGGCTGGTGGTCGAGGCCGTCTTCGAGGAAATGACGGTGAAGCGCTCGCTCTTCTCCGAGCTCGCTCCCCAGGTGGGGCCGGAGGTGATCGTCGCGACCAACACCTCCTCGCTTTCGGTCACGGAGCTCGCCGAAGGGTTCCCTCGGCCCGAGCGCTTCGCGGGCCTCCATTTCTTCTATCCGGCCGCGATCAACAAGCTGGTCGAGATCATCGGGGGCGCAGCCACCGACCGCGCGACCCTGGACGAGCTCGAACGATTCTGCTACCTCCTCCGCAAGATTCCGATCGAGACCAAGGACGTCGCGGGGTTCTGCGTCAACCGCTACTTCGTGCCCTACCTCAACGAGGCGACCCGGCTCGCCGAGGAGGGCGTCGCGAGCCTCGGCACGATCGAGGCGGTCGGCCGCGAGCTGTTCGGCGCGACCCTGGGACCGTTCGAGCTGATGAACGTCACGGGCATCCCGATCGCCTTCCACGCGAACAGCTCGCTCCACCGGGCCTTCGGGCCGGCCTACGCGCCATCGAAACTCCTCGGCGAACAGTTCCGCTCGGGAAAGCCATGGGCCTGGAAGGGGACCCCGGTGGAGCCGGAAAAGAAGGCGGCGGTCCGAGACCGTTTCGTCGGCCTTACGGTCGGGATTGCCACGCGCCTCGTCGAAGAAGGCGTCGCGACCGCGGAAGCGACCGACCGCGGCGCGGTGGTCGGTCTTCGTCGCCGCCAGGGGCCCTTCGCGCTCCTCTCCTCGATCGGCCTGCCGGAGGGCGCGCGTCTCGTCGAGGAGTACGCCCGCCGGTGGCCCGGCGAGTTCCCCGTCTCGAAAGAGCTCAGGGCCCGGGCGGAGCGCGGAGAAAAGGTCTGGCCGCTCTCGCTCGTCCGGGTCGAGAAGAAGGGTCCTGTCGCCTGGGTGCTCCTCGACCGCCCGGAGGTGCTGAACTCGCTCAATTCCGACCTGTTGGGTCAGGTCGAGCAGGCGTTCGACCGTCTCGAGGACGCCGCGGGAGTGCGCGCGGTGGTGCTCGCCGGCTCCTCCCCCGTCTTCGCCGCCGGGGCCGACATCGCCGAGATGGCCGAGAAGGACCCGGCCGAGGGGAACGACTTCGGGTTTCTCGGCCAGCGGGTGGCGGCGCGGGTCGCGCGGTTCCCAGCCCCCGTGATCGCGCTCGTGGAGGGCTACGCCCTCGGGGGTGGGCTGGAGCTTGCGCTCTCGGCCGACTTTATCCTCGCCGCCGAAGGGGCGCTCCTCGGGTTCCCCGAGGTGACGGTCGGCATCCATTCCGGGATGGGCGGCGCCACCCGGGTGAGCCGGCTCATCGGCGGCGCCAAGACGAAGCTGCTCGCCTTCAGCGGCGTCCCCGTGACCGCCGAGGAGGCCTACCGCCAGGGGTTCGTTGCGAAGGTCGTGCCCGCGGCGACGGCGCGCGCGGACGCGCAGGTGCTCGCCGAGACGATCGCGAGCCGGGCGCCGCTCGCGGTCCGGTGGATCAAACAGGTGGTCGACCGGGGGCTCGAGACCTCCGAGGAGGCCGCCCTGAAGCTCGAGGGCGACTCTGCCGGGCGCACGTTCACGACGACCGACCGCACCGAGGGGATGCGGGCGTTCCTCGAGCGCCGGAAGCCGCGCTTCGAAGGAAAGTGATGCGACCCGCTTAGCCGGTCGCCGCGAGCTTCGTGTACGCCTCGGCCGACAGCAGCGTCGCGGGATCGACCGGTCCCGTGAGCTCGAGGCGGAAGAGCCACCCCTTCCCGTACGGGTCCTGATTGATCCACTCGGGGTGGGTCTTGAGTTCGGCGTTCGCCTCGACGACCGTCCCCGCACCGGGCGCGTAGACGTCCGCGACCGTCTTCACCGACTCGAGGACGAGGACGCTCTGGTCCTTTCCCACCGTCTTGCCGACCGCGGGAAGGTCAACGAAGACGATGTCGGTGAGCTGTGCCTGGGCGTGGTCGGTGATGCCGACCGTCGCCCGATTCCCCTCGATGCGGACCCACTCGTGGCTCTTCGTGTACTTGAGTTCCGTTGGTACCTTCCCTACGTCGGTCACGTTCCTCCCTCCCAGTGGTCGCGGTATCGGACCTGCTCCTCGGTCGGCTCATCGAGTCCCGCTCCGAGGGGTTCGAGCGCGGCCCGCGCGACCGCGCGGTCGATCTCGGCGGGGACCGCGGTGAGCCGCGGCGCCATCGACCGCCCGTGCCGCGCCAGATGCTCGGCGCTCAGCGCTTGGAGCGCGAAGGAGAGGTCCATGATCTCGACCGGGTGCCCCTGGCCGGCGGCCAGGTTGATGAGTCGGCCCTCGCCGAGGAGATAGGCGCGGCGTCCGTCGGCAAAACGGTATTCCTCTACGTTGGGGCGGGCCGTGCGGTGGCTGACGGCGAGGCCCTCCAGGTCCTTTCGTGACACCTCGACGTCGAAGTGACCCGCGTTCGCCAGGAGACAACCGTCCTTGAGGACCTTCAGGTGCTCCTCGCGGACGACCCCGGTCTGGCCGGTGACCGTCACGATGAGGTCGGCCGACCGAGCGGCATCCAGCATCGGTCGCACGCGGAAGCCGTCCAGCCGCGCCTCGAGGGCGCGGACCGGGTCCACCTCCGTGACCGTCACGGTCGCTCCGAGGCCGTGCAACCGCGCGGCCACGCCCTTCCCGCACCAGCCGTAGCCCGCGACCACGGCCTCCCGACCCGCGATGAGGAGGTTGGTCGCGCTCAAGATCCCGTCGATCGTGGATTGCCCGGTCCCGTAGCGGTTGTCGAACAGGTGCTTCATCTCGGCGTCGTTCACGTCGACCGCGGGAAAGAGAAGCCGCCCCTCCTTCTCGAGGGCCTTGAGCCGGGTGACCCCGGTGGTCGTCTCCTCGGTCGACCCCCGGACCTTCCCGCGCTCCCGGCGCTTCCCGTGGAAGAGGGCGACCAGGTCGGCGCCGTCGTCGATGATGACGTCGGGGTTCGCCTCGAGCATCGTCTCCACCCCCGCGCGGTACGCGGCGAGCGATTCGCCCTTCTCGGCGTGGGTCTCCACGCCGGCCTCGCGAACGGCCGCGACCGCGTCGTCGTCGGTCGAGAGCGGGTTGGAGGCGGCGAGTCGGACGTCCGCGCCGCCCGCTTGGAGGGCGAGGGCGAGGACGCACGTCTTCGCCTCGACATGAAGGACGGCCGAAATGGTGAGCCCCGCGAACGGGCGTTCGGTCTCGAAGCGGCGGCGAACCGCGCCGAGCACCGGCATGTGCGACTCGGCCCACTCGAGCTTGAGGCGACCTCGCGCCACGTCCCCGGCCACGGCTCCGACCCGCGGAACCGAACCGGGGTCGAGTTAAAACACCGCGGAAGGGGTTGGGCGCGGAAGGCGCTGTCCGCTCACTGGGTCACGGCGCTGCAGAACGGACAGATGAGATACTCTGTCGGGATCTCCTTCCCGCAGCTCGGGCAGGGCTTCATCGCGCCGGCGGCGGCCGGGGGCGGGGTCACGGGCGGAGTCGGCGCGGCGGCCCGCAGCGGGGCTCCGGTGTCACCGGGCGCAGGCGCGGCGCCGCCGCCCTGCTTCGGAGGACCACCCGTGGGGGCGCTCACCTCGCCGGGCGGCGGGGCCGTCATGCCGGCGCGGGGGATCCCCTGGCCCTGCTGCAGCTTCCACTGGCTGAACGACGTGTAGGTCGGCTGGCGCTTCCACCAGTCCCAGAACGACCCCTCGTTGTAGTTCTCACCGAGCTCCTTCTTCGCCTCGGCGCGGTACTTCTGCGTGTAGTCGTCGTACCCTTGCCGCTCCGGGTCGGCCTCCCCCTCGCCGGGCTTCCCCAGCAGCTGGGCGGCGCACTCGGGGCAGAACTTCGAGTCGGCGGGGATGGTCGACGCGCACCGGCTGCAGCGGATGAGGTCGCTCTCGAACTCGGCACCGCACTTCGGACACGTCGTCGCGTCTTCGGGGATCAGGTTGCCGCACTCCCCGCACTCGACCAGCTTTCCCGCCGCCTGGCGGCGGGCGACCAGGAGGACCGCGACGATGCCGACTGCGACCGCGGCGGCGATGGCGAGCCAGGCCCACAGCGGCAGTCCGAGGAACTTCTCGAACAGGAAGTTGCTCACCGACGGCGAGCTCGGCGGCACCGAGTACTCGCCGCTGAGCCGGGTGAGGTTGGTGACGTTGTTGTAGATCGCCTCCACGCTGATGTAGTAGGTCGTGCCCGCGGAGAGGTAGTTCGAGAGCGGCAGCCAGTGGACGGTGAACGGTCCGGCGAACGCCGCTCCGATGCCGATCGTGATCTGGCCCCCTCCGTTCACAGGGGTTGCGATGACGTAGAGCGTGGCCGGCTGCGAGCCGTTGTACCGGACGACGCCGTCCGTAAAGTACGTCCCGCCGAGCGAAAGGGGCGAGGGCGGGAGGCTCAGGTTAAAGAGACCGACCTCGGACTGCTTGATGACGGAGGGCACCCCCAGGCTGAAGTTCCGGCCACCGTACTTCGCGAGGTCCTCGTTGACGGTGACGTTGACCTCGAACTGGTGGGCGAACGGCTTCCCCTGGAGCCCCGTGATCGTGTCGTTGATTATCCAAGTGAGGTTGAAGATGAACTTCTGGCCCGGGGCGACCAGGTCGACCGGGAAGGCCGCCCGGTCGAGCGTGAGCTCCCTGGTCGCGTTCCAGTAGAGGGACGCCTGAACGTAGAACACCTTTCCGGTCCCGGTGTCGTTCAGCACCATCTCGGCCCCGAACACCTGGCCGATGCGCACGGTCGCGTTCGGCGCGACGGTGGCGTTCGCGGTCACGATCGCCGTCGCGGAGAGGCCGACGAAGTACGACGGGAAGTTGATGCCCGGGCCGAAGTCCGGCATGCCGTACCGCGGGGTGCCGAAGGCGACTCCGAACGGGTAGGGCGAGACCCCCGACCAGTTGAACGAGCGGGTGCTGTTGGTCGAGGCGGGGACCTTGATGAACAGATGGTATCCTCCGATGAAGTTCCCGTCTGGTAGGGTCGTGCCGTTGACCTGGCTCGAGGCCAGCAGGAGATACGCCGTGCCGTTGAAGCCGGAGGTCCCGTAGGCCGGGAGGCCGTGCTTCGCGTCCCAGTACTGGAGGTAGCTCCAGATCGCCGGGTTCGCGCTGGACAGGTTGTTGAGGTGGTTCGCCGTGGCGTTGTTCGTCTCGCTCTCGTTGAGTGAGGAGTAGGCGTGGACCGTGCCGCCCTGGACGGGAAGGACCCCGCCAAGCCCGGTCATGTTGAAGCCGGTCCAGCGGTAGAGGTAGGCGTTGCTGGTCGCGTCCGGTAGGATGGCGGACGTGGTGAAGACGCCCGGGATCGGGTTCAGGATGGTCATGTTCCCGAGATAGGCGGTCGCTCCGTCCGTCAAGAGGAGCTTGTTCGAGAACCACGGGTAGGGCGAGACCTGGGAGACCGGGGACGCCGGGACGTCGGCGAACGTGAGGTCGAACGGTGTGTCGACCGAGTTGAGCTGAGAGCCCGCTCCGGTCACGGTGATGTCGTAGGAGAGCGGAGGCGTGAGGGCGAAGAACAGTTGGCTCACCGGGACCGTCGGGCCCGAGCTGGATGTGGTCTCGACGGCGATCCGGGACGGGCCGACTCCGAAGTCGCCGGTGTAATTGAGGTAGTTCAGCATGCCCGCCTTGTTGACGGCTTGGGTGAGGGCGGCGGTGAATGGTACCGCCGTGAACCCGTTGATGGTGTCGTTCAGGAGCGTGAGCGTACCCAACGGATAGCCGACGCCGGCGTACCACACCGTGATGCCCACGGTGGTCACGAGGGCGTTCGTATCGTTGTAGTAGACCCCGACCTCCCCACCCGCGACGCCGTACGGATACAGCCAGTCGCGCGAGAGGTTCACCGTGTCGCTCGGGGTGAAGAGACTCGTGAAATTGAGACCGCCCGTCAGATCGACGTTCGTGACGTTCAGCGGAACAGGGGCCGGAAGGCCGTTCACTTGGCTATCGTCCGCGTAGGTGTTGTTGACCAGGCTCCCGAACAGGTCGAGGGTTCCGCCGCCTTCGACCTTGACGGTCGGCGCCCACTCGGTGTCGCCCAGGATGACGGACGGCTCGACCAGGCTCGCGACCTCAGGATTCGATCGGATCGCGGAGTTGTTGAGGTAGAGGGTCGCGCCGGTCCCGTTCACCGTCACCCACCCGGGGAAGGCGAGCGAGGAGTTCCAGAGCGACATCGAGCCGGTGATGGTGAGGGCAAGCTTCGCGTAGGCATCCGGGAGCGCGAGGACCTCCGTCGTGACAGTCGAGTTGTACAGGTCGACCGTTCCGAAGTCATTGAAGTGGTAGATGTGCGAGAGACGGGAGATCGGGGTACCGGAAACGCCGACGAACTCCACGAAGGAGACGGTGACGTTGCGGACAATCAGGGTCCCGCCCGCTTCCACCGTGATGTTCCCGCCCATGTAGAAGTTCGACGAACCGGGCGTCGGGTGGATCGTGTAGACAGTGCCCGGCAGGACCACGAGGTCGCCATGGGTGACGATTCCCGCCGGTGAAAGGTGCGACCCGGGGGCGGTGGACGGCGCCGTTCCCGGAAGCAGGACCGGTCGCTGGGCGACCACCAGGAAGCTGCTCGCGACCACGGCGAGCACCACCACGAGGGCGATGAGGGCTCCTCGCATCGTTCGGCTAGCCTGACGTCCCGTTCCCCCGGACGCCGGAGGATGGCCCGAAAAACGGCTCACGTTCGAAGAAAGGCCGGCATCCCCTACATAAAGGTCACTTTGCCACTTCGGGGAGGATTATCCGTCCCGGGGAGCGCCCAGGGCAAGGCCGGGTCGCCGCGGGACGGCTCCGGGCGCTCACCCGCTCGGCATCCGGACCACGACCTTGCCGAACAGGTCCGGCTGGTCGAATCGTCGGAACGCCTCCGCCGCGTGCTCGAACGGAAGCTCGGAATCGATCACGGCCCTGAGCCGCCCGGCCGCGATCTCCGCGAGGACCTCCGCGAACTCCCGCGCGCCCGCCATGGTGGTGCCCCGGAGGGAGCCCTGGCGCCAGAAGAGCATCCTCAGGTCCACCTCGGCGACGCCGCCGGCGGTCGCGCCGAAGACGACCAGCCGCCCGGCGCGGGCGAGGGCTCGCAGCGAGCGAGGAACGGTCGGAGTCCCGACGGAATCCACGATCACGTCGACCCCCTTCTTCTCGCTCCATTCCCAGAGGACGCGGTCGAGCGGGCGGTCGGTGTCATCAAACACGAGGGCGTCGGCCACTCCGATCTGTCGGGCCCGCTCCGCCTTCTCCGCGGAACGGGTCGCGACGGCAACGCGGGCGCCCAGCAGCTTTGCGATCTGGACCGCGGCCGTGGAGGTCCCGCCGCCCGCACCCACGACCGCCACGCGTTCACCCGGCTTCACCTGGCCGACCGTCTTGAGGGCTCTCCACGCGGTCAGGAAGACGAGGGGCACCGCCGCGCCCTCCGCGAACGTGAGGTGGGCGGGTAACGGGTGCACGTTGCGCCGGGGCACGACCACGAAATCGGTCGCCGACCCTTGCGTGTGCTCTCCGAGGATGCGGTAGCGCCGGCAGAGCGCCTCATCGCCCGCGCGACACGCATCGCAGGTTCCGTCCCAGAGCCCCGGGTTGAGGAGGACCCGAGTCCCCGGTTCTAGGCCGTCGACGCCGTGGCCTACGGAGTCGACCTCGCCGGCGCCGTCCGACCCGAGGACGTGCGGTCGCTCGATGGGTACGCCCGGGATTCCTTCGAGAACGAAGCGGTCGAGGTGGTTGAACCCGGCCGCGCGAATTCGGACCCGGACCTCGCCGGGTCCCGCGGTCGGCTCGGGAACCTCCACGAAGCGGAGTCGGTCGAGGCCGCCGTGCTCCTCGAAGCCGAAGCCGCGCACGGGCTCACTCCGGTTCCGCGAACTCCCAGCGGGTGCCTTTCGCGTCGTCCTCGAGCTGGATCCCCTTCGCCCGGAGCTCCGCGCGGATGCGGTCCGCTTCCGCGTAGTCCCCTCGGGCCCTCGCCCGGGCCCGGGCAGCGATGGCCACCGGGACGACCTCCGACCAGGCGCCGCCCCGCCCCGAGGGCGGACGGACGAACAGGCCGAGGACCTCTTCGCCCCAGTCGTAGGGGGCTCGGAGGCTCTCCTGAGCCGCCCCGCTGAGTCGGTCGAGGGCGACCCCGGATTCCTGGATCCGGCGGGTCCATCCGAACAGGAGCGCGATCGCCCCGCGGGTGTCGAAATCGTCGGCGAGGGTCGAGTCCAACCGCTCCACCAGTGCCTCCGATTCTTCCTCGAGGTCGGCCGGAAGTTCATCGCCGGCGCGTTCCGGTCCTCCCCGGTCGAGGAGCTCGGCGAGCCGGTCCGCCGGCTGGGCGAGCCGCTGGTACGCCTCCCGCGCTTCGGGAAGGCTCTTCTCGGGGTCGAAGTCGAGCGGGCTCCGGTAGAGGGCGTTGAGGTAGTAGAGGCGGAGGGTCATCGGCCCGAACGCATCGAGCGCGCCGTCGATCGAGGCGACGTTTCCGATCGACTTCGACATCTTCGTGCCCTCAAGCAGGAGCAGTCCCGAGTGCATCCAGTAATTGACGAGCGGCGCCTGGCCGGTCGCGGACTCCGCCTGAGCGATCTCCGCTTCGTGATGCGGAAAGATGAGGTCGATCGCGGCGCCGTGGAGGTCGTACCGCTCCCCCAGTAGCCGTACGGTCATCGCGGTGTCCTCGATGTGCCAGCCGGGCCGGCCGGGCCCCCAGGGGCTCTCCCAGCTCGGCTCTCCGGGGGTGGTCGCCTTCCAGAGGACGAAATCCTCGGGCGAGCGCTTCCGTTCGTCTCGCTCGACCCGAGCTCCGGGGCGGAGGGCCTCCGTTCGCTGGCCGGAGAGCTTCCCGTACCCCGGGAACTTTGCGACCTCAAAGTAGACCGACCCGTCGTCGGACCGGTAGGCCACCCCGCGGTCGAAGAGCTGGCGGATCTGCGCCACGATCTCGGGAATGTAGTCGGTCGC
>Ga0187771_10003053_pt1 | contig 11641 bp, 19 predicted proteins | sample 0116_SJ02_MP15_1_FD_133139 | JGI IMG/M metagenome (GOLD analysis project Ga0187771, IMG submission 133139) | Tropical peat soil microbial communities from peatlands in Department of Meta, Colombia - 0116_SJ02_MP15_10_MG | ecosystem: Environmental > Terrestrial > Soil > Wetlands > Peat | place... | reverse complement strand
TGATGCACGAGAAGGGGATACCGGAATGAACGTGATTGGCGAGAGGCTGACTGTACTGCGTTCCACAGATCTGTCGAAGGAGGGGAGGACCGGAGTCGTGCTTCTTGATACGGCAAGGACCCTTGTCCTCAATACGGACGGGAAATCGCTAAGGGTTGAGAAGGCAGGGACCGTCTTCGAGGTCTGCAGTTCGAAGCGAGTTGTCTTGGGATCTGACATTTCTGGCAGACTCGAGGACAGATGGAGCGGTCGTTCGAATTGAGCTCCGCGGGCCTTGAAGTTCCGTTGCCTAAGAAGAAATGCCTTGATGAAAGATGTCCTTTCCACGGCAGTCTCAAAGTAAGGGGCAGGCTTCTCTCCGGGAAGGCCGTCTCCACAGCTGGCAAGGACTTCGTCGTGGTTCAGATGGAGTACCTCCAAAAGGTCGGCAAGTACAACAGGAGCGAGCGTAGGAAGAGCAGGATATCCGCCCGCGTGCCGCAGTGCCTTGACGTCAACGACGGAGACCAAGTCACCATTGGTGAGTGCCGTCCACTGTCGAAGACAATATCGTTCGTGGTCGTCGAATCGAAGAGGGGCTCCTAATGTCGACGAAATCTCGCGCGGTTTCAGCAAAGGGCGTTGAGGAATTCAAGAACTACATCACGAGGTCGATACCTCTGAACGCAGTAATAACATGCGCCGACAACACAGGGGCTAAGACGCTCAGGGTCGTCCAAGTGACGAAGGCCAAGACTAGGCTCAGCAGGACGCCTGCGGCCTCTGTTGGTGACAGCGTCATCTGCGTCGTCAAAAGGGGCCCCCCTGACCTCAGAAAGCAGGTCTTCGGCGCCGTTATTGTCAGGCAGAAGTACCCCGTCCGCCGACTCAGCGGTCAGCGCGTCGTGTTTGAGGACAACGCAGCGGTGATAGTGACGCCCGAGGGGGACCTGAAGGGGACCGACATCAAGGGGCCGGTGGCGAGCGAGGCAGCTGAAAAGTGGCCTAGGATAGCCAACCTCGCCTCGATAATAATCTGAGGTGCATGCGTGAATTGAAGTTCGGTTCGATGCTTTCAACTGAGCTCCGGGAGAAGTACAAGAGGAGGACCATGAGACCACGAAAGGGCGACTCCGTCAAGATTGTCAAAGGAGAATTCAAGGGGATTGAAGGAAAGATCACGAAGGTAATTCCCGGAGAGGGGATGCTCAACGTGGAGGGTGTCACCAGGGAGAAGCAGAAAGGTGGAACTTCCCCTGTTCCCATCCATTCGTCCAACGTCATCGTGACGGCAGTCTTGGTCGACGACAAGACGAGGAAGAAGAGGTTGGAGGGCGCTTCCTAGTTGGGCAAGAAGGGAGGCAGGAACAAGCTGAAGAGCATCGCTGCACCTCGCAGCTGGGATATTTCACGAAAAGGCGACAGGTTCGTTTACAAGCCGACAGCGGGGCCTTACCCCATTGTAGCCTCCTATCCACTTGGAGTCGTAGTGAGAAACATGGCTGCAATGGCGACCCACTCGAAGGAAGTGAAATTCATCCTGAAGTCCGGCAGGGTTCTGGTCGACGGAACGAAGCGGCATGCTCCTAACTTTCCCGTAGGGCTGTTCAACGTGGTCAGCGTCCCTGTAGAAGGGGTCAATTTCAGGCTGGTCCCGTCGTCGAAGGGACTCGCTCTTGTAAAGCTGGGTGCCAACGAGGATGACAAGAAGCTCTGCAGGGTGAGCTCGAAGTCGAAGGTGAGGGGCGGACACATCCAGTACGGTCTACATGACGGCAGGTCGATCCTGTCGGATTCGCTAGACCTCAGTCCAGGCGACGCGGTGCTTCTGGAGGTTCCTTCGCAAAAAGTTCTTGGTCAGGTCAAACTCGCAAAAGGATCTGTCGGGTTAATCCTTTCAGGAGTCCGGACAGGTCAGGTTGGGAAAATAGCGGAGGTCAAGGAGGGGACCATCTCCAGGGAGCGGATGGTCAGAATTTCACTGCCAGGAGGAGAAGCCGAAATACCTTCACGACTGGTCTTCCCAGTGGGAGCGGAAGGCCCAATGATAACGGTGGGGGTCGTTTCGCAATGAGTCAGGCTACCGTCCACGAAAACCCAATGAGGACCATCAAGGTCGGAAAGGTAGTGGTAAACATAGGCTTAGGGAAGTCAGGCGAGGCCATAGAAAGGGGGAAGCAGGTCCTTGAGCAAGTCACTGGGCAGAAACCGAGCCAGAGGCGTGCCAAGAAATCTATCAGGGACTTCGGAATTCACAAGGGAGAACCGATTGGGGTCTCAGTAACCGTTAGGGGAGATGCCACCACCGGCCTTATCAATAAACTCCTCGTTGCAAGAGAGAAGAAGCTGGCCGCCTCCTCATTTGACCCGAAGGGTTCAGTCTCCTTCGGGATTAAGGAACACATCGAAATCCCGGGCATCAAATACGACCCTGCCATCGGGATTCTCGGGATGAATGTGTCAGTTCTCCTCGAAAGGCCAGGATACAGCGTTTCAAGGCGATCACGGCGCACGGCTCGGATTGGGAAGGCTCACCTTGTCTCAAAGGAAGAGTCCATGCAGTACTTCAAAGAAAGATTCGGAGTGACAGTCATATGAAAGAGAGGCACATGAAACAGCGGAAATACGGAAAGTCTACCCACTACTGCAGAAGATGCGGACAGTACGGCGCTGTGATTAGGTCATACGGCTTGGTGCTATGCAGGCAGTGTTTCCGTGAGGTCGCCGAGAAACTTGGTTTCAGGAAGTACGATTAGGTGATCTTGATGGCAGCAACCAACGTCCTTTCAAACCTCTTCGCAAGTCTACAGAATTCCGAGATGAGAAACAAGAAAGAGTGCACCATCATACCCGCTTCAAGCCTCGCCAGCGAGGTTCTGAAGGTCCTGCAGAAGAAGCGATACATAGGTGAATTCGAACAAATCGACGACGGCGTCGGAGGAAAGCTGAGGGTACAGCTTCTCGGAAGAATCAACAAGTGCGGCGTCATCTCGCCTAGATTTCCTGTCAAGTCGTCAAAGCTTGTCGATTGGGAGCACAGGTACCTACCGGCTGTGGGCGTCGGCACATTGATTGTCTCGACGCCTCAGGGAGTCATGGCCCACGTTGAGGCGCAGGAGAAGAAGATCGGCGGGAGGTTGGTCGGTTTTGTCTACTAGGCAGACAACGGTGCAGGCTGTGGAGTTGCCTCAGGGAGTTACGGCGGCCCTCGAAGGTAGGACCCTTACGGTCAAGGGCAAGCTGGGCGAAGCAAGAAAGCACTTCGACAAGGTCAACATCAACCTCTCTGTCGAGGGTAACAAGGTCAGTCTCTCTCCTTTCTCTCACAAGAAGAAGGACAACGTGATAGTGAACACCGTCGTCAGCCTAGTGAACAACATGATCACAGGCGTCTCGAAGGGGTACACGTACAGGCTCAAGGTCGTCTACGCGCACTTTCCGATATCGGTCAAGACGAAAGGTGATGAGATTCACGTCGAGAATTTCGTAGGGGAGAGGTCGCCTAGGGTAGCCAAGATAGTCGGGGCATGCAAGGTAGCCGTCGATGGTGATGACATCATAGTAAAGGGCGTCTCCGTTGAAGACGTGGGCCAGACCGCTGCGAATGTGGAGCTTGCCACAAGGATCAAACGGAAGGACCAAAGGATCTTCCTTGACGGCGTGTATATCTACCAGAAGGGGGAGGGCTTCTAAAATTTGCCAAAAGCGAAAGTCTCCGAGGAGAACAGACTGAAGGCCCTCGTAACAAAGCGCAAGGAGCTCGCTGAGCGCCGGCCGAAGTTCGTGCGACAGGAGAGCTGGAGATATGTGAGACTTCACCCTGAGTGGAGGAAACCGAAGGGTGTAGACAACAAGGTAAGGCGTCAGGACAAGGGTTGGCCGGCCTTGGTCAGGGTTGGTTATAGGGGGCCGGCTGAATCTAGGGGGTTGCACCCCAGCGGGCACTTCGAGGTCTTGGTGCACAGACCAGCCGACCTGGCCAGCCTCGTTCCTGGTAGGGATGTGGCTAGGATAGGAGGAACTGTAGGCGCGAAGAAAAGGGAGCAGATTCTCAGCAGGGCAACTGAGCTGGGTGTCAGGGTCCTAAACCCAACCGGATTGAGGATAATTGAACCTAAGGAGTAGGAGAAGGCTGGCCGCGTCGGTACTCGGCGTCGGCGAAGATAGAGTGATCTTCGATGAAGAATATTCGGACCTGATTCAAGATGCAATCACGAGAAGCACCATAAGAGGTCTGATTGGATTCGGCGCGATCAGAGCTGCCCCCGAAAAGGGCACCTCGCGCGGGAGGTTCCGAGAGAGGTCTGGAAAGCTGAGGCGAGGTAGAGGCGCAGGTTCGACCGAAGGGAGCGCACGTGCGCGGAATCCCAGGAAGGGGATGTGGATGACAAAGGTCCGCGCCCTCAGGTGGAGGCTCAGGGTCGCCAAAGAGAGGAAGCAGATAAGCGAGGAATCATACAAGGCGCTTTACAAACAGGTCAAAGGCGGCCAGGTTCGAGGGGTCAAGCACCTACTAGAGCTAATGAAGGAGGCCAAGAAGTGAAACTAGATTACGTTCCACTGTTGCGCAGAAGAAGAGAAGGGATCACAGACTACAAGGCCCGGAAGCGGGCAATCACCTCGCACAGGGTCTTGCTGGTAGTTCGCATATCGAACAAGAACGTTTCCTCACAGTTCGTACTCCCTCGGGCCAGTGGCGACGCCGTAGTTGCTTCAGCCCATTCCCGGGAGCTGCTGAAGCTAGGATGGCGTGGGTCACTGAAGTCGACTCCTGCATGTTATCTCCTCGGGATGCTCGCGGGCAAGAAGGCGCTTGCCAGTGGTGTCAAAGAGGCAGTTCTCTACAATGGCTTGTCACCCTTCATCAGGGGAGGCCGAGTCGGTGCTCTGGTCAAGGGCGTCGTGGAAGCGGGAGTGGTCGTCCCAGTCGGGGAGGGGGCTTTTCCCACTAAGGAAAGGCTGACTGGGGAGTTCATTGCAGGACACGCTTCGAAGCTCTCGGCTGAATCGAAGCAGGCCTACGAGAAAGGCTTCTCAGGACTCTTGAAGCAAGGTTTCAAACCCGAAGACTACCCAGCGCAGTTCGAGAGGTTGAAATCGGTTATCATGGGGGCAAAGAAATGATGTCATCGTACGGAAGGCAAGACCGTCGCGAAGAGGAAGAGGTCTGGGTCCCCCGGACCAAGCTGGGCAAGCTCGTGAACGAGGGCAAGATAGCATCGCTTGACGAGATATTCAGGGGAGGGCAGAGGATTCGCGAGGCAGAAATCGTAAAGAAACTGTTACCCGACCTCCGGAACGAAGTCGTCGGCGTCAGTGTCGTGCAGAAGCAGACGGACGCTGGCGAGCTGACCAGGTTCTCGGCCGTGGTCGCCGTCGGCAATGGGTCCGGCTGGTTCGGCGTGGGCAAGGGCAAAGCGATGCAAACGAGAGAGGCGATTGAGAAGGCCACGAACGCCGCTCTCCTCAACATCATCCCTGTGAAGCTTGGATGCGGGAGCTGGGAGTGTAGGTGCGGTAGGACGCACTCCGTCCCGTACAGGATAAGGGGGAAGGCCGGCAGCGTCACAATCGAGGTGATACCCGGTCCCAGAGCGCTTGGGTTGGTTGCAGGCCCCGCCCTCAAGAATCTCCTCCAGCTGGCGGGGGTCAAGGACGCCTGGATCCGGACGTTCGGGTCGACTAACACGATGTCGTCTTTGGCCAACGCTGTCTACGATGCCTTCAGGATGTCACATGGACTGAGCGTGTAGGTGAATAGAGTTGTCATTACTCTTGGTTCTCAACCTTCACGGGGCCATAAACTCACCAGGACCAGTCCGAAAGGCCCTCGAGGAGCTCAAGGTGGCGAGGAGGTTCTCTGCTTCGGTAGTGCCGGCGGACGCGTCGACGCTTGGCGCACTGAACCTTTGCAAGGACCACGTCTCATGGGCTCCCGTAGACGCTGAACTTCTTGCCGCCCTGCTGAAGAAACGGGGAATGGTCAGCGCCACCAAGCCCCTGAACGCTGCTCTGTTGAAAACGATGGGCTACAAGGACCATGAGGACTTGGCAGCGAGGATGGTAGAGAAGGGAGTTCGCCTCTCTGCGGTAGAGGGGCTAAGACCCTTCTTCAGGCTGGCTCCTCCACGAGGAGGTTTCAAACGATCGATGCGCAGGGGGTCCTCGGAGGACGGGCTGCTCGGGAGCAATCCGAACCTAGCAGAACTCGTCAGGAGAATGCTCTAGAATGCCAACGCGCACTAGGAAGAGCAGAAGGTACAGGGGGAGCCGGACACACGGGTACGGGCAAATTGGCCAGCACAGACACTCAGGTTCAAGAGGCGGGCATGGTAACGCTGGTCTTCACAAGCACAAGTGGAGTTGGCTTGTCAAGAACGACCCTGATCACTTCGGGAGAGACCCATTCAAACCACCGGGTTATGCGAAACCAACAAAGTGGGCGAATGTCGGAGACCTAGACGCCCTGGCAAAAGGAAAATCGGTGGACCTGATGTCGATGGGGATCCAAAAGCTTCTCGGCTCGGGCAGTGTCAGGGGGGCATACGATGTGAAGGTGAGATTCATCACCAAACGAGCTCAGGCTAAAATAGAGGCCGCGGGCGGAAAGGTCGCAGTCAAGGAGTAGGGCCCTCTTCATTGGCTTCGATGCGAGATTTCATAAAGAGCGTAGGGACAGTCCTTCCTGAGATACCGAAACCTGAGAGAAAGCCGACCCTCAACGAGCGGTTCATCTGGACCGGCCTCGCTTTGGTCGCCTACCTCGTGATGGCGACGACCCCGCTCTTTGGGTTCGGAGGGCCTGGGGAACAGCAGGACCAGCTGGCCTTCCTAAGAGTAGTCTTCGCTTCAACTCAAGGAACGCTCATGGAGCTTGGGATTGGACCGATCGTGACTTCAGGGCTGATACTCCAATTGCTTGTGGGAAGCGACATCATCAAACTCAAGATGAGTGACCCCGATGACAGGGCTATTTTCGGAATTTCAACCAAGCTCCTCACGATGATTGTGATAGTGGGCGAGTCAGCGGCCTACATCTTAGGCGGGGCCCTTGGTGGTCCCTGTACAACCGCGGGCCAGACCAACTGCCTGACGCCCAACCGCGATGTAGTCATCTTCGGGCAGCTCTTCGTAGCGAGCGTCATGGTCCTGCTCCTAGATGAAATGATTCAGAAGGGTTGGGGGCTCGGAAGCGGCGTAAGTCTATTCATCCTGGCAGGAGTTTGCCAGACAGTAATGTGGTACACTGTCTCCCCGGTGACGTTCGCTCTCACGAGCACAACCCAAGCTTTCTTCGGCTTTGTTCCGGCGCTGATTAGCTCGTTCTTTACCAACACTGTGCCAAGCATACTCGTTCGTGACTTCAAGTACCCAAGCCTGCTCACTTTCACGCTTACGGTCGTGATGATCCTCGTCATCGTTTACATCGAGGGCATAAGGATCGAACTTCCGATAACATCAATAAAGTATAGGGGCTTCCAAGGTGTTTATCCGATTAAACTGCTTTACGTTTCGAACATTCCGGTCATATTGGTGTCGGCGCTTGGCGCGAACGTGACCTTCTTCACTAAAATTCTCTACAACTACGCGGGAAGCGGCCACAGCTGGTGGCTGCCATATCTGGGCCAGTGGGCGAACACCAACTCTTCCTATCCTACTGGAGGCCTAGTCTACTACATGACCGCCCCGCAGAGCGTATTCCAGACGGTGCAGAATCCCGTGCACTCGGTTATCTACTTAGCGTACCTGATAACAATGGCCGTGGTCTTCGCCAAACTCTGGGTTGAGATTGGTGGTCTCAACCCCAAGCAGGTAGCAAAGAACCTGATGGATGCAAACGTCCAGGTTCCGGGATTCAGGAGGACCGGTCTCTCGATAGAACAGGTCCTCAATCGATACATCCCGACACTCACTATAATAGGTGGCATCTTGATCGGGTTGATTGCAGGCGTCTCAGATCTCTTCGGGGTATTCGGCACGGGTATCGGGATACTTCTGATGTGCGACATCATCTTGCAGTACTACCAGATGCTGCTGAAGGAACAGGTTGAGGAAGTTTCTCCCGCTCTTGCAAGCCTAATAGGAGCGGGGTAGACCCTTGAAACTTAGGGTCGTCGTAGTAGGAATCCCTGGCGTAGGGAAAACTACCGTCGTGGAGAAACTAAGATCAAGACTAGAAGGGGTGAGGTTAGTGACATTTGGCACGGTGATGTTCGAGGAAGCGACAAGGCGGAAGTGGGTCAGGGGCAGGGACGAGATGAGAAAGCTCCCTGTCGAGAGGCAGAGGCGACTTCAGGCCATCGCAGCAGAAAGGATCTCGGAGATGGTGGACCGGATCGTCCTTGTGGACACGCACCTCTTCATCCGGACCAAGGAGGGGTTCTGGCCTGGGCTTCCTTTCGAAGTCGTCAGGGCGTTGAATCCAACCCACCTCGTCCTCGTAGAGGCGAGTCCCGATGAAGTATGGGCGCGCAGGGCCGCTGACGCGGCTCGGTCTAGGGACTCCGTTACCAAGGAGGACCTGGAAAAGGAGACTGAGCTCGGACGCTCCTTCCTTTCAGTGTCATCAACCCTGACAGGTGCACCGATGCTGATAGTCAAGAATGCAGAGGGGAAGGCTGACGAGACGGCCGAGTTCCTGGCCGACATTATCAAGGAAGCCATGAAATGATCATTACAAAGAGCACAGACGAGCACAGGCTTTCCCGATCAGATTGCAGTTCTTCTCTTCTCGTCCCGCTCTTCGGGATTGTCGTATTGGTCGGATTGACAATTGCCTTGCCCACTCCGACGTTAGGCGCAACCACAACGTCAACGAGCACGAGCCAGTCTTCAAGTCAACCCGCGTCCGCAGCAAAAGTCTCTCTAAGTACGTCCTCTCAAGGCCCTGGAGTCACGGTCATTATCACGGGGTCTGGTTTTGGTGCGAACCGGAACGTCACCGCGAAGTTCGTCAACTCGCAGTCTGTTGCCACGCCACTGAGCCTTCCCTCGAGCTGCTCTACTGACTCGGCCGGAGGGCTGACCGGCTGTTCCTTCGTGGTTCCCAACGTTCCCCATGGATCTTACACTGTCCTGGTCTCAGACGGAACCAGCAGCGCGACCGCCGGATTCACAATTCCAGTTGTAGCGATCCCGGAATCCACCCTGCTCGTTACTCTGACATCAGTCGGACTGAGCCTGGTTACTCAATTAGTAACCAGACGGGTCGTCAATCTGGATGCTGAGAGAAGGATGAAGGCTGAGGTCTCTGCCTTCAACAAGGAGAAGAGGGCTGCAACACTAGCTAAGGACAAGGCCAAGTTAGAGAAACTCAAGAAGAGGGAGCTTCCCATGAGGCAGGAACAGGCGAAGGTCTCTTCTGCCAGACTGAAGGTTACCGCGATTACATTCATACCGTTGCTGGGCGTGTACTATCTGATGGCTTCCTTTCTGGGCGGATTCAACGTCGTGGTCGCGTACTCGCCGATTCCAATACCCCTCTTAGTAGGTACGAACGGGATCATGGCACTTTTTTGGTGGTACATGCTCAGCTCCTTCACATTTTCCTCATTGTTGACCAAGCTGCTGCACACTACGACATAGGAGGCGCTCACCAATGGAGGCGATAATAATTTCAGGCATGCCCGCCGTAGGTAAGACGACGGTGTCGAAGGTGGTCTCGGATGTTTTGGGCATCCCACTGGTGGGAGGAGGAGACGTTCTAAAGGAGATGGCAATCGAGGAGGGCTATTCTTCGGGGGGAGGCGACTGGTGGGATACTGCGGGCGGGATGCGTTTTCTCATGGAGAGGAAGAGATCGTCTGAGTTCGATAGAGAGGTGGATCTAAGGTTGCTGCAGAAGGCGAAAAAGGGTGGCGTTGTGATAACCAGCTACCCTTTGCCCTGGCTCTCAAGTAACGGGGTGAAGGTGTGGCTTTCAGGGAGCGCCAAAAGCCGAGCCAAACGGATGGCTAAACGGGACGGCATGACCATCTCGGCTTGCCTTAAGATCCTCTCAGTTCGCGATAGTGAAAACTACAAGCTCTATCGGAAGATCTATGGAATCGAATTCGGGAAGGACCTGAAGCCGTTTGACTTGGTCGTCGACACCGAATCGATTGACGAATCGTTGGTCGCCAAAATCGTCCTGCATTATGTAAAGAACAGGACTGACTGAGTTGCAGTCGCATGGAATCGTGGTGCTGGACGAAGAGCCTGAGGACCCAGATCACGGTTGGGATCCTCGTGCACGTCCAATAGAGGTAATGCTCGACTATGGGCTTATCGCTCTTGACAAGCCGAGGGGACCATCGAGCCATGAGGTAGTCGCATGGGTGAGGAAGATGCTGAGTGTCTCTCGGGCGGGCCACAGTGGGACACTGGACCCACCAGTCTCGGGCCTCCTACCCATCGGTCTAGGTCAAGCCACTAAGGCACTGGGACTCCTTCTAATGTTCCCAAAAGAGTACGCGGGTGTAATGAGGATACACTCCTCAGTCCCGGCAAAGGACCTGCAGGCTGTGGTGAAAGAGTTTACCGGTGAGATATTTCAAAGGCCCCCGCAGCGATCGTCTGTCAGCCGCCAAGTGAGGAGCAGAACAATCTACAAGCTGGTCATGGAAGAAGCCAAGGGTAACCTCCAGCTCTTTAGGTGCCTATGCGAATCAGGGACTTACATAAGAAAGTTAGTGTACGACATTGGAGAACTGCTCGGCGTCGGCGCGACAATGGTGGAGCTCCGCCGGACCATCGTAGGTCCTCTCAAGGAGTCCGATGGTTTCGTGACAATGCATCAGCTGAGCGACGCGGTTTTCAAGCTAGGCGGTGGCGAGGAGTCGGCTTTAAGGGCCTTGGTAAGTCCGATAGAATGCTCCTTAGGAGCAACCAAGAAGATTGTTATTCGTAACTCGGCGGTGGACGCGATTTGTCATGGCGCGCGACTAGGACTTCCGGGCGTTCTTTCCATGACGTCTGGGATATCGAAGGATGACACTCTGGCACTGATGTCAGCAAAGGGGGAACTCGTTGCGTTAGGGAAGGCCATGCTCACTACGGAACAGATGTCCTCAATGAAGAAGGGCCTTGCATGTTCAACTGAACGTGTCGTCATGAAGCAAGGGACCTATCCGAAAATGTGGAAGAGCCATGCCACGACCATTGACGCCTGAGTGATTCACTCGTCCTCACACTCCTCTAGCTAGCGCTCGGCGAGAGGTAATCCTCAAGGCTCTCATTTCAGTCCGCGCCCACGCTTTTAACTCCCTGGAGTCGGGGACTGGGACTGCCGGGGTCGCCTAACCTGGTAGGGCGCAGTCTCCCGTTTGCGTAAGCCTGGAACCACCTCTGCCGGCGAGCCTGTCTCGCGAAAGCGGGTTGTGGGTTCAAATCCCACCCCCGGCGTCTAAGTCTGTAGAACTTAGACACCACTTATGGTCCATTTCTCAGACTCCCGTGACTCACCTGTGCAAAACCGAAGGTCTCTGGATGCCCCCTGGTTGCAAAATCCAAGTAGAGGCAAGCTCTCAATGCCGATATGAGGTCGCGACTGCGTGGTGCTTGGCCAAGCCTTAGGCTGAGCAGCGTTCAGATTGGTTCCAAAAACACTATAAAGCCAATGAGCATGGCGACGTCAAGTGAAGGATTCCAGCTTTAAGCCGAGGTTGGGCCTCACTTTCGACGA
>Ga0187771_10003052_pt1 | contig 11642 bp, 16 predicted proteins | sample 0116_SJ02_MP15_1_FD_133139 | JGI IMG/M metagenome (GOLD analysis project Ga0187771, IMG submission 133139) | Tropical peat soil microbial communities from peatlands in Department of Meta, Colombia - 0116_SJ02_MP15_10_MG | ecosystem: Environmental > Terrestrial > Soil > Wetlands > Peat | place... | reverse complement strand
CGAGTAGCGAAGCGACCGAGGGAACTGCTGTTTTCCGCCGTCTTTGCAATCAGCTCGGACAAAAAGCAGATTCCTCGCGGAGTTTAGCCGTCGCGGGCTCGGAATGACCCGAATAGATGTGTCGATTTATATGCGAATTTCTGAGACACCACACTAACGCGTGGGCGGAGAGGTGCCGGTTGCGGCCCTCGCCTGATTCGATGGCTCGCGCGACAATCCTTCCGAGACGAGCTTGGCGATGCCGAAGCCGCCCTGTTTGGCCATCAATTGGGCGAACTGCTCGGCGGCGATGCCGAACGCGGTATCGCCTTCGGCGTCGTCTTCTTCGTCGCCGCTGAGGCTGCCCGGATTGGACTCGTGCGCGGAGTGCAACATCTCACTGATCAGCAGTCCTTCGAATTGCGTGGCGGCTTCTTTCGCGTTGGCCGGCTTCCCATTCGCCGCGGTTGAGGTGAGGGCCGCCGAGCCCAGGGAGATGGAAGAAATCGGATCAGCCGCCATTTACATTCCCTCGATTTCGGCTTCGATGGCGCCGGCGGCGCGCATGTTTTGCAAAATGGCGATGATGTCGCGCGGGGTCGAACCGATCGCCTGCAGCGCGCGCGCCAACTCCTCGACGGTCGCGCCCTTTTGCAGCACGACGTTCTGTGCCTTGGCCTGCTTCGCCTTTACGTCGGTTTCGGGCGTCACAGTGGTCTGGCCCTGGGAAAGCGGGGCGGGCTGCGAGACGTCGAGTGTGGTGCGCACCTCGACGCTCAGGGCTCCATGCATGATCGCGACTGGCATAATGCGCACGTCCTTGCCCATGACGATCGTGCCAGTGCGTTCGTTGATCACGACGCGTTCGCGGTGGTCGGGTTCGATGGTGAGGTTTTCCATTTCGGCGACGAACTCGATCGGGCGCGCGGAATAGTTGGCCGGAATATCGACGGAAACAACCGCGGCGCTTTCCGCGCTGGCAACGGCCAGGCCGTTTGAGGCGAAGCGGTGATTCAAGACGTCGACGATGCGCGCGGCAGTGGTGAAATCGGCCTCGTGGAGCTGCAGTCTCAAGTGCGACGAGGGCGCGATCGTCGGCGGCGCCCGTTCGACGATGCCGCCTTCGGGAATGCGTCCGACCGTGGGGTGGTTGACGGTTTGCGTATTGCCGCCTCGTCCGGCGACGAAGCCTCCGGTCATCACAGGTCCTTGCGCGACCGCATAGACCTCGCCGCTGGCGGCCTTCATGGGCGTCATGACGAGCATTCCGCCTTGCAGGTTCGTGGCGTCGCCGATGGCCGCGGCGGTGATATCGATTTTCGTTCCCGGCTGGGCGAAGGGAGGGAGCGTCGCGGTGACCGTTACGCCAGCAATATTGCGGACCTGGATCTGGGTCGGGTCCACGGTGACGCCCATGCGCACCAGCATGTTGGTGAGCGTCTGCTGCGAGAACACGGTCTGGCGCTTGTCGCCAGTGCCGGCCAGACCGACCACGACGCCGTAGCCGATCAACTGGTTATCGCGCACGCCTTCGAGAGATGCCAGCTCCTTCAGACGCGTTCCTGCGGGCCACGCCGCCGGGGCGGCGAGCAGGAAGGCAAGCGCGGCGCAGAAAAGAATTTTCAGCGTGGTTCGCATGGCACCTCTGTCAGCAACACGTGGACATGGTCAGAACGGCAGCAGGCCGAGCAGCAGGCGATACAGGAAGAACGGCCGCTTGATCGCGTCGTTGACCACACCTTTGCCATTGACGCGAACTTCGAGATTCGCCACTTGCGTCGATTGCACCGTGTTGGATGTCGTCAGATCGGAGGGGCGCACCAGCCCACGGATAACGATGGACTGATGCTCGGAGTTCACCGCGAGATCCTTGGTGCCTTCGACAACCAGCGTTCCATTGGGCAAAACATCGACGACGCGCACGGAAACCGTCGTGGTCAATGTGGAGGTTCGCGAGGTTTGGCCGGTGCTCTGCAATTGCTGGGCATTGGAAGAGGTCAGCAGATTCGTCAGCCGGCTGGTTCCCGGAAGCGTCCCAGCCAGACCGGTGATTCCCGCAGCCGCCGTCGAACTACGCTGCGTGTTGGTCACGCCGGCGTTGACCGCCGAGGTCGCTTCATTCACCACGATGGTGAGCAAGTCATTCAGCCCCCGTGCGCGTAGATCGCGCCCGGCGTCGGCGAGGCTTCCCGAAGGGACGTATAAAGATCCGGGCGATTCTCCCAACCCGTCCGGTTGCGCGCGCAACGGCGGAGCGAGGCTCGCCAGCGCCAGGATGACCAGCGCCAGCCGCGTCATCGCCATCGCGAAAAGGCGCCGCAAAGCTCTCATCGTTGCACGATCACCTTTCCCATGCTCTCGACGCGAGCCTGGAATAGCTTTCCGTTTTCGGGATTGCGGATCAAGACGGAATCTCCGGCACGTCCGGAGGTTTCCGCGGCCGCCTGAAAACGGAGCAGGGCGGCGCCGCTGGTCACCTCGACTGAGACCTGTTCGCCGCGCAGGACTTCGAAGGGGGGCGTCGCCGGTTTTTGCACGGCCGCGGCGGCCGAGGCGGGACGCACGAAGCACACGCTTTCCAGGCGCCCCGTGACGGTGAGGCCGTATTTTCGCGCCAGCGTCACCAGCTCCGAAGGTTGAAATACGCGCGTGACGCCGGGCCGCGGCGAGAATCCGATCTCCGCGCCGGGATCGAGCGCCGCGAAGTCTCTTCTGGCCGCAGCCAGATCCTTGCCGAGGATGCGGTCCGTCACGACGGCGACGCACGCCGCCGCCGGCGCTTCGACCGCCGCCGCGGCCCATCCCACCAACAGCGAAAGGAAGAAACAGGATTTTCTCATTGCGTCAGGTTGTTCACGTCCTGATACATTTCGTCGGCCGCCTTGACGACCTTCGTGCCCGCCTCGTAGGCGCGCTGGCTCGTGATCATATTGATGAACTCCTCGACCACGTTCACATTGGAGGCTTCAATGTAGCCTTCTTGCAGCGTCCCCATGCCGTTTTGTCCTCCCGGGACATCCGTGATGGGATCGCCGCTTGCGTCGGTGGGCAGGAACAGGTTGCCGCCGATGCTGTTGAGCCCGCCGGGATTGGCGAAATTGGCGAGCTGAATTTGTCCCGCCGTTTGCGAAGCGGTTTGACCGGGCAGCGTGTAGCTGACCGTGCCATCGGCGGCGACGGTGAGCGCTTGCGCCTGCGCGGGAATGGTGATGGCCGGCTCGAGCGTGTCGCCCGTGGCGGTCACGATCTGGCCGGTGTTGTTGAGTTGAAAGCTGCCGTCGCGCGTATAGGCGATGGTTCCATCGGGGCGCCGGATCTGGAAAAATCCCTTGCCGGAAATGACCAGATCCAGGGGATTGTTGGTCAACTGAAAATTTCCCTGCGACAAATCGACGGTGTTGCCGGTGGGACGCGTGCCGAGCCCCAACTGCAATCCGCTCGGAACAATCGTCTGCGCGCCGGCCGACGTTCCCGGCTGTACGAAGCTCTGGTACAGCAAATCGGCGAACTGGGTCTGCCGCGACTTGAAGCCGGTAGTGTTGGCGTTCGCCAGATTGTTGGCGATGTTATCGATGTTCATCTGCTGCGCGTTCAAGCCGCTGCCAGCGCTGAATAAGGCCCGGATCATAATGCTCCTTTAACTGGGTTTGGCGACGTCCTGGATCGCCGCGTGATCCATTTGCGCACCGATGTTCATGGCCTTCTGCAGCATGTCGAACTGGCGCATGACGCTGACCAGCCGCACGGCCGAATCGGCCACGGCAACGTTCGACTGCTCGAGATAGCCCTGCTGCACTTCGGCCGAGCGGGCGGGCTCGGGTATGGCCGCGGGATCGCTCACGGCGAAATAGGTGTTGCCGAGTTTGGAAATCGCACCGGCGGCCGGGGCAATTTGATCGATCTCGATTTGCCCGACCGTCTGCCCTCCCTGCGCTATGGTTCCGTCTTTCTCTATGGTGAACGGCTGCGCCGGATCGACCACGATGGGCTGGCCTTGATTGAGAACGTTGCGCAAGGGGTAGCCGGAGGACGAAACGAGTTGATTCGTTTTGGAGATCTGAAACTCGCCGCCGCGCGTGTAGACGACGCCATTCGGTCCGGTGAGCGCGAAAAAGCCGGGGCCGGAGAGAGCAAGATTCAAAGGATTCGAGGTCAGCGTGAGCGTGCCCTGGGAAAAATCCGTCCAGCGCGTTTCGACCACCGGCAACTGCTCCTGATAAAGGTTGTAAAATTCGCGGTCGGCCTTGAAGCCGGAGGTCGAGGAGTTGGCGACGTTGTTGGCCAGCATGTCGAGCGAATCCATGCGGGCTTGCATGCCGCTCGCGGCCGAAATCATCAGCGGGTCCATGTGCGTCGGCCGAATTGCTTGCAATCGGGCGTCCGTTTTTAAAGTTGCCTTGCTTGTTGCCGATACGTGCAGGTGAGCACCAAAACGAACTGCCGGGCGCGTTTCGTTTTGGGCGCAGTTCCAATTTCGCGCACTGGTTCGCGCGCTGAACTCGTGTGCTTTCAATCGCCCTCGGTTTGGGCTGCCGCGTGCAATTCTCCCGCCCGTGAACGTAGCCTCCACAGCGAGTTCGGGCGAAGTTGCGATCCTGGCGGCGCTCACAGACGTGACGCCGTCCCCCGCGGCGCCGTCCCTTTCGTCGCCGTTCCCGTTGCTGATTCAATTGTTGATGCTTCCTTCGGGTGCCGCGCAGGATTCTGCGGCAACGCCCCTCACCGGCGGCGCAAGCGGCCAGGCAAATACGTCCGCGAACGTCGCGGCGCCTGCCGCGGGCCCTTCCTCATACAAGCCCGCAACGCCGGAGACGCTGGCGGACGCGATGATTCGCGCGATGCTCGGCGGCAACACGCCGCGACAGAACGCGCCAGCCGTACCCGCTTTGGCCGCGGATCCCTCTACCAGCGCTTCCATCCCTGCGGCGGCAGCGGGATCTTCGAGCGATGCATTGTCGAACGGCGCACCGGATCCGGCGCCGGCCACAACGGGCGGCGCGAGTGCTGGGGCTCCCGATACGAAGAGTGTCCGCAAACGGCCCGCGAATGCGGCGGCGCTTCTGTTCTCGATGTCCAACGCCGCACCGCTGCCGTTTCCACTGTCATCGGCGAACGGCGCCGGGAGGGAATCCGTCTCGAACGGGCCCGCTTCGGGTGCGTCCGCGCTGGCGGCATCCTCCGCGGCGACAGCCTCAACTTCAGGTAATCCTGGAAGCGCCCTGCCGCTGCCGTTGGTTTCGTCCCCTATGGCGAGCCCGTCTTCCGCCGCGATGGCCTTCGGGGCCAACATCGCGCCCAAGCTGCAAACTGGCGGTGCAAACGGTCCCGTCCCGGCTGTGCCTGCTTTGAACCATGCCGCGAACGAACAGGGAAATCCGTCGTCCGGCGGAGATTCGATGCAAGACGATTCCTCGAGCCGGGATCCCCAAGGCTCCGGCGACGATAAGACGGCCGCGTCGGCCGCGCCGAGCTTGGAAGCCACGTTCGTGCCCGGTGCGGCGTTGGCGGCGGCGACGCTTGCAACCGCCTCGGCCGTTGCAAGCGCTCCCGGTTCCGTCAGCACGGCAGCGGCAGACAACGCGAGTGCACCATCGGCTTCCGCGGGCGCTGCGGCGCTTGCCGTTCCGGCTGCCCACGCGGCGGGCACGTCGCCGCAGCAGATGACACTGCGCGTGGCGCCTGCGGGCGACGCCGCCAGCGCCGTGGACATCCGCGTCACCGAGCGGGCCGGGCAGATGCAGGTCACCGTGCACACGCCCGACGCGGCGCTCGAGGCAAACCTGCGCCAAAACCTGCCCGAGCTGGTCAGCTCGCTGGACCGGGCCGGCTTCGACGCGCAAACGTTTGTTCCCCGCCCGGCCGGTGCTCCCGCCGTATCGTCGCTTGAGGCGGGTTGGATGGGGAGCCAATCGGACGCTTCGGCGTCGGGCGGCGGGCCGGGTTCGGGATCAGGAAATCCGCGGGAATCGGGTTTCGGCGGGCAACACTCGCCGGCGGGACAGCAGTTTTCCGGACAGAATTCGTCCGGACAAAATCAGGCGCGGGACCGGCAGAGGCAACGCTGGCTCGAGCAGATGGAGGAGTAACCCAGTATGGCAACCACAGCGATCAATCCGCTGGGCCCCGCAACGGCTGCAAGCGGAGGCTCGGCCAACAACGCGAGTTCGGCCAACAGCGCGGCCACGGCCGCCGCGAACAGTAACATCTCGAATGAAAACACGTTTCTGCAACTGATGATCGCCGAACTCGAAAACCAGGACCCGGAAAATCCGACCGACGGAACCGAGTTCGTCACGCAGCTCGCCGAGTTCTCCGCGGTCCAATCGGAAACACAGTCGGCGTCGGATTTGAATTCGATTTTGCAGATCATGCAGCAGGGCGGCAACCTCGCCAACCCGGCCGGCGCAACCTCTCCGCAGACGGGAACGGCAGGAACCAACGGCACCAGCGCAACAACCGGCTCGTAGCAGATCACCACTGGCAAGGAGAACAACATGGGACTTACCTCGTTTTCGACGGCTCTTTCGGCACTGGCGGCCAACACGACGGCGATTGCCGTCACCGGCAACAATCTCGCCAACTTGAACACGGTCGGCTTCAAGGCGAGCGAGGTGTCGTTTCACGACCTGGTGACGCAGTCGATCGGCGCCGATCTGGGTGTGACGCAGGTCGGCTTCGGCGTCGGGACCCCGACCACGATGGCGCAGTTCACGCAAGGCGCGATTCAATCGACCGGCAGCGCGCTGGACGCGGCGATCCAGGGCGACGGGTTTTTTGTGGTGCAAAACTCGCAAGGCGACACGGAGTATACGCGCGCGGGAAACTTTCAAACCGACGCCAACGGCAACCTGACCACGGCGACGGGCGAAGAGGTGATGGGCTGGACCATCACCAACGGCGTTCTGAATACCAACGCTCCGGTAGGGCCGATCACGGTGCCGGTGGGCTCACTCGCTCCGCCGCAGGCGACGCAGAACACCTCGGTCGATCTGAACCTGGATTCCTCCGACACTTCGGGCACATCTTTTTCGACCTCGGTCCAGATTTACGACTCCGAGGGCAACGCTCATACGCTGACGTACACGTTTACGCTGACCAACACGCCCAATCAGTGGACGTACTCGGTGGGAATCCCCTCGAGCGACACCACGCCGCCGGGGACTCCGATCACAGGCACGCTGACGTTCGGTTCCGACGGCCAGTTGATTTCGCCGGCGGCGGGCAACAATCCCGTGCTGAACATCACGGGCCTGAACACGGGGGCGGCGAACATGAATATCACCTGGAACCTGTACAACGGCGCCACGCCGCGCATCACGCAGTATGCGCAGACCTCGGCGACGTCGGCTGAATCCCAGGACGGCAGTCCCGCGGCCAACCTGGACAGCGTGGGTTTGGGCAACGGCGGACAAATCCTGGCCAGCTACTCCAACGGCCAGCAGGTAGTGGTCGGGCAGGTCGCCATGGCCACGATCCGCAATCCTGAATCTCTCGTCGCGGTCGGCAACAACAGCTATCAGACCAGCGCGGCTACCGCTCTTCCGGCCCTCGGCCTGCCAGGAACCGGAGGGCGAGGCACGGTACAAGGCGGGGCGATCGAAGCCTCAACGGTCGACATGGCGACCGAGTTCACCAACCTGATCGTCTACCAGCGCGCCTATGAAGCGAACGCGCACGTGGTGACGGTGGCCGATCAGCTCAGCCAGGACACGATCAACTTGATTCAGGGATAACGGCCTTCGATGACCGCGCTCGAAGAGATTACGCACTTGGCCAACGTGCCGATCGATGTCGAAGTCGAATTGGACCGGCGGCGGATGACAGTGCGCGAGATTCTCGCGCTCGAGCGCGGAGCGGTGATCAAGATGATCCGCTCGGCGGGAGAAAATATCGACCTGTTGATCGGCGGGACGCCGGTCGGCTCGGGCGAAATCGTGATCATCGAGGAAAATTTCGGCGTGCGCATCACCGACTTCAGCGAGGAGGATTGAACAGCGTGGAACTGTGGCGAGAAGCCGCGGCGCTCGTCGTCGTGTTCGGTTTGCTGGCCGTGGCGGTATGGTCGCTGCGGCAGCGCGGCGGCGGACGGGCGGGCGCCGCAAAAGCGCTCGCGTCGGTCGAGCGCCTGGCACTGACGCCGCAACACACGTTGCACCGGGTGCGGATCGCCGGCCACGAATTGCTCCTCGCCACGCACCCGCAGGGATGTACGCTGCTTTCGGAAAGCCGCGCGCCGTCGAATGCGTTGTGCCGGGAGGAGCACGCATGAAACGCCTGCTGCTCACTTTAGCCGCAATGCCGGCGCTCCGGGCCGCGGCGGGCGATTCCCTGCTCGGAATTACGCTCGTGCAGAACAAGAACGGAGCCTCGCTCAGCGTTCCGATGCAAATCGTCATTTTGTTGACGCTGCTGACGCTGTTGCCCGCCATTCTGATGTCGGTGACGCCGTTTCTGCGCGTCACCGTCGTGCTGCATTTCCTGCGGCAGGCGCTCGGCACGCAGACGGCGCCTTCCAACCAGGTGCTGGTCGGCCTGGCTCTGTTTCTGTCCCTGATCGTGGTCGAACCGGTCGCGCGCCAGGTATACGAATCGAGCTGGCAGCCGCTCGAACAAGGCCAGATCGGCGCTTCCGATGCCTGGGATCGCGCCTCCGGCCCCATCAAGACGTTTCTGCTGCGATTCGCGAGAGAGAAAGATATCCAGCTCTTTCTGGATCTCCAGCACGCTCCGGCCCCGGCGAGTCCCAACGACGTTCCGATGAGCGCCGTGGTTCCCGCCTATGTCTTGAGCGAGCTGAAGGCGTCGTTTCAAATCGGTGCCGTGCTGTATCTTCCGTTTCTCATTATTGATCTGGTCGTGGCCTCGGTGACACTTTCGGTCGGCATGATCCAGTTGCCGCCCGTCATGGTTTCCGCCCCGTTTAAGATTCTCCTGTTCGTGCTGGTGGACGGGTGGAATCTGGTGGTCGGATCGCTGGTGAGGAGTTTTTATTAGATGTCGGTTTCCTCCGTAGTCGGCTTGATGCACGGCGCGTTCCTGACCACGTTTTGGCTGAGCCTGCCGATTCTTTCGATCGCGTTTGTGGTCGGCATTGCCGTCAGCCTGGCCCAGATTCTCACTTCCATCCAGGATTCGAGCTTTAGCGCCGTTCCGCGCCTCACGGCGTTTCTGGCGGCGATGCTGCTTTCGATGCCATGGATGCTGACCAAGCTGATCGCCTACACGACGTCGCTGTTCGGAGACCTGGGACGCTTTGCGCACTAGCGTGCTATGACGCTCGGCCTGCCTCTGAGCACGATGTATGCGTTTGTGCTGGCGCTCGCGCGGGTCAGCGGGCTGATCGCGTTTCTTCCCGTGCCGGGAATTCGGGATGCCGCGAGCCCAATTCGAATCGTACTGGCGCTTTCGATCACCTTCGCGCTGTTTCCGGTGTGGCCGTCGCTGCCGAACGAACTCGCCAGCATGCCGCAACTGGCCGCCTGGGCGTTTCTCGAAGCGGGTTTCGGACTAGCCGCCGGGCTCGCGGTCGCGTTTTTGACCGAAGCCTTCCAGCTCGCCATGCAATTTCTGGGGCTGCAGGCAGGCTATGGCTACGCGCTCACCATCGATCCCACCAGCCAGGCCGATTCGGGCGTACTGCAAGTGATCACCATGCTGATGACGAGCCTGTTATTCTTCGCGTTCGGCGTCGATCGCGAGCTGCTGCGTGTGCTGGCCGCGAGCTTCCAAAAATTCCCGGCCGGGTCGTGGGCTCCCGCGGCGGCCAGCCTGGACGGCATCGTGAGGCTGGGCGCGGGGATGTTCTCCTTCGGCTTGCGGCTGGCGATGCCGGTGATCGCGCTGGTGCTGCTGATCGACGTCGCGCTGGCCTTGCTCGGACGCATGCAGCAGCAATTGCAGTTGCTTTCGCTCGCCTTCCCGATCAAGATGTTGGCGGCTTTGGCGATGCTTGCGATTCTTGCGCCGGCCCTCGCGCGTTTGTTTCAAAGCGCGTCAGCCCAAACTATGAGCGCGCTGTGGCGCGTCGCCGGGTTGTGACGGCGCCCAGCGGCGCGTTAACGGTGAATCGACGCGATGGCTGACGAACGCTCTGAGAAACCGACACAGCGGCGTCTGGAGAAAGCGCGCAAAGAAGGCAATCTTCCCGCCAGCCGCGAATTCGTTTCTTCGGTGCAATTCGCGGCCTTCGTGGCGCTGGCGACGGCGTTTGCCACGGCCTGGTTTCTCGGATTGCTCGGCTTGACGCGCGGCTTGCTGCGCTGGGCCTTTGCCGGAAGCTCGCTGGATGGTCTCGCCGCCGGTCTCTCGGTCGAGACGTTGGTCGCGCTGACGCGCGCAATCGTGATGCCCGCGCTCGCGCCCATGTTCGGTGCGGGAGCCGCTCTGGTTGGGGTCGTGATCGCCGTCCAGCTTGCGAGCACGCGGTTCGGGTTCGCCGCGGCCAAGCTCCTTCCCGATTTCAAACGCCTCTCTCCAGCCGCCAAGCTCAAGAATCTGCCAGCGCAGAACATCCCGGTGCTTCTGCAAGCGCTGGTGTTGCTGCCGGTGGTCGCGCTGGTGGTCTATTACGAGGTCAAGGAAAACTTTGCGCGTTTTCTGATGCTGCCCTGGATGAACGCCGCCGGTGGAATCGCCACCCTGGGCGTTGTCCTGAAAGCGCTTCTGTGGCGCGCGGCCGGCCTGTTCCTATTCATGGGCCTCGTCGACCTGTGGTGGCAGCGTTCCCGTTATATGCGCGGGCTGCGGATGAGCAAACAGGAAATCCGCGAGGAAACCAAGGAGCAGCAAGGCAACCCGCAAATCAAAATGCGCATCCGCCGCATTCAGCGCGATATGGCGCGCCGGAAGATGATGCAGGAGATTCCCAAGGCTACCGCCGTCATCGTCAACCCGACCCATTACGCCGTCGCCATCCGCTATACGATCGAAAGCGGCGGCGCGCCGAAGGTGGTCGCCAAGGGCAAGAACTATCTCGCGCTGCGCATCCGCCAAAAGGCGATCGAAAGCCAGGTGCCGATTGTCGAAAATCCGCCACTCGCGCAAGCGCTGTACAAAGGGGTCGATGTCGGTCAGGAGATCCCGGCCAACCTCTATCGCGCCGTCGCCGAAATCCTGGCATATATTTACAAACTCATGGGCGGCCGTTTGCCCGGATGAACCGGCGCCCGAACCGGGCGCGGAACAATCGACACGCAACATTTATTGTTTCGTAACCTACGGGCAGTACACTTGAGCTTCATTTCTCGAGCAATCCACGCTCACTCCGGGGGGACACTTAGTATGAGATCTGCTCACATTCGGGCGCTATTTCTCTTTCTCGCTGCGGCGATCATTTTCAGCGTGCCTGCCATGTCGCAGTCGACCACGGATGGCGCCATCGGTGGCACGATCACCGATGCTTCGAACGCAGTGGTGCCTGGCGCGACGGTAACGGTCCGCAACCTCGGCACCGAGGCGAAGGCGTCGGCCACGACAGCCGGCGACGGCCGCTACGACGTCATTCACTTGCAGCCGGGAACCTACGAAGTGGAAGTGTCCTTCACCGGCCTTGCGGCGGCCAAGCGCACGGTGATCGTCGAAGTGGGCCGTGTCACTCCGGTGGACGTGGCGCTGGCTGTGGCCTCAGGCACCGAATCCGTCACGGTGGTAGCGGAAGCTCCCGT
>Ga0187771_10003051_pt1 | contig 11642 bp, 13 predicted proteins | sample 0116_SJ02_MP15_1_FD_133139 | JGI IMG/M metagenome (GOLD analysis project Ga0187771, IMG submission 133139) | Tropical peat soil microbial communities from peatlands in Department of Meta, Colombia - 0116_SJ02_MP15_10_MG | ecosystem: Environmental > Terrestrial > Soil > Wetlands > Peat | place... | reverse complement strand
CCCCGTATATGAGCACCAGTTGCACAAGAATCCTACGATTCGAGGCTCAAATGGTTTTATATTCGTCTCCAATTCCGCTGCCTCCTTTCATCTTGTCATTCCGAGGGAAGCGAGGAATTTCGCTCTGCTCTGTCAAACGAAGCCCAGGGCGAGATTCCTCGCTTCCCTCGGAATGACACGTGGCGTCTGTGGCGATGTAAAATCGCCGCTACACGCTGAGTACACCCTCCAATTCGGCGTAGACTTGCTTGTCGGTGAAGCCGCTGCCGGTGATGGCACCCGCCGGGCAGGCGGCCACGCACGTCCCACAGCCCTTGCAGAGTGGCGAGTTGACTCGGGAAATGTTCTTATCCTCGATATAATCAATGGCCTTATACGGGCACAGCGCGTTACAGATCCGGCAGCCGCTACAATACTGCTCGTCGATCTCGGCGCGCACCGGATCGATTTCGACCGCCCCCTTGGCAATGGTGGCGAGCATCCGGGCCGCCGCCGCGCTGGCCTGGGCCACCGAGTCGGGAATATCCTTGGGCCCCTGCGCACACCCGGCCACAAACAGGCCGTCCGTGGTCGTGGCTACTGGATCCAACTTCGGATGGCGCTCCAGGAAGAAACCGTCTGGGCTGCGGCTGAGGCCGAAAAGACGGCCCACCTGGTCGGCGTCCCGGCGCGGTTCGATGGCGTTGCAGAGCACCACCATATCGACCGGAATCTCCCGGAAGCGGCCGATCAGCGTGTCCTCGCACCGGATCAGCAGCGTGCCCTCGTCACGCTTCGAATACCCCGCCTGCACCACCTCGGCGACCTTTCCGCGAATGACGTTGGCCCCTTCGTGCAGAACACGTGAGTAGAATTCCTCGTATCCTTTCCCGAAGGCTCGCATGTCAATGTAGAAGTTGTAGACTTCTCCCTCGGTGCGCTCCTTAATCAGGTGGGAGAACTTCAGGGCGAACATGCAACAGACACGCGAGCAATAGCGGTGGTGGTTCTCATCCCGGGAGCCGATGCAGTGGAGAATTCCCACGGCGCGCGGACGCTGTCCGTTCTTGAGGAGAATTTTCCCTCCCGTGGGCCCTGTAGCATTCAGCATTCGTTCCACATCCAGGCCCGTGTAAATGTTGTCGAGCCTGCCATAGCCGTACTGGGTCATGGGGGTTGGGTCGAAAGCATCGAAGCCGGTGGCAACCAGCACTTGGCCGACATCGATCTCGATTTCCTCATCCTTCATCGCGTGATTGATGGCATGCGGTTCGCAGGCTTCAACGCACTTTTGACAGCCCTCGGTCTTGAAGTGAATACAACTCTCATGATCGATCACCGGCACTCGAGGCACTGCTTGTAGCGTGGGCACATAGATCGCGGTGTTGGGACCCAGAAGGAATTCAGGAGTTTTGCCCTTATAGTCCTCGACCTCGAATTTAATGTGCGATGTGGGACATACCATTGCGCAGGCGCCACAGGCAATGCACTCTTCCGATTCCAGGTTAAACGGCGTGGAAACGTGGCGCTGAATGCCGCGGTCGGCGAAGCTGATGGCACACGCCCCGACCACCTCCTCACAGGCCCGCACGCACAAACCACACAAGATGCACGCGTCCTGGCGCTCATCCTTGAGGGCGCTAGTGAACCGGGTTGTTTTGAGCCCGGCCTCCTCGGCGTACTTGCGCAAGATGGGTACATTCGGCCAGCGCGCCAGCATCATTTCCAGGATAAACCGCCGGGCTTTTAAGACGTGCTCGTTGTTCGTGTTGACCACCATGCCATCCCGGCAGGCCGTCTGGCAAGAGGGCACGAGTTCGTCTCCCCAACGGGTTTTCGTCTCCACCACGCAGACGCGACAAGCCGCGAAGGGCCTGATCAGCGGGTGGTAACAAAGGGTTGGAATTCGGATGTCCAGGAGCTTCGCTGCCTGGAGGATGGTCGTCCCCTTGGGCACTTCGGTTATTTTTCCGTCGATGGTCACCTTCATCGCGCTCCACCTTTCATTCCACAGTCACTGCATTGAAGTGGCACATGTCCACGCAAGTACCGCACTTGCTGCATAAACTATTGTCAATTCGATGTGGCTGGTTTTTCTCGCCAAAGATGGCTTTTTCCGGACACTCGCGCCGGCACACCCCGCAACCGTGTCCGCGCTGAACGCAAATCTCCGGGTCAATCTTGTACGTGTTCAATTGCCGGCAGACATGGGCGGGGCATTTGTGCGCCTCAATGTGCTTGAGATACTCATCCCGGAAGTAGCGAATCGTGGTCAGAATGGGGTTGGGGGCTGACGTTCCCAACCCGCAGAGCGACGTTTCTGCGACGATTTTAGCCACTTCCTCCAAGGACGCCAGATCCTCCATCGTGCCGTGGCCTTCCGTGATCTTGGTCAGGATATCGAGCATTAACTTGGTCCCCTCGCGACAAGGAGTGCATTTGCCGCAAGACTCGTCCTGAGTAAAGCTAAGGAAGTAACGGGCTACGTCCACCATGCAGGTGTCTTCATCCATGACCACCATGCCGCCCGAGCCCATCATGGAGCCGGCCTCGGTGAGCGTTTCGAAGTCCACCGGCAAGTCGATCATTTCGGTTGGGATACATCCGCCGGAAGGGCCTCCGGTCTGCACCGCCTTCAACTTCTTGCCACCGGGAATCCCTCCTCCAATGTCGTAAATGATCTCGCGGAGGGTAATGCCCATTGGGACTTCGACCAAGCCCGTACTCTTGATCTTCCCGACTAGCGAAAAGACCTTGGTGCCTTTGCTCTTCTCCGTCCCGATCTCGGCAAACCACTTGCCGCCCCGGTTGATGATAGGAGGCACGTTGGCCCACGTTTCCACGTTGTTGAGGCAGGTGGGTTTCCCCCAGAGTCCCTTTTCCGCCAGGCGAGGAGGCCGGGCTCTCGGTTCTCCGAGCCGGCCTTCCACCGCCGCCACCAGCGCTGTCGCCTCTCCGCAAACAAATGCGCCGGCTCCTTTGGAGACCGAGATGTCAAAATCGAATCCGGTGTCCAAGATGTTTTCACCTAAGAGGCCGTATTCGCGCGCTTGACCGATGGCAATGTTGATTCGCTGCACGGCCAAGGGGTACTCGTTTCTGATATAAACCACGCCCCAGCGGGCTCCGATGGCTCGAGCTCCGATTAGCATGCCTTCGATAACGGAGTGAGGATCTGACTCGACGATGCTGCGATCCATAAAAGCGCCCGGATCCCCTTCGTCGCCGTTGCAGATCACGTACTTCGGCTCTCCCTCGGCGACCTTAACGGCCTCCCACTTCGTACCGGTCGGGAACCCTGCGCCTCCCCTGCCACGCAGCCCGGAGATCTTAACTTCCTGGAGAATCTCTTCCGGGGTCATTTGGGTGAGCGCCTTGGCCAATGCCGCATAACCGTCTCTTGCGATGTATTCATCGATACTCTCGGGGTCAATCAAACCTCGGTTTCGCAGCGCGATGAGCATTTGACGGGAGAAGAAAGGAATGTCCATCATCTTGGGGACCGGCGCTTTGGTCTCCGGTGGAACGTACATGAGTTTTTTGACAGGCCGACCTTTCAGAAAGTGCTCTTCTACGAGATACGGGACATCTTTAGGGCTGAGCTGCTGGTAGAAAATCCCATCGGGTTGAACCACCATGAGCGGACCCACGCCACAGAATCCATTGCAACCCGTGGTCACTACCTGAATCTCTCTGTCCAGCCCCCGCTTTCCGATCTCCTTCTGCAAGGCGTCCCTGAATTCGAGAGAACGATTGGAGACGCAGCCCGTCCCTGCGCAAACCATCAAGTGCATTCGATACGCCATTTGGATCTCCTCCGGAATTCTCCCCCCGCCGCGCGATGTAGCGGCGACCTTTGCGGTCGCCCTCGACAGGTATCCGTCGGCCGACGGACCTGCCCCGACATCGTTAATAGGTCCGTTCGCTCCCTATGGCGAGTGCATATTGTTGCAAGATCTTGCCTCCCAAAACGTGCTCCGTGAAAATCTCCTTGATCTTTCCCTCCGTCAGGTCCACGTACTTCACCGGAGCCTCGCCCACGACTTCCACTGTAGCCATCGGTTCACGGCTGCACAAACCTGCGCAACCGGAGGTAGTCACCATCACGTCCCGGAGATCTCGGCCTTCGACTTCGCGTAAGGCAGCTTCCAGGATCTTGCGCGAGCCCGCGGCAAGGCCACAAGTGCCCATGTGAACCGTCATTCTGACGCGGGCGGCGCCGTCGCGAAGGGAAACCGCTTTCCTGGCTTTCTCTCGGACCTCCGCTAAATCTTCCAGTTTAAGTTTTGGCATCTCGGGCTCCTTACTTAGAGAATTGCTTGATGATCTGGTCTACTTTGGGGAGAGTAACCTTCCCGTACAGTTCCGACCCCACGGTGACCACTGGGGCAAGCCCGCAGCAACCGAGGCAGCGCACTGCCTCCAGACCGAAATTGAGGTCCGGTGTGGTCTGCCCGCACTTGATACCAAGTTGGCGCTCGAACTTCTCCAGGATCTTCGTGGCCGCCTTAACGTGGCAGGCCGTGCCCAGGCAAACCGCCACTGGATGCCGGCCTTTGGGCTTCAAGCTGAAGGCCCGGTAGAACGTCGCAATGCTGTACGCGCGGCTCAGGGGCACGTGCATCGTGCGGGAGATATGGGTGAGAACGTCCTGCGGCAAATAGCTGAATTCGTTCTGCACGTCCTGAAGCATGGCGATGAGTTCGTTCTTCTGCGCATGGTGTTGTTGAATGATTTTATCAGCCGATTCCAACTGCATAGGTACCTACCTCCGTCGTTCCTTTACCTTTTCCAAACTTCTCCTGACTGCCGATATTCCTTGGGAAGAACCAATCGGTATCTCTCCCAGTTGGGCTTTGATTTCCTTTGTACTGATAGCGGCTTGTGAATCATCTGTCTGATGCAAATAGGTAAACTCAATTTGCGGATTTCCGACAATCAGCGCTAACAGTGTTGCGTTCATATCCCCCAAAGGTTGCCGATCAACATGGCTGGATTGAAACACGCCGGTGACCTTGGTTCCCACGCCGGGGGTAGACGCGATCTTGAATTCGCCCCCAGCCCTCTTTGCGGCCTGTTCAAAAAGTGACAGCCCCAACCCTACCCGGCGGGTGGTTCGCGTGGTGACAAAGGGGTCCGTCGCCTTCTGAAGCATGTCTTCGCTCATTCCATGCCCGTCATCAATGATCTCAAGACAAAGGCGGTCATTCTTCTCGCTCTCCTGAACCCGGATCTCCACGTGTTGGGCTCCCGCCGCAATGGAATTCTCCGCGATGTCGAGCACGTGCAGCGAAAGATCCTCCATTAAAAGCTATCCTGTTGTAGGGGCGGTCCGTCAGCCGACGGATGGCCGCCCTTGAGGGTTGCCCCTACAACGCCTCGCGCGGAGCGCGAGTGCCTACTTCTTCAGCTAACACCCGTCGGCCATCCTCCCCGCGCAGCGCCTTCTTGATTTCCCGCGTGCTGGGCTCACATAACAGCAATGTGGTCCGGACCTTGCCGATCTCTTTCGCTGAGTGTGCATCGGAGGAACGAATGAAAGCGTAACGGGCGTATTCTGGAAAGCGCCGCCGGGCTTCCTCGGGACTGGTGTTGGCGGACAATTCCAAAGCATCCAGTTGTAATTCTCGGGGGACAAACCCCAATTGCCCAATTATCCCGAAAGTCTCGCGATCGACGTGAGCAGCGATGGCCAGACCCTCCAAGGCAGATATGCTCTCCACGACCTGCTCGACAGAGAGTTCCGTAGCGCCGGCCAGCAGTCGTTTGTTGAACCCGAGAACGTCATGATCTTCATTCACGACAACCTGGAGCCCGAAAGCCTCGGTATCGTTCTCGCCATGTAAATGCTCGTACACAATCTCCTGGAGTTGGAGCGCCTTGTCGACGCTGTCAAAAACCGCCAGAATGTGCACCTCTTCCTTCGAGGTCACCTCCATCCCCGGCAGTACTGTCAGGTTTCTATCGCGCGCCGCCTTCACCACCGCAGGCGCGTTCTCAGAAGAGTTGTGATCGGAAATGCCAATCACGTCCAATCCGTGCTGGAGGGCTTTTTCTACGATTGCCTTGGGGCCCATATTCAACTCGGCGCAGGGGGAGAGACAGGTATGAATGTGCAAGTCCGCCTGGAAGGCTCGCGGCATCATAGAGTCCCCCGAATGCCCATCTGGTACAGTCGTCCGACCAGCTCAAACGCCGGAAGCCGGCTGCCCAACAGGACTACTTTCTCCTGCTGCGACTTCTCCAGCGTTTCAGGATCAGGGGTCCTCCCATTCACAAGAATGATCGCAGCCAGATCCTTCAGGGTAGCGACCGCGACGATATTGCGATGCGTTTGCATGGTGATCCAAAGGTAGCCGGCCTTGCTGTTAGCGATCACGTCACTCAAGAGGTCACTGGCATAGCCTCCGGTGACCTCCTTGTCAACAGCTTCGGGGCACGCCAGGATCTCGAGCTTCGCGTTATCGGCAATCTCCCGGATCGTCATAGAGTTAGTACCTGAGAAGCGCTGTCCAAGTCAGGGGAGGCATCAGCCGCCGTCCGCGTTTGTCTGGCGGTGAGTACGGGGCAGTTCTCGAGCCGCGCTCGCTCCAGAACCACATCTTCCGCAAAGCTCAAGCAGGTAGGCGCGCCGCAGGCTCCGCAATTGATCTGCGGCAACCCTTCGTGGGTTTCTTGAATACGCTTTCGTTTCTCAATGGCCTTCCCAATATCTTTATCCAAGGGGGCAAAGGGCCGGGAAGGGATCTTGCCGGGCAGCGAGAAATAGCGTTTTTGATACAGCTCGTGTATCTTGCCTCGGTCTGCGCAGGGGGCCTTTCCGAGCCGGGCGACCAAGCTCAGAATCGTGCCCCGAGTAACATAAGGATCGCCGACGGTCAGGGAACCGCCGCAACAGCCCTGCGCGCAGGCATGACACTCCACAAATTGGATATCGCCGAGTTTCCCGCGCTCGATTTCGTCCAGAATCCTTTCTACGTCCCCAAGGCCCCCCACCGCCAAGCTACTCTCGGCCTGCAATGCGGAAACTTGCCCGCCCAGAACTGGCCAGCCCAGGCCCATGCCTTTTACGGGCTCTTCCGCTTCGTGCACGCTGGAGTTCACCTCGCCGAGGGCTGAAAGGAGGGAGTGGTAAATGTCCGATATGGCGATGGCGCCATCGATGTGTGAGGCTCTTTTCCTGAGGGGATATTTGATGGAGACCATTTTGGCTGGGCAGGGCGTCAGATAGATGACCCCTATCTCGTCGCGCCTCAAGCCCAGTTCCTTCATCTTCTTGTTTCTCACCTCGCGCGCGGCGATCTCCATCGGAGAATCAATAGGAATCAGGAGATCAATGAGGCTGGGATATCGCGCCTGAATCAGGCGCACGATCGTGGGGCAAAACGGGGACAGCAGGGGGAGCGGGCCCCGATAGCTGGCTAGATGCTCGTCGATAGCCCCGCTAACGGCTTCGCTCGCGCAGGCTACGTCACAGGCGTCGTCGAAGCCGATTTTTCTCACCCCCGCCAGGATCGTGCTGGGAAGAACGTCCTTGCGGAATTGCCCGTAGAGTACGGGCGAAACTAGCGCCACGGTATACTTAAACTCCGAGAACTCAGTGAAGGAGCTCGTCTGGGGGATGATGGCGCTGTGGCGGCAGGCCCGTGCGCACTCGCCGCAGTCAATGCAACGGTCTTCGAGTATCTCCGCCTTGCCGTGGCGTACCCGGATCGCCTCCGTAGGGCAGACCCTTAGACAGGCCATCCGACCGATGCATCGCTCCGGCACAACCCGAACGGAATGGAAATATTCCCCCATGCTAAAGCCGAAACGTTATTTCCAGTGTCGTACCTTTACCCACCAGAGAACGAATGATAAAGTCATCGGCATTCTTCTTGATATTGGACAAGCCCATGCCTGCCCCGAACCCCATTTCCCGAATCTCGTCCGACGCCGTCGAATATCCTTCTCGCATGGCCAACTCGATGTCCGAGATGCCAGGGCCTTCATCGTCCACCATGACCCGGATGTCCTTTGGAGTGACTCTCAACTCCATCGTTCCTTTCCGGGCATACAAGACCACGTTCATCTCCGCTTCGTACGACGCGATCGCCGCCCGCCTGATCAAGGAGGGGTGAATCCCGATCTCTCTTAGAATCCCCTTGATCGAGATGGAGGCCTTCCCCGCATCAACAAAATCCCTCCCGCAAATATCAAAGCGTTGCCAGAAGAGTGGCTCGCTTGGCATCCCGCAGGCCTTCCTCGAGTTCGCTGCCTCCAGCCAGACCGCACTCGTGGAGCCTTCCACACGATTCGTACATGGGAAGACTCGTCCACAACAGAACGATGCCCTTTTCTTTCGCCAGGTCGATCGCTTCCTTGTCCGGCAGCTTGCCTCGAACGTACACGATGGCTTTGACTTCAGCGATCTCGGCCGTACGCACCGATTGCACATTAGTCAATCCGGTCAACAACAACGCGTTAGGTTTAATGAAAGCCAGGACATCGCTCATCAGGTCAGCACCACAGCCGACCCCGACCTCCTCGTCCAGCTTGTCGTGGCCGGTGATCACCTGGCAGTTGAGAATCCTTTGGACTGCTTCCAGTTTCATTACGTCACCTGCTTGACGACCTGATCCCCTAGCTTGATCGTCCTCTTGGTTGGAACCCGGGTGGCGGGGCAGGTGTTCCAGCACAGACCGCAACCGGTACACTTGGTTTCGTCCACAAACCTCGCCTTCCTCCTCACCTTCACTTTGAAGTTCCCGATGTAACCTGAGAATCCTACTACTTCGCTATAGCTCAACAGTTTGATGTTCTCACGGTGCCCAACCGAGACCATCTTGGGGGTCAAGATGCAAGCGGCACAGTCGAGGGTAGGAAAGGTCTTGTCAAACTGTCCCATGCGCCCGCCGATAGTCGGTTCGCGCTCCACCAGGTACACTGTGCTTCCTGCTTCGGCGATCTCGAGGGCTGCCTGGATACCGGCTATCCCAGCGCCCACCACCAGCACGTTGGGGTTGATTTCGGCGCGCATCGGCTCGAGTGGCTGGTGCAGCGCTACGCGTCGGACGGCCCCCGCGACTAAGGCTTTAGCTTTTTCTGTGGCCGCGCGCACATCGTCGTGGATCCACGAGCAGTGTTCGCGGATATTGGCGATCTGCACCAGATAACGGTTGAGCCCCGCCTTCTTGGCCGCCGCCCTGAAGGTGATCTCGTGCATCAGAGGGGAACAGGCCGCCACCACAACCCTGTTGATACCGAGTTGTCGAATGTCGTCTTGGATGAGCGCCTGCCCCGGGTCCGAACACATGAACTTGTAGTCTCGCGCGATCGCCACACTGGGGGCGTGGGAGATGAACTCGCGCACTTCACTAACGTTTACCGTTCCGGCGATGTTGAGCCCACAATGACAAATATAAACTCCAATGCGCGGATGCCCATTCTGGTCCATCAGTCTCCTCCTTCTATGCGGCAAGCACTGCGCTCGGGGCTTTCCAGGCGACGAGATTCTTGTCTAATCCGAGATCCTTCTCGGAGCAGCCCAGGGCGTGCCCCAGCAGTTGAGTGAAGTACATCACGGGGACTTCATAAGACGTTCCGAACGTCTTGTTTACCTTCTTCTGGTACGCCTCCACGTTGACCTGACACAGTGGGCAGGTGGTGGCGATACACTCTGCTCCGTTCTCCACGGCGCATCCCAGTAAGTCTTTCACAAGTTGCAGACACACGTCCGGGAAGGTGGTCATCAGCATTCCGCCACAGCAGCGCGTCTTCAAAGGGAAATAAACTGCTCGGGCGCCAAGTCGTTGGAAGAGCGTATCCATGGTGGTGGGGAACTCGCTATCGTCAAAGCCGCGCTCGGGCCGCACGATTTGACAACCGTAATAGGGGGCGAACGCCACCCCCTCCAGGCTCCGCTTGCCCGCCGAGGCAATTGCCTCGATCCCCACGTCGTTGACCAGAACCTCGAGGGGATGGCGCACCTTGACGCTGAGACTGTATTTCAGGCCCACTTGCACCAATAGGTGATCGACCTTGGCTCTCAACTCCGGACTCTCCCGCAGAAAGCGGTTGGTTTTCACCAGTACGGTGTAGCAGGCGCTGCAGGGCGCGATAAGATCTCGGAAGCCCGCCTTTTCCGCCAGCGCCAGATTTCTGGCGCTGATCGCCATTGAGAGGGCCTCATCCACGCTCATGTACATGGTCGCGCCGCAGCAGTTCCAATCCTCCAACTCACGGAGCCCAATGCCCAATGCGCGGAATACCGCTCTCAAACTCTCGTCGTAAGGCTTCCCTGCAGACTCAAGGCTACAGCCGGGGTAGTAGATGTACTCCATGATCGCCTCTCAACTCGACCTTTCGGGCTGGTCTTTATCCCACTGCCCGGTATCCCACCGCCCCTTCGGTGTACGGGACAGTTCCCTTTTCGCGGGGCAGTTCTAACTCCTTGGAAGCTCCCAGAATCGTGCGAATAGCATCTATTCCTTTGATCTTCTTGGGGAAGAGCGAAATTCTCCCCTTCCGCAGCATGGCTAGCCCAAGCGGCAGCATCCGCAGAAGGGCCAGCGGATTTCGCCTCAGGTAATAGAACAGGAGCAAGAGCATCTCTTGATTGCGACCGTACCGGTTGACAATGCGAACGAAACTCCTCGACAACAGGTACACAGGGAATCGCTCGGGATAAACCCCGGCATCGATCGCTGTGCGTTTCAAGGCATAGAGCAAATCGGTGATCTTGATGGACTGCGGACAGCGCGTCGTGCACATGTAACAGGAAGCGCAAATCCAGATCGTCCGGCTCCGCAGGATCTCTTCAATCTGCCCCGCCCGGAACAGGGCAATGACCATCCTGGGGGATATGTCCATGGCATAACTCACCGGACAACTCCCAGTGCAAGTCCCGCATTGCAGACACTGGGAAATCCTGTCGCCCCCGGGCACGACCTCCGCTTCCTTAAGGAATCTCTGTCGCAGTTCCCGCTCCGGTGCGGGTAGAGTCCCCGGAACTGGCGCGTGAAATTTGATCGGACTTACACTCGCGCTCGCCATCGTTGCTCCTTTCTAACTTCATCGTTTCAGGGCGCGTGCGGTTGGACTTGAGCCTCCGTGCCGCCAGCCCCTTCGACCACGGACTCCGCTCCCTTGCGTGCCTTGTGTTTCTGATAGAAGCAGACGCGGGGAACGAGCTCGCGCAACCGGCACTTTTCGCGGAAGTATATGCCGCACTGGAGGCATAGCTCCTGCGGATTGGCCGTATGGTCCACAATGTTGGCGGTAAGCCGGTCCAGCGTCGCCGCCGTCCCAGACAATTCTTCCGGCACACTTGCGCTGAAAATCTCCGTGAGCTTCTTGTCCCTGGCGGCCTCGTACGCGCTCAACAGGCGGCGGCCTTCCCCGGTGAGCGAGAGCTCGCTGGCGCGCCGGTCAGCGTGTGCTTCCGTGCGTCGGAGAAGCCGACGACGCACCAGTTTGTCCACCGCCTTGCTCGCGGCGGTGTTACTCACGCCCAAGAATGCTGCTACCTCGCCTATAGTGTGGGAGTCGGTGAAGGCTACCAGTTTCAGTAGCTTCAAGCGGGAGAAGGTGAGCCGGCCACGGGCCGTCTCGCGCAGCAGTTTTTCCTCCAGCACATCTCGCATGGCCGAGGAAAAGACCTGTACGCTTCCCAGCAATTCGTT
>Ga0187771_10003050_pt1 | contig 11644 bp, 11 predicted proteins | sample 0116_SJ02_MP15_1_FD_133139 | JGI IMG/M metagenome (GOLD analysis project Ga0187771, IMG submission 133139) | Tropical peat soil microbial communities from peatlands in Department of Meta, Colombia - 0116_SJ02_MP15_10_MG | ecosystem: Environmental > Terrestrial > Soil > Wetlands > Peat | place... | reverse complement strand
CTGACAGCTTTCCGCGGTTCCCGTAGGCTCGCGCACTTCAGTACCGCGCGGAACGCCAGTGGGCTTAACTGCCGGGTTCGGAATGGGACCGGGTGTTTCCCCACCGCTTTGGCCGTCAGCCGACCGGCCCGAGCGGGGCCGCCTATTTAATCCTGCGCGGACCCCGGTGCGGTCCGGCGAAGCCGGCCGACCTCCGCCACAAACCTTCATCTCGCTGCGCTCCTCGACTCCCCGGCCCTGTCGGTGATAGACATCGGCCAGGAGGGCTTCGATGGCGGGAGACGCTGGACTGACGATCGCGGAGTACCGGCTCCGCCTCGAGGTGGACGTCGAGGGGCTACGGTGGGCCGGCACGGTCGAGTTCGACCCCGCCGGGCCTGCGTCCCAGCTCGCCCTGGATTGCGAGGGTCTGGACGTCTCGGAGGTCCGGGTGGGAGGCCGGCCCGCCCGCTTCTCGCTCGACACGAAGGAGCACCGCCTCTCGTTCGAGCTGGGCCCCGGCCGTGACCGCGCCGTTGCCATCGACTTCTCGGGCCGGGTCGAGACGAAGAACCTCTTCGGGCTCTACCGGTCCCGTCACGGCTCTGGCCAGCTGGTGACCTCGCACTGCGAGCCGACGGGGACGCGCCGGATCTTCCCATGCCTAGACCGACCGGACCGCAAGGCGAGGATCGTCCTCACCGTTCGCGCCCCGGCGGGGCTCGAGGTGATCGGGAACTCGCGGGTCCGCTCGAGTCGCGCCGTCGACGGGGGGCGTGAATGGATCTTCGACCCGACCCCGCCGATGTCGACGTACCTCTTCTACCTGGGTGTCGGCCGCTTCGATTTCCGGGAAGGGAGCGCGGGACCGAAGGTCGCGGTCCGCGCGGCGACCCCTCCGGGACGGGGAGATTCCGCGATGTGGGCGCTGCGATCCGCCGGCCGGATCCTGCAGGCCTACGAGGAGTACTACGGGATCCCGTACCCTCTTCCCAAGCTCGACCTGATCGCGGTGACCGAGCATGCCTTCGGCGCGATGGAGAACTGGGGGGCGATCAGCTTCCAGGAGACGCGGCTCTTGGTCGATCCCTCGAGTCGAACGTTCGCGACGCGCGACGTCTTCGCGACCGCCGGCCACGAGATCGCCCACCAGTGGTTCGGCAACCTCGTCACCATGAGCTGGTGGGACGACATCTGGCTGAACGAGAGCTTCGCCTCGCTCATGGAGACGAAGATCACCGAAGCGCTCGAGCCGTCGTTCCAACCGTGGGACGAGTTCATCCTGAGGCGCTGGGGAGAGGCCGAGGCGCTTGACGGCGACTCGCTCCGGTCGACGCATCCGGTCCGGGCGCGCGTGGCCCGCCCGGAGGAGATCAGCCAGGTCTTCGACGAGATCAGCTACGGCAAGGGGTCCACGATCCTCGCGATGTTCGACCGGTACCTCGGGGAGGAGCGGTTCCGCGCCGGGGTCACGGAGTACCTGGGGAGGTTCCGTTTCCAGAACGCCCGCACCGAGGACCTCTTCGCCGCGCTCGAACGGGCCAGCGGCGAGCCGGTCCCCTTTCTGGCCGCCCCGTGGATCGACCGGGCAGGTTTCCCGGTCATCCACGCCCGCAGCGTCCCCGGAGGGGTCGCCCTCTCCCAGCGCCGTTTCGCCTACCTCGGGTCCGTCGACGAGGAGCCGTGGCCGATCCCGATGCGGGTGGAGATCGACGGACGGGAGCAACGGCTTCTGTTCGACCAGAAGGAACGCCGGCTCGACGCCCCGCCCGGAGCGACGGTTCTGTTGAACCCGGGCTCGATCGGCTTCTATCGTGTCCTCTACGACCGGCCCCTGCTCGACCGGCTTCTAGACCGGCTCCCCCAACGCCCGGGAAGGGACGGCTGGGCGGTGGCGAACGACCTGGCCGCGTTCGTTCGGTCCGGGGAGGCCGACTGGGCAACGTACGTCCGGGCGGTCGAGGCGTTCCGCGACAGCACGGACCGTGTGTTGGTCGAAACTCTCTCCGAGGCCCTGCGGTCGTTCACCCTCGAGCTCGGAGGAGTGAAGGCAATCGAGGGCGCCGCGAAGGCGTTCCATGCGCGGCAGGTCACGAGGATCGGCGTCGACCGGCGCGCAGGGGAGGCGGCCGGAACGGGGGTCCTCCGCGACCGGCTCACGTTCAGCCGAGTTCGCGTGGACCGCTCGTTCGCCGAAGAGATCGCACCCCGCTTCGCCGCCTGGGAGCGGCTCGACCCGGACCTCCGCCAGGCCGTGGCGGTCGCTCGGGTGCGGGCGGACGGGGATGCGGGGTTCGAGGCGGTCCGCAACGCCCTCGAGCGGCCGGGGTCCGACGCCGAGGCCGAGCGGCTGGAGTGCGGCCTCGCGTGGAGCGCGGACCCGGGCCGCGTCCGCGAGGCCTTGGACCTGGGGAGCTCGGGCCGGATCAACCGGGGTCACGTCTTCCGCGTGGCGTTCGAGGCGGCTCAGAACCCGGCGGGGAGAGAGGTGACGTGGGAGTGGCTGCAGCAGGAGCTCGACAAGCTCACGGAGATCTTCCACGGCTCCGGCTACCTGCCGCTCGTCCTCGAGTACGCGGTGCCGTGGGTCGGCCTGGGACGGGCTGCGGAGGTGCGGCGGTTCTTCGAGGATCACGCTACGCCGGAAGGGACTCGGGGGCTCGCCAAGGGCCTCGAGCGGCTCGAGATCCTCGAGCGGCTCCGCTCTCGCTTCAGCTAGGCCGCCGACGGGAGAACGGCTCCCGACGACCTCGGGCCTGGCGCGTCTCGGAGCCGGACCAGATGTACCAGGTCCCGTCGGCCCGAGCGAGCTGCTGCCCGTCACGACCGACGAGCTCGCCCTCGGCGAAAGCGATGTGGCGTCCGCGTCGCAGGACCTTGCCGACCGCCGTGAGGACCTCGCCCTCGCGCGCGGCCCTCAGGAACTGCACCGTGAGGGACGTGGTGGCCGCCGTCTCTCCTTGGGCCAGGAGCGAAACGACCGACCCGCCCATCGCGGTGTCGAGGATCGTTGCGTAGACCCCTCCGTGGACCGCTCCGTGGAGGTTGAGGTGGCGGGGCTCCACCCGGCCGGAGACCGTGCAGAACCCTGTGCCGCTCCTTTCCGGGACCACATGGAAGCCGACCTGGTAGTGGAAGCCGCGCCGACGAGCGGCTCGGAACAGATCGGTGCTCAGCCGGTGGGCCGGGGCCTCGGGACGTCGGGGCATGCCCGACCGAGCGCCCGCGTGGCATAAGTAGTCGGGCACACCGTCGACCGCCGTGCCTCCCCCGGTCCCTCGTGCAGGCTCGGCGACGTTCGACGCACCGCCCAACATTGCGCTCGTGAAGTTCTGGGGGGTGAGGGACCCGGAACTCGTGCTGCCGTACAACTCCTCGGTCTCCGTGACGTTGGACCGCCTCAGGTCCCGGACCCGGGTCCGGTTCGACCCAGAGCTCAGGGACGACCGGGTCGTCCTGAACCGCGCCTTGGCGGTCGGGCCCGCGCGCGAGGCGGTCGTGAGGATGCTCGACCGTGTCCGCGACCGTGCCGACGTCCTCTCGCGGGCGGAGGTCGTTTCGGAGAACAACTTTCCGACCGCCAGCGGCCTCGCTTCCAGCGCGAGCGGGTTCGCCGCCCTCGCTGGGGCCGCGAGCGCCGCCGCGGGCCTCCACCTCTCCCCCCGCGAGCTGTCGCGCCTGGCCCGCCTCGGTTCCGGCAGCGCCTCGAGGTCGATCTTCGGGGGGTTCGTCCTCTGGAGGGCGGGTAGCCGATCGGACGGACAGGACTCGTACGCTCGGACCCTCTACGACGAGCACCACTGGCCCGAGCTGGTCGACGTGGTCGCCCTGGTCGAGAACGCCCCCCTGAAGAAGGTCCGCTCCGCCGAGGCGATGCAAGCGACCGTCCGCACGAGCCCGGACTATCCCGGCCGACTGGCGGTGCTGCCGGCCCGGAGCACCCAGATCGTTCGCGCGATCGGTGCCCGGGACGCCGAGAGACTGTTCCCGCTGATCATGGAGGAGTGCGACGATTTCCGCAACGTCTGCGAGACGACACGGCCCCCCTTGGATTACCTGACCACCGGTTCACGGGCCGTCCTGGCCGAGGTCCGCGCCATGAACCGGGTCTCCGGCCGGTCGCTCGCGGCCTATACCCATGACGCCGGAGCTCACGTCCATGTCTTCACGCTCGCCCGCGATGCGCGGACGGTCCGACAGAAGCTGGCAGCCGTGCCGGGGGTCCGCGGGACCCTGGTGGTGCGTCCGGGTGCGGGTGCCCGCCCCGTCGGGGGCCGGACCCTCGGGCTCGGGCGGCGGGCGGCCCGCCGGCCGAGAGCGAAGCGCTAGCGCGTCGGGGGCGATCCCGGTTCGCCTACCTCACGTGACGGTGAAATCCTCGGGAGGAAGGTCGAGCCCGATCGAGCGGGATAGTCCTCGGACCTCTTCGGCGTACTTCTTTCGGGTCATTTCGTTGGTCCACCGCCTCAGCCCGAACTCGATCGCCTTGCGGCTCGTCTCGGAGTTCGAGTGGCCAAACAGGTCCAGGGCGCGAGGATACCACTTCCGCACGGCTTCCTCGGCTTCTTCCTTGGAACCGTAGTACGCCGGCCCGTCTTCGACCATGCGACGCAGGACGCTCGCACCGAAGTTGAGGTGCAGTTGCTCCTCGCTCAGCATGAGGGGCATCGCGCGAGCGAGAGGGCCGTAGGGACATTCCTGGAACGCGCGGAGCTGGTAGACCCCGACGCGGTCGATCAGGCAGGTGAACGCCCCGACGTCCGACCAGCGCTCGAACCTCAGGTTGAACGCATCCAGCCTGTGCTCTCCCTCGCGCTTTTCCAAGAGCTCGTCGACCATTGCCTGGCCTTCCTCGCCGAGGTCCCGGAGGATCCGACACGCCTGGAGGCCGTGGCGGGCCTCGTCCGCGACGATCCGCGCTTCGATCCACCGGTCCTCGAGCGTCGGGGCGCGGTCGAGCCAGGGCCGGTGCTGCTGGATCGAGGCGAACTCGGTGTCCGCCTGAACGACCATCAGCTTGACGATCAGCTTGCGCATCTGAGGAGGGATCTCCTCCGCGCTCTCGTACTTGCGGACCCCGGTGACGGCGCCCCGGGGGGTGTCGTCCGTGGGCTCGGGGGTCATCCGGTCCGTCCCTTTCGACACGACGGAGGCTCCGGGCAACGTCGGCGGAGATACTCTCGTCCCTCTACTGGCGGAGAACGTCGCGCGTCCTTAAAGGCGGGTCGATGCTCGACGCCGAACGCCACCCTTCTCTCCGCCATCGCGGTGGGTCGGCGGGCCGGGGGCTCGCGAGCTTGGGTCGGGAGGGCTCCTCGCCTGAGGGATCCACCTCTTACGCAGTCTCCCGGCCTCTGCGCTCCGCGCTGGCTCTCCGGCTTCCTGGGGGCTCCCACGGTCATCGATCCATGCCTAGAGGGACGGAGGGAGACCGAAAGCGACGGAGGCAATCCGACGCCGCCCGGGCTACGGAGGGCGGGAACGAGGATCGGTGGACGCCACGGGGCGGACAAGCTCGCGGACCGACCCGCTGGTCGATCCCACCACGGCACGCTCGGCGAGGCCAACGAACAGCCCGGTCTCGACGACCCCGACCTTCGATCGGAGGTCGGCTTCGACCGTCGCGGGGTGGCGTAGTGGCTCCGGCGGGACGAGGTCGAGCACCTCGTTGCCGTTCTCGGTGAGGAACGTCTCTCCGCCGGGTCTCGCGCGGGGGCGAACGGCGTAGCCACATTCGGTGAGCTCGCGCTCCAGCACCGGGCGACAGTAGGGGACGACCTCGACCGGGATGGGCGCGCGTTCCCCTAGCGCGGCGACGAGCTTTGACTCATCGACGATGATCAGTAGGCGCGCCGAAAGCCGCGCCAGGAGCTTCTCCCGGAGGAGGGCCCCTCCCCCTCCCTTGATCAGGTCGAGGGTGGGGGAGACCTCGTCCGCCCCGTCCAGCATCAGGTCGAACCGGTCGTCCCCCCGGAGAGGATGGACCGGAAGGCCGACGGCCCGGGCCAGCTGCTCGGTAGCACTCGAACTTGCCACACACTCGAAATCGCCTCGGGGAAACACGGCGCGGATCGCGCGGACGGCCTGCTCGGCGGTTGTGCCCGTTCCCAGGGCGAGACGCCAGCCGGGCCGGACGTAGTGCTCGACAGCGTGCCGCGCGGCCGCCGCCTTGGCAGCGTCGAGCGAGTTGGCCACGCTCCGGGGAACCCCTTGGGCTAATGAGCCGTATGCTGGGCCGCCCCGACATGGCTATCTCGGTAGCCCGCTCCCGCGAATCGATGGCAGCTCGGGGTCAGAGACCGAACGCGCCGGTCGTCGTGTCGATCGGAGGGTCGGTCCTGATGAACGGTCACGATGACGCCCGTTACCTGAGCGACCTTGCGGAGCTCCTAGGCCGCCTGGGGCGCTCGATCCCCCTGGTCGTGACGACCGGGGGAGGACGCACGGCTCGGGAGTACATCCGTCTCGGCGCGGGGCTCGGGCTCACGAGCGTCGAGCAGGACGAACTGGGGATCGACGTCACCCGGCTTCATGCCCGCCTGCTCGCCGGCCGCATCGGGCTTCCGACCTCTTCCCATCCCCCCGCGAGCGTTCGCGACGCGGTCGAGGCGGTCCGCCACGGGTCGCCGGTCGTCCTTGGTGGGACCGAACCCGGGCACACCACCGATGCCGTGGCCGCGCTCATCGCGGTCCGGCTCCGAGCCGCCAGGGTCGTCAATGCGACCGATGTCCCCGGGCTCTTCGACGTCGACCCGAAGACCCACCCGAACGCCCGCCGACTTTCCCGGATCGGCTGGCCCACCCTCCTAGACCTCCTTCGACGCACGACCGTCGGGGCGCCGGGACAGAACTTCCCGTTCGACCGGCTCGGCGCCGAGACGCTGGCGCGAGCCTCCATCCCCCTCGCCATCGTGGCGGGTCGCGACCTCGGGAACCTGGGGAGGGCCATCCAAGGAAAGCGGTTCGAAGGAACGATCGTCGGCTGGCTGGGAAGGGGGACCGCGTGACCGCCGCTCTGGGTCCCCCGAGGCATCTGGTCTTCCTGGGGCCTCCCGGGGTCGGCAAGGGGACCCAAGCCGCCGAGCTGGCTCGCGAGCTCGGCATCGCCCACCTATCGACCGGCGACCTCCTCCGCGCCGCCGTGGCAGAAGGGTCGGAGCTCGGCCGTGCGGCGGACGGTCACATGCGCGCCGGCCGGCTCGTTCCCGACGAGCTCGTGGTGGAGATCCTGCGGGACCGCCTTCGGAGAAGCGACGCGGCCCCGGGCTACATTCTGGACGGGTTCCCGAGGACGCTCGCCCAAGCGAAGGCGCTCGAGCAGTTCGCCCAGCTGGACGCGGTCATCTCCCTCGAGCTCGACCCCAAGGTCCTGGTGGAGCGGCTCACCGGTCGTCGCCTTTGCCCGCAATGCGGATCCGTCTACAACCTCGCCACGCGGCCTCCGCGGGAACCCGGGCGCTGCGACCGGGACTACGCGGAGCTGACCCTCCGCCCGGACGACCGGCCCGAGGCGGTCGAGGTGCGCCTGCAGGTCTATGAGAAGCAGACCGCTCCCCTGCTCGAGCACTACCGGCGCCTGGGCCTCTTGCGACCGTTGGACGCCTCAGGCACGCCAGCGGAGGTGGCCGAGCGGCTCCGGCGCCTCCTTCGGGTCGGTCCGGGCCGGGAGCCCGGGCCAGGTTCGCCGAAGGACCGGCGGTCTCGGTGAGTCATCATAGGATCGTCTAGGCCCGGATCAGGGGATTGGTGGGATCTCCCTCGCGGGAGGTCATTTCTCATGGCGGAGGACTGCCCCGCCCCTCCACACGGATCGTTCCCGTTCGAGCTCCACGCCTTCGAGAAGGCCGAGGGTCGGACCCCACCCGATCGTAGCTTCCCCCAGAGCCCCGACCGCGCTGAGCTCGATGACCCCACCGTGCGAGACCAGAAGGAGACGACCGCCCTCGGGGGGTCCCTCGAGCTGGTCGCCCAGGTGGCCGGCCAGAACTTGAGCGTGCGACCGGACCTCCTCGACCCGCTCGACCAACGCCAGATAGTCGGCGAACGAGCGAGGCGATTCGCGCTCGATCCATCGGTCGATGGCATCGGGCAGCTCTCCGAACACCGACAGCTCCGCGTCCACGTCGTAGCCCATCGCTTCGGCCGTTTCGATCGCCCGCGGCTTCGGAGAGACGGCAACCCGGTCGAACCGCGGTAGGTGCTGACCGAGCTGGGCCGCGAGGCGAGCCCCCCTGCGCGTGAGATGGACCCCACCGGCTTCCCGTTCTCCGTGACGAAGGAGCACCAGAGACCGCATCGCCGGGGACGGTCCCCTACTCGCCTCGCAGAGGTTATAGGTCGCCCCCTGGTCCTTCCCCCGTCCCGGCTTAGCTCAGTGGTAGAGCGGGGGACTGTAGGCGAGACTGCCGGAACCCCCGGCGGCCCCCGTGGAGATCCTCAGGTCGCCTGTTCGAGTCAGGCAGCCGGGACCTGAGGAGCACCCGAATCCTACCCCTAGCCCTGAATTACTCCTGAGGCGTCGAGGGTTGCCCTCGCAGGAGAGGACCGATGACCGGTACGTTCTCGGATTCCTGGCAGCTGACCAAGACGTCGTTCCGGCTCATCCGGGAGGATAGAGCGCTCCTGATCTTTCCCCTGGTCGGCGGGCTGTCGATCCTCGGGGTGATCGCTCTTCTCATCCTCGGAGAGTTCTGGCTGTTCGCCCCGGGGCTGCCCGCCCGTGGCCCGTCGGGCCTCGTCGATGCTGCGGCCGTCGTCCTCTTCCTGGTCACGTACCTCGCCATGGTGTTCCTCTCGGTCTATTGCACGGCGGCTCTGGTGGGGGCGGCGACCCTGAAGCTGTCCGGCCAGCAGCCCTCGGCGGCCGACGGGTGGCGGATCGCCCGGGCGCGGATCGGCCGGCTGGTCGTTTGGGCACTAATCGCTGCGACGGTGGCCCTCGTGATCCAAGCGATCGCGAGCCGGACTCGTGGCGTGGGGGGTCTGGTCATACGCTTGGTCGGCGGCGTCGCCTGGGGGGTCGCCACCTACTTCATTGTCCCGGTGATCTTGTACGAGGACCTGCGACCGTGGCCGGCGCTGAAGCGCTCGGGCCACCTGTTCACCTCGACGCTAGGCCGTACCCTCGTGTCGAACCTGGCGCTCGGCCTGTTGCTGGGCCTCGGGATCGTGGTGGCGGTGATCGTCGCGTTCATCGGCATACTGCTCGCCGTGGGGCTCGTCGCGGGCGGTTCCCTGGTCCTGGGGCTCATCCTCATCGGTGTCGGCCTGGCAATCGGCGTTACGGTCGCCCTCGTGGGCGCCGCGGCCGAGGGGATACTCCAAGCGGCGCTGTACCGCTATGCGACGACCGGCCAGATCGACCCTGGCCTGTTCCCTCCCGGGTACGAGGGCGCCTCCCCGTTGCCGTCGGCGCCGGCTCCGTAGAGGGCGGGCCGAAGCAGCTGCGGGCTCGTTCCAAGGGCCCGACCCTGTCCCGGGGGCTCCCGTTCCTCGTAGAGGGACCCCAACGGCTCATCTACCTCGGGCGCTCGCCGGGGACCATCGGTCCGGAGCACGATGTTGACCTCTCCGCCCGGTAGGCGGTCTCGCCCGGCCCGCCCGTCCTCCGCTGCTGACGATCGGGAGCTCCTCGCCCAGGCGGTGGAGCTCCTGCGACGACGGTACCGCGCTTCTCGACACACGGTGGCCGCGGCCGTGCGCACGCGATCCGGGGCCGTCTACCTTGGGATCAACCTGGAGGGGATCCACACCCCCTGTGCCGAGCCGGTGGCGGTGGGGGCGGCCCTCACCGCAGGCGACCCGGCGATCGAGGCGATCGTGGCCGTCGGCAAGCGTGGTCGCACCTATCCGGTCCTCGCTCCCTGCGGCACTTGCCGTCAGCTCCTCTTCAGCTACGCGCCGAAGGCGTACTTCCTTGCCCCGGGGCGGCGGGGGGCCCTCCGCCGGCTCACCGCCGCGGCGTCCCTCCCGTCCGCCTATCGACGCCTTTCGACCCTATCGGCCCGGGGCCAGCGTCCCTCGCGTTAGCGGCTCGATGCGGTTGTCGGGATTCGAACCCGAGTAGGTAGCTTGGGAAGCTACCGTCCTAACCACTAGACCACAACCGCGCGCCGTCCGCTCACGCCCCCTCTCTCATACCGTTTGTGCGAGGGGGACCGTCAGAGGAGGAGACCCACCGACTCGTCGGGGATCGAGGGCGACCCGGCAAGGAGGTCGCCGTTGGAGACCAGCCCCTCGGCGGCCCGACTGACGAAGCCGGCACGCTGGAGGAGCCGACGCGCCCGCGGGAGGTCGTTCGAAGAGAGGGCGACGAGCGGGCGGTTGCCCTCCCGAGCGACGAGGATCGCCACGCTCTGGATGTTGACCTTCTCCCGGGCGAGGACCTCGAGGACCCGTAGGAAGCTCCCCGCACGGTCCTCGAGCCGAACGGCGAGCATCTCCCGGACCTCCGGCTGGTATCCGGCGGCCCTCAGGAGACGCATCGCCCCGTCCGGATCGCTGACGATGAGCCGGGCTCGGCCGGCCTTGGGAGAGGAATCGAGGCCGAGGGCAGCAAGGTTGATCCGGTGGTCGGCGAGCGTTCGGGCGACCCCTTCCAGGGCTCCTGGGCGGTTCGGGAGGGTGAGGGAGATCTCGCGCAGGACCATCCGACCTCTACGAGGGGGTGTAGAGCTTAATGTTCGCCGTTCCGGCACCCCGTCGCTCCCGTACCTATTTATATCACGAGCCAACGTACGAGCCGCTGCCGCTTGGTGCGAGAGCGCCCGGACGGTAGCGAATGGGGAAGCTGAACCAGGTGCGGTCTCGGTCCGGCTTCCGTCGGTCCCGGAGGTTCCGCGGGGACCGGCGCGGGGTCGTGGCCGTGATCGGGACCCTCCTTGCCTTGCTGGTCTTCTTCGCCCTCTTTGGGGTCTTCCTGACGCAGTTCGTCCCTCTGTGGATGGAGGAGAACGAGAGCCTGCTGTCGAACCAGCTCCAGGTGGAGCTCTCGACCCTCAAGTCCGGGGTCGATGACCAGTACATCATCGGGGGCATCCCGTACTACTCCGTCCCCTTCGGTCTGAGCTCCCAGTCGGTCCCCTTGTTCGCTCAACCCACGGTTGCCACCCTGAGCTACGTCGCCGGCTGCCCAGGCGGGTTCTACGCGACCAACGGCACCCCGCATCAGGTCGGAGCGTGCGACTTCGAACACATCAGCTACATCGCCGGCAAGCTCCCCACCGGGAGCCAGAACAGCTCCTACAACCAGATCTCGCCGACGAACTATCTCGAGGTGGCCGTGCCGGACCGGTACTACCTGCCGGTCAGCTACTTCTTCCAGGGCGACGCTGTTTCGGAGGCCCAGTTCTCGACGAAGCAGTGGATGATCGTGCCGCCCCCGTTGAACGTGAGCCGTTCGTCGGGAGGCATCAGCGTCGTGACGAGCCTGGTCGTCCTCGTCGGACCCGCGTCGACGTTCTCCGGGCAGGGCTCCAAGGACGTGACGAGCGCCTTCGTCTCGAGCACGAACGTCACCTCGCTCGGCCGGTTCCAGACGCCCGCCGGGGTGGCGAAGACGTTCAACGTGACCATGACGCTGGGGGTCCACAACGTGTGCGCCTGGTACAACTTCCTGTACAACTCGACCTACGCCACCCTGGGAGCCGGCGGCAGTGGGATCTGG
>Ga0187771_10003049_pt1 | contig 11644 bp, 10 predicted proteins | sample 0116_SJ02_MP15_1_FD_133139 | JGI IMG/M metagenome (GOLD analysis project Ga0187771, IMG submission 133139) | Tropical peat soil microbial communities from peatlands in Department of Meta, Colombia - 0116_SJ02_MP15_10_MG | ecosystem: Environmental > Terrestrial > Soil > Wetlands > Peat | place... | reverse complement strand
CAAGAGAACTTCGAAGCCTTGGAGGCTGCGGCAGAATTGGGAATTGAAAAGGTCGTGCTTCACCCGGGTTACATCACCGGATTAGCAAAATTTCTCTTGGATCGGGCAAAGGGATATGGAATGGATTCGATCGAAGCCATCTTAAAGAAGGCGGTTAGCCTCAACATTACCCTTTGCATCGAAAATATGTTTCCGCAGGCCCACTTCCTTTTCCAGCCGTACGAATTCCAATCCTTCTTTGAGGCCTTCCCGGAAATTCGCCTCACCCTCGATATCGGCCATGCCAATCTGGGAGGAGGAAAAAACAAGTCCTCTGAGTTTATTCAGCGCTATGGTTACCGAATCGGCCACGTCCACGCGAATGACAATTTTGGAAAGGAGGATAGTCATCTTCCCATCGGCGCTGGAATCATCGATTTCGAGAAGATTATGAAAGAGCTCAAAGAGGCTCAATACGACGAAACCATCACCCTCGAAGTCTTCTCCAGGGATAGAGACTACCTCAAGATCAGCAGGGACAAGGTGAGACGAATGTGGGATGCCTTATGATTTCGGATTGCGGAATGCATATTCTTGCACAGTCTCCGATTGTTTGCTTTCACCAGAGAGCGCAGAGAAAAAATGTTTTTGTTTGTCGGGAGCTACCGACAAACAAAAAGCTTCTTGACCCCATTCGGGGAATTCATCGGCGAATGCCAGGAAACTTATGGAAAATCGGTATCTCCCGATTTTCCATAAAATTCTCCTCCTCCGTGCCCTCAGTGTCTCGAACGAGCCCCATCTTTTCGGGGCGAGTGGGCGGTGAAAATCGTTTAGGGATCGGTGGTTCGCCCTCTGCCCTATTACTCTGAAAGCCTCAGCAGGGTGCCGGTCCTTCTCGCCCGATGGAGGACGATCTTAAAGAGGAGTGCCTCGAGGATCAGATAGACCCCTATCAAACCGAAGCCCCAGCCTAAGCAGTTTCCAGATACGCTTTTGAATCCATAAAAAGACCGGAAGTATTCCAACAGATAAGTGAGCGGGATCGCCCGGGCAATAACGGGAAGGGGGAATGGAAGGATGGAGACAGGGTAGTAAATCCCACAGACTAAATAGAGCAGACTGACGACGGACCAGGCTGCAACCTCTGCATTATATCCGAAGACGAGGACAAGGATGCAGACGCTGACGCCAATCAAGGCGGCTGTGAGAAAGAGGCCTAATAGGAAAAGACAAAGAGGAAGGATTCCTGGCCGTAAGAAATCGAAGCCGAAGGCCAAGGCACTGAATATCGAAAGCAGTAAAAAGACGACGAACGACCGCATCACACCGATCAGCCAGGATCCGGAAATCAGATGGAAAGAGCCGATGGGAGCAATAAAGGTGTGTTTGAGGGCCTTCGACCAGAGGTCGTAAAGAAGGACATAAGCGACGTCGATCTGGCAGACCTGAATCACGCTCATGGAGATGATGCCGGTGAGGATGAACCCGGACATGTTGACATCCAGTTCAAGGAAGGTCGTTAAAAGTCCTATTGAAAAGAAACCTACGACCGGCCAGAAAGCGATCTCAAAGAGACTGAAGATATTGCGCTTCGTGATGATCCAGTTCTTAAAGACGAAGGCCCATATCCGAATCAGTCCGTTTGGCAAATTCGATAAAGACATCTTCCAAATCCGTTTGCCTCAGGGTGACCTTTCTGATCTCTGCCCCTCCTTGAGAGAGCACCGCCACTAGGGAGCCCAATCTTTTCTCCCCATCATCCACAACGATCTCGCAGAGATTGCCAGAAATCGAGTAATTGATGACACCGTCGCCCCGGAGGATGTCGTCCTCTGAAATTCTCCCTTGAAATTCGATCCTCACCACGTCTCCGACGCGGACCATCTGTTTTAGGGCTTGTGCCGTGCCTGCGGTGAGGATCTCCCCTGCCTTGAGAAAAGCGATCCGGCCACAGAGGGTTTCTGCTTCTCTCATATTGTGAGTGGTGAGAAGTACGGTCATCTTCCTCTCTTTTTGGATCGAGCGTATCTCCTCCCTAATTCTGGAGGCCGCATTGGGGTCGAGGCCGACCGTCGGTTCATCCAGAAAAAGGACTTCCGGATCATTCAGCAGACATTTCGCCAAAGAGAGCCTTTGCTTCATTCCTGTGGAGATACGATCAAAGAGCACGTTTTGATGCTCTCGCAAGTCCAAAAGACCAATCAATGCATTGACCTTCTCCTCTCGCTGTCTTCCCACCAGGCCATAGAGCATTCCGTAGAAATGAAGATTTTCCTTAACGGTTAGGCTCCACAGGAAATTCGCATTCCCGCTCGAAATGTTTACCCTCTCCCTGATGCGAGCGCCATTTGCGAGGGCATCAATGCCCAGAATGTGGACTTTCCCTCGATCCGGGAGGAGTAATGTGGACAGAATGGATAGCAGGGTCGTCTTCCCCGCGCCGTTGGGACCAAGGATGCCAAAGATCTCTCCTGCATTCACCTGGAGGTCGATGCCCTTAAGGGCTTCTGTCCTTCTTTTCCCTCGCCAACCCGTTCGGAAAGTCTTAAAGATTCCCTCTGCTTCGATTGCGTATGCCATTAGCCTTACTTCCCCAAAAGTTGACAGTAGGATTCAAGGGGTCCAGGGTTCAGGGAGTCAAGTGAACTTCTGAAGAATTATGTGAGATATTTCAGCGTCAAACGCTCGACCCCATGAACCCTCGAATCCTCGAACCCTTTTTAAGAACAAAGTATATGATGGAATCAGTGATTTGCCAAATAGAAAGTTAACCGGGTGTGTTATAATAAATCCAATGGAAAAATTCATCCAGATCATCGGGGCCAAGTCTCACAATCTCAAAAACATTTCCTGCCGGATCCCGAGAGGGAAGATCACCGTCATCACAGGCATCTCCGGTTCGGGCAAATCAACCCTTGCTTTCGATACCCTTTTTGCCGAAGGGCAGAGGCGCTACATTGAATCCCTATCAACCTATGCCCGGCAATTCTTAGAGAAGATGGATCGTCCCGATGTGGAGGCCATCCACGGCATCCCTCCTGCGATTGCCATTGAACAGAGAAATACAGTGAAGAATGCCCGTTCCACGGTTGGGACAGCGTCTGAGATCTACGACTACCTGAGACTCCTCTTTGCCAAAATAGGAGAAGTCTTCTGCCCTGAATGCCACATCAAGGTCTCGGGAGACACCGTCGAGGGCGTTGTAGAACAGGTATTGAGTCAATACCCTGATAAAAAAATTCTGATACTCAGCCCAATCCCTTTGGACAAAGCCGGGGATGCAGAGCCCAAGGTGAAAGATCTCGTTAAAAATTGATATTACCGGATCTGGGAGCAAGGAGAGGTTCTCGACCTCACCGCCCTTCCCTTCTCGAATATCCAGGATCGCACTTCCCTCTCCCTCCTTATTGACCGCCTGATCTCCGAAGAGAAGAATAGATCGAGGCTGTCCGAAGGGATTCAGAAAAGTTTCCAATTGGGGAATGGAAAAGTCGAGGTGATCGGTGAGGATGGCGAGAAAATGGCCTTTCGTCGAAGCTTCTCTTGCAATCGCTGTGGGAGGAAATATTCAGAACCAGAACCCCTCCTCTTCTCCTTCAACAGCCCGATCGGCGCTTGTCCCACCTGCCAGGGGTTTGGCAGGATCATCGGAATCGATTGGCAGAAGGTCATTCCGGATCCGAGAAAGACATTAAAAGAAAAACCCTTCTCCCCTTGGAACACACCTGCCTATGAAGACCTTTACGAGTACCTTTTGGAGGCTTGCAGGCGACATCGCATTCCAACCCAAAAACCTTTTGAAGAACTCAGCCCGGATCAAAAAGAGATTCTGCTCAACGGAAAAGGAGAGTTTATCGGCCTGAAAGGTTTCTTTGATTGGATGGAGGGGAAGCGATATAAAGTCCACTACCGGGTCTTTCTCAGCAAGTATCGAGCCTATACCCCCTGTCCCATCTGCCACAATACCCGTCTCAAAAAAGAGGCCCTCAACGTTCTCCTGGCCGGAAAGAACATCTTCGAGTTCTGTGATCTTCCTATCTGGGATCTGCAGATGCGATTCAAAGACTTGCCGATCGATGATTTTCAAAAGAGAGTGGGACAACGGCTTCTCAAAGAGATCAACGATCGCATCGGATTTATGGTGGATGTGGGTTTGGGATACCTCACCCTCTCCCGTCAAACCCGGACGCTCTCCAGTGGCGAGTATCAGAGAATTACTTTGGCGAGGGCATTGGGATCTGCTTTAACCGATACCCTTTATGTGTTGGATGAACCGAGCATCGGTCTTCACGCGAGGGATACCCATCGCCTCCTTGAAGCTCTTCAGAGTTTGCGGAAAAGGGGAAATACAGTGGTTGTGGTGGAGCACGACCCAGATATCATCAGGGCAGCGGATGCAATTATTGATCTCGGTCCCGGCGCCGGAGGACAGGGAGGCCACGTCGTCTTTCAGGGAGGAGTTGAATCCTTACTGAAAAACCAGGATTCCATTACAGCCCGATGTCTGAGGGATGGGATATCGTCAACTCAGAATTGGTCTTGCAGGAAACCGAGGGGGTGGGTCTCCATCCACAATGCCCGGGAGCACAATCTAAAAGGCATCGATGTCAGAATCCCCTTAGGTATGTTGGTCTGTATCACCGGTGTTTCTGGGGCAGGAAAGACCACACTGGTACACAACATTCTTTACGCGGGGGCCAAAAGAAATGGAAACTCAGGATTCGACAAAGGTGCTTTTGACTCCATTGAGGGTCTGGACCAGATCGATGATCTGATCTTGGTAGATCAGTCGCCTATCGGAAAAAGCCTTCGATCAAACCCGGCCACCTATGTCAAGGTCTTTGGTGAGATTCGAGACCTCTTTGCCCACACCAGGGAATCGAAGAGGAATGGATTCAAACCCCGTCACTTCTCATTCAACACGGAGGGAGGCCGATGCGAAGTCTGCCAAGGCGCTGGCTTTCAGGTGCTGGACATGCAATTTTTGGAGGATGTGATCGTCACCTGCGAGGCGTGCCAAGGGAAGAGATTCAAGGCCGAGATATTGAAGATTCGATACCGTGATAAGAACGTCTCAGATGTGCTCAACATGACGGTGGACGAGGCCCTCTTATTCTTTCAAGGCCATGACCAGATTGTGTCAAAACTCCAGATCTTCAAAGAGGTGGGTTTGGGCTATCTCACCCTCGGCCAGTCCACAAATACATTAAGCGGGGGAGAATCACAACGGTTAAAACTGGCCCAGTACATAGGCCAAACCCGTGAGGGAAGCAGCCTCTTCATCTTCGACGAACCGACCACTGGCCTCCATATGGCCGATGTCAAGCTCCTGCTGATCACCTTCGAAAAACTTATCTCTCGCGGCCATTCGGTCATCGTCATCGAACACAACATGGACCTGATTCGATTCGCTGACCACATCATCGACTTGGGCCCTGAAGGTGGAGAGGAAGGAGGAAGGATCGTGGTGCAGGGCGATCTCAAGACGATCATGGCCTCAAAGCAATCTTACACCGGGCAGTTCTTGAAACAACGTCTTCAAAAAGATTAAGTTCAAATGTCAAAGCCCAAATGTCAAATCAATGACAAATGTCAAATTGAAATAAAGATTTTTTTACCATTTGGATTTTGACATTTGTTTGACATTTGGATTTTGGAATTTGACATTCATATTTCCGTGCGCTGCTTGATGCAGCTCAACATCTGCTCCAGCCGGGTCCGGTCAAATCCGACCATCACCTCGTTGCATGCTGCGATCACCGGAACACTCCGCGCTCCCGAGATTTTCACCATTTCATCTAATGCGGCGCGGTCCTTGGTCACGTCGAAATCAGTGAATTTGTATCCTTTCTGCGAAAGAAACTCTTTCGCCATCTTGCAGTAGGGTCAGGTGGGTGTCGAATAAATCTTAATCTCTTCTGCTGCCATGACAAATCCTCCTTGTCCTTATTGATTTAAACCCTCTTTATCATTTTTACACACATCCCATCTGAGTTGTCAATCAATCTTTTTAAGAGCTTCGATAAACTAATTTTCGCTCTCTGATTACGCAGATTTTAAAAAATGATTTCTCAGAGATTCCTTGGCTTTTTCAGAAATCTCTTTTTCCTTTCCGGAGAATTGGATATAATGTCCTCAATCTTCCCGCTATCCCTTCCCTCCCCCGAGACGAGACATCAGAGTGAGGGGAATCGATAGAGTGCTGATGAGACGATGAAATCTAGAGACCTTCAGGACGCTGCAGAGGACTTCCGTTACCTCCTCAACCGGGGATATCCGAGGAAGGGGGCTCTGGAGTTGGTTGGGAACCGATATTGCCTGACTTATGATCAGCGCCACCTCCTTCATCGGGGAGTCTTTTCGAATGTTGATTCAGAGTCGAGGCGGAAGAAAAAAATTCGAATCGAAGGTGTCCGAAACAAAGACCTTATGATCGATGGCTATAATGTGATCATCACGATTGAAGCCGGCCTATCAGGCCGCCCTCTCATTCTTGCAGATGATGGCTTCATCAGGGATATCTCCGGTCTCTCCGGCAGATTTAAAAAGACGGAGAAAACGGAAAAAGCGCTTCAATTGGTTTTGGGTGTTCTCAAGAAAGCGAAACCCTACCAAACCCTTTTCCTCTTCGACGCTCCGATCAGTATGAGTGGAAAATTGGCTCAGGAGGTCAGGGCTCGGTTGAATAGAGAGGACCTCCTGGGTGATGCCAGAGCAGTCAAGGTCCCAGAAAAGATCCTGAACGGATTTCGAGGAATCATCGCCACCAGTGATACAGCAATCATCGATCAATCTGAGAAAGTGCTTGATCTGGCTGGTGATATCCTGAAGAAGAGCGGAACCCTTAAATCACTTTTCTGTTGGAAGAAAAAAGGGCATCATAAAGATCGATAGCCGGGACATTTTCGTGCTGCCGGGGGGCTGAAAAACTTGACCTCTCGAGATGGAAATGGATAAACATGAAACCTATCGCTGGGTGATTCTGACGGTTGTCTATCTATCCATCCTTGCCTTTACTCTGATCTTTCAATCCATCCCTCCCATCCTTCCCTTTATTATGTCTGAACTCCGCCTTACCTATGCCCAATCCGGCCTCTTAGTGAGCCTCTTTTCCTTACCTGGCCTCTTCATCTCCCTTTTAGGCGGATTTCTCGCAGACCGTTATGGAATGAGGTCTTTAGGAGCAGGCTGCTTTTCACTCATGATCGGAGGCACCCTGCTTGTGGGATTGGGAGCGAACCTGGGGATTCTATGGTTGGGAAGAATTGTTGCCGGGATTGGGGCCCTCACCCTTTCCGTCTTCCTTCCCAAACTGCTTTCCCAATGGTTCAAGGAGGGCGAGTTAGGTTTGGCAATGGGGCTATACAATACGGGCGTCCCTCTTGGGTCGATCATCTGTTTCGCCCTCTTCGGAAGAATGGGAAGTATGTGGGGTTGGCGCGTCCCTATCTTACTTACTGGTTTCTATGCATTCATCATAGGCCTCCTTTTTTTAATCTTTTACCGACTCCCCTCTTCTCACGAAATAGAAAAGAATAAACCGGTGAGCCTGTACGGATCTCTGAAGGAGATGGGATTACCCATCTGGTGCGTGGGTTTTTCCTGGCTCTGGTTCAACGCTGCCTTCATCTCGTTCGCCACATTTGCACCCAGTCTTTTCTTGCAGAAGGGGTATACGATCGAGCAGAGCGGCCTCCTGATCGGAATTCCCCTCCTGGGTTCCCTTTTTCTGAGTGCACCAACAGGATATCTCGTCGACCGGTTTAGGCATCAAGAATGGCTTATTGGAATGGGAGGAATGGGATTGTCCATCTTAACATTTTCCCTCAACTTCACCTCCTCCTTCCTCCCCCTCATCGCCTTCATGGCAATCTTCTCGGCATTGATCCCTTCTCCCATCTATTCCCTTCCTCCGGAGATATTGAAACCGGAGAATGTGGGATTGGGATTTGGTATTATCTCCACCTGCTCGAGCATTGGCCTATTTGCTGCACCTTATTTTGTCGGAAAGGCCAAGGATTTCACAGGCTCCTACCATTGGAGTTTCATCATGATCTCGCTCTTCTTTCTCCTCATCGTGATCTCTATCTTCTTGACCTACCGCTCCAGAAATAGATTGAAAAATGATGAGTGGGGAGTTAGGAGTCCGGGGTTAAGAACCTAAAACAAAATAAGAATCGACCTCCCGAAAAAAATCTTGACAACTCTAATCCCTTGACGTATAAAGAGGTATATAATTTTGGATACAGTATACAGAATATTCGTAATGGAAAGGAGGGGCTTGTGGAAAACGTAACGGGAGGAATACGAGTCACCAAGAGGAAATCACTGCGCGAAGAGGTCTATGATTCATTGAAGAAGTCCATTCTTCATGGAAAGTTGAAAGCTGGGCAGCGTCTGATCGAAGAAACTTTGGCCCATCAGATCGGGATCAGCCGCACCCCTGTTAGGGAGGCGTTCCACAAACTGGAACGGGATGATTTGGTCACCCGACTCCCCAAAGGAGGATTCGCCGTCAGGGAATTTACCAAAGAGGATGTAGAGGAAATTTTTGGCATTCGGAGCGCCCTCGAAAGTTATGCCGCTTACCTCGTCACCTCCCATATCACTCCGGAAAAAATCTCCGTCCTGGAGAAAAAAATTGCGGAATCGGAGAAGGCCCTGGAGAACGGTGATGACGAGAAGGTTGTCCAGCTCCATACCGAATTCCACGATCTCCTGTATAAATCCTGCAAAAGCAAAAAGCTTTCTGAGATGATCAATAATTTTCGCGACTATTTTTACCGCTACCGGACAGCCCTGCTTCATACGAAAGACGGCTTCAGTTACGCTGTCGGAGACCATCGACAGATGTTGGAGGCGATGAAGAAGAAGAATCCAAGATTGACGGAAAGGCTTGTGCGAAAACACTTGGAGAGGGGGAAGGAGACCGTCCTCAAGGAGATTAATGAAGGCAGGATGGCTCCGTAAACCCTATGCGGAGAAATCTCAGTTCCAGATTTCAAATACCATCAATGTCAAATTACAAAACCTGGATATGTTTGAAATTTGAATCTTGGCTTGGGTTCGACATTCGAACCTTGGAATTTGACATTTTATTTGATCTACCGTGGGGAGCGAAAAGGTGGAAAAGAGGATTCGTATCTTAGTCGCAAAACCTGGTTTGGACGGCCACGATCGGGGCGCCAAGGTGGTCGCTCAGGCTCTTCGGGACGCAGGGATGGAGGTGATCTACACCGGCCTTCATCAGACCATCGATCAGATCATTAACACAGCCATCCAAGAGGATGTGGATGTCATCGGCCTTTCCATCATGTCGGGTGCCCATCTGCCGATCTGTGAGAAACTTGTGAAGAAAATGCAAGAGAAGAAAATCGAGGACATGATCCTGGTGGTCGGCGGTGTCATCCCTAAAAGGGACATCCCTAAGTTGCAGAGAATAGGGATTGAGGGGATATTTCCAGGAGGAACCCCTTTCGACGAGTCGATCCGCTGGATCAAAGAACGTGTCAAGGCAAGATGAAAAAATGACAAATGTCAAAGCTCAAATGTCAAATTTTTGATTTTGAACTTTGGTATTCATTTGGCATTTGGATTTGGACATTTGAACTTTCCATTTCCAATTAAGGAGTGTTTATGGGTGTCGCAAAATATATCAAAAACGAAAAGGACGAAGTTCAGGATGTCATCCTCCAATCGGGTATCCACGTCAAGCCTCTTTATACACAAAAAGATTTGGAGGAAATCGGCTTTGACCCTGTCAAAGATCTATCACCGCCTGGAGATTACCCTTTTACCCGCGGTATCCATCCACAGGGGTATCGGAGCCGGGAGTGGACCACCCGGCAATACACAGGGTTTGGAACACCGAAGGAGACCAATGAGCGTTTTAAACTGATGATCTCTCACGGCCAGACCGGTCTCAACGTCGCCTTCGACCTCCCCACACAGATGGGGCTTGATTCCGATGACCCACTGGCTGAGGGAGAGGTCGGAAGAGTCGGCATGGCAGTCGACTCACTACGTGACTTCGAGGTAGCCTTCCAAGGCATCCCTCTCGACCGAATTGGTGCCGGCCTCACCATCAACGCTGTGGCAAGCATCATGCTGGCCATGTTCCAGGCAACAGCAGAAAAATATGGGTTTAAAAAAGATCGAGTGAGCGCCACCCCCCAAAACGATATTCTCAAAGAGATGATCGGACGGGGGGCATGGATCTTTCCTGTAAAGCCAGCCGTCCGCCTCATCGGCGATACCATTGAATATGCGATGAAAGAACTCCCCAGGACCAATCCTGTGAGCGTCTGCGGTTATCACATTCGTGAGTCAGGCTGTTCTCCTGTCCAAGAAATCGCCTATGGCTTCCAAATTGCCAACACCTATATCGAAGAGGTCCTACGCCGTGGGCACCAAATTGATGATTTTGTCAGAGGCTTCACCTTCAACCTGAACGTCTTTGGAAACCTCTGGGAACAGATAGCTAAATTCCGCGCGGCCAGAAAGCTCTGGGCCATCAATCTAAAGGAGCGCTATGGAGCCAAGGACAATCGATCTCTTCTCCTTCGGGGCATCTTCGGGGGTGGGGGATATGGAATGACCAAGGCCCAGCCCGAAAATAATATCATTCGGGGCGCCTATTATGCCCTTGCCGCTGCCTTAGGCGGAGCACAGACCACGGCCCTCTGTTCCTTTGACGAAGCCTACACCATCCCCACCCCGAGGGCAGCCCTGCTTTCCCTCAGGACGTTCCAGATTCTGATGGAGGAGATCGGGTTGAGGGATACGGTAGATCCCCTGGCCGGGTCTTATTTTATTGAAACCCTCACCAAGCAGATGGAAGAAAAGATTGTGGAGGAGATGAAAAGGGTTGACGAGCTGGGGGGAATGATCAAGGCGGTTGAGACCGGCTATGTCCAGAGGGAAGTGGCCAGGCAAGCCTATGAGTTTGAGAAGGGGGTTCAAAAGGGAGAACTGATCAAGGTTGGGGTGAACAAATATACCGAAGGCGAAGAGATGGAGGTTGAACTCCATGAATACCGTCAGGATTCGGTGGAGGAGCAGGTTAAACGGCTTAGGGAGGTCAAACGGGAAAGGGACAATCGGAAGGTTGCTCAGTTGTTAAAAGATCTTGAAAAGGCAGCGCGAGACGAAAAGAATATCATGCCTTATCTCTTCGAATGCTGTAAAGCCTATGCAACTGTAGGAGAGATGACCAAGGTATTCAAGGAAGTCTACGGAGAATTCAAAGAACCATCCATTTTTTAAAAGACACCTAACCATGCAAAATTAGCAGTGCAAAGTTAGCATTTCTCCTTCATTGATAACTTTCCATTGCTAATTGACTATTTTGCAATGATCCTTTGGAAGGAGGTTGAGATGGCATTCACAATGTTTGGTCGGACAATTCGGAAGATCGGCGTGATCGGTTCGGGCAATATCGGCCCGGATATTGCCCTCCATTTCAGTCAAAACCTCTATGCCCACGGCGTCCCTGTCGTCGTGGTCGACATCGTGCAGGCTGCTCTGGATTCCGGTTCAAAAAAAGCCGAATCCAAGATGGCGAAGGCTGCTGAAAAAGGGATCTTTAAAAAAGAAGTCGCCGATGCCATTTTCAAGAGCATGCTCTTTACCACTGACTATGGCAAGATCGCCGACGCTGACT
>Ga0187771_10003048_pt1 | contig 11646 bp, 10 predicted proteins | sample 0116_SJ02_MP15_1_FD_133139 | JGI IMG/M metagenome (GOLD analysis project Ga0187771, IMG submission 133139) | Tropical peat soil microbial communities from peatlands in Department of Meta, Colombia - 0116_SJ02_MP15_10_MG | ecosystem: Environmental > Terrestrial > Soil > Wetlands > Peat | place... | reverse complement strand
GCCTGTTCGATGATCGTTCCATACGGATCGGCAACGCGGCGGCGCTCGCAAATCCGCAATCCTTCCGCGCTCATGGTTCTGCGCAGCTCTTCGTCGGACAGGACAAGATCCAGATTTCGCTCCAGATCCGCGGGGTTACGCGGATCAAAGAACCGAGCCGCCGATTCACACACTTCGCGCGCGTATGGCCTGTCGGCTGCGATGACCGGTATGCCCGCGCTCATCGCTTCGAGCAGCGGCAACCCGACGGTTTCCTGGACCGATGGCAGCACGAAGACATCCGCCAGTGTGTATGCCTCGGCGAGTTCATCCTCATTCAGGTAGCCGAGAAAGGTGACGCCGGTGATCTTTGCGGCCGGGTGTTCGGCCGGCAACGTGAGGAGCAGCGACAGATCCGGCCGCCTCTGCCGGAGCCGCACACAGGCATCGATCAGGGTATCGATATTTTTGTATGCGCTGCTGTTCCCGACGTAGAGGATGCGCTGCCCGGGCCTTGCTGCCCGCATCGGACTCAATGTGGCGCTCGAAGCGCGGGAATCCGGAAGCCGGCGGACCGATGGCGCGCAGACGACGATCCGTTCAGCGGGAATTGCGAATGCGCTTCCTACGACCTCGCTCATGACACGAGTCTGAACGATCACCTTGCAGCTGGACCGGCAGGATCGCCGCATCCCCCACCGCAGAACCCCGATCCGCCACCGGTCGAGCTTCGACGCCAGTTTCTGTGCCTCGGCTGAAAACGGCAGAGACTGCTGGACGACCGTCAGGTGGGGGCAGGCGTCCCCTCCTGTTCCACATCCGCTGAGGCAGATCAGAACGTCGCAGCCCAGTTCGCGCAAACGCCCTGGCAGACGGCGCTCAAGCCACCAGAGCCGGTAAAGCTTGCTGCCTTCGGCGAAGGCACATTCCCTCGCCAAGATCTTCTTCGAAGCGGGAAGATCGAAAGTTCTGGCTCCGCGCGGCGAGCAGAAGACATGCACTTCTTCGCAGCGGGGATCGGCCAGGGCGGCCGCCAGCAGGTCTTTGAGGACCGTGGCGCCTCCGCCATGCTTCACTCCCAGCGCTTCTATCGCCAGACGGAATATTGATGCCATGTTCTGATCAAGCGATGCGGAACGCGACCGGAGCTGCGAACGCCGACCTCATATACTATCGCTGTGTCTTCTTCGAAAGCCGCGGGAAAACCGGGCCTGTACGTCCAATATGGGTGTGGATGGTGCGCGCCTGAAGGATGGCTCAATTACGACGCCTCTTTCACGCTGAAATGGGAGCGCATCCCGTTGGCCGGGCTCTTTACCAAAAACTCCCAGCGGTTTCCGGCCAATGCGAAGATCGGCGACATCGTCAGCGGACTGCCGGTTCCGGAAGAGAGCTGCCAGGGAGTCTATGCCAGCCACGTGCTGGAACATCTGACGCTCGAGGATTTTCACAAGGCCATTCGCAATACATTTCGAATCCTTCGCGCCGGCGGCATTTTCCGTCTGGTCGTACCGGACCTCGAATACTGCGCGCGGGAGTACATCGCACGGCTCGATCGCGGCATGACGAACTCCAGTTCACAGTTTATGCGCGACATCAACATGGGCTATGAACGGCGGGAAAAGGGCCTGGTTCCCCTGGCCCGCAAGCTTCTGGGCGACTTAAATCCTCACCTCTGGATGTGGGACGAGATCTCCATGATCGAGGCGCTCGCTCAGCACGGCTTCCGCCAGATCCGGCGCTGCGCGTTCGGTGATTGCGAAGACGCCGCTTTCGCGCAGGTGGAATCGGCCGGCCGCTTCGAGAACGCACTCGCGATCGAAGCCAGACGGTAGCGCTGCCTCACGGCTTCCGCAGCCATGGTGCGACGGGTCGCGCGCCGTTGCCGTAGACATGCTCCATGACTTCGAGAAAATAGGCAGCGCCGCATTCCGGCGTGATACATTCACTCTGCGCGCGAACCGCAGCCGTGCGCCGGGCATCGCGCGTCCCTTGCCTGATGCGCCGTTCGAGCGCTGCGCGCAGGGATTCGGGAGAGGAAAAAACGCTGCCCCGAACCGGGTTTGCCGCCACCGCCTGGCGGGCTCCGCAGTCGCTGCTGCAGATGACCGGCACTCCGCGCATGAGCGCCTCATTGACAACGGCGCCATATCCATCCATCCGGCTGGCCAGAATGAGAACGTCCGCTCCGGCGAGGACTCTCATTGCCTCGGGGTTCGGCATCGCCCCGAAAAACAGAACCTTGCCGCCGATCCCCGCTTCGGCCGCCAGGGTGCGGAAACGGCGCTCGTCTTTGCCGAGTCCGACCAGCCCATAACACCAGCCATCCCCGCCGATCATGGCCAGCGATTCGATTACCCGGTCGATCCCTTTGCGGAGGGATAACTCGCCGACATGCAGCAGCCGCACTTTTCCTTCCGGCCACGCGCCCGATGGCGTCTCATTGGCCGGAGGCAGCGGTGGGTAGTAGGCAAAATCGAAGACGCGCTTTGCGTCGTAACCGAGCTGGCGGAAGCGTATTCCTGAGTGCTCGCCGAGCCCCAGCAGAAAGTCGATGTGCGACCCGAATCGCAGTCGACGGAGCGCTCCCAGCAGAAATCTGGCGGCACCCGCAAGACCCGCGCGCGCCGGGCATTCCGCCATCACGCCCACCCGGTGTCCCCCGTCCCGAATGCATTCGACAAGCGCCTCCTGCACGCCGCGGTAGGCGCCCAGTCCACCGAAGATGTGAACGGCTTCCGGCCCGGCCTCGCGGATCGTCGCTCGTGCTTCCTCGCGGCTGATCCCGATCCGGAGCTCCGCGGGCGAGAAATCCGGCGGAATCCAGCCGAGCTGCAGGCGCCGTTCCTCGATTTCTTCCTCGGTGATCACCTGAACGCGGGTATCGTTGCGCTTCGCGAGAGCCGAGATCCAGGGCGACTGGAGATGGTTCGGAATGTTCTGCCAGAAAACGTAGCGCCTCATTGACACGCCAGCCGCGCTCACTCGTCCGATTCGGCGGGAACCCCGCTGGATCGTTGCAGGCTGAATCGCCCGAACAGATCGCGCGAGCGCAGAATTCTCGCGAGGTAAGGAATGGTGTTCGAAATGGACCAGCCAAGAACCGCAACCCGGTCGGCGGCGGTCGGTTTGAGTTGGAGCCGCTCGTGGATCAGGTCCTTTTCTTGCCGGTGCCATTCGGGATGGGTTGCGCCGAGACCCTCATGCACCCGGAACGCGACCACCGGTCTTCCGGAAAAACGCTGAAACCCGAACCCGTTCAGCGCGGCCCGGCAAAAGAAATCGAAATCGCCCGCCAAGCGGTACTTCTCATCGAAACCGTTCAGAGCTTCGAACATCGATCTGCGGAATATCGCGGCGGGCTGGCAGAACGGCATGGCCCCGGCCCGGAGAATCCTTGCGGCAGTCTCGCCGCGCGCCGCGCGGAACGAAAAGATGAACCGGCCGCCGGCGTCGACATAATCGGTGCTCCCGTAGACGACCGCCGCGTCGCTCCGGCGCGCCGCTTCCAGCATTTTCGTGTACGAGGAAGGGAAGATGCAGTCGTCCGAGTTCACGTAGGCGATCCATTCCGTGGTTGCCATCCGCAGACCCGCGTTGATCGCCCGGTACATATTGCCCGCCGGGACGCTGATGGCTTCCACGTCCCATCGCCGGCAAATGGCGAGTGTATCGTCCGTCGAAAAGCTGTCCGCCACGATCACCCGGATTCCAGGGGCCGCGGTCAGCGACATCAGCGTTGCGTTGAGGGTAGCCGCGCTGTTCAGCGTCGGGACAACGATTGTCATGGTCACGAGAGACCGAAGCCTGTCAGAGTCTTGCCGGCGGGGGTGAGTACGTCAGGTCGGGTGCGCCTTGATTCCCCGCTGACCGGGAGCCTCGTGAAGCGCCTAGGATGACGTCGCCGGTGGCCTGCGCACGCCGATCCTGGCCAAGCGCCACGAATGCCCCGAACAGCAGCAACGGCAAGAATGCCCAACCTCCCGACAGGCAGGCCTGTAGCAAATAGATTGCAACACCTGTCAGAAACGGGAGCCTGTCCGAGAACCCGGAAAAAAGAAGCCCGAATAGACCCAGAGCACAGGGCAACAGCATCAGCAGCGCGACTGCGGGTACCCCGCCCTTATAAAAGAGCGTTGTAATGCCGATGTGCGGTGCCGAAGAAAGTCCGGTGCCGGATTCGAGCGCGATGGGAGACTCGAATCCGTATCCGAGGCCTGTGCCGTGGACCCACTCCTGCCAGCCCATCTGATCGAGCATCGCGTTCAATTCCTCGATGCGGGCCTCAGACTCATAGTCCGTTGTCGCCAGACGTTCCCCGAGAAAGGTGCTTTCGAACCTCTGCAGACCGGATCCGCCCAGCAGGACGAGGAGGAGGGCGGCGAGCAGAGTGCCGGTCCAGAGGGCGTTCGCCGCTTTCCTCTTGATCTCGATGAACCCGATACAGCCCGAGGCCGCGAGTGTGACAATCAGTGTGGATCTGGTTGCGGAGATCATGCAGAAAAACAGACTGAGCCCCAATCCTGTAACGGTGACGAGACGCCAGTATCTTTTTCTGCCTCCGCTGAAGGGCCAGACGCAGGGAGCGAGCGCGGGAATCGCAAAGCTTGAGGTGTACATCGCGGGATCGACCAGACGCTGATCTCCGCCCACCGACTGGATGTAGCCCAGGGTGAGCAAAATCAGACTGATTGCAAACGTGGCTGATACCACGAGGTAACTGCGGCGCATCAGAGTCTGAAAACGGCTCTTTCCCAACAGCAGGCCCAGCGCTATTCCCGTCGGCAGGCCGGCGTAGGCCATAACATCCTGCAGGGCTGCCTTCGGGTCGAAGTTGGGAAGAGACGAGTAGAACCCCGTCACCACGCACAGATAACCGAACCCGAACGCATAGCCCGTGACCAGGGAGGAACGGCCCCTGTACGCGGCCATATAAGCCAGCAGGACTACCGCGCCGGTGACGAAGAAGAACCCGTCAAGAATCGGGATTGTCAGGACCCGCAGTCTGAGCACATAGTCCGCGGGCAGGCATGCGAAAAACAGCGTCCAGAGAAAACATCTTTCGGCGAAGCGCCTCCAGGCTTCCGTCTCCGCCGGCCGTTGCCGCAAATGCGTCCTGAGGTCAGGCATCGCCGGTGCGCTCATGGCCTACGCTCTTGTTATGAGTTCCCACAGACAGAGCGGGATGCACAGCGTGTTATTCACGCCGAAGCCGCGCAAGCACCACGTCCGGCGCCGCGCGCCCGTGCACCCGCGGGCGGGTTGCCTGTCGGACCATTTCCGCCATTATATCGAAGGGGTGCCGCATAAGGACGGACCAGGGACTGCGTGTTACGCCGCCAGTTCCGCATTTTGCCAGCCGGACGGCGATGACTGCTCGTTTCGCAATGTCGGCAGCCGGCGGCAGAATCAAATCCACCGTCCAGCCTGTCTGCTCTGCCAGAGCCTCATAGGCTTTCGCGTTCCACCGCGTGACATGATGCGGAGGGTGATTCAGGGGATCGTGCCACCGCGTCTCAAACGACATTGGCGAATAGGGAGTACTCAGAAATATCGTGGAACTTCGATCCGTCAGAGGAGCCATCCCCTGAACCAGTTCCTTCGGACTCGAAACGTGTTCGAGGCAATGAAAAGCACATATATAGTCGAATACCTTGCCCTGATTGGCGGGGTGACGGCAGTATTGCTCCAGCGTCTCGGCGTACGACTCGATGCCCTTGGCCCTGCATTGCTCGACCGCTCTTTCAGCCAGGTCGAGCCCGATGACGGAAAGCTCCGGCAGAGAATCCTTCGCAAGCCTGAGAAATGTCCCGGAGCCACAGCCGACTTCCAGCACCCTTCCCCGGGGGGGGCCCGATCTTTTGATTTCCTCCACGACAGCCTGCCATTCCCACCTCATTGCGGGATAGTAACCGTCGATGCTGGTCACCCATTGGTAGAATTCCTCGTCTCCGGCTTCTGGGGGCGAAGCGAATTCCAGCGAGCATTCCAGACACCGGACGATATCGTAGCCGACGAGACGTACTGTTTCCGGTACTGCTCTGCCGAAGTACCGGGTGAGACTGTCCCGGATAAATTCTGGGCTGAGATGCTTGAGCCGGTAGCCTGGAGACCCGCAGACGGGGCAGCGGTTGTCCTGTCGGTGTTCGGCCGCAGACCGCGTTGATTTGAATCCCTCGGTGTTCATACCGTTGCCCGCGGAACGCTCAGATCGACGCCGCAAAGGTGCTGGTACGCGCTCCGGGTCTCATCAATCATCCGCTCGATCGCAAACAGGCGTTCGGCTCGCTCGCGGCCATTGGCGCCAAACTTCTTTCGCAGGGGAGGTGACGCAAAAACCGAGGCGAGTGAACGCGCCAGTCCGTCCACGTCTCTCTTCCTGCAAATCAGACCTGTCTCACCATGGATGACGGCCTCCCGAGTGGCTCCGGCATCGGTTGCGACCACAGGTAGTCCTGCCGCCATGGCTTCGATCACCGTATATGCGATTCCTTCCGACACGGACGTCTGAAGGTAAATGTCGTTTCCGGTCATCATTTCCGGTACCGCGGGCTGGAAGCCGGCAATGTCGATGGAGCCGCGCGCTGCGCCCGCCGCCTCGCGTACCTTCTGAAGCAGCGGACCATCGCCTACAATCGACAGACGAGCCCCGGGAAACTGCGGCAGTACCCGCAGGAAGACCTCAATGGCTGTCAACGGGCGCTTTCGCTCGATCAGACTACCCACCCAGATGACTCGCGGCGCGCCGGATGAGCGATCGAAGGGTGTGGGCTTGGGAATCGACACGCCGTTGTAAACCGCGGTCACCCGGAGGCTGGGGCCGATACGCCTTCGCAGATTATCGCGGGATAGCTTGGAGATGCAGATCACGGCCGCATCCCGAAGCAGTTTCCTGTCGCGATAGAGAGCGAAGGGTGACCGGCCAATCCCCACCCATTCGCGCAACCGCGGCGGATAGTAGGTTGTGTGCCCCGTGAAAACCAGCGGAACGCCGCAGGCCGCCGCGCACTCCAGAATCTGTCTGTGACGCAGCCAAGCGTTCGCGTGGATGATTCGAGGTCTCAAGCGCGTAATAACGGCCCGAAGAGAGCGCACGTACTCGGCCGGCGTAGCCTGATCAGATGCGTCCAGGTTGAAGATCGGGATGGCGGCGTCCGTAAGACATCTGACCCGATCGAGCCCTCCGCGGTCCACCGCAACTGCTACTCGCAAGCCGGTCTTGGCCAGTCCAATGGCAATATCTTCGGCATAGCGCTCCGTGCCTCCGCCCCCGAATTCAGTAACCATAACCAGGACATCGCAGGCGTCTGACATTTTCATATACAAATCGCCGGTTGCAGCACCGGAAGGGCCGGCAGGATAACTGGAAATGCGCCTTCGCCGGGAGCTCGGCGTTTCTGGCTCAGTGCCAGACTCCGCGAATGATGCAACGGGAGCATTTCAGATCGAATTCGCGCAGGAACCTCAACTCGTTCTTGCCAACATTGCATCGCGTATCTTGATGCTCCCTGGGGAGGAGCCCCGCGGCCAGCAGAGTGTATTGATAGACGTTGGCAGCAAACTTGTAGAACATCATGCCCGGCTTGAGGAATCCCGCGACCAGGTTCATTTCCGCTTTTTTGCACCATCCCGGATGGATATACGGGGCAAGCACATCGAGGGAGTGAATCCTGATTTTGCGCCGTCCCTCCACGCTGAGTCTCGTGATCAGGTGATGCGGCGGGCGGTTGGCATCCCTGACGCGCCAGAGAATACTCCTCCGATGTAATGCCTGCGCAGCCGAGTCGGCAATCCGGCACATGGCTCGTAAGCTTTGTTCACTCGTGTAGCGATCCCGTCGTGGCTCGAACCGAGCTTCCCTCTGCTGCTCCAGCTCTTGAGGCGTGGCGTGTGGCGTTTCGGAGCATCCCTTCCCGTACGCACCGTCTAAGTTGCCACAGAAGAAACGTACAGCAACAGGTCATTCCGAACGCCACGCTCAGACTGACCGAGGTGACTGAGACCGCTCCCCACAATACCGCCAGCAGGCCGATCAGGCCCACACTAGCCGACGACTGGACAACCGATGACTCGAAACAGATTCTGGCTTCACCAAGCCCCATAAGGATGTAATAAGCAGGCACGTAGAGCAGACTCGCGAAGGACGCCAGTATCATGATCCGGAATGTGGCCGGCAGCATCGGGTTGAACTGGCTGCCGAGCCAAAGCCGGAGCAGAGGTGTGGCGGCAAGTGCGAGGAATGCAAAAAGCGGCACGCCCCACATTCCGATGAGCCGGAGGCCCGTTTTCTCAAGACGCGCCGCCCTAAGCAGTGTTTCGTCCGTCATCTCCCGGCCGAGCCGGCTCACTTCCGGCATCATCGCTCGAAGACCGTTTTCGATCAGGCTCCTTACCCTGACACCTGCCGCAAAAGCGATTTCGTAGATCGGCAACGTGGCCACACCGGCGTAGCGGGAGATGATTACTCTGTTCAACGGATGAAGGCCTGTGTTGACCAGTGTTCCGGCAAACACCCAGCCGCCGAACCGCAGCATTCGTGAAAAGCCGCTGCGATCCAGCCCGGATGTCCTGACCAGCACTTGTCCTGTCGTGCGCCGAACCGTCCGGAGGCTGCACCAGTGCAGAAAGACGTAAGCCGCGACATTGCCGATCAGAAGACTTTCAATGCCGAAGCCAAGCGCCAGCAGCGCCGCAGTCAGCACGAGTGCCAGGACCTGAGACGACGTGCGGTAATAATTCTCGAGGTCGGCGCGGTTCAGGCCCACCAGAGCCGCCATCGGGATCTCCACAATAAAGATGTAGAGCGAGAATACAGCAATGGCGGGGAGCAGCTGGGACATCTCCCCGGCTCCGGGCCCGGTGAGGCGAAACAGACCGATCAGACTTTCTTTGAAAAGAATCGCGGCCACGCAGGTGATTCCGCCGGTAAGGCCGATGGCAAGCCATGCGGTAGTGAGGCACCTCGATACGCCAGCCATGTCCTTCACGCCGTATGACTCCGCAACCAGTTTGGTAACCGCCGGGTTGATCCCGAGATTGCCGAGCTGCGAAAACGTGAGAACGGTCGAGAGCGCGAGCCAGACGCCGTACCTTGCATACCCGAGATAGTGAAGGTAGAGGGGATACGAAACCAGGCTGATCAGCGCGTTGGCCGCCGACGCGCCGGAGCCCGCGACGATGTTTCGCCTCAGTTGCGTCGACAACAGAGACCGGATTCGAAAGAAGAGTCCTTCAAACATGAAGACGGGCTACGCGGCTGCTAAACAGCAATCCTGGCTTGGCCGCTCGCGCTCGCTTTTGCACTCACGCGCGGCTGAAAAGTTCGATGCTGAACATCGGCGCTTCGCGCAAAGTTACCGAGTGGCGAAGTCCGTAGGATAACAACAGGCTTCGGTAGTGATCGAGATCTCTCCCGTTCTTATGAAACTCGAACACCGCCAGCCGCACTCGCTGCAGAAGATCGGGATAGTTATCCAGGAAATCGAATTCGGAGCCCTCAATATCGCATTTCAGCAGGTCGATTTTTACCTCCGGATCCAGTGCAGCCGCAAGATCCATGTAAGGAACCCTTTGGGTTGTGTAACTGCCAGCTTCCCTGACCGAGTTGCCGTAGTGGCTGACGAAATTCGAAATGTGGCCGGCCCCGGACCGCTTGCCAACCAGACCGTTGACGATCCGTACGCAGTCCCCATCGAGGCCCGCGTCCTTCATACGCTTCTTCAGTTCCTGCGACGTCTCAGGCGAGCCCTCGATCGCGAGTATCGACAGTCTTTTCCCCTGGGTCCGCTGAAGGAACAGGTCGGCACAGCGGAGCACAAAGTATCCGACGTTCGCGCCAAGATCGATAACCCGGAAGTCGCGCTCTGTGCTTTGATCGAGCGCGCGAGTAATCGCCACGTCATACTCTCCGTTGACCAGAATCTCGTTGTAGATTCGCCAGTCTGACGGCTCTCGGACCCAAACGGCCAATCCGCTTCGCAACTCGCAGCGCAGGCCCATCGCTGTCCAGAGAAGCCTGCGGCCCGGGTTCCACAGGGTCCGCCGCATCAGATGGATCACTCTGGCTGGAAGAAGCCGCTTCACCAAATCACGGCTCATTCAGGTTTGTGATGAGCGGCCGTCAGTCGTGCCGGGCGGATCATCTGACAAAATGGGTGCATCTCAGGCAATGCCTCTTTGCTATCTCGACGCTTACCTCGGCAAGGCTCCGTGGACATATACCCAACACGACTTCGAGGCCGCCCTGGCGGACGTCGGTTTCGCGAAGCTCAGACAGCAGTCAATCGGCCTCCCCGAGCCTGTAGCCCACCAGGTCCGCCGCGTACTTGGAAGGACAGTACGGAACCTGCGGCGAGGCCGCGGAAGCAGTGTCCTGTGCCTGATGATGGGGCCTGCGGCGGCGCGATTGATACCCGATGGCGTACTGAACCGCTGCGCCCTGCACTGCTGGGATACATGGCCCGACAATTTCAAAGTCTGGGACTCAATATTCACGCGCTTCAGAACCGAGGTAGCCTCCTTTACGTCGCGCAACGCACGCGATCGCTTTCAGACGCGCTTTCCTCTCATGCACTGCTACTGGATGCCCGACGGCGCTTCGCCCGAACTCCATCGTCCGGACAAACCGTTAATCAGCAGGCGCGTCGATGTGCTGGAACTTGGTCGGCGTTACGGACGCTACCACGACGCGATTGTCTCGCCGCTGAAGCAGGCTTCCCGAGTCCATTTGTTCGAACGCGTCCCAGGACAAATTATTTTTCCCGATCGCAGGGCCATGGTGGAGGGGCTGGCGGATACAAAAATCGTAATCTCGTTTCCGATGTCGGTCACAACCCCCCCGCGTTCATCCATTGAGACGATCACACCGCGCTACTTTGAGGCGATGGCTTCGGGTTGTCTGATCGTGGGTCGTTGTCCCGAGGACCTCCGGCACCTGCTTGGCTTCAATCCCGTGATTGAAGCGAATCTCGATTCGGCCGCTGAACAGATCAAGGACATTCTCGGCCGCATCCGGGAATTTCAGCCGCTGGTCGATCGGAACCTCGGCGCCATCCGTCAGCACACCTGGCGGGCCCGTGCGCTTGAGATGAAAGCAATTCTGGAAGCGGAGAACGGAATCGAGCCCGAAGGAACAGGCGAGATCAGCGCTGCTGGACATTACTGAGCGTTTGCGCACGGAATTTCAGCGGACGCTGGCCGTTGCCGCCTCGGCCTGCCGGAACCACTCATAAGTATCCGCGATCCCTTCCCGCAGACCAAGCCGCGGTCGCCATCCGAGAGACCGCAGCCGTGAACTGTCCATCAGCTTGCGCGGCGTTCCATCCGGCTTCGACGGATCGAAGCGGATCTCACCGTCAAACCCGACAATCTCCGCGATCGTCCGCCCCAGTTCCACGATCGAGATTTCTTCCCCCGAGCCCACGTTGATGATCTGTCCGGAACTGTACCGTTCCATGAGGAAGACGGTCGCGTCCGCGAGGTCATCCACATGCAGAAATTCGCGGCGCGGCGAACCCGTGCCCCACACGGTAACCGACCGCTGGCCCGCCAGCTTCGCTTCGTGGAATCTGCGGATGAGTGCCGGCAGCACGTGCGAGGATTCGAGATCGAAGTTATCGCCCGGCCCGTACAGATTTGTGGGCATCAGACTGATCGCGTCAAAGCCGT
>Ga0187771_10003047_pt1 | contig 11648 bp, 7 predicted proteins | sample 0116_SJ02_MP15_1_FD_133139 | JGI IMG/M metagenome (GOLD analysis project Ga0187771, IMG submission 133139) | Tropical peat soil microbial communities from peatlands in Department of Meta, Colombia - 0116_SJ02_MP15_10_MG | ecosystem: Environmental > Terrestrial > Soil > Wetlands > Peat | place... | reverse complement strand
TCCGGCGGGTTTGACGACATCCGCTCCGGCGATCTGCGGTTTCTTGAAGAGGCCGCCAGGCTTGGCGGGCTGACGGTGCTGGTATGGCCGGACACTTTGATCCAGCAAGTGACCGGCCGGCCTCCGAAATTCCCTTTGGAGGAACGGGTTTATATCTTGAAGGCGGTGCGTTACGTTGACCGCATCGTCGAACTTGGCGGGTGGGCCGGACCCGATGCGTTGCCGAAGATTTCCGGCCTGCACTGGGGAATCTGGGCCGACGTGGAGCCCTGGGCAAATCCGGTGCGAGAGAACTTCTGCCGCGCACATGGAATTTCCTACCGAGTTTTCAAAACGGATGAATTGAAAGGTTTCCCCGAACCGCCGGCGACGCCGCCCACACCCGGCAAAAAGAAGGTCATTGTCACCGGCAGCTATGACTGGCTTCACTCCGGCCACGTGCGCTTCTTCGAAGAGGTGAGCGGCTATGGAGAACTCTACGTTGCCGTCGGCCACGACGCGAACCTCCGGCTGCTCAAGGGCCAAGGGCATCCGCAGCTGCCGCAGGAAGAACGCCGTTACTTAGTCGGGGCCATCAAGTATGTAAAACAATCGTTGATTTCGAGCGGGGATGGCTGGCTGGACGCCGACCCGGAAATCCGGCGTTTGAAGCCGGACATCTACGCCGTGAACGAAGACGGCGACCAGGGCGGCAAGCGCGAGTATTGCCAGAAACTGGGCATCGAGTATCTCGTCCTCAAACGCATCCCGGCGACCGGCCTCCCCAAACGCACGAGCACGGAACTCCGTGGATTTTGATGAAAGGACGCACCACATGTTGAAGGCTGGAATTCTCAATCCTCAAATCAATTCATTGCTCAGCCGGGTCAGGCACACCAATATGTTGGTCATTGCGGATCGCGGATTTCCCTACTGGCCGATGATTGAAACGGTGGACATCTCGTTGGTGGACAATGTGCCGACGGTGCTCCAGGTGCTCGCCGCGATTCGGCCCAACTTCCAGATTGGTAAGGCCTGGATGGCCCGGGAATTCTTGATACACAACTCCGGCAAGACGCGCGAGGCGTTTGCCCGGGCATTGCGCGGGATCACGGTGCGTTATGGACCGCATGCTGATCTCAAGCGCCGGGTACCCGAGGCAATCGGCTTGGTCCGCACCGCTGACACGATCCAATATGCGAATCTCATCCTGGAAAGCGCCTGAAGCGTATGCCGACTAACCAAAGTCCCCAATCCGCCGACAAGCGCAGCAGCTTATTCCAGGGTCCTGGCGGGAAAAACCTGCTGGTCACATTCATGCTGGTGACTACGCTCTTCCTGCTGTGGGGCTTCTGCAACGGCATGATTGATATCCTCAATAAGCATTTTCAGGACTCGCTGCGAATCAACAAGCAACAGTCGGGTCTCGTGCAGTCGGCCAACTATCTCGCTTACTTCCTGATGGCCATCCCGGCGGGTTTGATTGCGAGAAAATTCGGCTACAAAGGCGGCATCCTCGTCGGTCTGTCGTTGATTGCGGCCGGCGCCTTCTGGTTCATTCCGGCCACCAGCATCGGCACCTATGGGGCGTTTCTGCTGGGCTTGTTTGTGATCGCGACGGGCATGACTTGCTTGGAAACCATTGCCAATCCTTACGTCACGGTTCTGGGGGCGCCCGAAAGCGGCCCCACACGCATCAACATTGCCCAGACGTTCAACGGGGGCGGCTGGATCCTCGGCCCGATTGTCGGCGGGTACTTTGTTTTTTCCGGCAGTAAAGGAGCGAATGCCAACGCAGGCCTTTCCACCCCTTACACTGGCATCGGCATTTTTGTGGCTTTGCTGTTCATCGTCTTCGCCGTGTCCCGGGTACCGGACTTGCACGTCGCAGATGAAAGCCGCATATTGGCCTCGGAAAGGAACCGGTTGAAACCCTCCGGCGCGCAACTGGCGGCGATCAGTGCCGTTTTGGCGATCGTTTGTGCGTTCTTGTACTTCTTTATCGCCCCGATTTTGAGACTGATATGGACCCTGCTTGCCATGAACGAGAGTTTGTTCCAGCCGACAAAATACGGGCTGCTGGTGGCAGCCTATGTGGCAGCTTTGCTATTGGTTTCAAGGAATTGGGACATGTTCCGGCGCAAGCATTTCACCCTGGGCATTGCCGCGCAGTTCCTCTATGTCGCGGCGCAGACTGGGATTTTCAGCTTCTGCGTCAACTACATTCTTGAAAACGATCCGGGAGTGACGAGACTGCAAGCTTCCAAATGGCTGGGCGCCGTGGGCTTCGGTTTGTTTATGGTTGGACGCCTGTGCGGCAGCGCTGTAATCAGCCAGTTTAAGCCGCACCGAGTGTTGGCGGTCTACGCGGTTATTGACGTGGCGCTCGTTGCAGTATCCATGGGTGGCGGCAAAGCGGGACTGTATGCCATGTTTGGCACGTTCTTCTTCATGTCCATCATGTTCCCCACGATTTTCGCGCTGGGCATCCGGGGGTTGGGCGATTACACGAAGCTCGGCTCGTCGCTCATCGTCATGTCCATTGTCGGAGGAGCAATTGCCGCGCCGTTCATGGGCCACATCGCGGATATTCACTCGATGCGCATCGGCTTTGTGGTTCCGCTCGTCTGCTTTGTATTCATTGCCCTTTATGGCTTCACGTGGCCCAAGCTCAGCGGGCTGGTTTCATTCGCCGGTCTGGAGGATCAGTGAGTTTTGGACGGTCCAGAGGGCTTTCGCAGCGGAACGCAGTTCATCAACCAGCTTCAACTATTCACAAGGTAGGCAACGAGGAAGGTACAATCCAGATCGCCGTGGCTGATTCGTCTGATCTAGCCGCCCGGAGGAGTTCTTAGACGGTCCTTGTCGGGGAGGGGCAAGATGTTACAAAGGCCAATGCGTAACGGAATGAGGATAGTGCTGATGTTGGCAGCCGCAACCGCGCTGAGCGCGGCAGCTGGAGCATCCGAATCCGACCCCAACCTGACGTACGACAGACCCGCCGCAAAATGGACCGAGGCTTTACCGCTGGGCAACGGGCGCATTGGTGCGATGGAATTTGGCGGCACCGAAGACGAGCGCCTGCAGATCAACGAGAGCACCCTGTGGGGTGGAGGTCCGCACAACTACACGGATCCCGAGGCATACGGCCATCTGGAGGAAGTTCGGCAGCTGATCTTCGCGGGCAAGGTGGACGAGGCTCAAAAACTCTCGGCAACCGTAATGGGCCAGCCGCGGCTGCTCATGCCATATCAACCCTTTTGTGACGTCCGGCTACATTTCCCAGGTCATGGTCAGGCGGCAGAATACCGGCGCGAACTCCACTTGTCCGAGGCGATTGCAGAGACGACCTACAAAATAGGTTCCGCGGCCTTCCGGCGTGAAGTGTTCGTCTCCTACCCCGACCAGGTTCTTGTAGTTCGAATCACGGCCAGTGAACCGGGCCAGCTTGCGTTCAGCATATGGATGGACTCTCCTCAGGGTGGAACGCACGTCGAAAGCATTGCAAAGGATACCTTGCAACTGACCGGTCAAATCCAACCGCGGCAAAATCCAGCTTCGTCTTGGACAGGCTCCTGGGATCAGCCCGGCATGCGGTTCGCCGCGGTGTTACGGGTATTGGCCGAGGGGGGCTCAGTTCACCATGCGGAAGGACGCCTGCAAGTCTCCGGCGCAGACTCGGTCACCATCCTGTTCAGCAACGCGACAAGCTTCAGGAATTACCGGGATATTGGCGGCGACGCTGGGGGTGCTGCCCGAGCGTATCTGCAGCGTGCGTCGAAACAGTCGTACCATCGCTTGCGGCAGAGGCACGTGGAGGATTTTCGGCAGTTGTTTTCGCGAGTACAATTGCACCTCGAAGAAGATCACTCCACCGAAACCACTGACCGACGCATCAAGAGTTTTGCCGAAAACGACGACCCCGGCTTGCTGGCCCTTTACTTTGAGTTCGGCCGGTATCTACTGATCTCGTCTTCCCGCCCGGGAGCTCAGCCTGCAAATCTGCAGGGGATTTGGAACGAGGATCTGCTTCCCGCCTGGGGCAGCAAATGGACGACGAATATCAACCTGGAGATGAACTACTGGCAGGCCGATTCCGGCGATCTCTGGGAGACGGAAGAGCCATTGTGGAGTTTGATCCACGATTTGCGTGTCACCGGCGCGGAAACCGCCCGCGTGCACTATCACAGCAGTGGATGGGTCCTGCACCACAACACCGATCTCTGGCGTGCGACGACACCCGTAGACGGCCCGTGGGGAATCTGGCCAATGGGGGGCGTATGGCTTGCCAACCAGATGTGGGACCACTACGAGTTCAGTGGCGATCGGGAATTCTTGCGGGGGCAAGCGTATCCGGCGATGAAGGAAGCCGCAGAGTTCGCGCTCGGTGTTCTGATGGAGGCGCCGGCCGGAACACCGTTCGCCGGGCGACTGGTCACGAATCCGTCCACTTCACCGGAAAACCGCTACGTTCTGAATGGGAAGCCGGAACATCTGACCTACGCGCCCACGATGGACATTGAGCTCCTTCGAGAGCTTTTTGAGAATTGCCAGCGTGCTGCCGGAATCCTTGGGACAGACGCTGAGTTCCGGTCTGAACTTGATCTGGCTCAAAGGCGCTTGCCACCGCTACAAATTGGCAAACGGGGTCAATTACAGGAATGGATTGAAGATTATCCCGAAACGGAGCCGGCGCATCGGCATGTGTCGCACCTGTACTCGCTTTATCCGGGACATGACATCACTCTCACGACGACTCCTGACCTTGCGGCTGCCGCAAGGAAGACCCTCGAACTGCGCGGCGACGGCGGCACAGGATGGTCGACGGTTTGGAGGATAGCGCTTTGGGCGCACCTTCAAAACCCGGAGCATGCTTACACCAACCTGAAAATCTTGATCACTACGAGTACACTGCCGAACATGTTCGATCTCTGCCCACCTTTTCAGATTGACGGCAACCTGGGGGGTCCGGCAGCTATTGCAGAGATGCTCGTACAGAGCACGCCCGACAAAATCACCGTGTTGCCCGCCCTGCCGCATCAATGGCCGAGCGGTAGTCTGAGGGGAGTGCGCGTACGGGGTGGCGGCAAGGCGGACATTACGTGGAAGGAAGGCCGGCTCATTGAGCTCAGGTTGAAATCTGATCATGCCATGAAATATCGGGTGAGCTACGGCGACGAGACAACAGACGTTCAGATTGAACCTGGCGAGCCCGTTGTGCTGGACGGTGCACTTCATCCCATCGGCCGGTGAAGACGTCCCGATGCATCACGACGACCGGGCTGTTTGTGGATGCGAGGCGGCTAGATCACTTCCAAATCGCGATTGATTCCGAGCAGTTCAGCAAGCGCATGGAGTTCCCGGCTGCGAAGGCTCAGATCCTCGCAGATCATGTTGAGACGAACCTCTCTGGCGCCGCCTACGGGCATGCGCAGCGGAAGCAATTCTCCGCTGTCCAAATACGGCTGGATACGGTAAACGGGCAGCCATCCGAAACAGAGCCCGCTGCGAACGGCGTCAATCGCAGCCTCTATGGTAGTGACCGATATGAAACGTTGAGCGGGGCTGCGTGGCTGGCGCTTGGGAACGCCCGAAGCCACTCCTTCAATGGTGACCACCGTTTGCTGAATCAGGTCGATCCGAGACAACGGCCGCTGAAGCAAGTGGAGCGGGTGATCCAGGCGGGCGACTGCGAGCATCTTGATTTCCAGAATCGGTTTGACGCAGTACTCGCGGGATATCAGCGCCGCAATACAGAGGTGGGCGGCGTGCGCGGAGAACTCAGACTCCGAGGCGAGAAAAGCCGCTTGCCGCAGTTTCGGGTGGACATAGGGGAACCGCCGAGTGAATTCAGAGAGAGCGGCAAAGAGCCGATCATTTGGGAAAATGCTGTCCACCGATAGCCGAATCTCCGATTCTCCGCCTGAGGCGAGCGAGCGAGCCCCCTGTTCGAGTTGGTGAAATCCAGCCAAGTGCGGTTCGGCATCGGCGAGCAGCACGCGACCTACTTCCGTCAACTGGGCCTTTCTGCCTTTCATTTCAAACAGCTTGATTCCAAGCCGTTCTTGAAGCCGGGCGATGGCGTAACTGATCGTGGATTGAGAGCGATTGAGTTGCTGCGCCGCAGGCGCAAAGCCGCCAGACTGAACCACGGCGTGCAGAATCTCCCATTCATCGAGAGTCGTGTTCATGTGCGGAGAATATATCTAATAATCCGATGGATTACACGCAAAAATACGACTTTTCCTTCGATATCCCTTGTGCCTAGTATGCGTTTGCTTGAAAAAAGGCCGACCGGGGTAGTTCCCCGCGAGGGAAGTCCGGCTACAGGGAAAAACACCTTCTCGTGTCCGGGACATTGCTGAAAACGCAGGAATCTACCGCCAGGCTATGCATGAACGTACCGCGTGGTCAAAACGAAACGTCAACGAGGAGGTAAGAGATGAAGCTGGCTGGAGTGGCGATGCTTCTATTTGCGAGCCTCTGTTACGCGCAGGAGCCAGGGAATTTTCAGCCATCCGCAACTAACGTGTGGGGAGCAGATTATCCCCGGGTGGATAGTGCCGGAAAGGTTGAAATCCGCGTGAAAGCTCCCGAGGCCACGAAGGTGAAGTTGAATTTCTGGAGCGGTCCGAAAGTGGATATGGTGAAGCAGGCGGACGGATTCTGGACGTTCACGACTCCGCCGCTGGTTCCCGGCTTTCACTATTACACGTTGAACATTGACGGCGCGGAAGTGGCCGATCCCAATACTCATGCGTACTTTGGGGGAGGCAGGCCGGCCAGCGCCATGGAAGTTCCAGAGCCGGGCTCAACCTATTATTCGCCTCAGGATGTGCCCCACGGCCAGGTGCGCGAGGTGTGGTACAACTCGAAGGTGACGGGCACCTGGCGGCACGCACTGGTTTATCTGCCGCCGGATTACGATGCGCAGACCAAAGTCCGCTACCCGGTACTCTATTTGCAGCATGGCGGAGGCGAAGATGAGACGGGTTGGATTCGGCAAGGGAACGCCAACTTCATTCTCGACAATCTGATCGCGGCCAAAGGCTGCAAGCCGATGATCCTGGTGATGGCGTATGGGTACGCTAGGCGCGCCGGCCAACCTGTTCCCGATCTGACGGGCAAGCCTTTTGGTTCGCCCGAAGTGATGAAGGCCATGCAGGACATGGCGGCGGCGTTTGAGGACGATGTGACACAGGTCTTGATCCCCTACATCGACTCGACCTTCAGAACGGTTGCGGATCGCGATCATCGCGCGATGGCCGGCCTTTCGATGGGGGGGATGCAAACGTTCCAGATTACGCTCGATCACCTCGACGTCTTCTCCTACATTGGGGGATTTAGCGGAGCGGGCGGGATGCTCGTGCTCGGGGACCGAAAACTGGATCCCAAGACCGATTACAACGGAGTATTTGCCGATCCAGCGGCGTTCGCCAAGAAAGTGCATTTGCTGTGGATGGGCGTGGGGACAAATGAACCTGAGCGAATGCGTGCGGGGCTCCTGCGACTGCATACTTCGCTGCAAGAAGCGAACATTGAACACGTCTTCTACGAATCGCCCGGCACGGACCATGAGTGGCAGACCTGGCGCCGCGATCTGAAGGACTTTGCGCCAAGACTCTTTTAGAATAGCTACTCGAAGCGGCATGGAAAGCCGTGAGTCTCGACGCAGGATCGAGAGTTTGGGTGTGCCAATTCGAAGAAAGAAGCTTCGCCGTCAAGGGACAAACCGAAGGAAGACGGACGGAGGAAGGCCCAGAGAGTGTCGCATGTTCCAGGAGAAGAACAGATGGCCTCTACACTCGCTTGTGAATTAGTACGGACAATCCACCGCTGGAGAGGTTGGGTCTCTGCCACGTTGGCGAGCGGGATGCGTCCGATTCTTGTCCGTTTCGCTCTGATCGCCGCGATCCTCACTGCGCCTGTCATGGCCGGAGACAAGGTTGAATTGTCCGTTGACGTGTCCAAGGCCGGCGCGAAGATTGACCGCCACATCTTCGGGCAGTTCGCCGAGCATCTCGGCCACGGCATTTATGAGGGGATCTGGGTCGGTCCAGACTCGGCGATCCCTAATACCCGCGGCATCCGAAACGATGTTGTCGCCGCGCTCAAGGCACTGAGGGTGCCGGACATTCGCTGGCCGGGCGGCTGCTTCGCGGACGAATATCACTGGCGCAAGGGCATCGGCCCGCAGCGAGCGGTGACGCTCAATCCGAACTGGGGTGGAGTGATCGAACCGAACACCTTCGGAACGCATGAATTCATGGACTTTCTCGAGCAGATCGGCAGCGAGGCGTACGTCTCCATCAATGTCGGCTCCGGCACCCCGCAAGAAGCGGCCGAATGGCTGGAATATATGACGGCTGCGCTGCCGACAACCCTGGCCAAGGAGCGCGCCGCCAACGGTCATCCCGCCCCCTATGAAGTCGGCTACCTCGGCATCGGCAACGAAAGCTGGGACTGCGGCGGCAACATGACACCCGACTACTATCTGAGCCAGATGAAGATCTACAGCCGCTTCGTGCGCAACTTCAATCCAGCCCAGCAGGATAAGCACCAAATGTTGAAGATCGCGGTTGGCCCCGGCGGCGATGGACCCCGCTGGACCGAATGGACGGAAGCCATCATGAAGGCTTATCAGCGCCACACGTGGAGCTGGGACATCGACGGGCTCTCGATGCACAACTACACAGTGGGAAACTGGTCGCAAAAGTATGCGTCCATGGGGTTTGGAGAAAACGAGTACAGCCAGATCCTCAAGTACACCTTGGCAATGGAAGATTTGATCAGCAAGCACTCGGCGATTATGGACAAGTACGACCCGCAAAAGAAGGTCGCCCTTGTCGTGGATGAATGGGGCGCCTGGTACGCGCCGTTACCGGGCAGCAATCCGGGGTTCCTCGTCCAACAGAACAGCCTGCGCGACGCCATCCTGGCTGCGCTCAACCTGAACATCTTTGCGCGGCACGCGGACCGCGTGCGCATGGCCAACATCGCCCAGATGATCAACGTGCTGCAGGCCATGATCATGACGGACAAAGAAAAGATGGTTCTGACCCCGACCTATTACGTCTTCAAAATGTACGTGCCATTTCAGGACGGCACCTTTGTGCCGGTTGGGTTCGACGCCGGCACGTACACGAATGGCGGTGTCACCTTGCCGCGCGTGGATGCCATTGCAGGCAAGGACACGGCCGGCAAGCTGTGGCTAGCCATCACGAATCTCGACCCCAATGAACCGGTCGAAATTGAGGCAAGCCTGGCGGGCATCACGGCGAAATCAGCGGCCGGGGAAACCCTAACCGCGCCAAAGGTTGACAGCATCAACAGCTTCGGCGCACCCAATGCGGTCGTGCCGAAGCCCGTTTCCGCGAAGGTTCAAGGCGGCAAGTTGGCCCTGAAACTGGAGCCCAAGTCGGTAACCGTGATTTCCGTGGAGCAATGACATGAGAACGTGGGGGTCTCTCACTCCCCAGGTTGCAAGTGTTTTGCCCGGAAACAGGAGGATTGGATCGTGCATCGGAAAGTTAGGAATCCAGCTTTGGCAAAGCCAGTTGCGCTCCTGGCGACACTGTTTTTCTCAACTCTTGCTTGTGCCCAAACTCAACCTATCAGTGCGACCATCGATGCGTCCAAGACCGGCGCGCCGATATCGAAATACGTTTATGGGCAGTTTCTGGAGCACGGGGGGAACCTCGTCAACGAGGGCGTCTGGGCCGAGATGCTGGAGGACCGGAAATTCTACAATCCGGTCAGTTCGAAGGCCCCGGAGGAGCCTCCGGTGCCGGCGTGGAGGCGGCGCGCCCCGTTGCGCCGCTGGACGCCAATTGGCGGCGACGAGTTCGTGACCCTGGACACTGAGAATCCCTACACGGGCGACCACACGCCGCTGGTGAAACTCGACAGCAAGGAGCCGCATGGATTCGGGCAGTCCGGGCTGACCGTGCGCAAGGGAAAGGCGTACACGGGCAGGATCCTTTTGGCGGGCGGCCCGGCGGCGGCGGTGAAGGTGACGCTGATCTGGGGCAAGGAAGCGGGCGAGCGGCAGACGGTCCCGATTCCTTCCCTCGGCTCTGCCTACCGCAAGTTTCCGCTCCGATTCGTAGCCCAGGCCGACAGCGACGATGCGCGGCTCGAGATCACAGGGACCGGCGCGGGCGCGTTTCATGTGGGAGCTGTGTCCTTAATGCCCGCCGACAATATCGAGGGCTTCCGCAGGGAAGTGATCGAAGCATTGAAGCAACTCCATTCCGGCGTCTATCGCTTCCCGGGCGGTAACTTCGTCTCCGCGCACGAGTGGCGCAACGCCATTGGCGATATCGACAAGCGTCCCCCTATCTACGATCCGGTCTGGCATGCCGTGCAGCCAAACGACGTGGGAACGGATGAGTTTCTGACGCTTTGCCGGCTGCTCGATGTGGAGCCTTACATCACCGTCAATGCCGGCTTCGGCGACGCATGGTCGGCCAAAGAACTGGTGGAATACACCAACGGCGCGGTTACCACGCCGATGGGCAAATGGCGAGCCGCCAACGGCCATCCGAAGCCGTACAACGTCAAGTTCTGGGGCATCGGCAACGAGCCCTGGGGCGATTACCAGATGGGCGCTATGGCCATCGAGCAATTCGAACTCAAGCACAACATGTTCGCCAAGGCGATGAGGAGCGTGGACTCCTCCATCAAACTGATTGCCGGCGGGGCGATGCCCGACGTGATGACCGGAGCGAATCAGTCTAAACGCATCGGCGGCAAGTTCGTTCCGGATTATCTAACTCCGGCGGACTGGAGCGGCCACATGCTGGCCCACTGTCTGGACAACATAGACATGGTTAGCGAGCATTACTATTCGACGAGCAACATGCACACGGATCTGAAGTTGGAGAAGAAGGTCGATATCGGTCCCCAGCCGCTGGTCGAGTGGGAGCGCGCGCCAGCGACGCAGGTTCGCGTGAAATACGAACATTATCAGGAGTATCTGAAGCGTATTCCGGGACTCAAAGCAAAGCCCGTGCCGATCGCCATTGACGAATGGGCCTATATGGACAGGAGCGGGCCGCGGGGCTCCTACAAGACGGTTCCCGCCTACGCCTGGGCGTTTCACGAGATGTTCCGCCATTCGGATCTCTTCCAGTTGGGCGCCTTCACGTTTGCAACGGCCATGATCAGCGCGAACCGAACCGATGCGGTTCTGAGTCCAACAGGTCTTCTGTTCAAGATGTATCGCGAACATTTCGGCACGATTCCGGTGGAAGTATCCGGAGATTCGCCGCAGCCCAAGCCGATTTACCCTGCGGGCGGCGACCAACCCGCAGTCAATCCGGGCAGCGATACCTATCCTCTGGATGTGAGCGCGGCCCTCAGCGACGACCGCAAGACGCTCACGTTCGCGGTGCTGAACCCATCGGATTCCGAGCAGCGCTTGAAGCTTTCGATCAACGGCGCAAGACTTTCAAGCCAAGGCCGCCTGTGGCGCATGGCCCCGGCAACTGTTGACGCTACAATTGTTGTGGGACAGAAACCAGGAGTTGAAGTGCAGGAGCAGGGGCTGGCATCCGTGCCCGACACCATGTCCGTTCCGCCCTTTAGCGTCAACATTTATTCATTCGCAACGCAGTAGTTCGTCGGATCTGAGCTGCTGCGAGTAATTGAGTAGGGTGGATGCGTTC
>Ga0187771_10003046_pt1 | contig 11651 bp, 9 predicted proteins | sample 0116_SJ02_MP15_1_FD_133139 | JGI IMG/M metagenome (GOLD analysis project Ga0187771, IMG submission 133139) | Tropical peat soil microbial communities from peatlands in Department of Meta, Colombia - 0116_SJ02_MP15_10_MG | ecosystem: Environmental > Terrestrial > Soil > Wetlands > Peat | place... | reverse complement strand
AGGGTAGTTTACGGATCTTCTCATAAGTCGGTGCTTCCCAAGTTCCTCCTGTCATCTTTAGGAACGCTGAGTAGGCGTCGGCAGCGTTGGATTTTCTTCCGTTACACCATTTCTGTTGTGATATTGCCTTTTTCATTGATTCTGGGTCGTATAGGTCAGCTCCTCGTTTTGTTAGTATTCGTAGCAGTTTGACTCTTCCGTATATGGTGGATTCGCTTCTTCCGTTTGTTTTTAGCCACCATGAGTATTCTACGAGTTTGCCCTTGATGTCGACTGTGGCTCCCGCAAGCCCATTTTTTAGCGGTTGAACTGCGGCCAAGTTTTTCGAATCTTCTGTCAAGAGTTCGCATACTTGACGCTTAGAAGCTAAGGGGTTTGGCGTATTTATCTGCCATTCTGGGTTTTCTTGTAACGGTTTGGTTCGGCTAAAGCGGTAGCCGCATTCTCTGCACATCCACCGTTGAATCCTTCTGCCTTCTGTCAAGTAGCGCAGTCCATCTCGATAGATTCTTTGCGAATCGCATTCAGGGCATTTAGGGGGCTGGGCGAGTGGACCAGAAACGTCCAACTTCCCAGTATCATTTGGACTCGCTTTGTCAAGTATGCTGTCATCGTGGAAGCCAGCCTCTCCCCTAGCCACCTTGCTTTCTCACCTCTAGATTTTGGATTTCTTGCGCTTCATAAACGGCAACATAAACACCCAACTCAGGAAGGAACCTTAAAGCGAGAACACGAGGATTCTCGGATACTTTTTCGCGCTTTCGAGCTTCAGCCCTGGCTACAGCCAGCAAAGCACCGATATCTTTAGTATCCGCGTTCGGAACAATAACCAGAGCCTTGAACATATCAGGAATCGCCTCTTCTAGGAAGATCGTCTTGGTTCATGATATTCTCAAAAACTTCTTTGATTGTACGCTTAGGACTCTGAACAACTTCAGCCCGCATTTTTCCAAGAGAGCGTTTATGGTAGAATCGAGCGGAATCGTCAAAAAAATCCCTGAAAGCTGGTGTGTATATTTGTGTGTATATGTGGAAAGGAAAGCTTAGATTACTTTGGAGATACTGTCTGGGGTGTATGTGTGTGTTGTTGTGTGAGTGTGAATGTGTTGAATGTGTAAAGAAGAAAGAAGAAAACGAAGAAACAACATCACAACATATACACACATTCATATACACACTCATACACTCACTCGCTTAATCGCTTGATCTTGTCATTCTTCATGTCAATTTCAAACTCGTCGTTATCACGTAGAATTTCGAGGTATTCTAGAACTCTCTCTTTTGTCAGGCCTGAGTTTTTCATATAGACAGACACAGTTTTGGCGAACGGAATTTCTCCACCACTTTCAGTCAGGGCTGCTTGAATTGTTCTTGCAAGTTCACTAATTCTTTGTCGCCGAGATTCTGCGCCGTCACGCCTCATTATTCAAGACCTTCTTTTTCTAGGAATTCTTGGAGAGCTGCGCGAACAACCTCAGAAGTGGTCTTGATTTTAGGATACTCTTTCTTTATGCGTTCTTCAATCTGCCTTTTCTGTTCATTTCCTATTTGAACCGAAAGTCTGTATCCATTCACTTTGACACTTCCTTTTCAGCAAATCATAAGTTATGATGTGATAGTAGGGTGTTTTGTGAAATGGAAAACTATGGATAAGACTTCACCTCGGGAAATCCTTCTTAACTATGGCAAGTGGATAGGATCAACAGATTTCGCCAAGCTAATTGCCAAGAAAAGAAGTGTGACAGAGCGTCAAGCCAAGAACCTCATTAACAAAGTCTATCGGAACAAGGAAATCAAGAGGTTTATTTTTCCAGATCGAAGCGTGATCTATGGTTTAGCAGAGTTTGGCCCTCCTACAAATGATGCGATTCCGACTGGAACGACAAGCTCGGGGGCGAATTTTCAAAGTACAAGCAAGGACCATCAAGATGGTGTAACCCAAGCCAATGCAAACTCCGTTGCCAAAAACATTGAAACACACAGAGTTGTGCAGACCAGATCTTTTGGAGTTGGAGAGACGGTAATTCCTCCGTTGCCAGATATACTAAGGGTTGAAGCTGAAAACAACATTAGAATTATTGAAGAAGCCAGACGTGAGCTAAGGTTTTTTCGAGAGCCAACCGTGGAAGAGATTGCAGCTAAAATTGGCTGCCATCCAGAAGACGCCAGATTCATTCTTAATGAGTTTGTCAATGCGGGTTTGACTGACTGGAGAGAACAATCAGGTCAAGAAGCCGAAAAAGAAGCCAAGGATGCTATCACCTTGGCTGGTTTGCTTTTCTTGGAGAAAGAAGGGCAGCAAACTAGGCGGTTAAAAGCATTATGTGAAAAGGTAAAAAGTATGGCTTCTTCAGGCGTGCGTAAGAGAGCCGAAGATATTCTCAAGAATTATCCAGATATGGTTCCTAAAGCTATTTGGGAATCGCCTGAATTGGACCCTAAAGCGAGTAAGCGCCCAATTGGCAAGGGCGTAGTTGTCCCAGATCCTGAGGTTAATTGGATTGTGCTCCAATGGCCAGATGAGACTAACATAAAATGGCGACAGATTTTCCACAGTGAGCCCCCACAGCGTCAATATTGGAACGCGTAGGTAAGATTTGCCCCTAACAGTGAAGTTGACCGACTAAGCCGAGAAACTCGACTCTGGACAAAAGACAAACAGTCTCAGCACCCAAGGTCATGAAAGCTTAATTCTAGCACTGTACAGAAAACAAGTCATAAGGGTGATCTTAAGAGACAACAGCAGGAAATACTCAAGAAAATAGCGGACAAACTAGGTCAATCCGAGAGCGAAGTCCTGCGCATGGCTTTCCAGCAATACGCCGAAAAACTAAGCCTCATAACAGAAAAAGTGCGCAGCTAAAGTTGGCACGCACTAAAGAAAAGCTGGGTTGCATTTTCTGGGTGCACACTATCTCAAAGATTCAAGTATGTCGTTGAGTCTATGTGGGTCTCTGCAAAGTGTGAGCCTCCATTTCCCGAACCCACCGTTGTAGTTAACGGCATCAACCCATTTTTTGGCTGCAGCTTGTTTGGCTCTGTCTTGCTCGCCTTCGTAACCCTTTACTTCCAAGACAACATTGAGTTCTGTTCCGTCCTTCTGTTTGAGTCGAATTATGTAGTCTGGGCGGTATCCATGTATTACGCCACTGAATTCGTAGGGAATTTCAAAGTCCAAGTGGTCATTTTTAACGTATGCTATGACATTTGGATTTCTTTCCAGCTGGTAGGCAACAGAATGTTCCCATCTGCTATCGGTTACGACATGACTAACATGGCTCTTTGAGGTTCCGTAGCATTCTTTAACTGTACGAAACATCACTTCGGCCGATGATCCTGTCTGCCGGTAGCGCTCGATTATCGGGAGTATCGGCGTTTCTCCCGCCTTTGTGTCTGGCCGAATTGCGTCGCAGAGTCTTGAAACTATCCAATCCATGTATTTGCGAAGAGCAATTTCTTCAATCTGGGCTTCAGGCTTCACTTTAACTCGTTTCTCTATGTATTCCCACGTCGTCTCCAACACTTGAGGAAAAATGAAAGGTCTCTTTTCCGGTCCTAGTTTGTCTGTCACTTCTGCTGCTATTTGGTAAACTGTAGTTTGGAGCCGGTGGAATGAATGGAAAGGGTTTCGGTCCTGAATAACTTCTCGACCCGGACCTAATCTGTCTGGTCTGCCGATTCGGTAACCCACAAAATCCTTAGCCACCACTTCAGTAGGCTCCCTTGCAGGGTCAATTATGAGCCTAGGCATCGAGTCTATATCGGCTGTGATCTTTTGCTTCACATCGAAGACGTATCCCTCGACTCTTGGAAATTTGATTTCTAGGCTTTTTCTCTCAGGAAGTGCGCGAACTAGCGTTGAGAGTCTCTCCTGCTCTGTCACCGTTCTGGTTCCTTTGGCAACCGGAATGACTTCGAAAGGTATGCCGTAAACGTCTACATATTCAGGGTTAGTGAAGTCGTCATAGTTTGTCCGTCTCAGCCCTCGCCCGACAACCTGTTCGCACAACAATTGGGAAGTAAAAGCCCTCAGGCCCAAGATCTGGGTGACGTTGTGGGCATCCCATCCTTCGTTGAGCATACCTACAGAGACTATGCAACGGATTTGTTCGCCGTCTTCGCCTTCTTTGCCTACAGTAGCCACTTTTCTGCGGAGACTTTCAGCCTTGTCTTTTTTGGGCTTTTCTGTTTCTGTTCTGGCTTCCGCTTCATCAAGGAGTTTTGTATCTATCCGAAGTGTATTCTCCTTATCATCTGTGTTTTCTAGATCAGGAAGGATGTCACCGCCAGCAATGTGTTTCGTCACGAGTTCAGACAAATTCGTGTTATCACAGACGACTATCATTGCAGGTGGGGTCTTCGCGCCATTCTCTTGGAAATATTTGAATGTTTTTTGCCATTCAGACGCTAACGTTGCCAGAGCTCCTTCTCCTTCTCTGTAAATGGCTTCCGGCTTGGCCCTGCGTCTTACGGTCTGTCTGTCAGCATACGGAAGTTTCTCGTTTATCCATTTCCATAGCTCGAAGTATTCTGGTATGTAACGGCCACTATTGCTATCAACTGGTACGCGAGGGATTTTGACGATACCTGACTCTATCGCATCAACGAGTCCAAAATCGGATACTATCCATGGATGGGGTAAGCCTTCTTGATAACCGCTGCCTTTGATATAGAACGGTGTAGCACTCATGTCCATACAGAAGCGGATGCCTATTGCCGCGTTAATACGGTCCAGAGCACCTATCCAGACTGTGGCCTCTTCATATTCCTCTTCGGTTTCTTCTTTTTCGATTGTGCCTTCAGCCATTAATTGTGTCTGACCTGATTCTTGTTCTTTTTGCTTTGGTCTGTAGGCGTGGTGAGCTTCGTCATTTATCACTAGAATGTTCTTCTTGTCCGCTAGATCGGGTAAAACGCGTCTGCAAAAGGCAGAATCACTTTCTTCGCCTCTCTGCATCACGCTTTTGGTTCTTGAATCGTCTTGCGGGTTCAGGGCTTGCCAGTTTGTGATTGCCACTCTGGCTCTAGAAAGCAAAGTAAGTAACGACCTGGGAACAAGGTCGAATTCTTCATAGTAATTCTTCGGATCAGATGGTTGCAGAACCTGAAGGCGTTCTTTGATAGTAAGGTTTGGGCATACGGCAAGAAAAGCATCTGAGAAGCGTCTATCCTGTTTGTTTTGAATCTTGTTGAGCGTTGACCATGCGATCAGCATTGCCATGACGACAGTCTTTCCGCTGCCTGTGGCCATTTTACAACAGTAGCGATTGAGGCCTTTGTAGCCTTTTTGGAGGCTTATTGGATCATCGGGTTCATCTGTGGGGATGGTTATTCCTTGCTTCGCAGTTGGAGGTGCCTCAGTTAACCAGATTATTGTTTCCGCTGCTTCTTTTTCGCAAAAGAAGAGTCTTTTTCTTCCCTCTCTTTCAGGGTCGTTCCAATGGATCAGTAATTCGCGTGTTATTCTTGTAGTTCCTGGAAAGCCTTGTTCTCGCCATTGTCTTACTCGTTCTCGAATCTGGTTTACATGCTGTATTTCAACGAATTCTTCCTCTGCAAGAGGCTTGATTTTTGGTGTCGTCCGTGCTGCAAAGTAATATCCTGACGGTCTGCGACCTGGGTTCAGCCGGGGTTGTCCTTCAGTATAAAGCCAGTACTGGACAGGTTCCTTAAATGGATCATTGATTATCGGGTTGTCGACGATCAGATTTCTACGGTTTTGAGCACTCATTCTGCTCTCATCCTTGGATCACTTCTGCTAGTTTCTTGACTACAATGACTTCGTTTCCTCTCTGATCGATCACCTTGACAGCTATTCGTTCCTGGTCGCCTGATTTAAATGGTAGAGACGTTGTTCCTCTGAGGGTCTCAATTCTCTTTTTGTCAACTATGCCATGTAACGCGTTTTCGAGTTTGTCCCATGGGTTTCGGTTTGTGGCTTCTTTTGGGAAGAATACCTGAGTTATGCAGAATGTGTAACCATCATAGTTTTGGTCCAAAAACCACGCTGCTACGTCTTCCGGTTTTGAAGAGTGAACCTCACCTTTTGTGGGGTCATATATGTCTACGCCTAGGAGCTTAGCAATATATTCGTCTCCAGCTTTCTTGATCATGACATCTGGTTGACCGAAAACTGTAAAGAGTTGGCTTCCTCTTGGCGATTTGAGCAGATCGCTCATCTCGACATCTGGGCGAATGTTCGCAGTGTGAATTTGAAGATTTGGATGGGGATTCTTCTGTATCGTGGCTTGAGCTTCTGGGTCAAACGCAAAGCCAGCGAATACAAGCATATTAAAGCCCATCATGTACGCAGATCGTACGGCTTCCTCTACTTGTTTAAAAGTCACTGGACTATACCTTGGTCCGAAAGAAAGCGCCACTCTAGCTGTATCTCCATTTTGCCTCACTTGAGCTTCTGCGTGTAAGAATCCTGATGACTGAATAGGTATGACGTTTTCAAGGGGCATATGCTTCCCACCCGGAAATGTTATTCCATCCTTCCGAACCAGATCAATGAGAACACTCACGTAATCTGCAGCTACATTAGTCGAGAGAGTCTCTATTTCTCTATGTTCAATCGACCCGGACAGTTGAACCTCAATGGAAGGAACCGGTATGGCTTCAAATGTGAAAGGCCCAGAAACCCGTACCTTGGCGGTGCTCACTTTAGGTCTATCGTAAAGAGTCTCTTTTGCGGGAGGCTCATTATTGGCTATTGAACCAAGTGTTATGTGGGAAACAGTTTCGTATATGAAACCGCTCTTGACACCATCGTCGGGGTGCGAGAGCTCATAATACGGATATACGGCAGTCATCAGTCTATGTCTTGCCAGTGCGATCGCAACTCTTGATGTGTCACAGGTTATCCATCGTCTACCCCATTGCTCAGCAACATATGCAGTCGTTCCTGACCCGCATGTAGGATCAAGAACTAGGTCACCTGGATCGGTCGTCATTAAAATGCACCTTTCTACAACCTTTTCCATGGTTTGGACAACATAGATCTTGTTGGACGCTCCCGAAGTATCGTTCCATAGGTTCATGAGTCTAGAAACAGGGTAATCGTCGAAAAACAGCTTGTACCTTAGGTTTTCATTTTCAGGTTCTATTCTGTCTGCCTTGATTAAATTCATCATTCCTTCTCTCGTTGTCGACCATCCACCGCTATATGGAGGGTCATACTTCTTCCCTTTGAATTCGACTTCAAAAATTTGCTTCGAAGTAAAACCTGATGGTTTCAGAGAAGCATGGCAGTATACTCGACTTCCTTTAGGAAGCAGTGCATGATTCTTCCATTCAGCAGTAGTTAAATTTCGTGTAGAACCATCTGGAAGTTGTACTTTAGTCCATCGAGATGCACCTTCGATGTCTTTCCTGACGAAGAGCGGTCTGTATTTCATCTCGCCTATGCTCTTGGCATACCAAAGAAGGTAATCTGACATACGCTCCAAATGCTGAGCGCCAAATGGCATGTTCTTTTTTCTGAAAGTTATTAAAGATACGAAGTTCTCCGGCTGGAATATTTCATCAAGAAGCTCTTTGGCATGATGAACGTTTTCATCTCCTATTTGAACGAATATGGAGCCGGAATTGGCCAGAAGCTCTTTGCATAACAGAAGCCTGTCCCTAAGATAGGAGAGATATGAATGAACTCCTAATTCCCATGTATCCCTATAAGCCTTGATCTGTTCTGGTTCTCGAGTTAGTGAATCATCCTTTCCGTCCTGAACATTAACTTTGCTAATGTTGGGTTGAAAGTTTGAGCTATAGCCCTTTCCATATGGAGGATCAACATATATAGTTTGGACCTTGCCGGCCATCAGTTCTCGCTCAATCAGTGAATTCATGACTAGAAGCGAATCGCCTAAGATTAGTCTGTTTGTCCAATCCATTTCATGTTGGTAGAACTCGATTCGTTTATCCCATGGTAAGTTGGGCTCACCAAACAATCTCAATTGCTCGTAAAGCTCTTTCTTCTCAACCGTCTTCAAAATTGCCTTGGTGCTAACTCTTTCATGGATGTGTAATGCAATAGTATCAATCTCAAAACTCATGCCCTCAGCTTTGCCAGCCCAGACAAGCTGCGGATCCAGATGAGGATCGTATTCGTATTTCTTGCGTTCCCTCTTTTCCTTGTAGTATGAAGCCAGCCCTGCGTCTGGAATATTTTTCCGTTTTTCGTCCACAAACCGATAATCTTGAACCTTGCCATTTACAACATTCTCAGTTAAGACTTTTCGCTTAACCTTACGCCTAACCAACAAAACCACCTACGCTAGACATTGAACTTACTTTCCCCTCTCAATTCGGTCATAATATCTGCATTGAAAAGAATCGAACAGTATGCCTATAAGTTTTGTCTTCAAATTCTACTTATGCGCTTGTTTCAGTTTCACTCTAGTCTGACCTACTAGATTGTTCGTTCCGTCCTAATGTTTTAATGCTTTCTGGCATGGAATGACTAGTGAGGCTCAGATTTTGGGAAAGACTGTTCCGTCATATCGTATGGCGTTAGAAAATGAAATACTGGTTTGGCATAAATTCAAGGAAGCTCTGAACACGCAGGATCAGGAAGCATTTGAAGCGTTGATGGATGCGTCGCGAAACTACTGCATGGCAGCGAGTAACGCCACAAGACCTGTTGTTTTCGAAGCTATGGCTATGTCAATACTGCTTTATCAACAAAAGAGAATAGAAAGGCTAGAGAAGGAACTAATCTCATTTAGAGAGCAGAAAGCTCAGGCTTCTGATTCGTAGCTTCCATGATTCATCTGTCCGTGAACTCTACGAAACCTTTCACAATGTTCATCCCGGTTACTGCCGAACTCTTTCATGTGCGCTTCTAAATCATCCTGAGATTTGAAAATGAATTAACAGAACAGATACCGCCTCGGTGAGCGATTACTTTCATCGATCTCTCATCTTCTTTGTTGTGCGTTGGACCGCAGGCTTAAAAACGACACAAGATATGCATCTCCAAATATGACGGTGAACAAGATGAAGAATGACGATCTCGAAAATATTGAAGGTATTGGGCCTGCGATTGCCAGCAGGTTTCGGTCCTGTGGAATAACCTGTGCAGAAGTAATCGTTGTTACCCCACCCAAGGAGATAGCCGAAAAAACTGGCGTAGGGTTCAACAAGGTCCTCAGCATCGTAGAGGCTGCTAGAAAAATGCTTTCACTGGATTTCATCACGGCGGATGAACTGTGGAAGAAGAGGCAGAATATGCGTAAGTTGTCCACGGGCTGCAAGAACCTCGACGACCTGTTGGGAGGAGGAATCCACACTCAAGCCGTGACAGAATTCATCGGCGAGTTCGGCGCGGGCAAGACACAAATCTGCTTTAAGCTCTGCGTCACGGCTCAGCTTCCCCCGGAAGAGGGAGGATTAAACGGCAGTGTTGTGTATGTTGACACTGAAGGAACCTTCATGCCCGAGCGCATAGCCGAGATGGCAAGAGCGTCAGGGCTCGATTCGGAGAAAATCTTGGCAAATATTTTTCTCGCCAGAGCTTACAACAGCAATCATCAGGGTTTGTTGATAGACCATCTTTTCAGTTTTTGCCTCGATAACAACGTCAAACTGGTCATCGTGGACTCGATGATCGGTCACTTCAGGGGCGAGTACATAGGCAGGGAAGCATTATCGGAACGTCAGCAAGCACTTAACAGCCAACTCCACAAGCTGTTGAGGCTTACGGAAGCGTTCAACATGCCCGTGGTGATCACAAACCAGGTTCAGGCAAACCCAGCGATGTTCTTCGGCGATCCTAACAAGCCAACAGGCGGACACGTAATGGCTCACGCGAGCACTCACCGCGTTTACCTCAGAAAGGGAAAGAAAGGAACAAGAGTGGCCCGGATAATCGACTCGCCGTCACTGCCAGAGAACAAAACACGATTCAAAATCACGGAAAAAGGCGTCGAAGACGTTCAAGAAGGCAAGGAAACCGCTCAGGAAGCCGATGAAGAACCCAGCGCAGATGGATCCTAAGAGTTCATCGTTGTTCCAAACAGTGCTGTGAACCATTCCGCAGTGCATAGTTTTTAAAATTTTGCATGCTGGAAAAGGGTGAGATCGGGGATAGAAAGGCTTAACTTTTTATGGTTTCGATTAGTTGACAAGAACGGTGAATGCCTTGTCTGAGAAGCTTGCAGATTTTCTTAAGACTGGAAAGGACTGGACCAGGATTAGGACGAGTGTTCCCAGCGTGTTCGTGATGAAGCTTCCGCCTTACAGGGGTTCTCCAGCGAGGTTAGTGGTTGAAGTCAACCCTGTGGATGAGAGTGGGGCCCCGAAGAAGAGGCGTGGGCTCATCTTAAGATCAGCGGCTGAGCTTGAAGAGTTCAAGGAACTGTTCAAGGATGAGAAGCTGCCCAAGCTGCTGGGTATGATTGACTCTGTCAACCCGAAGGTTGAGGGTGGAAGGCGCAGGGAAGAAGGCGTCATAGAGCTGTAGTAGTCATGCTTGAGGCATACAGCCCAAACTACTTGGAACACCCATTTATCTGGCCTAAAACTGTAGAGTTGCGGCTCTACCAGAAGCGCATGGCAGACGTGGCGTCTGAGAAGAACACGCTAGTTATCCTGCCAACCGCGTTGGGTAAGACGGTTATCTCTGCCATGGTCGCAGCTAACATTCTGTACGCTTACAGGGATGTTAAGGTTCTAATAATGGCTCCAACCAGACCTCTCGTGCAGCAGCACAGAAACAGCTTCCTAAGGCTGCTCAAGCTTCGGGAGAGAGACACCGCGCTTTTAACCGGAGAGACCTATCCAGAGTACAGGAAGGTCGTTTGGGAGGGTGAGGCTAGAGTTGTTTTTTCGACGCCTCAAGTCGTCAGAAACGACCTGCTTGAACACAGGCTCACGCTCGAGAACTACGGATTGCTCGTCTTCGACGAGTGCCACAGAGCGGTAAAAGAATACGCATACACGGACATAGCGCAGTTTTACGTTTCTCAAGCCAAGTATCCGCTCATCCTCGGCATGACAGCTTCGCCGGGCTCAGACCTCAACAGGGTCTTAGATGTCTGCAGAAACCTCTACATCGAAAGAGTTGAGCACAGAAACGAAGAAGACCCAGACGTCAAACCCTACATCCAACCCATAGAGATCGAATGGAAACACGTGAACCTGCCCAAAGAATACGTGGAAATCAAGCTTCAGCTCAGGACACTGCTAATGAGAAGAGTGAACTGGCTTCATGACAAGGGCATAATCAAGACTAGGCCAGAATACGTCACTAGAAGGACCCTGCTGGAGGCTGGAAACGAACTCAGGTGGACGCTTGAAGAGAGCAGCTTAGAAGAGGAGAGAAGCCCGATCTTCACAGCCATCATCAACCAGTCATTAGCGCTAACCTTGTTCCACATGCTCGAACTCCTGGAAACTCAGGGGCTTCACACGCTGAAGGCGTTCCTCGACAAGCTCGAGCTTGAAAAGGCGGAGAAGCGCAGCTACGCCATACTCGTAAGCGACCCAGAATACGCCAAACTCAGAGCATGGGTTGAAAACCAGCCAACAGAGCATCCGAAGGCCGAACTGCTGAAACAAATCGTCCAAGAACAAGTCGAGAAGAAGCCAGCCTCGAGACTGCTCGCCTTCACGCAGTACAGAGACACGGCAAGCCATCTGGTTGAAGAGCT
>Ga0187771_10003045_pt1 | contig 11652 bp, 11 predicted proteins | sample 0116_SJ02_MP15_1_FD_133139 | JGI IMG/M metagenome (GOLD analysis project Ga0187771, IMG submission 133139) | Tropical peat soil microbial communities from peatlands in Department of Meta, Colombia - 0116_SJ02_MP15_10_MG | ecosystem: Environmental > Terrestrial > Soil > Wetlands > Peat | place... | reverse complement strand
GCCAGATACATCTCGATCAGCGCTTCCTCGTGAGGAAAATTGGGCGAAAATTCAAGACAACGCCATCGAGGCGATGATTCGCCTTGAGGCGGTGTTGCGACTCCATATCGCCAAATTGAAAGAGACACCATAAAGTCAACAGTCTGCGGTCAATTTGCGTGCGTGCCTAAAGGCGGGTTGGATGATCGACCATGTGCGGCCGCTTTACCCAAGCCTACACGTGGCGCGAACTGGTTGCGCTCTATCGGCTGACCCAGCCCGCCGTGAATCTGCAACCGCGCTACAATATCGCCCCGACGACAACCATCGATGCGGTCATCCCGCATGGGACCGGCAAGTTTGAGCTGGTACGAATGCGCTGGGGCCTGATCCCATCGTGGTGGAAAAAGACCACCAAGGAAGCTCCCTCTACCTTTAATGCCCGCGCCGAAACGGTAGCGACCAAGCCGATGTTTCGCGCATCCTTCAAACGCAGCCGCTGCGTGATTCCTGCCTCGGGCTACTACGAGTGGAAGGCGACGCCGACCGGCAAACAACCCTACTACATCTCCGCGGCCGGCGGCTCGGTGCTCTCGTTCGCAGGTTTATGGGACGAGTGGCACGACGTCGAAACCGGCGAGCCGATGAAGTCGTGCACAATCATCGTCACGGCCGCCAATAAATTCACGCGCAAGATTCATGACCGCATGCCCGTAATCTTGGGCAAATTCGAGCCGTGGCTGGCTGGCACCGGCGGCGTCGAGATGCTCGCGCCTGCGTCGGAAGATATGCTGCGGATGTGGCCGGTGTCGCGAAAAGTAAACCGCGTCGGCAATGACAGTGACGCTACGCTGATCGAGGCTTTGCAATGACACGCCGCCACCACCGATGACCCTCGGCAACATGCGCGCCAATGGCCTGCGGTCGATTATTGTCGCTTGCTCGAATTTCGCTTGCCGGCACGAAGCCATCGTGAACGTCGATAGCCTCGGCGACGACGTACCAGTGCCGTCGATGGGCCCGCGAATGCGGTGCCAAAAATGCGGCCAGCGTGGCGCCGACGCGCGGCCGAACTGGAACGAGCGCCAACCCATTGGCGCGTTCATAGGCCGCCGTCGCAGCATTCCTCAGCCGCCCGAGCTTCCCGTCCGCGGCTAGTGCATCAGCTATCAGCGATGATGGTTCGCTAATCTGCTGGTCGCGACGCAAGAATTATATGGAAAGTGTCTGCCGGTAAGGACAGCAAATCTCGCTCTGACCTTTCCGAAGATGCCATCCGGCCTGGATAAGACCATTCTCAAAAAGCCCGATGCAGTGCTACTATATTTATGCTGTCTCGGTTAAGTCGATGCGGGGGGTGGGCGTTTTGTCAGTCGAGCTTCGCGATGGGTTATCAATATCGGCGACGGCGAAAGTCGAACCGGTCGGCAATGCCGTCGCGCATCTGTTGCCGCCGGAGTTGACCGTCGTCATACCCACCTACAACGAAAGCGACAACGTTCCCCTGCTCGTCGATCGGCTTCGCAGCACGCTGCGCGGGGTGCATTGGGAAGTGATATTCGTCGACGATAATTCCCCCGACGGAACCGGTCGATTGGCGCGCGCCCTTGGCGAGCTCGATCGACGCGTGCGCTGTATCCGGCGCATCGGCCGCCGTGGTTTGGCCGGCGCCTGCCTTGAAGGCATTCTTGCGAGCCAAGCCCGATATGTCGCGGTGATGGACGGCGACTTGCAGCACGACGCGTCCCTGTTGGCTGTCATGCTCGATCGCATGAGCCGTGATGATGTCGACCTCGTTGTGGCAAGCCGGGACCTTGCAAGCGAAGAGGCCAGCGAAGGCCTTTCCGCAGCGCGCCGATTTGTGAGCCGCGTCTCGAATGCATCCGCGCGCCGGCTGCTCGGCGTAAAGCTCAAGGACCCGATGAGCGGCTTCTTCGTGGTTCGGCGTGAAATCGTCGAGGACGTCGCGCCGGCGCTGTCGACGCAGGGTTTCAAGATCCTGCTCGACATCGTGGCAACGGCCGGCGATAGGCTTCGTTTTGTAGAATTGCCGTATGTCTTCGGCAAGCGCATCCACGGCGATAGCAAGTTCGACATGAGCGCCGCGTTGGCTTTCGTCCAGCTTCTGCTGTCGAGATTCACTGACGACGCAATCTCAATCCGCTTCGTTCTGTTCTGTCTTGTCGGCTTGACCGGCGTCGGCGTCCATATGGCTGCATTGGCGGCGCTGAAGGCGTTCACAACCTTTCAATTCGCCGTCATGCAGACCGCCGCGACGGCTGCCGCTATTGCCTGGAATTTCGCCATCAACAATTTAGTGACCTATCGCGATCAGCGCCTGTTCGGCTGGCAGTTCATCGCCGGTTTGCTGCGATTCGAATTGATTTGCGCCGTCGGAGCCGTTTCCAACCTAGGCATTGCCTTCTGGATCTACGGTTACCAACAAAGTTGGTGGTTGGCCGGTCTCGGCGGTGCGATGCTGAGTGGGGTATGGAACTATGTTGTTAGTGCGGCCTTCGTTTGGCATCGGCGTTGAGGCAATGCACTGGGGCGTCGATATTCGGTTGCGACAAGACGCATCGTTGCGCGATGCATGAGCGCGACAGAACCGTGCGGAGCGAATAAATGGATACGTCTTCCGCTCCGCTGCGGCGAGAACCCTTATCGCCCGCGGTTGTCACGGCGCTAATCGCGCTTACGAGCCTTGCGGCGCTGTACCTAGCCTGGCCGATCTGGCGCGCCACTTTGCCCCTTCAAATCGACGTCAACGAGGCATGGAACGCTTACCACGCCGACGCGATACGTGACAGCCTGCCGCTTTACCCAGATCCAGCCGGGCTGGTGATCAACAATTATCCGCCGCTGTCATTCTATATGCTCGCCGCACTTTCCGCCGTGGGCTTGGATCCCGTCTATGGGGGGAGGCTTATCTCGCTGATTGCACTGGCTGCGCTTACGGGCGCCATCGCCAGCCTGATCCAACAATTTCGAGGCTCGGGAACGGCGGCGTTCCTCGGTGCAATCTGGTTCTGCGCGACGATGGCGCGCTTCATCAATAGCTATGTCGGAATGAACGATCCTAGTCTTCCGGCGGTGGCGCTGATGGCATGGGGATTGGTGTGGCTGCTGCGCCGCCAAGCACGCGGGCGCGCGGCCGATCCGGCCATCGTCCTCATCGCCATTGCCGGATTCTACAAGCATAATTATCTGGCAATACCGCTGACCGCGATTTTGTGGGTCGCGATCAGCGATCGTTGGGCAGCGGTGCGCGCGGCGATCGTTGGAGCGGGCGCGGTGCTGATCGGCTTCGCCCTCTGCATCGGGCTTTACGGCTGGGTATTCGTCCAATCCCTGCTAATGGCGCGTGAATATTCATTGATCAGCGCCCTGGGGAGCCTCGGCCGTTTGCAATGGATCGCACCGGCGCTGGTCATTGTTTTCGTTTGGGCATGGAATCGGAAAGGCAGCCAGGCCGTCCACTTTAGCATCATTTTCGTAGCGGTCGCCTTTGGGACGTGCTTCCTGCAATACCTGGGCGCCGGCGTCGAGGACAATGCACAGTTCGAGCTAATCGTTGCGGCCGCGGTTGGACTCGGCTTCGCCTTCGACGGGGTGGCCGCGATTCCGGAGGTGCCCTGGTTCACCATCGAACGGCAGCGCCTGACCATTCTCATCGTCGTAATTGTGCGGCTGCTGCTGTCGCTGCGGACGGCACCCTATTTGCTGGTTGTGAGCCCTGCCTTCCGCGCCGAGTTGCGCGAGCGCGCTGCCGTGACCCAAAGAGAGGTCGCACGCGTCGCTGCAATTCCCGGCCCGGCAATCTGTGACCTAGACTTAGTTTGCCGGTGGGCTGGAAAGCCGAAACTGTTTGACGGGTTTTTCGTGGCTCAAAGCGTCACCACCGGACGGCGGACGCGTGTGCAGGTCGACCGGTTGCAGCAGGCGCTCGGCGCGGTCCACGTGCGGGTGGACCCGCGCGCCTTCGCCGAGTGGCGCTGAAGATCTGGTCCGGTAAGACCACCCTTGCCGAAACCGCCACGGGCAGACCCTTGGACGCGGAGCGTCGCTACGTTTGCGATCCTTTATTCCCTTGGAATGGCTGTCGCCGAGCTAGTCAAATGGCGCGCACAGCTTAAAGCCGAGATATTGGTTCTTCGGCATCAGTTGAACCTAGCATTGCGGTTCGCGTTGCGCGACTCCGATACAATCGGCGAAGGGCCGCCAAAGGCGGTAGGACAAATTCAAAAATACGCTATGGGGAGAAAGTGGATTGGTCAGCGGGAAGCATTTTTAGAATCGCCGCTCTTTTTGTGGATACCGATTGAACGCCGGGCGCGGCGGACAGCACGCGAGCTCGCGGGACTAGGCAAAGAGGTCACTCGTCGTATTTTAAGACATACCTGCGCAACGATGCTGCTGCAGCTTGGAATATCAGTTCACGATGTCGCCGGGGTCGTTGGGACCACCGAAGATGTAATTCGCCCTACATACGGCCATCACGCCCATGACCATTTGCGGCAAGCCGTCGCCGCGTTCTCCCGTCGCCCCTGCGCCCAAGAATAGCCCCATGAAATCCGTGAACAAACCGGGGGAATCGGGACTAAGCCTGCGCATCGTCGATTGATTTGATTGGTCTTTTTGGGAGAGCGTTCCCGTCAACGGGGGAGGTCGCAGGTTCAATCCCTACAGCGCCCACCATTGCTTCGTTTGACGGCCCGCCGCTACATCACCGCGCCGATCTGCCAGGGCACGAATTCGAGATTGCCGTAGCCGAGGTCTTCCGACTTGGTGCGCTCGCCGGAGGCGATCGCCAGCACCTTCTGGAAAATCTCCTCGCCCTTCTGCGCGAGGCTGACGCCGTCGAGGATGTCGCCGCAATTGATGTCCATGTCGTCGATCATGCTCTGATAGACGTGGTTGTTGGTGGCGAGCTTGATCGACGGCGTCGGCTTGCAGCCGAAGGCAGAGCCGCGCCCGGTTGTGAAGCACATGACGTTGCAGCCGCCCGCCACCTGGCCGGTGGCGCCGACCGGATCGTAGCCCGGCGTGTCCATGAACACGAAACCCTTCTCGGTCACCGGCTGCGCGTACTCGTAGACCGCGCGCATAGTGGTCGAGCCGCCCTTGGCGGCGGCGCCGAGCGACTTCTCCAGGATGGTGGTGAGACCGCCTGCCTTGTTGCCGGGCGAGGGATTGTTGTTCATTTCACCGCGATTGCGCGCGGTGTAATCCTCCCACCAGCGGATGCGCTCAACCAGTTTCTCGCCAACGCTTCTATTCACCGCGCGGCGGGTAAGCAGGTGCTCGGCGCCGTAGATTTCCGGCGTCTCCGCCAAGACACCGGCGCTGCCATGCTTGACCAGGAGATCAACCGCGACGCCGAGCGCCGGATTGGCGGTGATGCCCGAGTAGCCATCGGAGCCGCCGCATTGCAGCGCCAGTACGATTTCCGAAGCCGGCCGCGTCTCGCGTTTGGCACGCGCCGCGACCGGCAGCATCGCCTTGATGCGCTCGACACCCTCGGCCACCGTCTTTTTGGTGCCGCCGGTCGCCTGGATGGTCATGGTCTGGAAGTGATCGCCCTCGACCAGGCCGTATTCATCCTTCATGCGGTCGATCTGGAACACTTCGCATCCGAGGCCGACCATCAGCGCGCCGCCCAAGTTGGGATGCGTGGCATAGCCCCATTGCACGCGGCGCAGCACTTCCCAGCCTTCGCCATAGGCGGCCATGCCGCAGCCGGTGCCATGCACGAAGGGCACCACGCCATCGATCTCCGGATAATCGTCGAGTAGGCCGGAGCGGTTGACCGCCTCGGCGATGAACTTGGCGACGCTCGCCGAGCAGTTCACCGAAGTGAGCACGCCGATGTAATTGCGCGTGCCGGTCTTGCCGTTCGGCCGCACATAGCCCTCGAAGGTCGCGCGCAATTCTGGCGGCAGCAGCTCGTCGTTCGTGGCGGCTTCGGCGAAACGATAGTCGCGCGCGAAGTCGTGCAGGCCGACATTGTGCACGTGCACCCAATCGCCCGGCGCGATTGGGTGCGAGGCAAAGCCGATGATCTGCCCATATTTGCGCACCGGCTCGTTCTGCGCGATCGGCACGACCGCCATCTTGTGGCCGCGCGGAATGCGCTCGCGCGCAACGACGCCGGCAGCGCTGTTGCCGGACGGGATTTGATCCACCGCGACAATGACATTGTCGTCGGCAGCAAGACGAATGCAGCGCGGGTCAGGCATGTCGAGGTCCGATCAGTTCGTCATACTAGGCTCGCCGCCTGGGCGGATCGCGCGTGAGGTTCTGTGCGGCGAGCTCGTCGAGATAATCCTGCCAATAACGCGCGTAATTGCGACCGAGATCGAGCAGATACTCCCAGCCGAAAATGCCGGTCGAGTGCAGGTCGTCAAACACCAGCCGCACCGCGTAGTTGCCGACCGGCAGCACCTCGAGGATCGCGACATCGCGCTTGCCAGGCACGGTCTTGCGCTCCTCCGGCGAATGGCCCTGCACTTCTGCGCTCGGGCTCTTTACTCGCAGATATTCGGCCGGCAGATCGAAACGCTCGCCGTCCTCGAAAGTCACGGTAAGCGTCTTGCGGTCCTTGTGCAGCCGCAGTTCGCTCGGCCAGGCCTGTGTGTCGCTGGTGCTCATGGCGCTGTCTTTACTGCTCGGGGCGTCAAACCACAAACCGCACCGCGCCGGCCGCGGACAGATCGAAGCCGCCCATTTCGTGCGCGCGCGCCTTGAGCTCGTCCGACTGCAAAAAGCGGATCAGTGCCTGCAGCGGCGGGTGAAAGTAATCGCGCTGCCGCATCAGCAGATCGAACGGCTCCCACACGATCGGTACGAAATCGAGCCCCGCCGCATTGGCGACCGAGCGGGTGGCGATGCCGACATCGGCGCGGCCAGCGCGGATCGCTTGCGCGATGTCGGGGCCGGTCGGGCAAACGGGACTGACCGCAACCAGCGTATCGAGCGCGGCCTTCGCCCGGTGCAGCAGCGCCAACAGCAGCAATTGCGCGCCGGCGCCCTTGGGGCGCATGGCGATGGGCGCGCGCTTGGCGATTACATCCTCGATGCTCTTGAGCTTGAGCGGATTGCCCGGCGCCAACAGGAAGCCCTGCTCGCGGCGGCAGAAGGCGATGAGCACCGCATCCTGCAGATCGCTGCGCCCGATCAGCGCGGCGACATTGGCGTCGGCCTCCGCGTCCTCCAGGGCATGCAGATGCATGGTGGCGGCGATGCTTTCGCCGGCGATGAAGTGGTTGAACCCGGCTTCGCTGCCGACTGCGAGCATGGCAAGGCCGGAGCCGCTCTCGCGCATCGCCCATTCCAAGAGCGGGTCGTGGCTGCCGGCGACGATTGGCGCCGGCTGCGGCTGGCTCATGCCGGCCGGCCGCACGACGCTGGAGGTGAGCCAGTGGTCGAGCTCGGCCTTGGGAAACAGCCAGCGGCCGGTGACCTTGGTGCAGGGCACCGTGCCCTCGGCCACCATTTCGTAGATCTTGCGTTCCTTGAGCCGAAGATAGCGGGCGGCCTCGGCCGTGGTGAAAAGCTGCATTCCTCACCTGCACGCTTATGCACTTTTTCTGAGATTGCCAAAGGCCGGCGAAAACACAAGACGAGCGTCTCCTGAGCTTGCGCGCAAAACCTGCGATAAAAATTTCATGCGGCGCGCGAGCGGCGCTTTCGCCTGAAATAGAAGCGCTTCTCATCGCGCGTCGCCGACGCCTGTACAGAAAAAATATACTTCGGTGCGGCGGTGAAATTGCCTTGGCACCGCGCCCCTTCTTTTAACCGCTTGCCACCACAGCAAAAACGGCTGCCGGTCAGGTACTGGCACGTCGCTTGCTGAACTGAGGAGTGAGAACCTCAAGCAAGGTGGCGAAGATGACCGACAAGAACAGCATCCTCGTCGTCGACGACGACGAAACGGTACGCCGAAGCTACCTGCGGTCGCTGCAAAGCGTCTCCTGCCAGGTCGCGGCCGCCAGCAACGGTGAAGAGGCGCTGCAGACGATGGAGCAGAACCCCTTCGACGTGGTGTTGCTCGACATGCGCATGCCCGGCCTCGACGGTTTGTCGGTGCTGCGCACCATCAAGCAGAAATGGCCGGACAGCGAGGTGGTCATCATCACCGGCTATCCGACCGTGGACAGCGCCAAGGAGGCCGTGCGGCTCGGCGCCTATGACTACGTCGCCAAGCCGGTCGGGCCGCAAGACGTGATCAACGTCGCCGATGGCGCCATGACACGAAAACAGTGGGCTTTGCGCCGCTTGCCGGAGGGGCAGGCGAGCGCGGCTTAAGGCAGCGAAATCACCAGGAAACCACCCTTCAGACAGCAAACGCGACAGCAGCGACATTCGAAAAGGAGTAGGCCATGAACGCATCACGTAAAGTCCTCGTCGTCGACGACGATCCGGCCGTGCGCAAGAGCATCGACCGGGTTCTCACGAGTAAGGGCTACGCCGTCATTACCGCCGCCGATGGCGAAGAGGCCCTGCGCAAGCTGAACGAGGAAAAATACGACCTTGTTTATACCGACATCCGCATGCCCGGCATGAGCGGGCTGGAGGTGGCCGAACAGGTCAAGGCGCGAAAGCCCTGGACCCCGGTGGTGATCATCACCGGCTACGGCACCGAAGCCGCCGAGGCGCGCGCCAAGGCCGCCGGCGTGTCGGCCTTCGTGCACAAGCCGCTGTCGCCGGCGATGATCGAGGAGAGCGCGCGCGAGGCGCTGGCCGAACCCACGGCGCAGGTGATCGCCCTACCGACTGCGGCCCCGGCGCCCGAGGCGGCCCCGGCCGAGCGCCGCAGCGCCGTGCTGAACGTGCTTTTGTTCTTCGCCGCGCCGTTCATCGGTCTCGCCTATATCATCGCCTTCCCCTTCGTCGGGCTCGGCGTGATGGCGATGCTGGCGGCCCGCGTCGCCGCCAAGAATCCGACGCTGAAAGCCATCGGCACCGTGGTCAAACACGTAGTGATGGTAGTCGCCGCCCCGTTCCTCGGCCTCGCCTACATCCTGCTGTTCCCCTTCATCGGGTTGGCGAGCCTGATTTGGCTGGCGGGCCGGGCCCTGACCGCGCGGACCAAAGGTTGAATGCGAGTGGCCAACTGACGCCTCGCCCGCGCTCTAGGCGAGGCTGCGAGGCCGGATTCTTCCCCGGCCTTTTTTCATTCGATTTTGCGTCGGTTTAGGCGGGCCTTTGAATTGGCCGCGACCGTATAGCAAAAACATGCGCCCGGATTTTCCAGTAAGCCTTTGAAATTATTCAGCAGTCATCGAAGAAGACCCGGCGAGCCTGGACAAAAAAACTATACTTTGCAAGACGGAAAAGGCTTGCCGGCGGGCCCGCCGTTTACCGTAACATGCTGAAAAATAAAGGTAATCTGCCAGAAAGGGGCGCTTGGCACGCCCTATGCGATGTCTATGGCGAGAAAGAAATCGAAGCAAAACGGCCCCGCTGAGGCCAAAGAAAATAGGAGTTAGCCATGACCGCATTAGCCAAGATCCTGGTCGAGGAAGAGCCCGTCGTCGCCACCGCCAAGGTCGCCCGGACCGCCACAGCCAAGCTCTATGTCGTCGCCAACAAGGCGGCCGCGCCCGCCGAGGCGCCGGAGAAAGGCAACGCGCTCAAGAACATCGTCCTGTTCTTCGCCGCCCCCTTCATCGGCTTGGCCTACATCATCGCCTTCCCGTTCGTTGGTCTCGCCGCGCTGGCGGTGCTGGCCGGCCGCATCGCCGCCCGCTACGAGGCGGTGCGCGCAACCGCCGCCGTCCTCAAACATGTCGCGCTGGCGGTTGCGGCTCCGCTGTTTGGCCTCGCCTACATCGTGCTGTTCCCCTTCATCGGGCTTGCGGCGCTGGCGTGGATGGGTGGCCGCGCAGCTTTCCGCGGCGCGCGGTGATGAGATAGATCAATGAAACGCCGTCTCGTTTGCCGCACATCATTCCGCTAACGTTTCGATCATTCGGGGGGTTCACGACCCCCCGAATGTTCTTGAATGCGAGAGTGCCATGGAGCCCAATACCGTGAGCCGCGATGCCTCGCGCAAGTTCCCGCCCGCGTTCCTGAAAAAGAGATTCGCCATCGCCGCCATCGCCGCGCCGCTCGCGCTGGCGCCGGCCGCCATCGCGTTTGCGGCTGAACCCACGCCTTCCGCGGCAGACCAGACCTGTCTCGGCTGTCACGGTGTTGCCGGCATGGAGAAGAAGCTGGGCGACGGGGATACCTTGCAATTGCTCGTGCCGCCCGGCCTCTACCTGCAATCGGTGCACGGCGCCAATGGCTGCACCAGCTGTCACGCCGACGTCGACATCACCAAGCATCCGCCGGAAAAGAACGAGATCGCCAGCAAGCGTAGCTTCTCCACCAGCATGACGCAGGTCTGCCGTACCTGCCATGCCGATAAATTCGAGCAATGGGAAAGCAGCATCCATGCCGCGCTGGTGCGCGCCGGCAATCCGGCGGCACCGGTCTGCACCGACTGTCATAATCCGCACGCCGTCATCAAGAACGCGGCGACGCAAGTCGAGCAGGTTCCCTGCAAGAACTGCCATGCCGACATCTACACCGCCTATCTCGGCAGCGTGCACGCCAAGTCGCGGCTCGCGTCCAAGGACAGCTACGCGCCGCTCTGCTCCGGCTGTCATACCGCGCATTCGGTGAAACCCACCGCGGCCGGCACGCTGAGCCAGGGTCCGGAAGCGGCCTGTTCCGGCTGCCATGCCGGCGTGCTGGAAGCGCACCAGAAGTGGCTGCCCAATGCCGCCCTGCATTTCGAAGTAGTGTCATGCCCTGCCTGCCACGTGCCGAACGCGCAGCGCAAAGTCGATCTCATGCTGATCGACAGCAAGGGCGAGGCGCGCGGCACCCAGCAGGTCGGCGTGCCGCTGTTCGAGGCGAGCGCCACCTCCGACAGCAAGGGGATCGACGCGCAGACGCTGTGGAATCTGCTGCAGACGCTCAATCGCAGCGGGCTGGCCGGCAAGACCGTGTTGCGCGGCCGCCTCGAAGTGGCGAGCGCCGCGCAGATGCATCAGCTCGCCGACAAGAGCAAGGCGCTCAGCGACTGCCGCACCTGCCATCGTTCCGGCTCGCAGGCCTTCCAGAGCGTGACCATCTCGCTGGTCGGTCCGGACGGCCGCCGCGTCGGCTATGGCGCCAACGCCGACGTGCTCAATTCGGCTTTCTCGGTCGGCTCGGTGAGCGGCTTCTACGCGATCGGCGGCACGCGCATTAAGCTGCTCGACATCCTGTTGCTCCTCGCCATCTTCGGCGGCGTCAGCATCGCCGTCGGGCACGTCTTCCTCGGCTGGCTGTTCAAGCGGCTGGGCTTCTATCACCCGCACAACGGGCACGGCCAGCCGCCGGCCGGCGGCGACGCGCCGAAAGCGGCATGACGCGGCAGCGCGAAAAGGAACCCGCACCATGAGAATCTACATCCACCCGCTGCCGGTCCGCATCTGGCATTGGACCAATGCAGTCGGCTTCGTGACGATGATCCTCACCGGCATGCAGATTCGCTATGTCGGGCTGATTGACGTGGTGTCGTTCCGCACCGCGGTCAGCATCCACAATTTCGTCGCCTTCGTGCTGATCGCCAATTTCTGCCTGTGGCTGGTGTTCTATCTCACCTCCGACCGCATCCGCGCCTATCACTCGGAGCTT
>Ga0187771_10003044_pt1 | contig 11654 bp, 9 predicted proteins | sample 0116_SJ02_MP15_1_FD_133139 | JGI IMG/M metagenome (GOLD analysis project Ga0187771, IMG submission 133139) | Tropical peat soil microbial communities from peatlands in Department of Meta, Colombia - 0116_SJ02_MP15_10_MG | ecosystem: Environmental > Terrestrial > Soil > Wetlands > Peat | place... | reverse complement strand
TTCCCCGCGCTCAAAGAGGGCCGGACCCGCGAAGTTCGCGATCGCTTCCGTTCGTTCCTCGCCCAACATCACTATCACAACGGCTCAGTTACTCTCGACACATCGGACTGGTATTACGACCAACGGCTACGCGCACGCATTGAGGCGCAGCCCGGGTTTGAAGTTTCGCGCTACCGGCAGCCCTACCTCGCTCATATCTGGGATCGCGCGCAGTTTTACGACCAACTCTCCCGCGACGTGCTGGGACGCAGCGTACCGCACACGATCTTAGTCCACTACAATCTGTTGAATTCTATTTTTCTGGGAGACGTGCTGTCTATGTTTCGCTCGAGAGGATGGGGCGTTATCGACGCGGAAGAAGCCTTTTCAGATGAAGTGTTCACCCGCATGCCAGACACTGCCCCCGCTGGCGAAAGCCTGATCTGGGCCTTGGCGAAGGAAACCGGCAGATTTGAGAACCGGCTGCGCTATCCGGACGAAGACGACGTATATGAAAAGCCACTGCTCGACCGCTTGGGGCTCTGAGGGCCGCCCCTTTACATAACGCAGGATTATCGGAAACTGCGCGGGGCAGGGAAGTGGCACGCCGGGAAAACGCGATAGACTGAGAATGTTATGTCTCGCTCACGATCCGATGACGGGTGGGGTGCCTTCCTCTCCCTCCTCGGCCTCGGCGCTGCCGCATATTTCGTCGCAAAGATAGCCACGAGCCCAAAGGCAAGCCCAGCTGTTCAATTCATCGCGCAAACTGCAGAGGGTACGCTCGTTCAGGATTTGGAAACGGGCCTCTTTCACCTGCTAGTCTGACCCGCGCACGAATCGCGCGGCGCTTCGCGCCGCAGGAAACACGGGCAGGCAAGCTCACTCCACTTCCGGTATTTCGATCTCGGCGTAGCTGCCCGGCTCCACGCCGGCGATCGCGGCGATGATGCGGGCTAAAGCCGCTTTGATGTAGTCCCAGTTGTTCGTGCTCAGCACCATCAGAGCCATCTTTCGGCCCTTGAGGTTCTGCTGGTAGCTGATCTCCTGATCGGCGGTGATGAGCAACTCGAAGCCTGCTTGTTCCGCCGCCGTCAACAGTTCGCCGTTCTTCAGCCCTGACCAGCCCTGAAACGCCACGGTCACAACCGTGTGGCCTTCGATCAACAGCCGCAGTTTTTGCGGGACGCTCTCATCGAGAATGATTCTCATCCAGCCCGCAGGTGTTCGACTGGTTGTGCGCTCCTGGCGGCGAAGTCGAGGACGCACTGTACCTGCTCGCGAGTGACGTGGAAATTCTCGAGCACCTCTTCGATAGAAGACGTTTTCAGGTTCTCGAAAATCGCGGACACGGGAACGCGCGTGCCGCGAAACACCCATGCGCCGCTCACCTTGCCGGGGATGCTCTCCACGGCGGGGCATCGCGACCAGTCGAGACTGTTTGCCATGATCTGAGCTCCTTTCTTCAGGTTATCGCGAACGCCGCAGCTTACTTCAGCTTTCCGTCCCGCGTCAGTTTGAGTCTGATGCCTCGCCATTCCACGGTGTTTCCCGTCATGCCGGCGGCCCAGACGGCCATCCCGAAGAGGTCGCGGAAGGGGACGAACGGGAGCAGGGCGCGGCGGGTGTAGAAGCCGGCGGTGATGAGGCGTGTGACCAGGCCGAAGAAGGCCCATTCGGGTTCTCCGGCTATGGCGGCGATGAGGCTCCAGAACGTGAGCTGCGTCACGACGTAGCCGAAGTAGCCTGCGGGTCTTGAGACCCGGATGGTTCTCGACCAGCGGACCTGATGCTTCCAAACATCGCGCCAGGTACCGGCTCCGAGGCTGGTTTCGACGACGACGTCGGCGAGCGCGACGTTGCCGATGCGGGCGCCGAGCTGATAATCGTCGGCGAGATAATCGCGGATCGAGGCGAAGCCTCCGATCGAGTCAAGGCTCTTTTTGCGAAACGCCATTGTTGAGCCGAGCGCGAAGGCGCTGTTCGAGACCAGACGCGCGACGAGCACGCTCGGCTGGAATTCCGTCGCGATGCCGAGGGCTTCGGTTTTCGAGGCGACGGAGTTGCCGCGGCCGTGGTAGAGGCACGTCACGAGGCCGACTTTCTCACTGGCGAGAAGGCCGATGACGCGTTTGAGGTAATCGGGCGGGACGAGGATGTCGCCGTCGTTCACGAGAAGGGTTTCGTATTTCGCGGCAGCGGAGAGAATTTCGAGCGAGCCGACTTTGCCGTTGGGTGCGTCGTTGGCGGTGTTGAGGACGCGGATCGAAAGAGACGGGAATTCGGCGCGGAGGCGTTCGATGTCGAGGAGCGCCGGATCGTCGGGGTCGGCTGTGCCGAAGATCAGCTCGAATTCGGGATATTGCTGGACGGCGTGGGAACGGATGGCTTCGTAGAAGAGCGGGTCGCGGCCGCGCACGGGCTTGAGGATGGAAACGGGCGGGTGGTAATCGGGGATGGTTTGTTTGCGGCCGAACAGCAGCGCGCCTGCGATGGCGAGCAGGTGATACGTGATGCCGCAGAAGACGAGGATTCCGAAGATCACTGGGTAATGAAGACGACTCCAACGAGGATAAGGCAGACGCCGACCCAGCGGCGCCAGTCGACGTGTTCGCCGAGCAGCATGCGGGCCAGCAGGGTTTCCGGGATGAAGCACGCGGCCGACATCGGCACGGCGAAACTCATGGGCACGATGGCGACGAGGCGCATGAAGGTGAAGAACGAGACGGCCATCGAACAGGTGGAGATGGTGATGTGGAGCTTGTTGATGGGATTGCTGCGCATGCCCATGGAGCGCAGGACGTCACCGACGGTCGTGGCGGCGACGAGGATGAGAACCAATACCCACTTCATTGGTGACCTGTGGTCGTCTCGGTATGGCCGACGAGCGTGACTCCGGCGGTGATCAGAACGATACCGATCCAGCGCATGGAGGAAACTTCTTCGCCGAGCAGGAATTTTGATGAGAACGCCGTGACGACGTAGCTGATGGCGGTGACGGGCATGACGTAGCTGAGGTCGGCCCAGCCGAGCAGCGCCATGTGGGCGAGGGTCCAGAGGATCAGGAGGACGACACCGATTGCGACCCAGGGATGAAAGAGTGCGCCGATGAGCGCCAGAGGAGAATTGCCGGGATCTCCCAACAGCTGCATGCCGCGCGTGAGCGCGGTGTTGCCCGCGACGTTGCTCACGACGGTCAGGACTGTGAAGAGGCGGATTTTAGCGAGACGGGAGGTGTCTGACAAGGGATGATTTCTTATCGCATGAGCAGACGCGGCTAAAGCCGCGTGTACTGCGTGAGAACCCGACTGGGTGGTTTTTCGCTGCGAACGCGGTCCGGAAAGCCGGGACAGACAACGCTTTTCGCGCTGAACTGGATGGTCAGATTCGGCGATTCCGGCGCGAAAAGCGAGTCAGTCCCGGTTTTCCTCATTTCAGTCGCCGGCATTCGCCGACACGGCAGCGCGCGATTCGTGCTGCTGCCGTTGCTCCGAGATGAACTTGCGGCGGCGCGTGCGCAGCGCCATGTATTCCTTCGCTTCCTTGATCAGCCGTTTGCGATCGTGCGAATTGAAAATCGCCTTGCTGATGATGCGCAGGATCACGCGCGGGCGGAAGTAGTATTCGCTGTAGAAGCGCTCGACCCAGTCCATCAGTTCGGCTTCGTCAAGATTTTCGTAGACGACTTTGGGGAGCTGGTTGCCGCGTTCATCGACGATGTTGCCGATGGAGATGAGATTGTTCTTCTCGGCGTAGCTGTAAAACTCGGTGCCGGGATAGGGGTGGGCGATCGAGACCTGGATGGTTTCGTTGTCGAGTTTTTTCGCGAAATCGATGGTTTTGCGGATGGTTTCGCGGGTTTCGCCGGGCAGGCCGACGATAAAGTCGCCGTGGATGACGAGGCCGAGTTTCTTGCAGTTGGCGGTGAAGCGCTCGGCCATGTCGATGGTCGCGCCCTTCTTGATGTTCTTGAGGATCTGGGCGTCGCCCGATTCGTAGCCGACGATGAGCAGGCGGCAGCCGGCTTCCTTCATGGCCTTGAGAGTTTCGAAATCGGTGGTGACGCGCGAGGTGCAGGACCAGGTGAAGTTGAGCGGCTTCAGTTTGGCGCAGATTTCGAGGGTGCGGTCCTTGCGGTAGTTGAAGGTATCGTCGTCGAAAAAGATTTCCTTGAGGTCGGGGAAGGCTTCGAGCGCGTATTTGACTTCGGCGACAATGTCGTCGGTCGAGCGCAGGCGCCAGCGATGGCCGGAGTGGGTCTGGGGCCAGAGGCAGAAGGTGCACATGGCCGGGCAGCCGCGCGAGGTGTACATCGAGAGGAACGGGTTGAGCAGAAAGGGAACGTTGTAGTTCCGGATGTCGAGATCGCGTTTGTAGACTTTGGTGACCCACGGGAGCGCGTCGAGATTCTCGATCATGGGCGCTTCGGGGTTGTGGACGACTTTGCCGTCCTTGCGGTAGCTCGCGCCGGGGATCTCTTCGATGGACTTGCCTTTGGCGTAGTCGACGATCTGATAGTCGAATTCGCGGCGGATGACGAAGTCGATGGAGGGCCCGGTATTGAGACATTTTTCCGGCTCCACGGTGACCGGAGGGCCGACGAAGCAGACCTGGAGCTTCGGATTCGACTGCTTCATCATGGCCGAGATTTTGCAGTCGATTTCGAAGCCGGGCGTGGAGGTGAAGAGCACGACCAGGTCGAATTCCTTCGCCATTTCCACGGTTTTTTCGATGGAGACTTTCTGCGGCGGGGCGTCGACGACTTTGCTGTCGGGCAGCATGCCTGCCGGATAGCAGAGCCAGACGGGATACCAGTACGACTCGATCTCGCGGGAGGCCGGCCAGCGGGAACTTGCACCACCGTCGAAACCTTCGAAAGACGGCGGATTCAGAAAGAGAGTTCGCATCGGTCAGTTCTCATTGTAAGTCAAGGCGTTAGAAGTCAATGTGAAGTTTCCGGGACGGCGCGGGCGACGGCGGCGCGCCAGCCGTCCATGAGACTTTCTCTCGCGGAGGCGCTCATTTGCGGTTCGAAGCGGCGCTCCACCTGCCAGAAGTTTTCGACTTCCTCGGGGCCGGACCAGATGCCTTCGGCGATGCCGGCGAGGTAAGCGGCGCCGAGAGCGGTGGTTTCGACATCGCGCGGGCGGACGACGGGCTTGCCGAGGATATCGGCCTGGAACTGCATCAGGAAATCGTTGACAGCGGCGCCGCCATCGACGCGCAGTTCGGAAATGGGCTCGCCCGAATCGGCTTCCATGGCGTCGATCAGTTCACGGCTCTGGTAGGCAATGCTTTCGAGCGCGGCGCGGACGATGTGGGCTTTGCCGCTCGCGCGGGTGAGGCCGCAGATGAGGCCGCGCGCGGAGGAAGCCCAGTGGGGCGCGCCGAGTCCGACGAAGGCGGGGACGACGTAGACGCCGTGGGAATCGGGAACGCTGGCGGCGATGGCTTCCGATTCGGCGGCGGTGCGGATGAGGCCGAGCTGATCGCGCAGCCACTGCACGACGGCTCCCGCGACGAAGACGCTGCCTTCGACGGCGAATTGCGGGGCGGGGCCGATGCCGGCGGCTCGCGTGCCGAGCAGGCGGTGGGTGGAGCGGGGCTGATGGCTGCCGGTGTGGGTGAGGGCGAAGCAGCCAGTGCCGTAGGTGTTCTTCGAGAGGCCGGCGCGGAAGCAGGCCTGGCCGGCGAGCGCGGCCTGCTGATCTCCGGCGATGCCGCTGATGGGAATTTCGGCGCCGAGAAGACTGGCGTCGATCACGCCGGCGCGCGCGGAGGACGGCGCGATCTTCGGGAGCATGACGCGCGGGATTTCGAAGATGGCAAGGAGTTCATCGTCCCATTCGCCGGTCGCGAGATCCATGAGCATGGTGCGGGAGGCGTTGGTCGGATCGGTGACGTGAGCGCGGCCGCCGGTGAGTTTCCAGATGAGCCAGGTGTCGATGTTGCCGAAGAGCAGTTCGCCGTTGCGGGCTCTGGCAGCGGCGCCGGGGACGTTCCGGAGAATCCAGCGGATCTTGCTGGCGGAGAAGTAGGCGTCGATGACGAGGCCGGTTTTTTCCTCGATCAGACGGCTGTGGCGGGAGGCGGCGAGTTCACGGCAGAAATCGGCGGTGCGGCGGCATTGCCAGACGATGGCGGGAGAGACGGGTTCGCCGGTCGCGCGGTCCCAGACGACGGTGGTTTCGCGCTGGTTGGTGATGCCGCAGGCGGCGATATCGGAGGGGGAAACCTGCGCGGCTTCGATGGTGCGAAGGGCAGCTTCGAGCTGGGCGCGCCAGATGGCGTTCGCGTCCTGTTCGACCCAGCCGTGGTGCGGGAACGAGGAATCGAAGTGGACCGAGTGCATGGCGACGCGCTCGCCCCGCGCGTTGTAGAGGGCGGCGCGGGCGCTGGTGGTGCCTTCATCGAAGGAGAGAACCCACGGGGTGCGGGAAGCCATCTGCAGATTATATTTCGCGTTTTCGCAGCCGGAGTTCCATGACCACGGTGGCGTCGACAGGGTTGCGATAGTACCGCGGGGTGGTGCGGAGGACGCGGAAACCAAACTTCCGGTTCAGGGCGATCATGGCGGCGTTGCGCTGGCGAGTGTTCGTGACGATACGGTTGAAGCCGCTGTGAGCCGCCCAGGCAATTTCCCAGGCTTTCAGGAGTTGTCCGAAACCCTGGCCCTGGAAACGCGGGAGAATTCCGGTGGAGGCGATGTAGAGCGAGTTGCGACGGGGCTGGTTCGGTTCGGCGGGGTCAAGATCGTCGGTGAAATCGACGTGCGGTTCGAAGGCGCAGCAGCCGATTTTGCGGCCGTCGAGGAGCATCCACCAGGATTCGTAGCGGCGCCATTCGGAGGCGGGGAAGTGGTCGGAGGGAAAGACTTTACGGTCGAAGGCGACGAGACCGCGAAGGTCTTCGGGGAGGCGGGCGGGGCGGAATTCGACGAGCCCCATTTGAGCGACGCGAAGCGTCACGATCCGGCTTCGGAGCGGCGCGAGGCGGCTTTGCCGAGACGGTCCGCTGCGTAGAAGATTCCGACGAAAACGGAGGCGGTCAGGACGCCGAGGAGGAGGGCGAGAAACAGGATCAGGGCAATCGACATGCCGAGGGAGGCAATTATGGGACCAGTGAAGGCGAGGAGAATGTCCATCACAGCACGCGAAGCTTAGGGAAAGCTTAGCACGGGGCCAAGACCAGTACTGTTATGGACGTACCATTGGCGTTTGTGAGGTGAAACACGCAAACGGTATAATCCACTGGGTACTGTGGAGGATACCGGAGCATTGGGGAGTGTGCGCGTAGTCCGCTTTTGGGCGCTGCTCGCCGTGGCCGGTCTTGGGCTGGCGGGGAGCGGAAAAGCGGCGGAGGGGACGGCCTCGAAAAAGGCCAGCGCGGCGACAGCGGTCGCTCCGGCAATCTCGATCGTGAGCCAGCTCCCGGCGAGCGGGGGAGTATTTCCCCTGGGGCAGGTAGTGGCGTACGCGCTGGCGGGAGCGGGCGGCACCGCGCCTTACACGTTCACGGCAATCGGGACGCTGCCTCCGGGTGTGACGCTGCTCGCCGGCAACAGGCACACGGTGCAGCCGAACCTCAGCGGGGACACGCTCGACATCGACCCGTCGGTCGAGGGGAACTATTCATTCACGATTCAGGCGACGGATGCGAATGGACTGACGGGTACGCAGACGTACGCGATCACGGTGCCGGGATTCACCGGGCCGCTGACGAGCGCGCTGCCGAACGCGCCGGTGGGCGTGCCGTATTCGCAGCAGCTCTACGCGTTCGATAACGATCCCGGGGTCTGGCTGGTGTGGTCCGCGAACCCGGCGCTGCCTTGCGGGCTTTCGATCTCGGCGAGTGGCCTGCTTTCCGGAACGCCGGGCGCGTCAGGGACGTGCAGCTTCAACCTGACGGTCACGGCGCAGCGCAGCGCGCCGGACAGCCGCGCGGCGCATTCGGTGGCGGACACGATTGTGGGCAGCGCTTCGTTTCCGTTCAGCCTGACGGTTTCGAGCCTCGCGATCACCAGCCCGCACACGCTGCCCGCGGCGATTGCGGGCGTGCCGTACAGCTACCAGATGGCCGCGGCAGGAGGGTCTTCGCTGACGTGGAGCGCGCCGGTTTGCCCCTCGGGTGCGGCTTGTCCGAACGGGTTGCCGTACGGGCTCACGATGTCTGCGAGCGGACTGATCAGCGGAACGCCTGCGTATTCGAGCGCGACGTTCACGCCGCTGATTACGGTGACCGATGGCGTCTCGCCGCTTTCGCTCCCGTTTGCGTTATCCGTGCATCTGCCGAATGCAGCGCCTCTGAGCTGCGAGGCGGCGCCGGTGCTGACGGACGCAACGGTGAACCAGCCTTACGAAGCGGCGCTGAAGCCGACGGGCGGCGTTGCGCCGTATGCGTGGTCGGTGCCGAAAGGATTGAGTCTGCCGCCGGGTCTGATGCTGCTCTCCGGCAGTTCACTGCCGTCGGATCAGCCGCCGGGCGCGACGGTGATTGCTGGCCAGCCTTCGGCGGTGGGGCAGTATTCGTTCTCGCTGACGGTGACCGATTCGGTTGGCGCGCAGATCACCGGAACTTTCAGCCTGAACGTCTCGCCGCTCAACCTCGCGCCGGGCTCGCTGCAGACGGCGATTCTGAATTCGAGTTACGCGCAGCAACTGACCGCGACCGGCGGCACGGCGCCCTATACGTTCTCGCTGGCGCCGGCAGGGCCGCTCGGCGAAACGCTGCCGGAAGGTTTGAGCGCCAGCCAGAGCGGACTCATCAGCGGCGCCGATCTGAGCACGGGTTTCTATTCCGCAAAGCTCACGGTAAAGGATTCGGCTTCGAATACGCTGACCAGAACCATCAGCCTGAATTCGACGGATTCGGCGGGCACGGCGGTCAGCAACGGCGACGTGAGCCTGCAACTGGGCTCGGCCGTCAATATTCCGCTGACGGTTGCGGGCGGATCGGGGCAGTATACGTGGTCGGTCGCGTCGGGCGCGCTGCCGCCCGGGCTTTCGGTCAGCGGATCGGCGATTGCCGGGACCACGACCGCGGCGGGAACATTTACGTTCACGGTCGCGGCGACGAATACATCGAACACCGCGGACGTGGCGGTGCGCCAGTTGGAATACACGGTCTCCGGGCTGCAGATCGTGGCGCCGGCGCTCAACCGCACCATTCCGGGCGGATTGCCCGCGGCCACGGTGGGCTCGGCGTATCAGTTCACGTTGAAGGCGGCAAACGGCGCGGCGCCGTATGCGTTCAGCGTTTCACCATTCACTCCGCTGCCGGCCGGACTGACGCTCGATTCATCTGGATCGCTGCATGGGACGCCGGCGATGTCGGGCGTGTTCCCGATCAGCGTAACCGTGACGGACGCGGCGATCGGGTCGCTCATTGCGCCGGCGATGTACCTGACGATCGCGCCCCAGGGCAGCGTGGCTCCGCTCAATGCGAAGGCGCAGTGGAAGCTGAACGATGCGTCGGTGGGGGCAGTTTATACGGCGCTGCTCGATCCGATTCTCGAGGGCGGGACGCCGCCGTACACGTGGAGCGTGGCGGCGGGATCGGCTCGGCCGCCGGTCGCGCTGGCGGCGGGGTCGAACGGGGTCTCGAGCGCGCTGGTGGGGATGCCGGCGACGGCGGGCACATATCCGTTCTCGCTGAGCGTGACGGATTCCGGTTCGCCGGCGCAGACGCTGACGGTGCCGTTCAGCCTGCATGTCTCGCCGCTGGCGATTTCGGTGAGCACGATCAGCGGGAGTTCGAATGTGCCCGGCGAGCAGTCGGCCGGACGCGGCACGCGGTTGGTGCCGAGACTGGCGAGCCCGGCGGGCGCGGTGGGGACTTACTATTCGACGAGTCTCGACGTCTCGGGCGGCGTGCCTCCGTATTCCGTTGCGCCGCAAGTGGGGTTCGTGCCGGGGCTGAGCCTGAGCCCGAACGTTTCGGGCACGCTCGAAGCGGTGACCGGTGTTCCCGCCGCGGCCGGTGTTTTCCCGCTGAATCTCAGCGTCACCGATGCCAACGGGCAAACACTGAACGTTTCGTTCGAGTTCCTGGTGGACGACGCGAGTCATGAGGTGCCGACGCTGACACTGTCGCCCGAGCCCGTGATCGCTTCCTACACGCCGGGGTCGACGGCGCCGGGTCCCGTTCCGGTGCAGGTGACGACGTCGAGCGGGAGTCTGGCGTATTCGGCGGCGGTCGAAGGGATTTCGTTTGCCAGCCTGTCGAGTGTGAGCGGCACAACTCCGGGGATGACGAGCGTCAACTTCAACGTGAACGCGGCCGGCCTTGCGACGAGCTATGGCCTCGTGGTGGCGAAGGCTCCAGGCGCGGTGAACCAGATGGATGCGACGCCGGTTACGTTTACCGTGAACGCGTCGCCGCAGACGATCTCGTTTACGTTGAGTCCGAACAGCATTCCGTTCGGCACAACACCTCCGGCGCTGAACGCGACGGCGTCTTCGGGACTGACGGTGAGTTACTCGGCTTCGCCTTCGACGGTTTGTACGGTCTCCGGTTCGACGCTGACGATCGTGGGCCTGGGCGCGTGCTCGGTCACGGCGAGCCAGGCGGGCAACACGAACTATCTGGCGGCGAGCGTGACTCAGACGCTCACGGTGACGCAGGCGCCGCAGACGATCACCTTCCCGGCGCTGAGCAATGTTCCTTTTGGCGGAACCGCGCCGGTGCTGAACGCGACGGCGTCTTCGGGACTGACGGTGAGTTACTCGGCTTCGCCTTCGACGGTCTGCACGGTCTCCGGTTCGACGCTGACGATCGTGGGCGTGGGCGCGTGCTCGGTGACGGCCAGCCAGGCGGGCAACACGAACTATCTGCCGGCAACCAGCGTGATCCGGAACTTCAGCGTGACGCAGGCATCGCAGACGATCACGTTCCCGGCACTGAGCAATGTGCCGTTTGGCGGAACGGCTCCGGCTCTGACCGCGACCGCGTCGTCGGGCCTTCCGGTCAGCTATACGGCCGGGCCGCCCGCGGCTTGCACGGTCTCCGGCTCGACGCTCACGATCGTGGGCGTGGGCCCGTGCTCGGTCACGGCGAGCCAGGGCGGCAACGCGAACTACGCGGCGGCGGCGAGCGTGACCCGGACATTCAGCGTGACGCTCGCGGCGCAGACGATTTCGTTCGGCCCGCTCGGCAACGCGGCGCTGGGCGGCCTGGCGCCGGGCCTGAACGCGACGGCGTCATCCAGCCTGCCGGTCAGCTACTCGGCCGGTCCTTCGACCGTTTGTTCGATCGCGGGGTCCAGTCTGACTCTCGCCGGCACGGGCACGTGCTCGGTTACGGCGAGCCAGGGAGGGAACTCGAGTTACGCGGCGGCCACACCGGTGACGCAGAGTTTTTCCGTGCTGCCGGCTCTGACGATTGCGACTACCGCCCTCCCGGCCGGCGCGCAGCAATCGGCTTACAGCCAGTCGCTGGGCGCGACGGGCGGGACGGGCGGCAATGTGTGGTCGATTTCGTCGGGCGGTTTGCCGGCCGGTCTGAGCCTCAGCTCGGGCGGCGGAATCAGCGGCACTCCGAGTGGGGTCGGGCCCTCTTCGTTCACGGTGAGGGTTACCGATTCGAACGGAGACCAGGCGACGCAGCCGCTGTCGATCCTGATCGATTCCGCGCTGACGATCCTGACCACGGCGTTGCCCGACGTGGCGAACGGCGTT
>Ga0187771_10003043_pt1 | contig 11657 bp, 11 predicted proteins | sample 0116_SJ02_MP15_1_FD_133139 | JGI IMG/M metagenome (GOLD analysis project Ga0187771, IMG submission 133139) | Tropical peat soil microbial communities from peatlands in Department of Meta, Colombia - 0116_SJ02_MP15_10_MG | ecosystem: Environmental > Terrestrial > Soil > Wetlands > Peat | place... | reverse complement strand
TCTCCCACGGTGCCGAGTATCCGAAGGGATCGCAAGTCACGGCACTGGGGCCACTTGTCGCCGAACCGCATCAGGTGACGAATCGCTGTCGGCGCGGTGTAGAACTTCGTGACCCCGTAGCGCTCGACGATACTCCAAAAAGCGTCAGGCTGGGGGTAATCAGGAGCGCCCTCGTACACAAGCGTTGTGGTTCCCAAGAGCAGTGGGGCGTACACGATGTAACTGTGGCCTGTGACCCAGCCGATGTCGGCGGTACACCACCACAAATCGTCGTCGTGGATGTCAAAGACGTCCTTTAGGCTCGTCGCTGTCTGCACCATGTAGCCTCCGGTTGTGTGCACGACGCCCTTCGGTTTCCCTGTGCTGCCTGAGGTATACAGGATGTAGAGCATGTCCTCTGCATCCATCCGCTCCGCCACGCACTCGGCCGGTTCTCCTTCGATGAGGGTTTGGAAAAAAACCTCTTTTCCGCTCACGTCGGACATCGTCACGGGGTTTCCCGCGTGTTTCACGACGATCGTTGTCTCGATGCTCGGGCAGCTGCTTACCGCCTCGTCCGAGACCGCCTTGAGGTCGATCACCTTCCCTCGCCGAAACGTCCCGTCCGCGGTGATCAGCACTTTGGCGCTCGCGTCGTTGATGCGCTCCGCTAGCGCGTGCACGCTGAAACCAGCATACACCACGTTGTGTACAGCGCCGATCTTTGCGCAGGCGAGCATAGAGACGACAGATTCAACGCACGGCGGCAGGTAGAGCGCCACGCGGTCGCCCTTCTTGACCCCAAGCTTTTTGAGCGCGTTCGCTGCCTTGTTGACGTCTCTGTAGAGCTCATAGTACGTGATCTTCCGCTCGTCGCCCCGCTCGTTGACGTAGAGAACCGCGAGCTTGTATCGTCTGTCGGTGAGGACGTGACGATCGACCGCGTTGTACGTGATGTTAGTCTTGCCGCCGACAAACCACTTATAAAACGGTGCTTCGCTCGAATCGAGGGTCTGAGTCCAGGGAGCAAACCACGTAAACTGCTCTGCCTTTCGGGCCCAGTACGCCTCGATATCCTCCCCCATAGCAAGCTCTGCGTCCCAATCGTGCGCGTGTGCTCGATCAATCACTTCTTTGTGTGGAACGAAGAGCCGCTTTTCCTTAAGGAGGACGGAGGTCACCTCCTCGTTCAGTTCGTTAGTGCTTTCATTTCCTTTTGTGTCCATGACGTCGCCTCACGTGTCACCTCGCCAAGCGTGATTATATTCGACCAACGAGGCTCGCCGAAACGTTCTCATATTTTTCAGAGAACAGATAGACTCCCGCGTGTCTGGGACCCATTCATCCGAGCGGAGCAACGGTTCGCCCGTACATCTCATTGAGAACCTCCGCTAGGCCGGCATAAATGGCAGCGAATCCCGTAAGGATACCCTCGTAGCCAGCAACGTGCGTAATGGTGACATTTCCGGTGATTTCACCAAGTGCTAGCAGGAAGAAGAGCACGGTCAATAGGCCGAGCACAACCTGTAGCGCTCGGGTCGTTTTGAGAGCACCCACAAACATGACCAGCGTAAAGAGCCCCCACATTGCAAAGTACGCCGCGAGGCCAGTTGCGCTCGTGGTGTCCGCGAGTCCCAGTTTCGGGAGCACCAAAAGGGTCACGAGGCTTAACCAGAACAGCCCGAAAGAAAGGAATGCGGTCATCCCGAACGTGTTGTTCTTCTTCCACTCCATTATTCCCGCGATGACCTGCGCCAGACCGCCGTAGAAGATCCCCATCGCGAGGATCATCGAGCCGAGCGCGAAGTATCCTGCGTTGCTAAGGTTCAATAGCACGGTCGTCACTCCGAACGCAGTGAGCCCGAGCGCGGCTGGGTTTGCGGTCACGTCGAGGTTTTTCACCTGCGTGATATCGATAGTCCTTGATTCGTTTTGCATAATCTGTTTACCTTGTATTTTTCCAGATGTAGCGATATACAGCACGTGTCATTTGCCACGGGCCGCAAAACGCGGTCAGATGGCAAAGACCGCAGCAGCTACGATGAACGCTGATCGTGGGACCGCAACTATCGAAAAAAGCTTCTGACGCGGTGCCCTCGTGAGGCGTCGCGACCAGGCGCTGCCTAGACATCTGTTACTGGCTAAGGCAGCAGATAGCTGGTACCAGTTCTCGAGCGTGTAGCAAACTGATTTGCAATTTGATTTACTTTGCTCGAAGTAGTGTGGACTACCGTCCATCATAGCGAATCTGTCATTATTAATCGTTCTATATAATAGTTGCGGCCCTCAGGTCTGTACTGAGAGCCAGATCACGCACTTCTTTAATCGGAGCAGCCCCAGCCTACGTCTAAGGCTACAACGAACGCCTCTCTACTCCCTAATTTCAACTCGGTGAGCTCAGCAGCCTCATATTCCCGGCGTAGTAGCTAATGTGCTTACAAACAAAATTCAGCGCCCGAGTCAGCTTTGAACTACAGTCGGGGCCCTCGGGGCTCGCGGGCACTAACGTGCCCTTCTGCTTGCCCGCTTGCTATTAATGGGCCACTACACCGTTTTCGGTGTCAAATCCGAGTTGAAGGGCGTCTATTCACCGGATCCGTACTTCCTATTTTCTCCACCGCGCAACGATCGTTCATCGTGCCTAACGCTTCGAGCGGCAACTGTCTGAAGGCAGGCAGCGCAGCTTTGCTTTTCGAACAATTTACAAAAGTTTTTAAGCCGCATATGGGGTCGCTTTTGCACATGGTGGCGAAAATTGGGCCGAGAAATAAGAAGCTGAAGAGGAAAGAGGCCACACCTGTCGAAACACCCTCGAAAACGCATAGTTCTTTTGCACCGTTATTAGGCGAAACGAGTTGTAGGAGGGCTAACGTTTTGCCAAGGATAGCGTGCCCCCGCACTTTTTCACTCTTTTTGCGCTATTCTAAGCCGATGCCGCTGTTTTTTGTCCCGTAGTCTTTTATCAAGAGAGGTGATAGAGGCGGTAAAGGCCACCGCAGTTTGCAGTAGGATGCTCGCTTCGAAGGGTTCATGTGACTGCTTCACACATCGGCCTCCCTTCGATTTTATGCGGTGGCCCCTCCTTCACCTTTCTTCGCTTTTCCGCGCTACCTAACGTCGCTCTCGCAAAACGGGAGTCATCAGGAATGAGCAGGCCTGTTCGATTTTTCGATCAGCCTAACACGCTACACATGTAGGAGCGTTATTTATGTTCTTTCGCAGGGCGTTCGGTTTCTTGTTTATGCTGCCATAACTATTCGGGGATGCCGTGAATACAAAAGTAACCGCCCGTCAGTGCGTAGGCCGCGTAGACAGGACACGTCCTGCAGCCACATCCTAGCATTTCGGGAGGTTTTTTGCTTTTGCCAGTCGCGCAATGGAGCCACCCGCTGCACCTGGTCTGCTTGAAAGTCGTGCACGTCGTGCAGCAAAGACACTTCACGACATTCTCTGCGGTTATCGGAACCTTCAAGTTTTTTCGCGCTCCCTTTTTTGACAGGTTTAGGGTCCGGCAGGGACAACCGGCCACCACACTGCCCTAGCGGCGGCTGCAAATCACGTGGGTTCCCGCCATTTATTTACAACGAAGGAGACATTTTGCGTAGGACGCAAGTTTTTAGTATGATGACTAGCTGACAAAGCTAGATAGGAAGTAGGCGACCTACTTCTTACATTAGCAATTTTCTCTATATAAGCTCACGGAGTTCAAAATGAGTCGATCGTTCTATTTCTTGAACAGATTTTTTTGGCTAAAGGCCCCGCATTCAGCTTCTGCATATCATAGGTTTGCACATGCTTAGTCAACGGGAACACGAATTTCTAGTAGATTTGACGACGTTTCGGGATGAATTTCGGCGTGCAGGCGGCACTATGGCGCTGCGCGAAACCGAGGAGCATTACGTCCGAAGCAAGCTAGACGACAAGTATGGGAGCCGCTACGTTCTTGTTTTGCGAAATCGGATTCGAAAGCGAGTGTGTGCGGCATTGGATGACCTACGAAACGTTGCAGCTGTCTACGCAGACGATCCGACCGCTGAAAGGTTCTGGCCGCGGCCACTGCTGCCTTACGGTTTTGAATATGCGTTGATGGAAATCATCAGAGAAGTTATGAAGCAGAGCGATTTCCAGCCGTCGCGGGAGGTAGTTTCGCTTATGAAAGAACTGCAAACGACGAGCGAAGAACTTCACGCGGTCCGTGCGGAAGGCAATGGGGAATAGCACCTAAAAGCCGAGATAGTCTTGTAGCGTGCACTGATCGCTTTGCACGGACTGCGGGCACATCCTTCGCCGCCGCGCGCTTCGCCTTCGTAGCGTTGAGCGTACGGGCGCCCGCAAGCGCCCAATTACCTTCGGCTTGCTTTTCGCTAATGACTACTAGGTTAGACACATCAACCACTTTTCGTGAACAACGATTGCGTTGAAGTCGATGAGGGCTCGGAGTCGCGGATCGAAAAAACGACTTCGTTGGCGTTGGCGCCGAGAAACTTTTACAGAAGTGCTCGACCAGTTGGGACACTGGCCGTTACCTACAAGGCCGCGTTCACGACTCGTAGATTCCCGATTTCTCGCTGTTCGTTTTACGTAAAACTATTTATGACCCCCGCACACCTAGTGAGTTGACGCCTGTCGCTTTTCAAACCTTGGTATCTTCTTTTCATTGCGCTGCTGCCAAAAAAAGAACAGCCAGCCCAGCATTGTGAAGAAGACAACAATGAATACCGCGAAGATGGTCCACTTGGCGCTTCCGGTCATTCATGCGTCTCCTTGCGCTTTGCACACTTAACCTCATTGAACAGCACCTTCTCAGGTATTTGCGAGGGATATGCGTCGCACGTCCCGCTCTCGACGTAATATCTGCAGCGCAAACATTGCGGAATCATCGTCGTCATTTTGCACCTCTTCTTTATCAAGCGACATTTCTTGTACACGACCTGTCTTTAACTCTACAGACTTAAATGAAGAGGAGTCGTCGGAGAAGCTGTTGAACTGCCTATAAGAAAGTGTCAGTCACATTTTGGCTTTGCTAGCGGTTCATATTGCTGCTTCACGAATTGGCCCCTCTTCGATGCGCGCGCGACCCTACTCATGACCTGTTTTGATTTCTGCGTTTCACAGTCTAAGATTTCGCGTACGATATTTCGGGAGCTGTGTTTTTTCCAGCAGCGACGCTTTTATGCCGAGCGTATAAAATAGACCCGTGAATCCGTTGTTCGATGACCTTCTCAAGTAGTAGAGCCCGGTCGCTTTGGTGCTGATTTTGCTCAGAATATACGGCGTGCTCTGAAGTGAGCTGGCAAAGAAGAGGCCCTGGCAAGATTAGAAAACGATTAAGAGTAATAGCGCCAAATGGTGGGCAGGGCAGTGACGCTCCGGTTTGAATTTTTTTCTAGGTCTAGGTTTTGAGAGTCGATGGAGTCACGCTGGCGCCAGGTCTGCTTAGCTCTCCCAAGCTGGTTTTGAAACTCGATACGACTACCAAGACGGCGAACGCGGTGATCGTGACTCTTGAAAGCTCATCCGGCATCTGCACCGTCAAAATAAGCAATGAACCGAGGCAATTCGATAACCTCCGAAAAAGGGAGCATAAGCCGGCCCGTTGATAGAAATTGGCTATGAATTGGCCTTTTAAGCGACCACCCTACTAGTGCATCACTGATTGAGAATCATCAAATACGCGGCTGCTTGTCCATTCCCTCGAATGCCGAAATGAGTGAACGGACAACGTCCTCACGATATGCAATGGCTTCAAGCGCGGAGGAAAGCGCGGCCTCATCTTTAATAAACCCCCGGGCATCTTTTGCGGTGCCTTTGAAGTAATTTGCTAGTCTCTCAAGCATCGGAGGCAGCGAAAACAGCTGCTCTCGAAGTTGATCGGCTTTGCCCACGTCCCCTGAATCGAGAAGCTGCGAGATACGTTGTAGGTTGGCGATTGCATTACCTATGGTCTGGATCCAGTCCCTGACGCTCAGCCCGGCCTTTTTCTGGAAATCACGTGACCCCCATCGTTTCGCAAAAGAGCCGAGCTCGTCGAACTCCTTGTTGACGATTTCCAGGACGTTTTCAAGCTCCGTGGCGCATGCAAGTGCGGTAGAATAAGACTCGTGCGACACGACTGTAACAGCAGCCTCAGCAGTCGTGACTCCCCCTAATGACTGCGACCCGGCGTCCGAGGGCATTTGCAACAGTCCAAATTTCATGAGGGGTGCGAAGGGGTCGGCGATCTGACCGTGACGTTCATTGGCATTGACAATCATGTAAGCGAACCCGGCGGCGCAGTCTTCAGCTGGCATAAGACCTCCGTATCCGGGATTGACTCCCTGGTGCGTGAACTCCACGACGGTCATGCCATATCGCAAGGCGATGGAGGGGGCCGCCTCACGAAATCCGGGGGTATCCACCATGCCAGGAGCAAGCACAAACGCTGACACGCCTGAATCGTCCCCGAGTTCGGCGGCAAGTGAGAGCGCAAGCGACTGCACCGCGACCTTAGACGCGGAGTACGCCGCCAAATACGCGAGCCCTTCGGCCGATGCAATAGTGGCGATCGTCCCTTCGTGTCTCTGCACCATGCCCGGCAGAAAGAGTTTGATGCCCAACACCGCCCCACGGACGTTCACCGCATAGACTCGATCCCAATCTTCTGTGGTCAGTTCCAGTATCGACCCAATAGGCTCAATGGCTGCGTTATTGACGAGTATGTCGACCTTGCCAAAGGCATTGAACGCGGTGTCCGCGAGGCCGCGCATACTTGCTTCGTCTGCCACATCGGTCTTGACAAACAGCGCCTCTCCACCCTCTGAGCGAATGAGCGCCTCCACGTCGACACCGGCGTCTGAGATCTCAGCGATGATGACTCGGGCTCCGAGCCATGCCAGCGCCCGCGCCAGCTCCTTTCCGATACCTTGCCCTGCTCCGGTCACGATTGCCGCTTTCTCCGCCAGAGATTCGCGTGTCAATCCCATCTTCTCAAGTAACATGGGGGCTCACCTCGTGTGGTCAGAAAAGTCACTTTTTCCTAACGATGCAGTGTGTACCTACTAGTTAGAGGCCTGTTTAACGCGGTAAACTCCATTATCTATCGTCAGGGAGCACTGCGCCCAGTCCGATGCGTGGCCGCTTCGGGGTCTCTTCATCCGCGGGCCGCACGACAAGCCTCAGCTCGGCAGCGATCTCCTCGCGCGTTTCGCGCGGTAGCTCGAGCGTATCAAGCGCGTTGTCGGCGGTCGCATAGAAGGCTTGCCGGGCTCCCACGGAGTCGATGTTGTCTAAATCGATGCTTCCCAGCGGTATTTTTTCGGTCTGGATTTTTCCCGACGGGCCGCGAAACTCGCGTATGAGGGTGGCTTCAAGGTACCACTCGCCGCGACCTCGACGCAGCTCCATTGGGATAGGCTTGTATTCCGCGCTGATCGAGTACCACTCCATCCTCGTGTCCGTCACGTCCTTCGCCTGGGTTGTGCTATTTCTTGCCTTTGATTTCCTTATCCTTGTAGTCTTCCTTCTTCTTTTCCGGTTTGCTTTTAACTTGTTTGCCCTTGCAGTACTGCTCTTTTTCTCTTCTTTAGTGCGCAAAGGCACAGCCTCTCTGGAGGGTTGCATTCCACGTATAAAGAATCGCCACGCACTTTCCGGTCGCTGAACACGCAGGTAGCCTTTTTTCGCCGGCCGAATTACTCGGCTATGCCCACAAAAAATGACCTGATTTCACATCGTCACAAGACAGGGACTTTCAAGCCCATCCATAAGTCGACCGACCGTATTTGCCACGTCTGCGAGTTTTCTCTCGCTCCACGGTGACGGATGTTTCCTTAGATGCGGGTAAGAAAGCACAATATTTGCAGCGTTCGTAGTTGCTTAATTCGCGGCGGCCCCTATATCTTAGCGTGCGCTTATAAACGGCTAACCGAGGAGGTGAAAAGTAGAGGATAGGTGGTATCGTCTATTCAAACGACCCTGAGGCTGTGTGGAACGCGTTTCCTTCGGCAACTACGCCTTGAAAGGGGCGAGACCGTGCAGGTGTTTCTCTTAGGGAATGGGGTGCAGAGCGAATCCCTTGATACGGACGCGTTTAACGTGACGGAGCAGATGCGTTTGTTCGTCCAGAAAGGCTGTGCCATATCAGCCTGCGAGACGTGCCTCAAAATCCATCACCTAGCAGGTTCGGAGCTGTGCCCGATATCCACGCTTGCAGACTTGCACACCCTCGTCAAGGAAAGCGACCGGGTCATCACGTTCTAAATCTACATCTCATACACGTTGGTGCGCAGCGAGCAGAGGACAGACGATAGGAACCAGAATCAGCCCGATCGCCTACATTGCGCACATGCGGATCGTTCGCCGGTCAGAATCTGCTTTGAGGCCGCCGTCGCCGCGCTTGGGGATGCTCAGCGCCAAAAGCGCGAAGATGAGTGAATTGAGCCCGAAAGATAAGAAGAACAAACCTGCGCCAATAACGGATAATGACTCGGCGTGCCGAACAGGAGTGCGAGCAACGCGACTGCGATCGCTAGCACCATGGTGAGGACAAATTCAATGATGATAAACGGGCCCTGTTAAGGGCCATATCCATGCGCGCGAGGTCGCGAACGTCGACTATGAGACTGCGCTCTGACTTTGATGTTGATGACATGAGGTCACTGTTCCTCAATGCGCTATCAAATGGCACGGATACGCATTTAATGCATTTTTGAGTTGCAGGTCTACGTGCTCCCACCCTCTTTCGATATCATTCAGCAGCTCCGATGGCGAACGACACGGCGATAAGGCGGAATACCTTCTTGTCATCGACTGCGCGGTAGTGGATGCTCGCAACAAGCACGACCACCGTTGGTGCGAGCAGAAACGCGGGGTACATCCACAGATAATCGCCGGAAATGAATGAAGGGATATAGGGATACGGAACATTTCGCACAGAGGTCGCAATGCCAACTGCTAAGAATGCTGCTGCAAACACTGTAGTGAGGACGGCCGACCAAAAGCTAAGGCGGATCACCGCGACGCTAGGACTGTTTCTCGCGCTACTCTGCGCCACTGCTCGTGGCCTCCTCCTTCACGAGCCGCCCAAAATGTTCTGCAAACGTCCGAATCCGGTCCCAGTCGCGAAACTCGTTGCGCGCTCCTTCTTTTAGCGGTGTGCCGGTGTCTTTTGCCAGCTGTTTAGCAGCCATCCCGAGCATCCGCTTATCAAGAAAACCTATCCTTGCAGAGGGCGAAAGATCGTACACGCCACCAAACGCGTCGTACGTGTCCACTGCCTCAGTGATACCGAGTTTGGCAAGCACCTCTTCGAGATACTTGTGTCGTGTCTCCTCCTGTTGCCCAGGAGTCGACGCCATTCCACTGCTCACAAAGGCGCCCACGACCAACCCGTGTGCCTTCAACGCCTTGAACTCGTCAGCGTTCGCCTTAAGAAAGCCTGTCGCCTCCTTAGTCCATCGGCCGATCCTGATTCTTGACCCGACGAGGACGCCGTCAAAGGACGTAAGCGAGGGCCACTGCTTCTGTTTCGTTCGTCGAAGATCGAGCAACTGCGTTTCAAGCCCCGCACGTTCGAAGATCTCTGCCAGGCGTCAGCGATCTCTTCAGTGCTGCCGTAGCGGCTTCCGTATGCGATGAGCACTTTTTTGGGCATCTACGTCACCAATCCGTGCTCACGGCGGTTTCATATAAAACTTGCTTTTCCGTCTCAAGGTCTCACGCTGGCTCTCCGTTTCTATAAAGCCCAATTCTTTCTTTTATAGCGCTTACGCTACTAGGCGGCTGTTTGTCAACATTTAGAAAGAGAGCGAAAGGTTATGTCCTGCCTTCACTATGGTGCGTCCTTTTACGTCAAACGCGCTCTCTCTGTTGAATACGATCCATAGGTTTTTGTCTATCAGGTACAGTGACGCGACTCAGCCATAAAGGAGGTGAACATATGGCAAACGAAATGACTCCGCCCCCTCAAATGCCCCCTGGGCCGCAAACGACTCCAGCCGCGCTGCCGTATCGGAGCGTCGGTGTCAGATTTGTCGCGCTTCTTATTGATGCCATTGTTGCTGCCATCATTGCGTCAGTTTTCTCGAGTCCATTACAGACGCCCATGTTCAATGGCGCGAATTTTACAAACGGAACCTTTCACATTTCCACCACGCCGAACCCACTCGCAGGCGTTGGCAGCGTCATATCTGCACTCGTTGTGCTTTTCTATTTCACGTTCCTTTTGGGTGCGTATGGACAGACGCTGGGTATGGTGGCAATGAAGATCAAAGTGGTCAAGGAGGACGGTTCAAAGATCAGCTACGTGGACGCGCTCGCGCGTTCCCTATTGCTGATCATCGACGCAATACCATTCGTTATTCCGTTCTTGCTTGGCGCAATTCTCATATGGGCGTCGGATAAGAGACAGCGGATTGGAGATCACGTCGCACGCACTGTAGTAATAACTGCTTGAAGGGTTTTTGCCCTTCTTTTTCTTTATTCTTCAGTAGGTAGCATGCTACAGCCAACTTTTGCTTTATTATATTGTAGCGTCCGCTGGGTGAACTAGTAGCTTTGTTGTTTCTGTGTTGTCTCCGCTCTATGCTTGCATTGACCTTCAAAGCTCAGGCGGTTTAGCCTACCACTCGCGCGCGGGACTCAACTGGATTGCCGCATTCCCCACGGGAGCCAGAGGGCGGTCTCTATTATCGCCATAACGGCAAGGGAGATGATGAAGATCCCTGCGTTTTGTCCAATGTTCAATCCGCTTGCATAGAAAAACAACCATAGCCCGAGGAATAGCAGCCACGCAAATGCGACGGCAATGCCGGCAAACAGCAGAAGCGGCGGTGGAGGCGCCTCTGGACCCCGCACCGTGGATTTTTCTCTCGCCCTCGAAGCTCTCGCGCTGCCTCCGCCACCAGCCCCCAACACAATAAGGCCAATCATGTATCCCAGGTTGTACCAAAATCCGTTATTGTTCACCTGGTACAGCACGATGTTATTGTCGAACCAGCTTGCTATGAATGATAAAAAAACAATGAGACCCTGCCACAGCCCCCACCAAAAGTTCGCGGGCACCCCTGACGAATTTCGGGTTGGCATTCCGACGTGAAACACGATTATGTAAACTGCAATCGCTACTAAGGCCAGCCCCATCACGACAAAAAGTGGAATAAATTTCTTCACATTATCGGCCATAATCCCCCCTAGCTGATCATTGAATTAAGATGGCATAAAAAGGAAACGGAAGATCACTCCATACGTATAATGAGTTATCTTGGCCCGAATTTTTCAATGATGTTGCGGCATCGAAAGTGAAAAAATAGAAGAGCAAAGCGGCCGAAGCGTAGCCACCGCCTACCCAGACCGGTATCGCTTTGGTTAAATAATGCGTAGAGAAGAAGGGGTGATATGTAATGGAACAACGCCAGGTAATAGGTGTTTTGCTGATTGTTCTCATCATCTTAGTTTTCGCGCTGTATTGGCTCCTTGCGTACCAGTTCCGCGTGCTCGGTTAGTGCGGCGGCCCCCAAGCTATGCCAGCTGGAGCGCGGGACGCTGCGTCTTCCGCGGCCCCGCCCTATGATGATATATATTAAGTCCACACAGAGCGAGATAGTGGAAAAAAAGCCCATCCTTCTTGTAGGTGTTGTGACGGCGCTGCTGACGTGCACTATTCTCATTGCTGGATGCGCTAGCACGAGCAACAGCACGCT
>Ga0187771_10003041_pt1 | contig 11660 bp, 9 predicted proteins | sample 0116_SJ02_MP15_1_FD_133139 | JGI IMG/M metagenome (GOLD analysis project Ga0187771, IMG submission 133139) | Tropical peat soil microbial communities from peatlands in Department of Meta, Colombia - 0116_SJ02_MP15_10_MG | ecosystem: Environmental > Terrestrial > Soil > Wetlands > Peat | place... | reverse complement strand
CTGGAGCGGCGCCGGGACCGGCAGCTCTGGGAATACCAGAACCGCCTGGCGCTGATCGTAGACTCCTCGCAGGACGCAATTATTGGCAAGAATCTCGACGGCATCATCACCAGTTGGAACCGGGGCGCCGAACTAATCTACGGCTATACAGCGGAAGAGATGATAGGCAAGCACATCTCGATGCTTGCCCCGCCGGACCGGCCAGATGAAATCCCCGGCATTCTGGAGAAGATCAAGCTGGGCGAGGGCGTCGAGAATTTTGAATCCGTGCGGGTTACAAAAGACGGGCGCCATTTGAACGTCTCCATCTCTGTCTCCCCGGTTCGCGACGCCGAGGGGAAGATCGTTGGGGCTTCTGCCATTGCCCGAAACATCACAGCGCAAAAGCGTGCGGAGGAGCAACTGCGGCAGGCGCAAAAAATGGAGGCTGTCGGGCGGCTGGCGGGTGGAGTCGCACACGACTTTAACAATATCCTGGGCATCATCACCGCCTCGTGCGAACTGTTGCGCAGCCGCATGGACAAGGCAGGCACCGGCTTGCCTTACGTTGACAGCATCCGCGAAGCTGCCGAACGCGGTGCATCTTTGACGCGCCAATTGCTTGCGTTCAGCCGCAGGCAGCCCTTGCAAACCCAGCTGCTGGATCTGAACCAACGGCTGGCTGAGGTGAGTAAATTGCTTCGTCCCCTGATGGGCGACGATGTTCAGGTCACATTCCGGCCTGGACCGGAGCCTGCGATTGCAGAGGCAGATCCCAGCCAGTTTGATCAGATCGTACTGAACCTGGCGGTGAATTCGCGTGACGCCATGCCGCACGGCGGCAAACTGATTCTAGAAACGGCGGTCAGGGATTTTGACGAGGCCTTCGCGAAACAGCATCCGCCCATGACCGCCGGCCGTTACGTAATGTTGGCCGTCAGCGACAGCGGAACTGGCATGGACCAGGCGACGGTGTCCCGTATCTTCGAGCCTTTCTTTACCACGAAAGAGATGGGCAAAGGAACAGGTCTGGGTCTGGCCAACGTTTACGGCATCGTCAAGCAAGCTGGCGGCCACATTTGGGTGTATAGCGAGCCGGGGCGCGGAACGACATTTCGCATCTACCTGCCCTGCGCTGATCACAAACTTGGGTCGGCGCCCGATGTTGAGGCGGAGGTGCTGCCGCCTCGACGCGAAGGCACGACCATCCTGCTCGTCGAGGACGACGACACCATGCGCACTTTGACGCGGCAAATGTTGGAGGAGCACGGCTACCGGGTCATCGAGGCCGAGGACGGTAAAGCCGCCCTCGAGCACGTCGGAACCGACCACGAAATTGACCTAACATTGACGGATGTAGTGATGCGTGGCATGAGCGGGCCGGAACTGGTTTTGCGGCTCACCGAATCGCACCCTGAAATGAAAATCCTCTACATGTCCGGATATACCGGCGACTTGGTCCCAGATAGAAAGACCGACACAGGGATCACCCTGCTGGAAAAACCGTTCACGAGAATGTCCCTGCTGAAAATCCTGCACGCCGCGCTGGGATGAGCCAGCTACAGGCCGAGGCAACGAAAAAACCAAAGAACAACTTACTCGTGTTTAGAGCGGTTTCACAGTTGGTGTATCTGGTTTGGGAAGGGCACGCCTTTCAGGCGTGCTGCAAAGGTCGCTCCGCGCGCGGCTTTAGCCGCTGAGGGAGCCAACCCCAGGGCCTAAAGGCCAAATCATTTCCTGTACGCATCGGCCCAGCTGAAGCTGGGCCCTTCCCAAGCCAGGCACAGCTACTCTAGAACCGCCCTTTAGCGTTGCAGTCGCTCGGGCACGCGCATCCAAGAAATGGAAAGGATTTCGAGGCGCGCGCAGCTTGACACCGCTATTTGTAAGATGTTTAAGTAGTTATTTAATTTTCGAGCGCAGGATTCCGTGGCACGAACGCACGCCGCTTCGCTCGCGCGGGGTGGTGCGTTGTTGGCGCGCCATTTCTTCCTTACTCTCCATGCAAGCCGAACTTTCGGAGGATTAACGAGTGAAATTGAGCAGTCTTGGATCGGGAACCGCTGGTTGGCGATGGCGCGCCGTGTGCATGGTCGCAGTGCTGGCGGCTCTGAGTGTGGCTGTGCTCCATGTGAACCCGCAGGTTGGGGCCTTGTACAGCAACCCCACGCCGCAATTGAGCCGTAAACCGGCCGCCGAGCTCTATAACCGCCTGCCGTTGATGTTTGAAGCTAACCAAGGACAGACTGACGCAACAGTGAAGTTCCTCGCTGGCGGCGCCGGATACGGACTTTTTCTAACGAAGAACGAAGCTGTGCTTGCCCTGCGGGGCGACCATGGCTCTTCGCGTTCCGAAGCCTCAGTTGTCCGCATGAAGCTGGCGAACGCAAATCCAAATGCTGACGTGGTTGGCACAGACGAACTGCCGGGGAAGAGCAATTATTTCATCGGAAATGATCCGAAGAAGTGGCACCGCGATGTTCCGCAGTTTGCGAGGGTCCGCTACCGCAGCGTCTATCCAGGCGTGGACCTTGTCTACTATGGCCGGCAAGGGCGGCTGGAGTACGACTTTGAGGTTGCGCCGGCGAGCAATCCCAATCAAATCAGGCTGCGCTTCGAAGGAGCAACAAGTCTAAAGCTAGCCGAGAATGGCGATCTCCAGGTGGGCTTGAATGGAGCTGAATTGCGGCTACTCGCGCCTCGGGTTTATCAGAACTACGGCTCCAAACAGAGGACAGTCTCGGCCCGATTCCTGCTGTTAGGCGAAAAAGAAGTCGGCTTCGCGCTTGGCGAATTCGACCGTAGCCGTGAGTTGGTGATCGATCCCGTGTTGACCTACTCGACCTACCTCGGTGGTTCGGGGATTGAAAGTTGTTCGACAATCACCGGGCTTACGCAGACCCCGGGTTGTCCGGCGATTACGGTCGACTCGGCCGGGAGCGTATACGTTGCCGGTTCAACCACTTCGACGAACTTTCCGGTGACGGTCGGTGCGTTTCAGGGTGCTCCCGCTGCCGGGTTTAAGGCCAATGTGTTCGTGACGAAGTTCAACACCACTGGGTCAGCGCTGGTATATTCGACGTATCTGGGCGGCAACGGCCTTGACTACACGGCTGGGATTGCCGTGGACTCAGCGGGCGATGCGTATGTCGCGGGGACGACCACCTCAAGCAACTTCCCCACGAAAGGCGTCAATGCGCCTTTCCAAAGTACTCCGGTCTCCGCCGGCAAACACGTTTTCGTGAGCGTGCTCAATAGCGCCGGATCGGGCTTGTTCTATTCCACGTACTTGTCGGGCAACGGCACAGACATTGCATCCGGCGTCGCGTTGGACCCCAGCGCGAACATTTATGTCACCGGGACGACGACCTCCAATGAGCCGGCGACTTCGGCAAACGGTTTCCCGGCCACCGTCGGCGCGTTCCAGACAACCTCGAATGCCCCGGTTCAATCCTTCCTCACCAAACTGAATGCGGCAACTCCGGGTGCTGAAAGCGTTGTCTATTCCACATACTTCGGAGGAAGCAGTCCCAACAACGGCAGTGTTATCGGCGGCGGCGTTGCCGTGGACACCAACTCGAACGCCTACATCACTGGTGCAACCAACTTCACAAATATGCCGGTGCTCAACGCATACCAGGGAACTCTGATTGGGAACTATGACGCTTTTGTGGCCAAGTTTAACCCAACCGCAGTTTCCGGTTCGCAACTGGTATATTCCACTTACCTGGGAGGGCCCGGAAACACCCCTGATTGCACTCTCGGCTGTACTTTTGGTTATGGCATTGCGGTCGACAGCAGCTTCTATGCGTATGTGACCGGAGCAACGAATTCCACCGATGATTTCGGGATCACCCAAACTTCAGGTACCACGGCGTTCCAGGGAACGTATGGGGGTGGGTCGTCGGATGCTTTCGTGGCCAAGCTGGGAGTACCGTGCACCGGCACGAGTTGTACAACGACCACTGTGCCGCTGACGTACTTTACTTATCTCGGAGGAAATGCTACGGACGTGGGGACCGCCATTTCTGTGGATTCAATTGGTGGCGCCCGCGTAACAGGTTGGACCAATTCTTTGACTAGTCCGACAACGGGGGGGTTCCCCGTCGCCAATAACCGTTTACCGCAGAGCGACTGCTACCCCAGCGCTACCAGCAACGCGTTTGTCGCCCGCATAGACACAACCGCGACCACGTCCACCGCCCCGGGTAATAATTCAGCGTGCTTTGGCGGGCAAAACGGCGCAACCATCGGCACCAGCATCGCCACCGACAGCCAGGGGGCAGAGTATCTGGCTGGGGAAACATCCTCAACCGCCGGCTTTCCCCTGCTGAATCCGTTTCAGCCTGCGCCGGGCGGTCCGCCAGGCACTCCTAACGCCTTCGTGAGTAAGCTTGGACCCTACCTCAACGTGACCGTGGATGAAACTGCGTCTCCAAGCCCGGTCGGCGTGGGGAACCAAGTTACTTTCAGTTACACGATCACCAACGGCACGAATATCAACGGCGTAATCACCAACCCCGGCGACTATGTTAGCGGCATCACCTTCACGGATAGCCTGCAATCTTTAAATGGAGTGGCGACATTTACTTCCGCCACCGGTGCGGGCAGCGGCGCTTGCCCGGCGCAGCCGACAAACGGCATCCTTGTGTGCAACGTGGGGGCGTTGAACGCCAGTGCGACCGCGACCGTCAGTGTGGTTCTAACGCCAGTGGCGCCGGCGACTCCCAGAACAGGTCCGGTCGTTCTGGGAAATACGGGCACCGTGGGTATCTACGGAACGAACTACAGCGCAACGCCAGCTCCTGTCAGCGTGTATGTTAACGACTTTACGCTAGCCGTTTCCCCGGCGTCGGTGACGGTGCCGGCCGGGGTGCCGGCGAGCTACACCGCTGTTCTGACGCCCACCGGAACCATTCCTGATGCCGTGACTCTGGCTTGTTCTTCCGGTCTGCCAACAGGAGCGAAGTGTGTTCTGACGACGAATCCGATTCCGAATCTCGGCACCGGTGCGGCCAGTACAACTCTGGTGATTAACACTACGGCCCGTGTGACGACCATTACGCGGTTGTGGCAAAAAGGACTTCTGTACGCGGCCTGGCTGCCAGTTTCAGGGTTGGTCTTGCTTGGCGTGAGTATGGGCAGAAAGAAATCGTGGAAGCGGCGGCTGTTGGTCGGTGTTCTGTTTGTGGTTCTGTTCTCTCTGATTGCTCTTCAGCCAGCTTGCAGCTCGAGCCAAACCACGACGACCACCACCGGAACTCCGGCGGGAACTTACACAGTGACGGTGAGCGCAACCTCGGGCAGTGCGGTGCGCAACCAGATCGTAACGCTGGTGGTGCAGTAGAAGACTGAGGCTCCGACAACTTGCAGGCTCGAAGCCTCGACGAGACCGAAGAAGATGGCGGGCCTGAGCGCCCGCCCCACGCAAATTATTCTGCCGCTTCTTTCTCGATAATCACTTTCAAGTGCGCGGCCACGTCCTTGTGCAGCTTGATGGGGATGGTGAACTCGCCCAGTGTACGCAACGATTCGTGCAGCTGAATCTTGCGGCGGTCGATGTTGAAGCCTTTTTTCTCCAGGGCTTCCGCAACGTCGCTGGAAGTCACCGATCCGAAAAGTTGATCGTGCTCGCCAGCGCGACGCTTGAACTCCACAGACAGGCCATCGAACTGTTTGGCCAACTCCTCAGCCTGGGACTTTTCTTTGGCTGAGCGGCGCACCGCGGCAGCCTTCATCTGTTCAATCACGGCCTTGTTGCCTTTGCTCGCCTCAATGGCGAGTTTGCGGGGAAGCAAAAAATTCCGTCCATAGCCTTCTGCAACCTTCACCACGTCGCCACGCGAGCCTAGCTTGGCCACATCTTCTTTCAGAATTACTTCCATAGGATGACTCCAATCTTGTGAGCTACTAGCTACTAGCTTCTAGCCAACCATTACCCCGGGTCGGTCTAACCCAGCGGGGCAGTAGCTAGCAGCTAGAAGCTAGGAGCTTTTCTTTACGATGCGCGACCCGCAAACGGCAGCAGGGCGATGTTGCGAGCTTGCTTGATTGCTGCTGACAGTTGTCTTTGGTGCGGCGTGCAAACTCCGGTCAGGCGCCGCGGTACGATCTTGCCGCTCTCGGCCACGAACTGCGCCAGCAGGCGCACGTCTTTGTAATTAAACGAATCGATTTTCTCGGTGCAGAACTTGCAGACTTTCTTGCGCCGGAAAAACTTGCGGCCCCCAGCAGCGTCGCGACCGGCGCCGGGCCCGCCTTGGCCGTAAGTCCGCGGCGCACGGCGTTCCGTGCGCTCCGCTCCGCCATTGGCAGCTGGTGATGTTGTTGGTCTTGCTTCGTCAGCCATGATGCTCCTTGAAATCTCTCATTAGTCTTCGTCCCTTCGCCAAGCGGGCTCAGGGCACGCTCCTCGTCATCGCATTTCGCCTGTGACTTTCTGTTTGCAAACGCGGAAGCCGTCAAGCGACGACGTTTTCTATGCAGTGACGGCCGGGGACTCTCCTGCCGGTTCCGGAGTTGCCACTGGCGTCGCGGCAGCCGAAGTCTTGCGCTTGGCATCGCGGATCGCTTTGAGCTTGTCGAGGCGCTTCTGCTTCTCATCAATGCGCACGGTCAGGAACTTAATCACTGGTTCAGTAACGCGCAGGCGGCGCTCCAGTTCATGGACCATTCCACCGCTGCCTTCCACCGTCAGTAACATGTAGATGCCATCATTGAACTTGCGGACGGTGTACGCCAATCGTCGTCTGCCCATGCGCTCCACATTTTTCACCTGTCCGCCCGAGGAAGTCACTACCGTCTCCAGCGTCGAAAGCAGCTTGTCCTGCTCTTCCTCCGCCATATCCGGGCGAACGATGAACATGAGCTCATAAGTGCGATTCATTCGTCATCTCCATTTTTTCTGCCACCGATTCACTGTAGGTTCTGCGGAGTACCCGCTGTCCTATCCTGTTTCTTCGGTGGCTAATCCTTTTCCTCATCCAACTTGCGATTGAAACGGTTCATGGCCGCTGCCGGGCCTTCCGTCAAAATCACCTTCACAGCAGCCGCGGCGGTGTCCAGCATCGCGTCCACCACCTTAAGCTGCGCTTTGCGCATGGGCGTCAGCAAGTAGCTCATGCCATCGGCGACCGCTTTTTGCGGAGCCACGCCCATCCGAATCCGCAGGAAATCCTGCGTGCCCAGCGCCCCGATCACCGATTCGATCCCGTTGTGCCCGGCTGAGCTTCGCCGCCGGTGAATTCGCACCGTGCCAAGCGGTAAATCGAGTTCGTCCTGAATGACGATCAGGTCTTCTTCTGGGCTGACGTCATTCTTCGCCACCAGTTCGCGGACTGACATACCGCTCAGGTTCATGAACGTCTCTGGCTTGGCCAGAAGCACGCTCTCTGAACCCAACTCAATCCTCGCAGTGAGCGCCCGGCACTGCCGGTTGTTCACTTCTACGCCGTATTCCTCGGCCAACCGATCAACGGCAAGAAATCCCAGATTGTGAGGCGTGAACTGATATTCGATTCCCGGGTTACCGAGTCCCACAATCAGCTTCACGCACTTAAGCTCTTAGCTTCGAGATCCTTCGCTCAGGATGACGCCAGCGGCGTCATTTCTTTTCTTTTTCTTTCTTTTCCGCCTTCTCGGCTTTCTCGGGCTTCTCGGCTTCGGCGGCCTCTTCCTCAGTTTCCTGCTTACCCTTCTTGATGACTTCGGGCTCAGCCGGGGCCGCGGCTGCTTCCGCTGCCGCCGCTTCTGGTGTTACGACCACCTCTTCCTTGATGGCGATAATGTGCGCGACCATCTGGTTGGCCTCTGTCACGACCTTCAGCTTGTCATGGCGGGGCAGGTCGGAAACACGCAGGACCGTTCCAAACACCAGGTGAGTAACATCACTTTCGATGGAAGTCGGGATGTCCGCGGGTAAGCATTCTACTTCCAACTCGCGCAAGGTCTGCTCCAGAATGCCTCCCTGGGTTTTGACGCCCTCGGCTTCACCCTTGAGCACGATCGGCACGCGCACACGCAACTTCTGGTCCATGGCGATGCGCTTGAGGTCGACATGCAGCAGCGCTCCCTTCAGTGGTTCGTACTGCCAGTCCACGATCATGGCCTTGGTGGTTTTTCCGCCCTCCAGGGTCAAGTCGAAGATGCTGTTGTGGCCGGATTGCGAATGAAGGATGCGCGAGATCTGTCGCGGATCCAGACTGACCGACAGGGCGCTTTCGCCGGCCCCATACAACACACCCGGCACTTTGCCCTGGCGGCGCACCCGCCGCGCATCGTTTTTGCTTCCCGCCGCTCGCGGCTGGGCTTCCAAAATGTGACTTTCCGTTGCAGTCGCCATAACCGTTCAATTCCTGTCTATAAGAACAATTTGCTTACTGAAGTCTCCTCGTGGTTGGCTTGAATCGCGCGCCCGATCAGACCCGCAATGGAGAGCACTTTAATTTTGGGCTCTTGCCGCGCCGCCTCGCTCAACGGGATGGTGTTGGTCACCACCACTTCCTTAATGCAAGAGAGAGCGAGGTTGCTCACTGCTGGCCCGGAGAGCACCGGGTGGGACGCGCAAGCATAGACTTCCGCCGCTCCATTTTCCATCAACGCCGAAGCTGTCTTGACCAGCGTCCCGGCGGTATCGATCAAGTCGTCAATCAACAGACAAGTACGGCCGTGGACATCGCCGATCACGTGCATGACTTCCGCCACGTTCATATCTACGCGGCGCTTGTCGACAATGGCCAAGGCAGCGTCCATTTTCTTGGCAAAAAACCGCGCCCGCTCCACGCCGCCAGCATCCGGAGAAACCACCGTCAGGTCCGGCAGGTTCAGCTTCTTGAAATGATCGACCAGCACGGGCGACGCAAACAGGTGGTCCACGGGAATATTGAAAAAGCCCTGCAATTGCGGGGCGTGCAAATCCACGATCAAGGCACGCTGCGTCCCAGCGATAGTGAGCAGGTCGGCCACCAGCTTGGAAGAAATCGGAGCCCGCGGCTTGTCCTTGCGATCCTGGCGGGCATAACCAAAATACGGAATCACGGCCGTGATGCGCCGGGCTGAGGCTCGCTTCAGAGCGTCGATCATCAACAGCAGTTCCATCAGGTGCGAGTCCACGGGATGGCAGGTGGGCTGTACCACAAAGACGTCCGCACCGCGTACGTTCTCCTGCACTTGTACGTAGGCCTCGCCATCGCTGAAGCGCGTCACCTGCGCCTGGCCTCGGGTCAATCCCAGAAAAGCGCAGATCTCATCCGCCAGCGGCTCGTTGGCGGTGCCGGAGAAAATCTTGAACTTGTCATCCACACGGGCGCGGTGCGCCTTGCGCTCCGGCCTTTCCTCGGGGCTCATAGAGGACTTTCTCTCTGCGTCTGTTGCAAGAGTTGCCATGTTCTTTAGCTTTCAGCTATCAGCCTAACCGGCAGCCGTTCGCTGTACGCGGACGGCTGAAAACTGATAGCAGTTCTGGCTGGGCCGCTAGGATTCGAACCTAGACAAAGTGCTCCAAAGGCACTTGACCTACCATTAGTCGACGGCCCAGTATTTTCGCCTCGCCGCCAAACGTTGCTCAGATCCTCGACGGCCCGGCGAATCAGTTTCCGGTTTCTAGTTTTCAGTTTCCGGAGGGAAGCAACGCCTCTATCAGAATACTCGAAATTAGAAACTGGAAACCAGAAACTTCTTCCAATACTGCGGTCGCGTCAACGTAGCGGTGGCCATTGCCGGAATGCCGTGCTTCCGCAACTTGGCCGCCGCCTTTTCCGCACCTTTGCGGGAGCTAAACAAGCCGTAGGTCGCCGATCCCGAACCCGACAGTGAGGCATAAAACACCCCGGCGCGCTCCAGCGCACGCTTCACCTCGCGCAACTCGGGATACTGAGGAAAGACGACCTGCTCGAAGTCGTTTTCGATCCCGGCACGGACAAGGTCGAGAAGCGGAGTCCCGGCCTGGCCCCTGCCACCGGCAGGGACACCGGAGTAAACCTTCCCAGACTTCGTCTGGGGTCCGCTCAGCCACGCGGAAATCACGCGACCAAACTCAATTATTCTATCGGACGGAGCCATGTCCGTCAATTCAGCCATGAAAGCGTGGGGACGACCGCCCTCGGTCGTCCGGGCCGAGCGTAGCTCGGCAGTTTCACCCGCGTTAGGGCAGGTGCCCTCGTCCGCCCGGCCGAGTGTAGCGCGGTAGTTTCCCGAAACGTTAGCGGCATCGTGAAAGGGCATGGCTTCAGCCGTGCCGTTACGGCTTCCTGAAGTTATGGGCTTTAGCCCCTGAGGGAATTGCGCATCCCAATCCCCAAAGGCCTTCGGGGTTGAAACTCCAATTTCCGGCGTTGCAATCACGCACGGCGTTGCCGGCAAATCGGGCAGCGGATAGACCTCTTCGCCGCGACCCACTCCGAGCACCGTCCCACCCACCAGAAACAGCGGCAGGTCCGAACCCACTTCCGCGGCAATCCGCAGGCGCTCCGCGCGGGGCAGCGACTTTTTCGCGGCTCGTTCCAGCGCCAGCAGTGCCGCAACCGCATTGCTCGATGCGCCGCCCAGCCCGCCCTGCACTGGCAGGCGCTTTTCGATCTCGACGATCACGCGACCGCGAACTTTCAGCGCTGCTACGGCTCGCTCAATGATTCTGAAGCAGGTATTCGATTCATCTTTTGGAACGCGCGGATCCTGGCAGCGAATCTCGATTCCTGAACCGCGCCCAACTTCGACCCGCACCACGTCATGCAGAGCGATGGTCTGATAGACCGTCCGGAGATCATGGAATCCATCCGGGCGGAGCGCGCCGATGCGCAAACCGAGGTTGATCTTGGCGAAGGATCGCACGCTAACAGGCATGGACGAATGATTGTAAAGTTTCGGCGAAGGAATTGCGACGGCGGATGCGCAGGGGCACGCTTTTTCTTGATTTTGTGAGGAGTTATCCCCGCCGCTTGTAGTACACGGCGAACTCGAACCCCGGATTGGGTGGGAACAGTTCCGCGACTTTTCTGAGGCGTTCTGCCAGCGCCGCCGGAGCCAGCAGCGGGTAGTCGCGTTCACGTAGATCGTAGTAGTCCACGTCAATAAACAGCGAAAGCAGATAAATCGAGATCGCGTCGGAAAAGGCGGCCGCAAAGTAGTCGTTCTTGTACTTTTCGTCCTCGACGCCCGGAGCCGTAGCTGCCTTCCGCAATTCCCATGCATCCAGCGACGTTTCGCCGCGAGCGTTTGATTCCACCTGCTTCCAGACTAGGTCAGCAAAAGCCTGCGATACGCCGGCCCGCTCAACCACTGCGTGGCCAACGTTGATGTAGAACTCGAAGGCGACGGAAAACTTGTCGTCCATTAGACGCGTGGAAATAAACACGCACTGCGAGTCGCCCAAGTCGAGATTGCGATGGCAAACCGCGTTGTCGCTCAACGTTACGTCATAGCGGTCGGCAATCACGGTTTCATCACCCTGGTTCACGGTGAGAGGGACGAAGTAGTAGGCCTTGCGGTGCAGCGCCGCCGCGGCCGCATCGGGCACGGCAGCGACCATCCTCTCCACGTCCTTGGACGACACACCCACCTCGCCGGTGACGGCGTAGCAAACTCCATTCGGTGCTTGCGACACCGGTGTTTGCCTCACCACCTCTGCCGGGCGGCGCGTGATCGCGGGAGCAGCCTGAGTCATGCACTGTATTCTAGCGCACTCG
>Ga0187771_10003040_pt1 | contig 11667 bp, 11 predicted proteins | sample 0116_SJ02_MP15_1_FD_133139 | JGI IMG/M metagenome (GOLD analysis project Ga0187771, IMG submission 133139) | Tropical peat soil microbial communities from peatlands in Department of Meta, Colombia - 0116_SJ02_MP15_10_MG | ecosystem: Environmental > Terrestrial > Soil > Wetlands > Peat | place... | reverse complement strand
TTACTGGAGCCGGCGGGGGGATTTGAACCCTCGACCTACTGATTACGAATCAGTTGCTCTACCGCTGAGCTACGCCGGCTCGAATGGAGCGCTGATTCTCCTTTTATCATGTTTTAAAATGATCGTCAATCTTCAAGATGGCCTTCTGATCGGCGGGCTTGGGAATTAGGAAATTTTGGAAAACCCTTAACCTCCAAAGGCAGAAACAACAAAGCCCTTCCCCCAACTTGCCAAATAATGGACCGCAGTTGGAAGAAGGGCTTTCTTGCAACCGAGAGGATTGAATCAAACCCTCTGACTCACGTTTCGCTTTGAAGCCTTCAAAGGGTTCAATTTGAAGTTATCTTCTTTAACTTCCTTTTTCACGTGGGTGGCGAAATTACAGGGTCCCTTTGCCCATTTGAGGACGGGCTCGCAATAGGTCTTGCAATAAGGACCTGCTTCGTATGTCACCACTCGATCACACCCTTTGCAGGATTCCACGATGGGATAGCATTTCCCACCGTTGTAGGAACAGCCGTTCTTCTTCATGAAGATGCATTCTGCTCCCACTTTGATGGTTTGACAAACCATGGCCCTCAACCCCCTTTCTCTATTGAATTTTTCTTTTCAAAAATAATTGAAATAATGGCGATTTGCTGTTATATAAATCAGCACAAAAAAAAGAGTTACCAATTTGGCAACTCGCTCTGGTATTGCAGCCATCGCGATCAAATACTTAATTTTTTATTTTAAGACCCATTATTTTTTTTGTCAAGAGAAATTTCTGAGATTTCTGAAAAAGTCTATAAATCTTTGATTACAGGGATTATGAAACGATTGCATCGATTAGAAGCCCGACGATCGATCCCTCCCGCAATAATTTTAATGGTCATCCTCGCCTTTACCGTCATTTTGGGTTTCCCTCCTCGGATCCTCATCGCTTCGCAACTTCTTCCCAATGTCTCTCCGAAGATGGAGGAGCCTGAATTCTGGATCAAAAAGATCCGCAACCCCACCCGTCTGTTATTAACAAACGAAGAGATTCAAAAGATGAACGAAGACAATCTGAAAAGGGAAGGCCTTTTCCTTTGCCGCGTGAAAGATCTGAAGGAGGAATGGACAAGGGATGAGATTCTGGCTCTTCTGGATCAGGATTGGGAAGGCTTCGGAAGGACCTCTGAGGTCCGATACGGTCGAAACAGAGTTCCTCTTGGAGACCACTTTTGGACTGACCTGAAAGACAATCTGAACCGTGAATCAATTGGAAACAAAAACCAGATCTTTTTCGCCTTAATCGTGAGACGTACGGATATTCGCGTCTTTCCAACAGACGAACTTTCCTTGGACACCCCAAACAATTATGAATTCGATCGATTTCAACACTCCTCCATCTCCCCGGGGTCTCTAATTGGGATCTATTATTTTAGCAGGGATAGGCTTTGGGCCTATGTGCAGACCCGTTTCATTCGGGGATGGGTAAGAACCATTGATCTGGCGACTGCCAAGGAAAGAAGTGAAGCCGTTGATTACGAAGAAGCAAAAGATCGATTAGTCATGACGGGAAGCTTTGTCAAAGTGTTTGGGGACCCCTTGTTTCAACAGCCGGTTTTTCTTGCCCAGATGGGGACCTCCTTTCCCGTTCTCAATTTGCCAGACACGAGGTCTATGTTGTCATCGTACGGGGCCAGTACGGCCCGGGGAAATACACAAGCCGGGGCGAGTCCATACTACGTTGTCAAGATTCCATTTAGAGAAAGTGATGGTCAGCTGTCCTTCCGGAAAGGATACATCCCAGGTGACGAGGATGTCCATCTTGGTTTCCTCCCCTATACGCAGGAAAATCTTGCCCGTCAGGCATTTAAAATGCTTCACCAGCCCTACGGTTGGGGTGAGATGTTCGGAGGCAGAGACTGTTCGCGCTTCATCTTAGACCTCTTCGCCACTTTTGGCATTCTCATGCCTCGAAATTCTAAACTGCAGGGAAGGATAGGAGTACCATTGGGAGAGGTGGCGGGGAAAACAATCAAGGAAAAAAAGAACATCTTGGAATGGGCGCTCCCCTTGGCCACGCTCCTCCGGTTGCCGGGACATATCATGCTTTACCTCGGTGAGAATAAGGGGAAATACTATGCCATCCACAGCATTTGGGGGATTCAGAGAGGAGGATGGTTTGGTCCTAAACTTGAAAAAATCGGAAGGGTGGTAGTTTCCGATCTCAGCCTAGGAAGATCAGGGCCTAACCAATCATTGCTCCACCGCATCACGGACATCCAACTCATTGGACCTGCTTTAGAGGCCCCCCAAAAATCTCCCTGAGCTCCTTGCTTGTTGGAATTCGATTCAGGAGAGATTTTTGGAGAAGTCCAGAGATCGAGCAACAGAATTCTCCTTGACAATTCCATGAAAATAGATAAAATCTTGAAAATTTGGATAGGTGAAAAGGGTATTGAAGGCTTTGGTGACAGGAGCAACGGGATTTATCGGTAGCCATCTGGTGGAAAGTCTCCTGCAAAGAAGAGACCAAGTTCGTTGCCTCATTCGAGAAACGAGCGATATGAGATGGTTGAGGAGCCTCCCCATCGAGGTGGTTCGTGGTGATTGTCAGAATGAGACTTCCTTGAGAGAGGCCGTGAAGGGTGTGGATCAGGTGTTTCATCTGGCCGGTGTGACAAAGGCCATGGAAGAAAAAACCTATTTTGAGATTAATGCATTCGGAACCGAGAACCTGATCCGTGCCTGTCTTGAAACGAATACTCATCTCCAAAAATTCATCTATCTCTCGAGCCAAGCTGCAGCCGGCCCGTGTCGAAACGGAGGAAAGAAAACGGAGTCTGATGCATGCGAACCGGTCTCCCCGTACGGCCAGAGCAAGAGGATGGGGGAAGAGTTCGCCCTGGCCCACTGTCGGGAACTTCCCCTCCTGGTCCTACGGCCTTCTGCCGTCTATGGGCCACGGGATAGAGATATCTATGTGTTCTTCAGGCTCCTCTCGAAAAGGATCAAGCCTTGCCTTTCCGGTCAGGATCAACATATCAGCCTGTGTTATGTCCAGGACCTTATCCAGGCGATCTTCTTGGCTTCCGAAGCTCGGGAATCCAGTGGCGAAATATTTTTCATCTCAGATGGAGAAGATTATCGTTTGGAAGAGGTTGGCGATGCCTTTGCGCAGGCGATGGGGGTAACCGCCTTTTGCGTGCCCCTCCCGGAGTGGATGATATCTGGAATGGCAACGTTTTCGGAATATCTCTCTAAATTCTCAGGGAGGCCTCCCCTCCTCAGTAAAGGCAAGGTGGAGGAGATGATCCAAAGGAATTGGGTCTGCGACATTGCAAAAGCCAAAAACCGTCTGGGCTTTCAACCGGAGATCCGACTGTCGCAAGGAGCCCGGTTAACCTTCGAATGGTACGAAAAAGAGAGCTGGTTATAATAATAGAAGATGAGGTGGTCCAATGGATGTCTTTGAAAAGTGTGCCAGAATCTTGGAACAAACCCAAGAACTGAGGGCAAAGAGTCACTATTTCTTCTTCAGAAAGCTCGAATCGCCCCAGGATTCAGAGGTCATTGTCAATGGAAAGCGATTGATTATGGTCGGTTCCAACAACTATCTTGGGCTCACCAACCATCCAAGGGTAAAGGAAGCGGCCATCAGGGCCATCCAAGAATTCGGCTCTGGCTGTGCCGGTTCAAGATTTCTCAATGGGAATCTTGAAATCCACGAGGAACTGGAGAAGAAATTGGCTCGATTCTTCCGAAAGGAAGCAGCCCTCGTTTTCGCCACCGGCTATCAGACCAACTTGGGGACCATTTCAGCCCTTGTCGGCCGGAATGATATCGCCATCATTGACAAATATGATCATGCCAGCATTATCGATGGTTGCCGTCTCTCTTTCGGAAAGGTTAAAAAATTTCGCCACAATGATATGAAGGATTTGGAACGATGCCTCGAAGAGGCCAAAGACAAAGGAAAGCTGATCATTGTGGATGGCATCTTCAGCATGGAGGGGGATATCGCTGATCTCCCGTCCATTGTCAAATTAGCCAAGGCTTATGGCGCCAGAGTGATGGTGGATGATGCCCATGCAGTGGGGGTCCTTGGAGAAGGAGGAAGGGGAACAGCAGAACACTTCGCGTTAGAGGACCAGATTGATATCATCATGGGCACTTACAGCAAATCCCTTGCCGCCATCGGAGGGTTTGTCGCAGGTTCGAGAGAGGTGATCAATTTCATCAAACACGTCGGGCGTTCAATGATCTTCAGTGCAAGCCTCCCACCCTCCTTAGTGGCCTCGGTCAGTACAGCCTTGGACATCATTGAGGAAGTCCCTCAACTAAGAATCCAACTCTGGAAGAATACCCACAAAATGCTTAACGGTTACAAGGCGCTCGGTTTCGACACGGGAACCAGCGAGACCCCGATCATCCCTGTCATCATCAAAGACAGTATAAAGGTATACGAGATGTGTAAACTTCTCTTCGAAAATGGCGTCTTTGTCAATGCGGTGGTCAGCCCCGCCGTCCCTCCTGGAAGAGAACTGCTCAGGACAAGTTATATGGCCACCCATACCGAGGAACAGTTGGATAAGGTCCTGAGCGCGTTCAAAAAGGTGGGAAAACAGCTGAGACTGATCTGACGGAAACCGATGGGATGACAAGACAGGAACTCTCCGTCGAGGAGGTAAGGAATAGACAGGATCTCATGACCTTCATCCGATTCCCTTGGAAGATCTATAAGGGAGATCGGTACTGGGTCCCCCCTCTCATCAAGGATCAGCTCCAAAAATTTAGCCCCAGCCATCCCTTCCGTTCCCATTCGGAGATGATCCTCTTCCTTGCACATAAAGGAGGACAGATCGCCGGAAGGATCGCAGGCATCATCGACCATCATTACATCGACTTTCATCAGGAGAAGGTTGGATTCTTCGGATTTTTCGAATCGGTCGGCGACGCGGAAGTTACGGAGGCTCTTCTTTCAAGGGTGCGTGAGTGGCTAAAGGAACGCGGAATGGAAAAGATGATGGGACCGATGAACCCCTCCACCAACGACGAATGCGGGCTGCTGATCGAGGGATTCGATACCTCCCCCTGTCTGATGATGCCGTACAACCCACCCACCTACCCCTCCTTCTTAGAAAGGTTCGGATTCAAGAAGGCAATGGACCTCTACGCCTATTCTGTGGAAGATTCTCCTTTCTTCCACGATCGCCTGACCCGTATCGCTGAAAGATTGAGGAAAAGAGATCCCCAACTTCGACTCCGTCCCATTGACCTACGCCATTTCGACGAGGAGTTAAAGATCGTCAAGGAGATTTACAATGAAGCCTGGAGCAAGAATTGGGGGTTTGTACCCCTGACCGAGGAGGAGATTGACGATTTGGCGAAAAACCTGAAGCCATTAGTCATTCCCGATTTAGTCCTTTTCGCCTATTTGGGGGAAGAGCCCATTGGATTTTCGGCTTCCCTGCCCGATTATAACGTGGTTCTTAAACATTTGAATGGCAAGCTGGGTCTTTTGGGTATCTTCAAATTTCTCTATTATTCAAAGAAGATTAAGAGGCTTCGTGTGATGCTCCTGGGAATAAAACAGGCTTTTCAAAAGAAAGGGGTGGAGGGCCTCCTCTATTTCGAGACTTTCAAAAGGGGAATCGAAAAGGGTTATCATCAAGCAGAATGTTCCTGGATTCTCGAGAATAATGTTCTCATGCAACGGGGGATCGAGGCGATGGAAGGAAAGCGGTACAAGACTTACCGGATTTATGAGGTTCCTCTCTGAGTGGAACGTAGGGAGTGGATAGCGGAAAGTAGCCAGATCCCATCTTCATGATTCTACTCGCCACCTACCACGCTCCACCATCTATAGAGTCGAGGACCGATCTGAATGCATCCTATCGCAAAAGCAGCTCCGACGAAGAGATCGATGACGTAGTGATATCTGAGGTAGATCGTCGAAAGGATGAGGCCGCAAACAAGGGGGAGAAAGATATAGTAGAGAAATCTTTCATAACGATATGCCAAGAATAAGACCATGAGCGCGATCTGGGTGTGGCCACTGGGCATACAATCCCGTTTGTTATGTTCGATGGCATTCAATACATCTCTGACGAGATCGGTCAGGAAACTCCCCTCCAGTGGCACGGAGTAGAGGTGAGGCATCGCATATCGAGGCCCTACGGCCGGGAAGAGAATATAGCCCACAAACGAAACGTAGTAGCCAAGGGTCAAGACAAATATCGATTCATACAAACCCGGCCTTCGATTCTTCAGATAAAGGGTCACGATGAGGATGACCGGAAGGAAATAGTAACTGACGTAGGCAAAGGACATGATGTCCGTAAACCAGGGGACAATCCATTGCTGCATCCAGATGGTTGGATGGACTCCAAACAGGAAAAAATCGATTCGGATCAGAGATGGATCGATGTCAGGACGGAGGTACTGGATCAAATCGCCAAGGGATTCATAGATCAGAATGACAAAAAGGAGGGGAGAAAAATCGTGGAAGAAGCTCCCTGTTTTTCCCATCACATTCCGCTCAGAGGATAGTTTCAAGGCAAAAGCAAGACCCGACCAGAGGATATAACGGAGGAGCAACGAATGCCAGCGGGGGATTTGCCCTCGGAAGACGAGGGTCACAATGATCAAACCGAAAAGAAAGAGAAGGGTCAATCCGAGAAAGGGAGCCATTCGTCTCATAAACAAATTTTTTTACACCACCGGGGAATAAAAATCAAGCGACATCACGGGCAGCTCCAACTGAAGAAGGAGGAATGGAAATGCGATATTCCCAATATCTGCTTCCTACCCTGAAGGAGGTCCCTTCCGAAGCAGAAGTTCCCAGTCATCAACTGATGTTTCGGGCAGGGATGATCCGAAAACTGACCTCCGGTATCTATTCATACCTCCCCTTTGGCCTGAGATCTATCCGAAAGGTGGAGGAGATCGTACGGGAAGAAATGAACCGGGCCGGTGCAATCGAGGTGCTCCTTCCTTTTGTCCAGCCTGCCGAACTCTGGCAGGAGAGCCATCGCTGGGAAGAGTACGGAAAAGAACTGGTGAGGTTCAGGGATCGCCATAATCGGGACTGCTGTTTGGGCCCTACTCATGAGGAGGTCATCACGGACCTCGCCAGGAAGGAGATCCGATCGTATCGTCAAATGCCGCTTAACCTCTACCAGATACAGACCAAATTCAGGGATGAGATCCGGCCCCGCTTTGGCGTGATGCGGGCCCGTGAATTCATCATGAAGGATGCTTATAGTTTTGATGTCGATGAGAAGGGAGCGGACCAAAGTTATCAAAAGATGATAGAGGCTTATACCCGAATCTTCACCCGTTGTGGATTAAGATTCAGGGCGGTCGAGGCAGAAACAGGGTTGATTGGAGGTACCTTCTCACACGAGTTTATGGTTCTTGCAGAAACAGGAGAAGAGACGATTGTCAGTTGCACCCGTTGCTCCTACGCTGCCAATATCGAAAAAGCGGACTTCAAAAGGTCACAAAAATTATCGAAGCCTGCCGAAGCTTCACCGAAACCTTTCCAAAAGGTCTTCACACCGGAAAAACGAACCGTGGAAGAGGTTGCCCAATTCCTTCACATTTCGCCCCAGGATTTGGTAAAAACCCTTATTTTCGAAACCGAGAAGGGCTGCGTCGCCGCACTGGTCAGGGGGGACCATGAGATCAGCGAAAAGAAGTTAAAAGCCCTTTGGGGAACAGAAGATCTTCAACTGGCGGGAGAGGAGACGGTCGAAGAGATCACCCATGCCCCAAAAGGGTTTGCTGGTCCGGTGGGCCTTTCCATCCCGATGGTAGCCGATCTGGACATCCGGGAAATGGTTAACTTTGTCACCGGTGCTAATGAAAAGGACACCCATCTCATTCATGTCAACATGGACCGAGATTTTAATGTAGACCGGTTTGCAGACATCCGAAAATTCTCTCCCGGAGACCGTTGTCCTCTTTGCGGCGGGGAGACAAGGATGGATAGGGGGATCGAGGTCGGTCATACCTTTAAACTCGGAACCAAATACAGTAAAGCAATGGGAGCCACTTATTTGGACGACCAGGGCAAAGAAGAGGAAATCGTGATGGGGTGTTATGGAATCGGCGTTGGAAGGACTGTCGCCGCAGCGATCGAACAGTCTTACGACCAAAATGGAATCATTTTCCCCATGCCCATTGCCCCTTTCCAAGTCCTCATCCTCCCTGTGAACATCAAAATCGATCTTCTCAGAGAGACAGCAGAAGAATCTTACCATGGCCTCATGGAGAACGAGGTGGAGGTCCTATTGGATGATCGAGAGGAAACTCCTGGAGTAAAATTCAAAGATGCCGATCTCATCGGGATCCCATTGAGGCTGACGTTAGGTGAGAAGAATTTAAAGAAAGGATTGGTGGAGATAAAGAAGAGGAAAACAGGAGAGGTTCTTCTAATTAAGAAGGAGGACGCCGTTTCAAAAATTAGGGAGATGATTGGTCACGAGATGACCTCACTCTCCTGAGGAGACTGTATCGTCATTGGAGAGCGAAATCTCTCCTCGATGACCCGTTGAAACCGCGGTCGGTAGATCAATTCGAATGTCTGTTCCTTCCCAGGGAAGAAGTTGCAGGCGACGCGTTTCACATCCTCCACCACCTCCATCGCTTCTTCCAGACAGAGATCGTTCTGCTGGATCGACAAGATGGAGAAGTCAACCAGGAATCGGAGGAAACGAATCTTCCGGTTCTCTTCTCTGATCTCACTTTTTTCCATCTTGGTCTCCCCCTCGTTAAGAACCAAACCTTCTGTTTTTTTATAACAAAGGATAATCTCGCTGTAAAGAGGGCGTGAAAAGAGTGGGAAGAACATTCCTGGCCAAAAAAATTATCTTTTAATGGATGTCCCCCCTGCCTTCGCCCCCTGAGGCGGGTCTATTGGCAGGCAGGCCTAAAGCTTTTCCAGGCCGGCCCTCTGTGTCCTCGCCTAAGGGGACTGCGGTTCCCCGACCGGGGTGGATCCCTGAGAAGGCTTCATCGGCCCTACCGCCATGGAGTTGGCTGTCGGAGCTTCAAGGGAAAGCCGCGTTTCAAGGTGATTCCGAGACTTGGTGCCTTTGCATCAATGCGGGCCTTATGAAGACTTGGAAGGGATTTACCCGGTCGGGCACGAAAAAACTAAGGGTGGACAAAAAATTATCCATTGACAGTCTACTCCCAATCTTTATATGATATCTCATCTCATTTACAAGGCTTTTTGATAGGTGACCCCGATGAGCAATCCCAGAGATAAGATTATTTTCGCTCTTGATGTGGAGCACTTCGCAGAGGCCCAACATTGGGTGAACCTCCTTAAAGACCATGTGGGACTATTCAAGGTGGGAAAACAACTCTTCACTCACGCGGGACCAAAGGTGGTCGATATGATTCGGCAGAAGGGCCAAAAGGCTTTTCTTGATTTGAAATTCCACGATATTCCTAACACGGTGGCAAAGGCGGCAGAGGAAGCCACGAAGCTGAATGTGACCATGTTCAACCTTCACGCTTTGGGAGGTTTTGAGATGATGAAAAAGACTGTCGAGGCCTCCAGAAGCGCGGCCAAAAGTCTCGGCATCCCCAAACCTCTCATCCTGGCTGTGACGATCCTCACCAGCATGGACGAAGAAACACTCAAAACAGTGGGGATCCAGGGACCCATCTTAGAAGAGGTGGGACGCCTCGCTTCCCTCTCGATGAAAGCGGGGATGGACGGAGTGGTTGCTTCTCCCAAGGAAATCGGCATTATTCGTCAACAATGCGGTGAAAAATTCTTAATCGTAACCCCGGGCATTCGCGCTCCCTCTGACAAGAAAGATGACCAGAAAAGAACCTTATCTCCAAAAGAAGCCATCACCGCAGGAGCCAGTTATCTCGTCATCGGCCGACCCATCAAGGAAGCGAAAGACCCCATCGAAGCGGTGCAAAAAATTATTGGGATATCTCTTAGGACAATCAATGCAAAATGACAAATGCAAAATGACAAATGAATGTCAAAATCCAAATGCCAAGGAGTCTTATTGACATTTGTCATTTGCACTTCTATTTCTGTTTTGGATCTCCTTTAAAATTTGAACTTTGACATTTGACATTTATTTTTAGGGTATGACTCAAATTATTTATGGAATTCACCCCGTCCGAGAAGCTTTAAAATCAACCCCTGTCCAATTTGAAAAGATCCTGATTGGCGGTCAGAAGTCTCATCCCCCTCTTCAGGCAATCCTCGATCTGGCGTTTAAGAAGCAGATCCCTGTGACGTTCACAAATAAGGAAACCCTTGGAAAAATGGCAAGGGGGGGGGTTCATCAGAACATTATTGGCATTATCAAGGAAACTCCTTATATCAACATTGGAGAAATTCTTTCCCGTAAGAAGAAGGATGGGAAGAAGGCCCTTCTTCTCATCCTCGACGAGATTCAGGATCCACAAAATTTTGGGTCTCTCATTCGCACCGCCCTGGGATGTGGAGCCGATGGAATGGTTATTCCAAAAGACAGGGCCGTCGGCATCACCCCAGCAGTGGTCAAAGCCTCCGCAGGGGCAACTGCCCATCTACCGATTGCCAAGGTTGTCAATATTGCTGCTGCGATCGATGGGTTGAAAAAAGAGGGAATCTGGGTCTATGGTGCTGCCGGGGAAGCAAAAGATTTGATCTACCATCTCGATCTCGACATCGATTTGGCCATCGTCATCGGTGCAGAGGGCAAAGGGATCAGACCTCTGGTGAAGAGGAAATGTGATCGACTCTTTTCAATTCCAATGAAAGGGCCCATTTCATCCTTCAACGCCGCAGTATCCGGTGGAATGATCCTTTATGAAGTGATTCGACAACGTTATGGTAAGGAGGCTTGCCCTCCGAAGCTTTAGCGAAGGAGGGAGAAGAAAGATGATCTCCATCCAGAGACCCGGGCAAGAGTCTTTGGAGGTCGATTTCGTCCTCATAGATTTCGAAGGCAGTCTTGCCTCAGACCGCCGGGTTCATCCAAAGGCAAAGGATAAGATCAACCTCCTCTCCAAACGAATGAAGATCTACATCCTGACAAAGGGCGAGAAAGAGCTGGCAGAGGAAAATCTGAGAAAAGTCAAGGCAGAGGTAATCCATTTTGAAGAAGGGAAGGCATCTCAGGGAAAGTTGGATCTTTTGCGGCAATTGGGCGGAAAAAGGGCAGTTGTTATTGGAAACGGGGTGGACGACGCATTGATGATCGATGAGGCTGGCCTTGGCATCTGTGTGATCGGTAACGAAGGAGCTTCTTCAGAAGTGTTGAGGAAAGCAGATGTGGTGGTGCCGAACATCCTCGACGCCCTTGACTTTTTGTTGAAACCCTTCCGCCAAAAAGCAACCCTCGGCAAATAAGATATCAATTACCAATGGTCAATTAGCAATGAAAAATTAGCATTTAAAAACCGAAATGCCAATTGATAATTGAGCATTGATCATTTTGCATTGAGTCTCAGCTTATGTTTCCTTACTATTTTATGCGATTCAGCGGTCCATTGCTTTTCATTCTGGTGGGATTAAAACTCCTCTCCGGTTTCGCCTTGATCGGCAGAATTCACGGAGGTTCGTGGCTTGCACAACTCCATCAGAACCCAATTCTCGATTTCCTCATTCTATTCGGTTTCATCTTCCATGGGCTTTACGGACTTCGACTCTTTCTGATCGATTTGGGATTG
>Ga0187771_10003039_pt1 | contig 11667 bp, 9 predicted proteins | sample 0116_SJ02_MP15_1_FD_133139 | JGI IMG/M metagenome (GOLD analysis project Ga0187771, IMG submission 133139) | Tropical peat soil microbial communities from peatlands in Department of Meta, Colombia - 0116_SJ02_MP15_10_MG | ecosystem: Environmental > Terrestrial > Soil > Wetlands > Peat | place... | reverse complement strand
AGGATGCGGCTGCTTCCTCAAGATCGCGGCTAAGCACCGCTTCGTCACCACCTAGCTTCTTTACCAGTTCCAGCCTGGATGGATCGATGTCAGCCCCTATCACCCGGCAGCCGCTTGCAACGCACAACTGGGCGGCAAGCTGCCCGAGAAGCCCAAGGCCGATCACGCACACCTTTTCCCCCAGACAGAGGGCTGCCTGCCGGACGCCCTGGAGCGCGATCGCCCCTACTGCCGCAAAAGCCGCTTCCTCGAAACTGTGAAGAAAAGAGCTATTCAGGGGGATGCGCGCACACAGGTTCTTAGGGACCAGGTTCATTTCGGCATGATTGGCATACCCGGCGCCTCCGCAGCCCACCAGGTCGCCGGGCAAAAACTCATCCACGCCCGGACCTGCCTCCCTGACAACCCCTGCGCACGAGTACCCAAGCGGAATGGGGGTATCCAGCTTGCTCCGGACTTTTTGGAGCGTATTTTGAACACCCTCGCGTTTTGCCGTGTCGATCACCTTTCTTACGAGGTCCGGCCGCGCCCTGGCTTTTCCGAGCAGGGACTGCCTGGCAAGGTCCACCAGCATCTTTTCGGTCCCCGCTGAAATGACGGAAGCCCTGGTTTCCACGAGCACCATGCCACGCTGCCGCTGAGGACAGGGCGCCTCCGCAACGGTCATTTCTCCGGTTTTGTAGGATTGGATGATTTGCTTCATGAAGCACTTAGCCCGCACATTGCCATTTGCCGCCACGATCGAGGAAAATGCGGCACCAGACCTCGATGCAGATTATCGCAAAAATGGTATAGGCAGCATCGATTTTGCCAAGCCGGTCCATCCGTACTAATTCCCGCACTTTACCCGGCTCGAAAATACCTCTCCTCGCCAACGAGGCCTCCGACAACACGTTATCGACAACTGACTTAAGCTCCACTCGCAGCCAACGTCTTAAAGGAGCTCCGAAACCTGTCTTGGGTCGATTCAGAATTACACGTGGGAGATATGGTTCGGCGGCCTTGGTAAAAATCCACTTCCCGGTTGTCCCGTTCTGCTTGAATTTCACCGGCAGGCCGGCGGCTAGAGCAACAAGGTCCAGATCGAGCAGGGGAACGCGAACCTCCACACCTGCCGCCATGCTCATCTTGTCCGTATAATTGAGGTTGTGATCGGCAAGGAAGTGCTTCGCCTCCAGATAAAGCATCCGATTCAATGCGGGAGTATCTTTGGGCAGACGAGAAAGTGTCTCGATAAGCGGGTTGAAAGCATCGGCATTGTTAAGTCCTTCTTTCAGGAGTGGGCCGGCCAGGCCGCTGACAACAGATGGATCGATCCAATTGAAATAGCTGACCAGGCGCTCGTCCCCTTCCAGGTGCGCGTACTGGAAAGCTTTAGCTATCCTCCTGCCGGAAGGGGTTAGCAGCGGCATATGCTGAGTTAAATCTCGCAGGCCTCTTTTAAAAGACTGCGGCATCCAATCCCAGTATCTTTCAAGTGACAAGGCTTCATGACGCCTGTAGCCTGAAAATATATCGTCGCCGCCTGCGCCGGACAGCAGCACCGTAATACCATGCTCCCTGGCGAGCTTGCTGATAAACAACACGTTCAAAGGGGCGGGATCTCCCTGAGGCTCATCCAGGTGATAAATCATATCCTCCAGGTGATTCGCCATTTCCGGACCGACATAAACCGAATGCAAATCTACACCAAGGTGCTCGGCAACCTTTCTCGCATACGGAAGGTCGTCCACCATACCTTCGACCGATGAGGCCGAATCGGGGAATCCGATAGTAAAGCACTGCAGCTTGCCATTTGTAACATAATCCTTTGCCAGTGCCGCTACCATGCTCGAATCCAGCCCGCCGGACAGAAAGGCTCCAACGGGAACATCGGCCACCATCTGCCTTTCCACAGCGTTTCGAGTGGCTTCTCTAACCTGAACCACTGCATCCTTATATGAAATATTGGCGATTGGTCGGTGATAAGGCAGGTCATAGTATCGTTTATGCCCGGTAATCTTCCCGTCTCTTACAATCATCAAGTGTCCTGCCTCGAGCTTTTTGACCCCCTTGAGAATTGTGCGGGGCTCCGGGCTCCACAAATAGGTAAGGTAACAGGCAATGGCACGAGGGTCCAGGTCTCTTTCAATGCCTGGTTCTTCAAGGAGCGCCTTGATTTCACTGGCAAAGATGAACCCCTTGGGTGTCTCGGAGTAATAGAGAGGTTTTACTCCCAGTCCGTCCCGCGCCAAAAACAAGATCTCCTTATTCTTATCCCATATGGCAAAGGCGAATATGCCGTTCAACTTAGGCAGCATTTCCGCCCCGTCGCGCAGGTAGAGGTTCAAAAGCACCTCAGTGTCGGACTTGCTTCTGAACCCATACCCCTCGGCGGCGAGAGAAGCTCTTAACTCACGGTAGTTATATATCTCGCCGTTGAACACAATGAGGGCGCTCCCGGTTACGTCCCACATTGGCTGATGGCCCAGCGGCGACAGGTCTATGATGGACAGGCGCCTGTGTCCGAGGCCTATGCCTTTTTCAGCTATGATACATCCCCCGGCGTCATCCGGACCGCGATGAGCAATCCTTCGAACCATCCTGTCGAGCAGGTCCGATTGGAAGTCGCCGGAAAAACCCGCTATGCCGCACATTTTTGGACTCTCTAAGAGGATATCGATCTTGAACGGGGAAAAAGCTTTGCGAAGCGCCGTTTCTTAGTTCAAATATCTTTGATTTGGTGTGAAATACTTGTATCGCCTGGAACAAGGAATATATAAATCCTTGCTTTCCATCCATAAAGCCATACCTTATAAAATACTTGTACAAAAAAACATAAAACGGGGATCCGAAGAGACAGAAAAATCTTGTCCTCAACCATCTTCTTCTTTGTGCCTGAGACCCAAATAGAGATGATTTTATTTCTCCATTAGATGACTTAATAAATACACCGGCTTCCCAATTTGAATATTCGTTGTGTTTGCTGATATATCTGGACATTGAGTTAACATTTTCATGCCTGATCGGGTTTTTTAGACGGCCTGTTTTTCCACTTACGATAATGTGTTCATGAACTTCTATATCGGACATCGACCTGTCCTGATTATCGAGCCGTTTCTCATAGCGCCCCTTTCCTTTACGGAAAAGGAACAGTTTCCACAATTGCGTATCGCCGTACTTCAACCGGCGGCCCAGAAAATAAATCTGGAACCTCAGCCAGTAACCGTCGTATTCGGTTGTTTTGATTGCTTCCCCAATTTCATTCCTGATGGGTCCTTCCACGATCTCATCGGCATCCAGCAACAAGATCCATTCATTTCGAAATGGATAGGTATCGAGCGCCCATTGACGTTTCTTGGGCAATCCGCCCGTGTAATAAAACTGGATGACTTTCGCTCCGAACGATTCGGCTATCTGAACGGTATTGTCACTGCTTTGCGAATCGACGACAACGATCTCATCAGCCCATCCATGCAACTCTTCGAGGCATCTGCCTATGTTGGCGGATTCATTCCTGGTTGGAATCAAAACCGAAATCGGCGCTGTCACAATTGCACTCCCGTTTTCATTAAACACTGTAATATCAATAAGTAATGCACTGGACCCCGGCTTCCGCCGGGGTGACGAAAATCCTAATCGTGCCATCAGTAAATTCAATAACTTACGCGCTTATTTGAGCGCTTACGTGGTAAACCCTGACCCTCCGTAGGGGAGTCAGTCCAGCCGAACCCACGCCGGCGTCTCGCCGCCTTTGAGCAGCCACCTGTAAGTCATGTGCATCATCCGCCCGATTTTCGGCCAGGAATAATTCCTCATCATCCATTCACGGCCGGCCCGACCCATGCTCGTCAGCTCGCCGGGGGACCTGGACAAAGCATTTTCCAGGCAGGCGACCAGCGGATCGACGCCGATCTCGATCCACCACCCCGCCCCGTTCTCTTCCAGGCCGCTCCAGGGCGCTCCCTTGCTGACTATGGCCGGTGTTCCGGCAGCTAGCGATTCGGCGACAGTCACCCCGAAGTTTTCCGTGTGAGTCGGCAGAACATACAGATCGGCTTCCTGATAAGCAGCCTGTTTGGCTTCCCCGTAGAGAGGCCCGCAAAAGACCACGCGCTTGAGCCCCAGTTCTTTAGCCGTTTCCTGCATTTTGGGCAGGTAGCCGTCGTTGTCCGGTCCTGCGATGCGAAGTTCCCATTCGGGAAATCTGTGCGCAACCGCCGCCCAGGCCCCAAGGAGCATATCGATGCCTTTCACGGGATGGATGCGCCCGAGGAACAGCAGTACTCTACTCGGGGCTGCGGGTTTGGATTTCATTTCCGGCACGTCGATGCCGTTGGGGATCACACAGATGGGCTGCCCGCGAAGACCTGCGGAACGAATGTCCTCGTATTCATGCTCTGCCGTGGCATGGAAGCAGCTTGCGCGGCGAACGGCCGGTCCTTGCAGAAGCGCCCAGAAAATCCGCTTTTTCCAGGCCGAACGCTTCAGCGCCCACCGCGAGAGCGTGCCCCGCGGGGACACCACGAGCCGGCAAGACTTGCCGCGCACGGCCCACCCGGGGTAGACGTTCGGCATCATCCACAGGCTGTGGTTGTGCAGGATGTCTGCATGTTCGGCGGCCCCGACAAGCCGGCCATGCATTCGCGGTGACAATCCCAGGCGTCTGAACATCGGTCTCATGGGATATGTTTCAAGGAAGGGAATCGTCTCGGAGCCGCCATTGCCGTCTAAGGCGACAAGGCGCAAGTTCTCCCCAATGGCGTACAGTTCCCGGCACAACCGCACCACGGTATAAGAGGGTCCGCTGGCTTCCTCGCCGACTCTGGGGACGATATGCATGATTTCGACAGGCCGCTTTCCCTTATCCATGGCGATTCCTGGAGGCGGCAGTCAATGCTTGAGCAAATGAACGGCAAGGCTGCCGATTGGCTCCGGGGGCATTTCTTCTTTCACATTCCGATCGTTGGGGGTGCTGCGTTCTATTTCCGCAAATCCTGCCTTTTCAGCTACTTCTTTTACCAATTCGTAGGAATATGCATAGCGATGTTGACCATCACAAAACAGATAATTGATAGCTTGGGCGGATGGAGATTCGAAGGCGCGAGGCCATTTGGACTCAATCTCTCCGTTACAGATCCGGATTGCATGATCAAAGTCCGGCATAAGAAGCCTAGCATATCCATACGGATTCAGAACCCGATATATTTCTGCAATCAGGTGAGCAGCTTCTGATGGATATAAGTGTTCCAACATATGACAGGAATAAACGTAATGCATGGAATCGCTTGGAAAAGGGAGACCCGCCCTGATATCCAAGAGATAGTCCACTTTACACCGATAGTTGCCATCAATGTTTATAAATCCTTCCATATAGTCATTTCCGCATCCAAGATGGACTCTTTTTATATGTGTACGAAAACATTTATAATGCATTGCGAAAAACGGTTTCAACACCACTGATACTAAATACATCAAACAATAATAAATATTTTTGATATTTTGATGAATCATGTAACGCGCCTGGGATATGAAGTGCTTGAATTAGTGATTTCAAATATCTTTACTTTAGTGTGAAATATTTGTATTGCCTTATACACACAATATATAAATCCTCGCTTTCCATCCAGAAACCCAAGTTTTAGAAAATACCGGTATAAGAACATGTATAAAGGAGACCCGAATATCTTCAGATATCTCAATCTCAACCACCTTCTTCTTTGAGCCTGTGACCCAAACGGGGATGGTCTCAGTTCCCCAACAGCCGCTTCCCGATATACTCCGGTTTCCCAGTTCGAATATTCGTTGTGCTTGTCAATATATCTCGACAAGGAATTAAAGTTTTGGTGCCTGACGGGGTTGATTAAACGCTGAGTTTTCCCATCGACGATAATATGTTCGTGAACTTCGATGTCGGACATGGACATGTCCTGCTTCTCAAGGCGCTTCTCGTAACGTCCCCTCCCCTTGCGGAAAAGAAACAATTTCCAAAGATGCGAATCTCCGTATTTCAATTGGCGTCCCAGAAAATGAATTTGAAATCTCAGCCAGTAACCATCATATTCGGTTGTCTTGATTGCCTGCTCGATTTCGGATCTGACAGGCGCTTCGAGGATTTCGTCAGCGTCCAGCAATAGAATCCATTCATTTCGGAATGGGTATGTATCGAGTGCCCATTGACGCTTTTTAGGCAATCCGCCTGAGTAGTAGAACTGAATTGTCTCAGCTCCGTAGGATTGGGCAATTTGAACTGTATTATCCACGCTTTGAGAATCGACAACGATGATCTCGTCAGCCCATCCGCTCAGTTGTTCAAGACATCTGCCTATATTATTAGCCTCATCCCTGGTGGGAATCAGGACCGAAACAGGTACTGGCAATTTTGTACTCATAATCCGGATTGAGCCGCACGGTCAGTTGTCCATTGAAGCCATGGGGCTTTCGGCCGTTGCCCGGCTCCGTTCTCAAGATACCCGATTATATCCAGAAAATAGCGGGCCACGGCTTCACCTTCTATGCATTGCGACCAACTTTGGATTTGCTCTCTTTTCGAATTATCGAGCTGCCCTTTGGAAATCCATTTTTGGAGCGCTTCTCTTAGGGACGCGACAGAATCACAACGAAACACCTCGCCGTTAAAGCCGTTTTGAATCAGGTCAGCCGACCCGCAGTAGTCGCTGCATATTACCGGCACCCCCGACATCAGGGCCTCATTGACCACGGCGCCCCAGCCGTCCCAACGGCTTGGCAGGATGAGAACGTCAGACGCGGCCAACTGCCTTCTGGTGCTCCGATTATCGAGGACGCCCATGAAATGCACATATTCGTTCAATTTGAGGCGGCAAACCAATTCTTCAAGTGTCGGCTTTTCTTTTCCATCCCCTATGATACTCAGGGACCAGTTCCGGCATTGGGCTCTATGGAGGCTTTCAACCAGAAGGCCGACCCTCTTTCGCTCGATGAGCTGACCGACAAAGGATAGATTTACGCCCGAAGAATCCGACCGCTCAGGAAGTTCGTCCACCCGTTTTTCAACCGCGTAACAGAATGGAAAGAGTTTCGCCGCATCATATCCACATTTGATAAACCATTTTATCGCGACGCGGCCGATTGCCAGCACGAAATCAACCCGGCTGCGGCATGCTCGCTCATGGAAAAGACTATGGGCCTGTCGCAGCCTGCCCTTCCATCCGCGCCAGTCACGGCCTTCCGATGCAATTCCGACCAAGGCGTTCGTCCGCAGGCACCTTGTCAACAACTCCCTGAGCATCCAATCGCTGACCACTGATGAAAATACATGGACGGTCCTATCCTGTTCGACACCGATAAGGTTATCCAGTGAATCTGGACCGGTTTGGTCGGGCAAATACAACACCGTGATCTTTTCGCCGAGTTCCGGGACATGCCAACCTTGAGACAGCCGCTTACCGCTGACGCTTTGCCTAAAAACGGCAATTGTCCTGCCTGAAGGCAACAGCTGCGCAAGCGCCTTGATCCACGCGGCTTCGTGCATACTGGGCATCACTTGCCACAAGACTATACGATCGTACATCCTTGTCCTGCCTTGAAGTCCTAAGCACATAGCCTATCAATATCAGAAAATAGAGTCCGTCCGAATTTGCCGAAAAGAAAACGAACTCACCCAGGTTGACAAGCAGACAACTCAGAAATACGCACCTCAGGCTGATGTCGGGGTTTCTCAAAGCGCAATTGGCCAAAGCCAAGAGAAGAATACAAAAGAACAACGTGCCGATTATTCCAACCTCCTCAAGTATGGCGACAGGCAAAAATAACTTTTCGGTGGACGCCGATATCGGGATACCAAAGAACTCCACGGCCTTGAAACGTCTCGAAGGCTCGACCCCGAAACCCACTCCGGTCAGCGGATTAGCTAAAAAGCGTTTCCAGTAATAGGCTATCCCCTCCACTCTGGAGTGTTGCACCGATTGCTCTATGCTCTTTCCCCCCTTCGCCAAAAAGCCCGACAGAAAAAGCGAGACCACAATAAAAGAAAAAAGAAAGAGACTAATAACCGCCAAACGCGCCTTTGAACGATAATCTGAATCCGTGTTTCCTCTCCCGCACAAGGATACAAGGACCATCGTGATGACTGAGAGCGATACGGACAGGGCTCCAGTGCGGCATTGCGAGAGAAACATAGCCAACCACAGTAGAGCCACGAAACTTTTATGAAAGAAGCCCGCTCGGCGTTTATAAAATACTAAGTCGGCTGTCACCCAGGAAGTAATTGGGGCTAAATACACCCCAAGAGTCTGCGGATTGTTGAACATCCCCTGAAAACCGGCCCCCCAATAATGAGCCGCTCTCGGGAGCAGCGCAATCGGAATAGACAGTAAGAGGAGCGAACCAATTAAGCTAAAATAAAACTTTTTGAACTCATCGATAAGGCTGGCTTCCTGGCTGTTGAATCCAACAAGGATTATCAGGAACGCAAAGGTGAATGACACAAGTTTAAGAATAGATACAGCAGCGTTGTAGGAAAAGAATATTGAAAGCGTACCGATGGTTATGAAAAAGAGGATGAGCGGGATAAGGATCCCAAGCTGGCGGGCCGCGGCCCCAAGGTGCGGCAACACTCGCATGCCCGCACAAAAAATGATTATCCATCCCATTACGAAAGCTGAACTCGAGTAATGATATATGGCGGGATTCAAGGATCGGAAGACCAGACTTAAGACCAACGCCTCTACCGCACGCTTTGGATCAATAATTACCCAGATGCTTATTAGAACGAGCGCACCCGTAATGGCGAACGAACAGGTGGCAAGAAGCAGCAGGGTGCAGCTAAGTATTATTACATACGCAGACGACACACAGGTCGAGGCTGATGCTTCCTTGCCGGGGTAGATTTCACCTGTTTCTAAATAGTCCACCACTCCCCCGAAAGGCAATATTCGGCGCCCCGCACCCCTCGCTTAAATCTCGCCACCCCCTGCGATTGCTTCTCGTTTATGCCGCCCAGGTCAAACCAGAGACACGCGAGCTTGCGCACTTGAAGCATGCCGTTCCACAGGAGAAAATTACCGGCATTCAGTTTGCGGCCGTCCCGCGACGACCACCCAACCAGGTAAGTGGCGGCCCGGCCATGTTTTACGATACCCACACCCGCCACTGGTTCGTTCGCAAGGATGGCGCGCAGTACGAGGAAATTCTGTGGATCGGCCGAGTGGAATTGACTCAGCAATTCATAGCCGGGAGCCCCAAATTTCTGCTCCTTCATGTGTTCTTCATGCCGCTGCAAAAGCCAGCCGACTTCTTCCGGGGAAGAGGAGATCTCCAGGCTTAAACCGGACCGGACTGCAGAATTCAATTGGTTTCGCCACTTGGGAGCAAGACCTTTGAGTAAGTCGGACTCATCCGGCCTGAGATCGATCCAGGCTGATCGAACCCCTGTCCCCTTGCGCCGGCGCCATCCGGCGGATTTCAGCAATTCTGCGTTCTCAGGCGTGCAATCCAACTCGGGCGCGATCAAAGAAACCACCCCCCACCTGAGCCTCAGAATAGATCGCAGCAGTCGAAAGACCTGCCCCTTTTGTTCAGGAAGTTGGGATGCGCCGATGAACAGCGGTCCCCTGTTGATACGGACCACCAGGGGCAGTCCGATTACCCTCTTGAATAGAACCTGGCAAATGGCGACAAGACCTCCCCTGCTTTCTATGCCGATTCGCTCCACCCGCCAGCCCTGGACCTTCCCTTTCGCCTCGCCGTAGGCCCAGGACTGCAGCAAATTGGATTTCTCTACGCTGTTAAACGATTCCTCCCAAAGGGGCTGCTCTTTGATGCTCCGCCACTCGTACAAACCCCCGGTTCCATTTCTACTCATGACGTTCATCCGGCGAAGGCCCCCTCTGCTATTACCTCGAGGCGCGCGCGATCCTAGGTGTACAGGTGCGATAATAATCCGTGAGACACGGCATCGTTATTCGATTGATCTGCAGTAAACGTCAAGGGCCTTATTGAGCGAATTTGGGTCCAGATCTTGATGAACCGGGAATGCAAGGATGGATTCCCGCATCTCAAGATTCCCCGGATACAAAGACAAATCCAGGGTCGGATGAAATTGAGCGCCGAATCGAAAAGTCTCCACACCTGAAGCCAGGAGGCGGTTCATCAAGATATCTCTGTCTCGTACCCGGACACAATAGAAGAGAGGAGAGACCCCATCCGGAAGGTGGTCCCATACCGCGTGGTGTTCTTTGAGGCCGGAAAGCCGGCCATGGACCCTCTGCCACCTCCGCCTTCTTGCCGATACGATGTCATCAGGACTTGCGGACAGAGCCAACCGCCGCGAGAGAAGGGAAAAGCCTTTGCTGTAGCAGGGCGCCTGAGTCTCCCAGGGCGCCTTGGGTGGGCCCTTTCGTCCCGATGCCAGCCAGCGGCGAAACGCTCCCATGAGGCGAGAGTCCGCAGTTCGTCGAATCGAGTCCTTAACGAACACCTTGAAAGGAACGGTTGCACGCTTGAGGCGAGGTGTGATTTTGAACTCAGAGCGGTTAATCTGTAATGCCCCACCATCGTACAACGGCAGCGACTTCCTCAGGCTGTAGACGGACGCGTCTCCAAACGAACCCAGTGGAGTTCCGCCAAGAGACGAAAACAATGCATGAGCACAATCTTCAATCAACACCGAACCCAACTCCCGGCAGAGTTGAGAAATCATTTCTACGCGCGTTTGGGGAAAACCGAAGTAGTGAATCAGCAATACTGCCCCGGGGCAATTTCGCAGTCGTCGTTCCAAATCCTCCACGTCGACGGATAGATCAGGAGCAACCCTATAGTAACGTACCGTAAACCCGGCATCCATGGCAGCCTGGATCTCGACGCCGCAGTTAAATGAGGGCATCCAGGCGGTACTGCCTTTGGGAAGTCCCGAACCCCGAAAGGCCCAGTAAACCGCTGCCGTTCCGGAACCGAACAACGCGGTGTAGCTGCGAAGCCCGTTGGCGAATAGCCCCTTTTTCTCCCGAAGGGAGCGAAAATTTGGGGCTGGAAATGCTGTAATAATGGGATGCATTGAGATGAGAAATATTTTCCCCTCAGACGCCTGATTGTTTCTGATCTAAATTATCTTTCTCTGCGTCCTCTCGGTCTCTGCTGCGCTGGATCTCTCCAGTTGGGGCCGTGCTTTTGCGGTGAACCGTTGCATGCCCCCTCCGCCATTATATCGAGGCGCGCGCGATCTTTGGTGTACAGGTGCGATAAAAGTCCGTAAGACACGGCATTGTTATACGCCGGCGGATAGTCGAATCCAACCGAGTCGCGCCTGATGGCCAAAGGGTGGGTGTGAGAAGTGTTGAACCCTCTCACGCCGGAGAATACGAAATCATATTGAGCCTTTGCGGTCATTAGAACATCGGAATTTATGCTTGCTATATCTCCGAAAGGATATGCAAAAGATCGTACTTTGAGGCCGCTCCTTTTTTCAATATCGTATGCGGAGCCGATGATCTCCGCTTCCAGCAGGGCTTTGCTGCTCACCTTAATCAACGATGCGTGGTTGCGGGTGTGCGAGCCTATTTCATGGCCCTGTTCCGCAAGCCGGGATACATCGTCCCAGCTCATGTTGCGTATGCCTTCTCTGATTGAAGCCGCCCCGGCCCTGAACAGCTTCTGACTCATAAAGGCCCTGCGGTCGTCATCGTTGTCGAGGTCGATAAATCCGGTTGT
>Ga0187771_10003038_pt1 | contig 11669 bp, 10 predicted proteins | sample 0116_SJ02_MP15_1_FD_133139 | JGI IMG/M metagenome (GOLD analysis project Ga0187771, IMG submission 133139) | Tropical peat soil microbial communities from peatlands in Department of Meta, Colombia - 0116_SJ02_MP15_10_MG | ecosystem: Environmental > Terrestrial > Soil > Wetlands > Peat | place... | reverse complement strand
GCCGCGCCACAAGCGGCCATCGCCTTCAACACCCGCCCTGAAGATAGCGGTGCGGCAGCCGCGCGCTGGGTCTGACACGCGAGTTCGCGACCGGACTCGTCACGGACCGTCTGCGTGAGGCTATCTACCTGTTGCACCAAGTAACGATCAGTCGCACGCGGTTTAGGGTCGCTGTCGGATAACCGGCTAACCGGAAAGTGCTCCGGGGCGTCGAAGCGACAAGGATAGCGCGACTAACGAACCTATATTGCGCTATCCGGGGAAACCTGCCCAGGTTTCGCTCCATGGAATAATCTGGCCCGACCGTCTTCGTCCCGTGGGTTGCAGAAACCGAAGGGCTGCGTGTAACATCCGGAAGGAAGCGAGTTCCGGATCGCCAAGTGAAATCATTGCGCTGGTATGAACATGACCTCGTGAGTATCCGAGTGGTGGTCGTGACGCGCACCCATGAGAAACGCTCACCCATGAGGGAGGGGTAGTCGAATGAAGAATAAGCGAATCGCGTTTTTTTCCGTATCGCTTGCGGCTCTGCTGCTTGCGAGTCCCGTCCTGGCGCACCATGGATTTGCCGGCCGCTATGACGAGGACCATCCGGTGACCGTAACGGGAACCGTGGTAGAGCTTCAGTTCGTGAATCCTCACTCGATGATCTTTTTCGACGTGACGGATAAGACCGGCAAGACCGAGCGGTGGCAGGCCGAACTGGGGTCCGCAGGGCAGTTGCATTCTCGCGAGGGATGGACCCGCACCACTCTTCAGGCCGGAGACAAGATCACGATTCTTGGTCCGCAAAACAAGAATGGTTCCAGTGACATGAACCTCTCCCACGAGAGTAAGATCACCATGACGGACACGGGGAAAGTCATCCACAACAGCATTAAGGCCGAGCAACCCCCACCGGCAGCACCGGCGAACTAGGGTCGTCTTCACCGTGGGAACAGGAGCCGCGTCACATTCCCCGCCGCAAGCGAAAGCGCGCTCTTGGGGCCTGCGGTAGTTTGTTAATTTGTCTGGCGTTTGCCGGAAGGAGTTGTGCGATGAGGTACAGCAAGAAGGGTGTGCGGGTGCTCGGCCTGATGGTAGCAGCCTGGTGTGCTTCGGTACGCCCCAGCTTCGCGCAAGGGCATACTCGGATGAGCGGCGCGCCGCAACCGCCGAAAACCACCACGACGCCGACAGGAACGTGGCTGCCGAAATCGATCGCCTACGTCAAGGCTTCCAATACCGGGAAGGACAATCAGTTCGGCTCAGCGATTGCGCTCAGCGCCGACGGCAACACACTCGCGGTGAGCGCCATTGCCGAGGGCAGCGCCGCCAAAGGCGTCAACGGCGTTTCCAAGGATTCTGCGGTAAATTCCGGCGCGGTGTACGTCTATACTCGGGACAACCAGGGCTGGAAGCAGCAGGCCTACCTTAAGGCCTCGAACACCGCGGAAGGCGCTCAATTCGGAAACGCCCTGTCCCTGAGCGCCGATGGCAATCTGTTGGCGGTCGCCTCTTCCGGAGAAGCGAGTTCGGCCACCGGGGTTAATGGCAATCAGAGCGACCGTTCGATGCCGGGCGCGGGCGCCGTCTATGTCTTCGCGCGCACCGGCGCCTCTTGGTCGCAGCAGGCCTACCTGAAATCGTCAAACACCGGCGGGCCGGATGTAGGCTACCAGTTCGGCTACGCGGTCTCCCTCAGCAGTGACGGAAGCACGCTCGCCGTGAGCGAGACCAGCGATCCCAGCAACGCCACGGGCATCAACGGCGACCAAAAGAACACGGGTGCACCGGAATCCGGAGCGGTGTTCATCTTCAGCCACAGCGGCGACACCTGGTCGCAACAGGCTTACATCAAGCCCTGGAACACGACCGCGCCCAATTTACTGTTCGGCTACTCCGTCGGCTTGAACGGCACCGGCGACACCCTCGGCGTGGGCGCGTACAATGACGAAGGCCGTAGAGGCGCCGTTTACGTCTTCACGCGCAACAACGGGACCTGGTCACAGCAAATGCGTGTCGTGGCCAAGAACGGCGAGCTAGGCGATTACCTCGGCTGCTCGCTGGCCATCAGCGACGACGGCAACACCATTCTCGCCGGCTCCGTGGAAGATAGATTCAGCCAAATCAATGCCGGCGAGGCGGACCGTTTGGACTCCGTCGGCGGGGCCTACGTTTTCGTGCGTGCGGCAGGCAAGTGGTCGCAACAGGCTTATGTGAAGGCCTTCAATCTCCGGGAGAACGACCAATTCGGATGGGCTTTGGCCATGAGCCGCGACGGCAACACCATTGCCATCGGCTCGCACCTTGAAGATAGCGGCGCCAAGGGTGTCAACGGGAATCAGTCTGACGCCTCCATGGAAGACTCCGGCGCGATCTACGTTTACACCCGCACCGGCACGACGTGGAATCCCACAGCCTACGTCAAGGCTTCCAACACCCAACCCTCCGCGGAGTTCGGCATCTCGGTTGCGCTGAATGGCGACGGCAAAATGCTCGCCGCCGGCGCGATAAAGGAAAATAGCGGCGCCAAGGGCATCAACGGCAAGCAGGACGATAAGTCGGCCGTCGGCGCCGGCGCCGCCTACGTTTATTACTGACGATCAGGAGAAAAATGGCATGCGTAAGATAGCTTCATTGATCGGAGCGGCAGTCTTTCTCATGATCGCAAGTGCGGGTCTTTCGCTCGCACAGCAGGCCCCTCCGGGTGCCGGCGCTCCGCCTGCGGGACCGGGTGCGGGCGGTCGCGGGCCTGGGGGAGCTCCTCCTCCGCCGCCGCCATTCCGCATCATGAGTCCCGATATGGTCGACGGCTCGCCGCTCCCGCAGCAATTCACTTGCGCTGCCGGCACGGGGGCGGTGTCGCCGACCCTGCAATGGATGAACGCGCCGAGAGGCACGCTGAGCTTCGCTCTGATCGTTCACGACATGGAACCTCGTCCGCAAAAGAAACTCGACGACATTTTGCATTGGATGGTGTGGAACATTCCCGCGGGAGCGACCAAGTTCCCGCAGGGTGTTCCGTCCTATACCCCGGATCTTCCGGACGGCAGTCATCAGACCAATGGCAATCCGGGCCGAGGTGGCATCACGGGCTATGTGCCGCCGTGCCCGCCGCAAAACGTTCCCCTGCCGCACCACTACGCGTTCGATATGTTCGCACTCGATACCAAAGTGGACCTGCCGGAGACGGCCACGCGCGCGGACCTTATGAAGGTTATGGACGGCCACATCCTCGGGCACGCTTCCCTGGTCGTTCCTTTCAATCGCTAGACCACAACATGACGGATTTCGAGGAGGCAATGTGAAGCTCGGAGTGAGGAGAACGGCCTTGCTTAGCGTAGTAACCATAGGAATGTGCTTTTTCGCTAGTGTGCTTGCCTTCGGGCAGGCTGCCGCGCAGCGCCCAGCGCAACCGCCGCCGGCACAAAGCCAGACGCCAGCACAAAGCCAGGTGGTGGAGCAGAAGGCAGAGGATGTGTTTAAAAATGTTCAGGTCCTGAAAGGAATTTCCGTGAAGGAATTCATGGATACCATGGGCTTTTTCGCCGCCTCCACGGGCCTCAACTGCGCCGATTGCCATCTCTCGGAAGAAGATTGGGAGGCATACGCAAAGGACGACCGTGAACTTAAGGTGACTGCGCGCAAGATGGTCTCGATGATGAATGGCATCAATCGAGGCTACTTCCGAGGGAAGCGAGTGGTGACTTGCTGGTCCTGCCATCGCGGAGGTGACAAACCTACTGTCACTCCGGATCTAACTGTGCAGTACAGCTCCGCGCCTCCGCTGGAACCGGATGAAATCATTGAGGTGGCGCCCCGTCAGCCGTCTGCCGAAGAAATTCTGGACAAGTATATTCAAGCAATCGGCGGAGCTCAGCAGGTCGCCAGCCTCACCAGCTTCACGGCCAAAGGAACCTATGTAGGGTTCGACACCGCCATGATGAAGGTCCCGGTGGACATTTATGCTAAGGCTCCGAATCAACGCACCATGATCGTACATATGCCCGAAGGAGACAGCACCAGAACCTACGACGGGCAGCGTGGTTGGTTCACGCTGCCAGGCTACCCAGTGCCAGTGCTCGAGTTGAGCGGAGGCGATCTGAACGGTGCCAGGGCGGACACGCTGCTCGCTTTCCCCGCACGGATCAAGCAGGACTTCAGCCAATGGATCGTGGGCTTTCCCGTGACCATCAACGATGTCGATACGCTGGTCGTTCAGGGGCGGCTGGCGCCCGGCGGCTTTCCCGTAAAACTATACTTCGACCCAAAGACGGGCCTGCTGGTGCGTTCCGTGCGCCTCGTCGACTCCATCGTCGGGATGAATCCAACGCAGGTCGACTACGAAGATTACCGCGAGGTGAACGGAGTCAAGTTGCCGTTCAAGTGGACAGTGACTTGGACGGACGGCCGGTCGGTCACCGAGTTGAGTTCGCTCCAAACGAACGTGCCGGTGGACGCGGCGAAATTCGGCAAACCGGCGCCGCCTGTAAAACCCAACGGGGCAGCTGTGAGGTAAGCCTTGCGCAGCCGCGCGGCGTCGACAGTTTACGAAGCGGTTCTACTCCGTGATTCGGCGATGAGAGGCCAATGGACGCTGTTCCAGCAGATCAGCGCCAATACCAAAGATCTCCACTAGTGTTTCGTTGTTCGGCATGTACACAGCCGGCCCGAGCGGCTACGCTCGTGTACTCGAAACTGCCCCACTGCGGAGGCCGCGCGGACGAGGACCAGCGCCGGGGGCTGGAATTCCGGCTCATTGTGCGACGAAGGAAGCGCACCTGGCCCAAGCCACTGCGTCCGCGTCGCTTTGATATATACTTCCTAACGACGAATCGCCTTAAAGTAGCCATCATGAACACACCACTTTCGAGTCTCAAGCGTCTTGCACCGTCCCGCCGGGATGCCTTAAAGGCCGTTGCCGGCGTGGGTGCGCTTTCTTATTTTTCGGCCGAAAAGATGAGCGCGCAGGCCAACCCCCGGCGCATTGACGTGCACCACCATTTCCAAATGCCCGGCGGCAACGCCAATCAGGGCTTGGGCTGGTGGACCCCCGAGAAATCGCTCGAAATGATGGACAAGTTCGGCATCGCCTTCGCGATGATGTCGAATCCCGGCGCTTCGGCGATCGGTTATGACGGTACCGAGAAGGGGAACGCGGCGGCGCGGCGCAGCAACGAATACGGCGCGAAGCTGGCCAGCCAGTATCCCAAGCGCATCGGCTTCTTCGCGGCCATTCCGATGAACAACACCGAGGGCGCCCTCAAGGAGATCGAGTACGCGCTCGATACACTGAAAGCCGACGGATTCCAGATCGGCAGCAGCACCGGCGATAAATGGCCGGGCGATCCGCAATATTTGCCGATTTTCCAGGAAATTTCGCGGCGCAAAGCGGCCGTGTTCGTGCACCCTTACGTGAACAAGTGCTGCAAGACGCTGATGCCGGAGATTCCGGAATCCGTTGTGGAATACGATTTCGACACCACGCGCTGCGTTACCAGCATGCTGTACAACGGCACGCTTTCGGCCTGCCCGGACATGAAGTTTATCGTGAATCACTCCGGCGCGGCGGTTCCAATGCTGGCCGGACGCATCAAGGATCGCGTGCCAGGCTCAAATACTACGGTTAACTCACAGCAGCAACGGGCTGCCCGGGGCGGTCCAGATCCCGATCCCAAACATGAAGGGAAAGGCCCCCATACACCGAACGGGGTTTTCTACGAACTGAGGAGACTGTATTACGAGTGCGCGCATGCCGCGTATACGTTCCCGCTAGCGGCGATGATGAAGCTCGCTCCCTCGACGCAATATTTATTCGGCACCGATTATCCGGCCGAGCCCATGGAATCGACCGTGGATCATCTGCCGGAGAACAATCTGTCGGCGGACATCCAGCGCGCGATGAATCGCGAAAATGCGGAGCGGCTGTGGCCACGGCTGAAATCGCTCTAGTCAGGACGCGAGAGCCAGTCGAGGGTTATCGGAAGCTTCGCAGGGGACTTCTCCGGTTGGCACGTTTAACGTCAGCTTAACCTAGCCGGACCCAGACGGTGACCTTTCTTCAAGTGGCCATACAGACGGAGGTCGCCGTGGCTATTCTCGAAGCCCTCATGAACGAAAAACGTCCTCTATCATTCACTACCTGGGGTGGCAAGAAGCGAATCGATTTGGGGTCATTCGCTCGAATTAGGTACGCCGCTCCGGCCAATGTCCGAGTCACCGGCTACTCGTACAAAACTCGGATAAGCGGAGGATCACTCAGCTCTAGTTTGTTGATTTCCGATATTACGTGTTAACAGGTAGCTTTGCCTGCGTCGTCGCTCTGCCCGCGCGATGTGTTTTCAATCGAACGGCAAGAACGAGGAAGTGTCAATTCATGTCGTTGCAATGAGAAACCGCAGTGTATAATCGGCTCCATGACCGCGGCCTCGTTGACCATTGTTCTCCTCGCGTTCGCGCAAACGTGTTTTGCTCAACAGTTTCCTCTGGAAACAGTGACGGTCGAAGGTGGCACATATCCTCAGGCGTTCGTCCTGAAATGGTCCGGCTTAAAGATCGGACAAACAGCCGATAATGCGGTCTTTTCAGAGGCGTGTGCGAAACTTCAGGCGACCGGGCTTTTCAGAGCCGCCGCTTTTCGCTACGCGCCGGGAGCGAAAGGCGGGTATGCTCTGGTGCTGCACTTGGAACCCGAAGCGAGTTTGGTCGATGCGGAGCTCGATATACCGGAGATTGCCGACAATGAGGCGCTTTGGGCTTGGCTTCGCGCAAATTATCCTCTGAATGAGCATCGAGTCCCCGAGAATGACGCCGCGCTGTCATTCTATTCGCGAGCCATAGAAAAATATTTGGCTTCGAACGGGGAAAAAGAAGATATTACGACGCGCCTCGGCGGCGGTTTTGGGCCGGGAGCGAAGCTGACGGTGCTCTTCCAGCCGAAGAATCTTCCCAAAGTCGGGACCGTGAGGTTCGAGGGTACCCACAGCTTCGGCGCTGGCGATTTGGAGAAGCGCATTGCCGGAGTGGCTCTCCAGTCCGATTACTCGCCCTCGCAGTTCCGGCTTCTCATCGAGCAGAATATTCGTCCGATTTATGAAGAACGAGGATTTTTGAACGTCGTCTTTGTGAACCGGTCGGAAAAGCCCGCGGATGGCGCCGTTGCGGTGACAACCACTGTGACAGAAGGCAGAACCTATCACCTGGGGAAGGTGAATTTGGAGGGGGAAGGCATCTCTTCAGACGAGCTTATGAAAAGCGGCGGTTTCAAAATCGGACAGCTTGCGAACTGGAGGGAGATTGAAGCTGCGGTCGCTGCGGCAGAAAGGCCTCTTCGGCGAAATGGGTACATCACGCTCAAATCGCAACTCGATCGCCAGCTGCAGGATGATACCGGCATGGTCGATTTAACAGTCCACATGCGAAAGGGTCTCCAGTTGTCTTTGGCTCGTTACAAATATCGGGGCTCTCGCCCGCGCTAGAAATGCAAGCGCGGCGCTTGTGGACGCTGAAGGCAGCGGAGCCACTGAACCAGGAGTATCCGGATGAGTACCTGAGAACTATTTCGAAACTTCCGGAGTTTTCTCAAGTGAAAGGCTTCGGCACGCAAGTGAAGGTTCACGCCGGATCGAATGTCGCCGATGTGGCTATTTCATTCCGATGAGGCGTCGGCGAGTCGGTTCGGCGAGCCCATTTTCCGGGCTAACTCGTTTCGGTGAAGAATTTCTGGATTGGAGGCCTTATGCGATTTGTCGTTCTTCCCGGATTCATGACTTTAGCAATTGTTGCGAACGCGCAAGCTCCAGCTGGCAATTTGTGGAACGAGCTGAAGGCGAAGCGCGAACAATTGCAAAGCTTCCACCAGGAATTCGAAGTAGCCCAGACGTACAGGACAAGCACGACCACCCAGTCTTCCAAACGCCAAGTCATTCTCGATATGTCGCACAACTTGTGGCGAGAGAAGTCCAGCAGCGGATCCGGAAGCACGATTCGGATGTTCGACGGCAAGGATATCGTTCTGATGGAAGAGGGGGGTGGGGAGTACGTCCGCACGAAGCGCAGCTCCAAGGATGACCCATCTGTGCCGCCCTCCTACACCTTCGACCTGGATCTGTCCAAGCTCAAAGAGATGGAAAGGCGCCCGTGTGGACTGCCGGGCAAGGACCACGAGTGCGTGGTACTTCAGGCGCCCATCAAGCGATCAACCCGCGCCAATGGACCTAACCGCTTGACCACTGTTTTCGATGGCACCGGGCGGTTCGTCTTTGACACCGAAACGGGATTACTCATTTTGTCGCAAACGGCGCAGGGCATCGACAACGGAGAAACCTCGTACGAGTCGGATACCAACCGCTTGCTGAAGCGCATGGCCTTCGGCACCCCCGCCGACGAAGGTCTTTTTAAGCTTGCGTCGGCAGATCTCCGCGAGGTAAAGGAGTTGTCACGTTGGGATGCCGCGAAAATGAAAAAGGAACTCGTCGGCAAGCCGGCCCCCGAGCTAGAGGTAGTGGATCTGCATGGTCAACCGATCTCGCTGGCGGCGCTCAAGGGCAAGACCGTCCTGCTCGATTTCTGGACGACGTGGTGCCCGCCCTGCCGGGCCGACGCGCCGTCTATCGAAAAGCTCAACAAAAAGTACGGAAATCGTGAGTTGGCGATCGTCGGGATATCTGTAAGCGAAGAGCGGGAGCTGGTCGAGAAATTTCTCAAGGAGCACCCGCACAGCTATTCGATTGTCCTCACAACGGAAAATGAAATGCCGCGACCCTACGAGGTCGGTGTCTTCCCCACATACATCGTGATCGATAAAGACGGAACCTTCGCGGCCGCCGTCGAAGGTGATCGCGGATTCAGCGAGCTGCGGAAGCTCCTGACCAAAGCGGGAATGGACACCGATTGATTTACGGCTTCCGGTATTCGAGCTTGACGCTTCCATTGCGGTAGTCGATCGTGACAGCCAGACGGCCGAGGACCGGCATCCCAAGAATCCCGCCGAAGCCAACACCCATCGAGTCACTCATCTTTTCGAGACTGATCGCAATTAAATCCGGGTTCTCCTGCAGGAATCCTGCGAAGATCAGTGACACGCGATCGGCCCGGGAGGTTTTGTCCACCGCGCCTTGGATGCCCGTCACGATGGTTCGTGAATCTCCGCTGACGCCAGTAGCCTGTTTCGCTGTTTCCGTATCGATCAGATTTGACGTCGCGCCCGAATCTAATAGGAACAGTGCCGAATGCTCTCCCGGGCGCCCTCCCTCGATCTTCGTGGGAATGGCGAGATGATCCCCAAATCGCAGAACACGGAAAAATCCCGGGGAAGGGTCGACCGCGTCCGCCGGCTCATTGTCGTCCACCCCTGCAATATTCGCTGCAGGCCTCGGTTCCAACACCAACTCCGCCTGCGGGAAATCAATCTTTACTAAGAACCGCGCAAACACGTCTGCACCGATCAGGCCATCGAAATCGACGGATTGCGCCGCGCGAAACACGGAAATCGGATAGTCCGCAAAGACCACGTCTCCAGCGCGCACCTCCGACGCCAGGTACGAAACTGCGGTGGACGGTTTCTGGTCCCCAATTCCTTTCGCCTCCGATGTCTCCCCGCTGATCACCTGGAGGCCCGCCTTTTCGGCAAGCTTGGGTGAGAGCGACATCCCAGTCGCTCCGGTATCAAGGAGCAGTTTGACACTCTCCTTCTGATTCAGCGTCAGCCTTACGCCCAGTCCACGCAGCTTTCGCGGTCCGTCCATGATAAACACGAGCTTGATCCGCGTCTCCTGATACGGACTGACGAGCCGTCGCAGTTTCCGATCGCCCAATGCGCGATCATTCGCGATGTGGACCCTCAAATTGCGTGCCATCTCCGTCGAAGCGTCGATTTTTCCCAAGACCGCTTCGAGAGCCGCGATATGTTCTTGCCCCTTTAGCGTGTTGGCGTATACCAGCATTAATTCAGGGTCCTCGGGTGATAGATGGTAGGCTCTCAGCCGAAGGTCACGCGCGGTCCGGGGTTTCGAAACTGCGGAATAAATCGAAGCGAGACCTCGCAGTGCGCCAGGATAATCGGGGTTGATCTTCAGTGCACGACGAAAGTGTTCCTCAGACTGTGCCAGATCGCCGCGCCGGTACGCCGCAAGTCCTGCCGCGGTTTCCGCGCCGGACGTTTGCGGAGCTTTCACCCCCGCTTGTTCCGCAGCCGCGTAGGCTTGATGCGAGTCATGCAATTCGAGTAGCGAACGGACCATGCCATACCAAGCATCGCCCACGGTGGGATCGGCCGCGAGAAGCTTCGTATACTGAGACGCGGCTTGCTGATGGTGGCCGGCAAAGAGCTCACGCTGGGCCTCGGCCACAAGGCCGACATCGTCGACCTCCGCCGCAGCGGCGGATCTGAAAAGCACCATCGCGCTGAGCGTCACCGTCGCAACGAGTCGCAGAACACCTCGAACGTACATGATTCGTCCATCCTATCCGATTCGTCCCGTAGCCGAATTGATCGAGGTAGTTCGAGAGCGTTTCGACCACCTTCCGATGATCAGTGCCGAGGGGGCATACTATTGCAAACACAAGTTCGGCATCTGGGAAATAGCCTAGATACGGTTCATTGGGCAATACATGCTGGGCCATCTGGAAACATTGATCATACAAGAAATTCAGAACCTCAAATTTGGTGGGGCTTGAGACATCAGAAGCGATCTGCGATCCTTGCCGCCGCAAGTTGGGGCGAGATCGAACTACAAAGCAATCTTTGAGTAAAGTCTATCCCCGAACCATGGGATCCCGGGTTTAACCCCATTGGCGGTTCGACCTTTGCCCGCTGTTAAGTCATAGAAAAGTCGTGGGTTGCTGATTCGGGACCAGGACTTCGCGGTTCCATCCGGCGTGCGATTCAGTTATAAGAAATCAGTCGGTTGCGAAGCGGATCGGCAAGCTTGCTCGCCGCAAAAGCACATTCATCTTAAAATGTTCGTAGTCGCGTAGCCGGACGTATCGACAGGTCGGGTTCGCGCGCGAGCCATGGTGCTAATGCTTCGAACTACCGCCCTCAGAATCTCGGACGTCGCTACGCTTCGTAAAGACGCAGTCTCCTGGGACAGCAGCAAGGATACTTGGCGTGTTCGTTTGCGAACCCAAAAAAGTGGCGAGCCAGTTTACCTGCCGATACCCGACGCCGCGAAGTCAGCACTGGATGTCGTTCCGTTTCCGCGGAATGCTCCTCGTGATTGTCCCTACTGTTTTTGGAACGGAGTGACCTCCCGGCGAGCGGTGGTCGGGATCGCGGAGCGGACGCTTGCAGCCGTCTTTAAGAAATCGGGCGTAAAGAACGCACACGCCCACCCCTACCGGCACACGCTTGCCACCCGGCTACTCGGAGAAGGCGCGAGCTTCCAGGAGGCCGCCGACATCCTGGGGAACACAGAAGCAGTGGTTCGCAAGCACTACGGAAAGTGGTCGAAACAGCGCCAAGCCAACATCGACCGGCTGATGATGGCCCATTTCCAGAGTGCGGCTCAGGTCACACATGAGTCACACGAAAAAACGGGGGCTGTAAACTAATGAGCCCCCGTTACTTATCTTGGTGCGGAGAGGGGGACTTGAACCCCCACGAGATTGCTCCCGCTAGCACCTCAAGCCAAAAGCGCCTGTATCGCGGGGTATCCCCCAGACCTAACTAGCTGATTTTCTTGAGG
>Ga0187771_10003037_pt1 | contig 11670 bp, 9 predicted proteins | sample 0116_SJ02_MP15_1_FD_133139 | JGI IMG/M metagenome (GOLD analysis project Ga0187771, IMG submission 133139) | Tropical peat soil microbial communities from peatlands in Department of Meta, Colombia - 0116_SJ02_MP15_10_MG | ecosystem: Environmental > Terrestrial > Soil > Wetlands > Peat | place... | reverse complement strand
TTCTGCCTGTGGCTGGTGTTCTATCTCACCTCCGACCGCATCCGCGCCTATCACTCGGAGCTTAATCCGCGGAAGTTCTTTACCGGCGCCCTGCGCCAGGCCTATTTCTACGGCTTCGGCATCTTCCGCGGCGAGCCGAACCCGTTCACGCCCACCATCTATCGCAAGTTCAATCCGCTGCAGAGCATGATCTATCAGATCATCATGATGCTGTTGTTCCCGCTACAGATCTATACCGGTATCCTGTTGTGGGACGTGAAGCGCTTTTCCGCGCAGGTCGACTTCTTCGGCGGCGTGCGGGTGATCGACACTGTGCATGTGCTGATCTTCATCGCCTTCGTCTTCTACATCCTGGTGCACGTCTATCTCGGCACGCTCGGTCACACGCGCATCGCGCATTTCAAGTCGATGATGACCGGCTACGAGGACATCGAGGAAGAGACTCCGGCAGAATAAGCGGCCGGCACGAGACGCGCGCTAGCGCGCGCCGGTCTCTCACCCATTTCGATAAGAGGCGCCTTACGCAGCGTCCGGGCTGTCGCCGCTCTCCCCGTCATGGCCGGTGTCGCGCACGCGGATCATGTATTTCTTCATCAGCGCCTGGAAATTCGGCCGCTGCATGCCGGTGTCCTCGGCGCTCTTTGTCACATTCCATTCGTTGCGCTTGAGCGCCTCGAGCACGAACTGCTTCTCGATCTCCTCCACCGACTTCTCGCGCGCAGCTTTCTTCACCCGCTTGAGCTCTTCGCCGGTGCGCGGCACCGCGATGTCGGTCGGCGGCTGCGCCGATTCGAGAAGGGTGACGAGATGCGCCTGGCGGATCACGTTGTCGTTGGTGAGAATCGCCGCCCGGTGCATGACGTTTTCCAGCTCGCGCACATTGCCCGGCCAATTGTAGTTGGTGAGCATCGACAGCGCGCCGTCGGAAATATCGGTGATCGTCTTGCCCAGTTCTCCGCTGAATACCTTGAGGAAGTGATAGGCGAGCGCCGGAATGTCGCTTTTGCGCTCGCGCAGCGCCGGCGCGTGGATCGGAAAGATGTTGATCCGGTAATAGAGGTCGTCGCGGAAGGTGCCGGCCGCCACCATCGCCTTGAGGTCCTTGTTGGTGGCGGTGATCAGGCGGAAATTGGCCGCCTGCACGCGGGTGTCGCCGACCGCGCGGAATTCGCGCTCCTGCAGCACGCGCAACAGCTTGGCCTGGATCGACATCGAGATGTTGCCGATCTCGTCGAGGAACAGCGTGCCGCTGTCGGCGACCTCGAACATGCCCTTCTTGTTGGTGACCGCGCTGGTGAAGGCGCCCTTGACGTGGCCGAACAGCTCGCTCTCCAGGAGGTTTTCGCTCAGGGCGTTGCAGTCGACGGCGACGAACGGCTTGTCCTTGCGCAGGCTGTTGTAATGGATGGCGCGGGCGATCAACTCCTTGCCGGTGCCGCTTTCGCCGGTGATCAGCACGGTGGAGCTGGTCGGCGCGCATTGCGCGATCAGCCGGTAGACCGCCTGCATCTGTGGGCTAAGACCGATGATGTTCTCGAAGCGGTATTTGGAGGAGACCTCGCTCTTCAGGCTGAGATTCTCCTGCAGCAGCCGGCGCCGCTCCAGCGCGCGCTGCACCACCAGCTTCAGTTCGTCCGGCTCGAACGGCTTGGAGATGTAGTCGAAGGCGCCGAGCTTCATCGCCTGCACCGCGGTGTCGATCTGCGACAGCCCGGTGATCATGATGACGTCGACGTTGGGGTGCGTCTCCTTGACGCGGCGCAGCACTTCGAGCCCGTCGATATTGGGCATCATGATGTCGAGGATCATCACGTCGTAGGAATTTTCGTCGATCTTGCGCAGCGCCTCGCGGCCGTCCTGTACCGCCTCGACCTGAAATTCGTCGCCGGCAAGGATACGCATGCAGCTTCTGATGACGATCTCCTCGTCGTCGACGACCAGAATTCGCGCGCTCATGACACGGCCTCGCTGGCTTTTTCGGCGGGCGCAGTTACGGGCGGCGTCAGCGGCAGAAAGACGCGGAACGTCGAGCCCTCGCCCACCTTGCTCTCCACCTCGATGAGGCCGCCATGCGCCTCGACGATGCCGTGGCTGACCGAAAGTCCCAATCCCGTACCCTTTCCCACGTCCTTGGAAGTGAAGAACGGATCGAAGATCCGTTTCAGATTCTTTTCCGGAATGCCGCAGCCGGTGTCGACGATCGATATTGCCACCATCGGCTTATGCTCGGAAGCGCCGGCGCGCGGATCGCGCGCCCGCTGGGTAATGATGGTGATGCTGCCCTTCTCCTCGACCGCGTGCTGGGCGTTGACCAGCATGTTCATGATCACCTGCTTGATCTGGTCGGCGTCGATCCAGATCGGCGGCAGCGAACGGTCGAGGTCGAGGGAGATGTCGATATCGCGCAAATGCGCCGGCCGTTCGACGATGCGCACCGTGTCCTCGATCACCTGATTGAAATCGGTGAATTTCTTCTCCGGCAGCTTCTCGCGCGCGAAATCCAATAGCCGCTTGATGATGGCCGCGCAGCGCTTGGTCTCGCGGATCACCAGGTCCATGTCCTCGGCGTCCGGGCTTTTATCCGGCATTTTCTGCCGCAAGAGGTGCGAGAAGGTAAGAATGCCGGTGAGCGGATTGTTCAATTCGTGCGCGACGCCCGAGGCGAGCAGGCCGACCGAGGCGAGCTTCTCGCCGCGCATGGTTTCCGCCTGCGCGCGGTGCAGCTCCTGCGTGCGCTCTTCCACTTTTTGCTCGAGCTTGTGGCCCCATTCCTGCAACTCGGCGCGTGAGGTCCGCAAGGCGTCGGTCATGGTGTTGAACGAGGCGGCGAGCTTGCCGAATTCGTCACCGCTGCGCACCGGGATCGGCTGATCCAAATTGCCCGTGGCGAGCCGATACGCGCCGCTTTCGAGGTCGCGCAGCGGCAGATAGACCAGCCGGTGCACGAAGAAGCCAACCAACAGCGCCGCGAGCCCGATGAAGCCGACCGAGAAGCCGGCGATGCCGAGCATGCTGGTCTTCAATTTACGGTCGATATCATCGAGCGAATAGTCGATGGCGAGCACGCCAAGCACGGGCGTGTCCGGCGAGTGATGGTGGCAGGCGGCGTTGTAGCAGGACGGCTCGTTGCGGATCACTTCCATGCTGCCGAGAAAGGACTGACCGGTCGCGTTCTTGAACGTCCATGTCTGCCGCCCGGCGGGAAACTGCTCGAAGGGGCGCTGGCTTTGATCGTTGCTCTTGCCGCCGTCGATCTGGCCGACTTCCGGCGCGTTGGTCGAGAAGATGACTCTGCCGTCGTTGCTGAGAATCCTGACACGGGCGATTTTGCCCTGGTTGGCGACGTCGTGAATGATGCGCTCGACATACGCCGGCTGGTTCTGCAGCATGGCAAAGCGCGTGCTGCGCGCGACCACCTCCGACACCTGGATGAGCTGGTCGGAAACCTTGCCGAGTATTTCCGTGTACAGATACCAAGCGACCATGCCGGTGAAGAACAGCATCGCCGCCGACAGCGCGACGGACAGGTAAAGCACGACCTTGAATTTCAGGGTCTGCGGTTGCATGGCTACCGTCGCATCCCGCCCAGCGTGGGACGCAGTTTCAGCGCTGAGCCGCCGGAGCGGCGCGCGCCAATATCACGAGAAAGATACTACCCGCGCCCGCGGCCGAGCCTTTGATACGTATCAAACAGCGCGTTTCGTCGGGAAAACTGGAACTGGCCGCCGCAGTGCACCTGCAGGGGCCAAAAATCGGGCGTCCTCCTGCGGTCAGGATGTCTTCTCAAATTGACTTGGAGAAACCGCGCGGCTCACGCCGCTCACAACACAGGCGCCGGCCAATTCCGGCGCCCCGGCTTTCGCCAACCAACGTCGCCCGAGGCAAGGGCCGATGATCAACCCCCGCCCGCCTTGTACTTCTTGCCGTAGTCGTTGAGCGCCGGCGGCGTCGTGTGGCAGGTCGTGCACGGCTTACCGGTCTTCTGCGCGATCGCCGGGGTCGCCATGGATTGCCCGCTGGCGATCACGAGCATCGCCCCAGCGAGCAAGAGCGCCGAAGCGGACGCCGTAACCTTGGTTACGATCGAACGCACTTTTGCATGTTGCATTGTCGCTCTCCTGAGTTTCCAACCGCTTCTCCGGCCCTGGCCGAACGAAGTCTGGAACAACTCGGACGATAGCAGACGGTTCAACGATCGAGAAGTCATAGCGGCCTTGTGCAAAATTTCTACGACGCGATTTCGGAGTGACGGCCTACTACATCCTTATCGAATTACTGCATCGGCGTCGCGCACCACGACATAAATTGCAGGGATCACCAAAACGGTGAGCAGCGTCGATGACGCCAGTCCGAACAGCAGCGAGATCGCCAAGCCCTGGAAGATCGGATCGAGCAGAATCGTCGCCGCACCGATCATGGCGGCGAGCGCGGTCAACAGAATCGGCTTGAAGCGCACCGCGCCCGCTTCCAGCAGCACCGCGCGCAAGGTCTTACCCTGACCGGCACCGTGGCGAATGAAGTCGACGAGCAGTATCGAGTTACGCACGATGATGCCGGCGAGCGCGATGAAGCCGATCATCGACGTGGCGGTGAACGGCGCGCCGAACAGCCAATGGCCGATGACGATGCCGATCAGCGTGAGCGGGATCGGCGTGAGCACCACGAGCGGCAGCCGGAAGCTGCCGAACTGCGCCACCACCAAGATGTAAATACAGACGATGGCGACGCCAAAAGCGGCGCCCATGTCGCGGAACGTTACATAAGTGATCTCCCACTCGCCGTCCCAGAGAATCGCCGGCTTGCTCTCGTCCTCTGGCTGGCCGTGGAAGCGAATCATCGGCGTGCCGAGCTTGCCCCAATCATGCGCCGCCACTTTGCTGTCGACGTCGAGAATGCCGTAGATCGGGGCCTCGTAGGCGCCAGCGAGCTCTGCCATCACCATGTCGGCGAAGCGGCCGTCGCGGCGGAAGATGGTCGGCGAGCCCAATTCCTTGGTCACGCGCACTACGTCGCCGAGCTCCACCACGGTCTTGTTGCCGGGCACGCTGTTGGCTGGCACCGGCGTCGAGGCGAGCAGCTCGCTCCACGACAGGTCGCGCTTGGGCAGCCGCACTGTGATCTCGATCGGGTTGCGGCCCTCGCCGCGGTGCGAGTAGCCGACGGTGGTGCCGCCGAACAGCGCCTGGATGGTGTCGTAGACGTCGCGCTGCTCAACGCCGAAGAATTCGAGGCGGTCCTGGTCGATGGAGATGCGCAGGCGCGGGCGCGGCTCGCCGATCGAATCGTCGATGTCGACGATGTAGGGCACCGAGGCGAAGATCTTCTTCAGCTCATGTGCCACCGCGCGGCGGTCAGCCGACGACGGCCCGTAGACCTCGGCGAGCAGCGTCGCCAGCACCGGCGGGCCGGGCGGCACCTCCACCACGCGCGCGACCGTGCCCGCCGGCAGCGTCACCTTGGCCAGCCATGCGCGCAGATCGAGCGCAATGGCGTGGCTGGTGCGCGTGCGCTCATCGCGCGGCGCAAGGTTGAGATGCAGTTCGCCGAGCTCGGGCGACTCACGGATGTAATAATGCCGCACCAGGCCGTTGAAGTTGAACGGCGCCGGCGTGCCGGCATAGGTTTCGATCGAGCGGATTTCCGGCAGTTGCCGAGCGGCGCCCGCGATCGCGAACAACGTGCGCTCGGTGTCTTCCAGCGTCGCACCCTCCGGCAGATCGACCACCACCGACATTTCCGACTTGTTGTCGAACGGCAACAGCTTCACCGTCACGCTGCGCGTGACGAACAGGAGACACACCAGCGCGGTCGCCACGCCGACCGCGCCTAGGAATATCCAGGCCGAGCGGCGCGAGCGCACCACCGGCGTGGCGAAGCGCAGATAAAGCCGGCCGAGCAGGCCCTCGCCGTGCGCCGCCTCGTGCTCGTGCAGCGGTTGGCCCTCGCGATGCAGCCGCAGCATCAGCCAAGGCGCGATCACCATGGCGACGACGAAGGAGAACAGCATCGCCGCCGAGGCATTGGCCGGGATCGGCGCCATATAGGGGCCCATCAGGCCAGAGACGAACAGCATCGGCAACAGCGCGGCCACCACGGTGAGCGTAGCGACCACGGTCGGATTGCCGACCTCCGCCACCGCCTCGACCGCCGCCTGCAGGCGCGTGCGGCCGTCGCGCATCGCCCAATGGCGGGCAATGTTCTCGATCACCACGATGGCGTCGTCGACCAGGATACCGATGGCGAAGATCAGTGCGAACAGGCTAACGCGGTTGATGGTGTAGCCCATTACCTTCGACGCAAACAATGTGAGCAGGATGGTGGTGGGGATCACGACCAGCGTCACCAGCGCCTCGCGCCAGCCGATGGCGAAGGCGATCAGCACCACGATCGACACCGTCGCCAGGCCGAGGTGGAACAGAAGCTCGTTCGCCTTGTCGTTGGCGGTTTCGCCGTAGTCGCGCGTCACCGTCACCTTGACATCGGCGGGCACGAGCCGGCCCTCGACGTTCTGCAACCGCGCGAGCAACTGCTCGGCCACCACCACGGCATTGGCGCCGGCCCGCTTGGCGAAGGCGACGCTCACCGCCGGCACCCGGTCCCACCGCCCGCCCTTGGCCGGCGTGTCCATCCAGACGCGGTGCTCCAGCGGGCTCGGCCCAATCGCCACCGAAGCCACATCGCGCACATAAACCGGCCGGTTGTCGCGCGTGTCGACCAGCAGCAGGCCGATGTCGGGAATGCCGGACAGCGTCTGCCCGGCGGCGACGTCGCGCATCAGGCCGTTGTCGCGCACGCCGCCAGCCTGGAATGAGCGGTTGGCGTCGCGCACCTTGGCGACGAGCTGCTGCAAGGTGACGCCGAACAAGGCCAGCTTCTCGGGGTCGGGTTCGACGCGGATCTGCTCGGGGTTGCCGCCGGAGATATAAGTGAGCCCGACATTGTCAGTCTTCATCAGCTCGGCGCGCAGCTGATCGGCGAGCTCGTAGAGATCCTTGTCGGTATAGCGCTGCGCCGCCTGCGGTTTGGGCGACAGCGTCAGCACCACCACGGCGACATCGTTGATGCCGCGGCCAACAATAAGGGGCTCGGGAATGCCGACCGGGATGCGGTCGATATTGGCGCGAATCTTCTCGTGCACGCGCAGGATCGCGTCGTCGGCCCTGGTGCCGACCAGGAAGCGCGCCGTCACCGTGACGCGGTCGTCGACCGTCTGGCTGTAGACATGCTCGACGCCGTCGATACCCTTGATGATGGCTTCCAGCGGCTTGGTGACCAGTTCCACTGCGTCCGGCGCCTTCAGTCCATCGGCGTTCACCCGAATGTCCACCATCGGCACGCTGATCTGCGGCTCCTCCTCGCGCGCGATGGTCATCAGCGCGATCAAGCCGACGGCGAGCGCCGCCAAGAGGAACAGCGGCGTGAGCGGCGAACGGATGGTCGCCTGGGTAAGATGCCCCGACAGTCCGAGTTTCACGGGCGCACCAACACGTCGCCGTTGTTGAGCCCGGAGAGGATTTCCAGCGCGTTCGGCATGTCGGGGCGCGGCAGTTCACGCCCACGCTGTACCGGCACGTCGATCACCTCGTTGCCCTTGCGCACGCGGGCGTAATCGATGCCGAAACGGGTGATGATGAAGGCTGCGGGCACGATAATGCTTTCGCGCTCGCCGGCCGAGACCCAGACGCGGATGCGCTCGCCGACGAAATAATCGCCGAGCCCGGCGACCGCCGCGTCGGCGACCACGCGGCCGTCCTCGATCTGCGGATAGACCAGCTTGATGGTACCGAATTGCGCGCCGCTCTTGCCGAGCTCTTCGCCATCGATGCGCACTGGATCGCCGACCTTGAGGAAGCGTGCATGCCGCTCGGGCACGCGCAGGCGCAGAATGAAATTCTGCTCGGCGACGTTCGCCACGGTTTCGCCGGGCATGATTACCGTGCCGACGGTGACCGGTACCTTCAGCACGCGGCCGGAGGTAGGCGCCAGCACATTGCCCTCGGTCACCTGCTGCTGGATGACCGAGCGCTCGGCGGTGCGCGATTTCAGCGTATTCGATGCAACATTAAATGCGGTGCGCGCCTGGTCGAGCGTGGTCTTCGGGATGGTGCCGCGCGAGAACAGGTCCTCGGCGCGGGTGAGATCGGTTTGCGCCTGCGCGAACTGCGCCTCCAGCGCGGAAATCTGCGCGTCGAGTGACTTCATCTGCAGCGCGAGTTTCTCGTCGCCGACCGTGGCGATGATCTGCCCGCCGGTGACGGCGTCGCCCTCCTTCACCGCGAGCGCGGCGACCGTGCCGCCGATACGGGCGCGCGCCGGCACCACATTGGCGCTTTCCACCGTAGCGAACACCGCCTTTTCGTCGCCCAGCGTTTTCGGCGCGACCACGAACGTGTCCTGCGCCGAGGCCCGCTGTGCGAGCGTGGCCGGCGCAACAAGCATCAGCGCAGCCGCTACGAGGATCCCGGCACGCATGACTTCGTCACCTCATCTCACTTGAATGCGGAAGCGTGCGGCTTGCGCCGCGCGCCGTCATTGATGTGGCGCAAGGCTCCGCCGGCGCGGCGGGCGCGCCGGCTTGCGGCGCGCTGCCGGAGCACAGGCCGGCGCGCAATAGCAGCGATAGAGTGTGTGCACCAGTTCACGCGCCTGCGGGCTGCCGATCGAGTACCAGATGGTCTGCCCGTCGCGTCGCGCGGTGACCAGCCCGTCGCGGCGCAGTAACGCGAGGTGCTGCGACACCGTCGAATCGCGGATCTTCAACAGCGCCGCCAGTTCGCCGACCGAACGCTCCTGCTCAGCGAGTTGGCAGACGATGATCAGCCGGTGGCGGTTGGCGAGCGCCTTGAGCAACCCGCTCGCCGCGTCGGCCGCCGCCACCATGTCGCGAATCTGTATCTTCATTGTTGCGTATATACGAATAAGAGAATATATAGTCAACCGCCGCGCTGCCAGGGGCCGGGCGCGGCCGAGCCTCCGCCGGCCCTCGTCGCAAGGAGTTCGTCCCGTGAACGTCGATCGCGCCGTCTTTGCGCTCGCCGGCACCATGGTGCTGGCAAGCCTCCTGCTGGGCTGGCTCGTGAGCCCCTATTGGCTGCTGCTCGCTGCCTTTGTCGGCGCCAACATGCTGCAGGCTGCCTTCACCGGCTTCTGCCCGGCCGCCATGATCTTCAACAAGCTCGGCCTCAAGCCGGGCGCCGCCTTCCCCTGCGGCTCGCGCTGAGCGGAAAAGGCCGTGCCCGCGCGGGGGGGGGAGCGCACGGGCACCGCTTCGCGATCAGCCGTTTGCTTCGTCAGCTATTGTCTTGCCGGAAGAAGCCGGTGTGGCGATCGACGATGAAGCGCTGCACCAGGGAATTGTCCTTGGTGACGATGTCGGCGGTGATGGTGTCGGCATCCTTCTCCTTCACCTCGCCGACCTTCAGGCGCGGATTGCCGCGCCAGGCGAGCCAGCGCTCGACGCGGGTCTTCACGTCGTCGGTGGTGAGATTGAGCGTCTTGCCGTCCTCGCCGGGGCCGTAGCCCCAACCCATCATGCCGGGGCCGCCGCCCCAGCCGCGCATGTGATAACCGGGACCCCATCTGCGGCCGCCGCCCGGTCTGAAGCCGGGACAATTGCCGGGACCACCGCCCATCATCCAGTCGGGTCCGCCGCCACCCATCCAACCCGGATCCCAGCCCGGGCCGCCTTGCGCCGAGGCGGTATAGCTGTAGGCGCCGGCCGCCAGCGCGGCCGCAAACCCGAGGCCAATCAACATCGTCCGCGGTTTCATTGCATCGCTCCTGTTTGCTTTTTGCATCGCCCTCGCTGCGTGCGATTGAGCGCCCGCCATGTCACTCAAGTTTGTCGCGCGCCCGCGAAAGTGTGACCAAGTGTGTCAGCGGGCCGCTTCGCCAGACATGGTCACAACTTTCTTGCCCCAAGCGGGCCAGTGCGAACTAAATTGCCGGCCATGACGGACGGTCCGCACATCCTGATCGTCGACGACCACCGCGAGATGCGCGACCTCGTCTCGCGCGCGCTCGCCAAGGAAGGTTTCCGCGTCAGCGCCGCCGCTGACGGCAAGGCGATGCGCAAAATACTGGCCGACGCCAATATCGACCTTATCCTGCTCGACCTGATGCTGCCGGGCGAGGATGGCCTCTCGCTCTGCCGTTCGCTGCGCGCGGAAAGCGACGTGCCGATCATCATGCTCACCGCCAAGGGCGACGAGGTCGACCGCGTGATCGGTCTGGAGATGGGCGCCGACGATTATCTGCCCAAGCCGTTCGGCAGCCGCGAGCTGATCGCGCGCATCCGCGCCGTGCTGCGCCGCAATCGCGTGCGCGAGCCCGCCGCGCCCAAGGACAAGCCGAAGCGCTACCGCTTCGAGCACTGGACCTTCGACGTCGACAAGCGCGAGCTCATCGCCGAGGATGGCGTTGCCGTACCGCTGAGCACCGGCGAATTCGATCTGCTGCTGGCGCTGGTCGAGCATCCGCAGCGCACGCTGAGCCGCGATCAGCTGCTCGATCTCGCCCGCCACCGCTCGGCCAATGCCTTCGACCGCAGCATGGACACGCAGGTGAGCCGCCTGCGCAAGAAGGTCGAGCGCGATCCCGGTGAGCCGACCATCATCAAGACCGTGTGGGGCGGCGGCTACATCTTCACGCCCGAGGTGAGCCGGGAATGACCCGCTTCTTGCCCAAAAGCCTGTTCGGCCAGACCATCCTGATCCTTCTGGTCGGCCTCATCATCTCGCACGCGGTCGGCGCCTGGATCTATGCCGGCGCGCGCGAGCAGGCGGTGCGCGCGGTCGGCGGCTTTGCCACTGCGCAGCGCGTCGCCAACCTGTCGCGCCTGGTCGAGGAAGCGCCGCCCGAATGGCGGCCGCGCATCGTGCAGGCGCTGAGCGATCCGACCTTCCGCGCCGCGCTGTCGGCAACGCCGCCGCAACTGCCGCCGGGCGACGCCGAAGACGCCGCGCAGGCGGTCGAGGATTATCTGCGCGATCAGCTCCCCGCCCAGGCCAATCGGCAGGTGCACGTCGCGGTGTTGGCGCCGCCCGACGCGCCGCCCGGTCCGTTCAACCGTCGCCCGCCGCCGGGAATGATGGGCGGTCCCGGCATGGCGATGATGCACAGCATGATGGGCGGTGGCGTTGGCTCATTCGGCGCCTGGCGCGAGTTGCAGGTGGCGGTGCAGCTTGGCGACGGGCAATGGCTGTCCTTCGCCACCACGCTGCCACAAGGCGGGCCCTCGGTGTCGCGGCAATTCATTATCTCCATGGCACTGATGGGCGTGATCGTGCTTGTCGTATCGATCTGGGCAGTGCGCCGCGTCACCGCGCCGCTGGGCGTATTGTCGGAAGCGGCCGACCGGCTCGGCCACGACGTCACCGCCGCGCCGCTCGCGGAGGCCGGCACTGTCGAAATGCGCAACGCCGCGCGCGCCTTCAACCGCATGCAGGAGCGCCTGCGCCGGCTGATCGAGAGCCGCACGCAGATGCTGGCCGCGCTGTCGCACGACCTGCGCACGCCGCTCACGTTGCTGCGCCTGCGCGCCGAGGAGGTTCCCGACGCCGGCGAGCGCGACAAGATGCTATCGACGATCGGCGAGATGGACGAGATGATCGGCACGACGCTCGCCTTCGCCCGCAACGAGGTGCGCGCCGAGCCGCGCCGGCGCGTCGA
>Ga0187771_10003036_pt1 | contig 11671 bp, 10 predicted proteins | sample 0116_SJ02_MP15_1_FD_133139 | JGI IMG/M metagenome (GOLD analysis project Ga0187771, IMG submission 133139) | Tropical peat soil microbial communities from peatlands in Department of Meta, Colombia - 0116_SJ02_MP15_10_MG | ecosystem: Environmental > Terrestrial > Soil > Wetlands > Peat | place... | reverse complement strand
GCATGCTAGTCTTTTCCCTTTAGGAGGAGCCAAGCGTTGTCTTCTTTAGCTCGTTTCAGCCGCACTAGGATGTAGCGTCCCTTCAGCATTCGACCGTTAAGCGTGAACTCGATTTTGTCATCTTCCCAAAGCTTGGGTTCAAAGGTGCCTTTATCCCATATTCTTACTGTTCCAGCGCCGTACTGCCCTTTTGGAATCGTGCCTTCGAAGCCTGCGTACTCATACGGGTGGTCTTCAGTCTGCACAGCCAAACGCCGATCACCACTGCTTTGCGGTATACCTTTGGGAACTGCCCAACTCTTCAAAACGCCACCGTTCTCAAGCCTGAGGTCGTAATGAAGCCTCCTCGCGTGGTGTTCTTGAACTGCAAAAATTAGTTTTTCTCCCTTTTTCTCGACGCCCTTCGGCTCAGGCGTTTCCTTAAAATTGCGTTTTGACGCGTAACTTAAAAGCTTCTCCGAGACCGAGGGGTCCATCTTCTTGTCAGTAGTGATTTGATCAACGGTGCATTCCGCAGGCTCTTTATCGTCTCTTAAGCCTTTAAACCGTGGCATTCGCAGCCGCATGTCCCGCGTAACCACTTGGTAAGCGACTTCGCAGACAAGCTTAGGCTCAAGCCAAGTTACCATCTCTTCCATCTCGACCACGAACGGAGGCTTGGATGTTGTTTTTAGAATCTTAAACTTGTCAGTTAAGATTCTGAGCATTTCTTCATCAAATCCTGTTCCTACGTTGCCCACGTAAACCGGTTTTCCTTCGTTATCATAAAGACCTATGACCAACGATCCGAAGGTTGCTTCTCTGGATTTCTCTCCCGTTCGATAACCGAAAATCACGCAGTCGCAAGTTTTCAGTTCTTTGATTTTCAACCAATCCCCCGATCGAAAGCCTTCCTCGTATTGGCTGTCTTTTTTCTTGGCCATCACGCCTTCCAAGCCCCTGTCAACGGCTGATTTGTAGTAAGCTTCCCCCTTTTCCTCTATGAAATCGGATATCAAAACGTTTTTTCCTTCAGTTAAAGAATCTTTTAAGATTCTTTTTCGCTCCATCAGAGGCAGCTGTGTAAGCGGTTTCCCATCTTTCTCTAAAACGTCAAACACAATGTAAGTTGCTGGCGTCTGTCCTGAAAGCTTTTCAATCTCCCGCGGTGAAACGGTTTGGCCGCGTTCCAGCAAGTCTTGGAAGTCGGGCTTGCCGCGCCTCATAACAACGATTTCGCCGTCAACCACTAGGTGTCTCGCTAAATGTGTCAGTTCAGCTAACTCAGGAAAGCTATATTTCAGCTCCTTTTCGTTTCGGCTTTTCACGCTTAGCCCTTCATCTATGTAGCTTATAGCGCGGAATCCGTCCCATTTAATCTCGAAAATCCAGTCTTTATCGGTGAAAGCTTTTTCCGCGACTTTTGCAAGCATAGGCTTGTAAACGTGGCGGCTCATTTCTGTTCCAGCTGCTTGATAGTTTCCCGCAGAGCGGTCATGAGACTCTTAGCCTCAACTTCTTGGGGCTTTTCAACGTGGATTTTTTCGCCTTTGAGCTTTTGCGCTATGAGTTCTTCGACTCTTTTTTTGTAGGTGTCTTGGAATTCGTTGATGTCGAATTCGCCTGAAAGCTCAGTGATGATTTTCATAGCCATGTCTAACTCGGCTTTTTCCGACTCCTTTAGCTTGTGTATTTCCTCGAAATCCTGCGGGTTAACGACGTCATAGGCGTAACGCAGGGTTGTCAAAACAAGCGCGCCCTTGTATGCGTGCAACAAAGCGGGATACTCTTTAGTTCGCAGGGTTATTCGTCCAGCGCCAGCTTTGTTTTTCTTTTCAAGCGCCCTCAGAAGTAAAGTGTAAGATTCTTTATTTTTGTCCGGCATCAAAGCGTAGGTTTTGTCAAAGTAGACTGGGTCAACTGCGAAGTAGTCCACGAACTTGCTGACTCTTATTCTGTTATCTGATTCAGGTTTTACAGCGTCAAGTTCTTTTTTATCCAACGTTACATACTCATTCTTAGAAACTTCGTAGCCTCGGATGACCTCATTCCAAGGCACTATCTTGTCATCTTTGGTGCACATTTTTACGTATTTTAAAGGTTGGCCGTCAACTTTGTGCAGGAAGTGAAACGCGATGCTCTTGTCATAGACCATCGGAAACAGCTTAACAGGAACATTAACCAAGCCTATTGTGATGCTTCCCGACCACATGGGTCTTCTTGGAACGGTACCACTAACTTTTTCACTTTCGGGTTGAGTTTTCTCTAAATCTTCTTGTGCCATGATCAAACCTCCAGTTTAAATCTTTTTTCAAAAATGTTTTTCCATGGATCCTCTTTACGTTTAACTACATTAAAAATATTGAAATCCGAGGGTTTTATGCCTTTCTTAGCCTCATTCCATTCTAAGGGTGTCGAAACTGTGGCATCAGAAGTTGGGCGCAAACTGTAAGGAGCAACCATCGTCCGCATGGGCGAATTCTGCAGGTAGTCGACGAAAACTTTGCCTGGTTTTTTGGTATCCTTAAATTCGGAAACGATAACTTCATTTTCCTTCGCTAAGTCTATTCCGATTTTGTGCACAAAAGCTCTTGTTTCCCCAAAGGTGTGCTTGGGAACAATGGGGACGACAACATGGAGGCCTTTTTTGCCTGAAGTCTTGACGAAGGCTGTGAGTTCCAAACCGCTAAGTTTGTCTTTAATCAAAAGTGCAACCTCTGCCGCGTCGCTTGTCGTTGCGGGAGGTTCGGGGTCAACGTCGAAAAATAAAAAATCGGGTCTGTCTAAATCATTAACTGTTGAAAACGGCATGTGAATTTCCAACGCTGCAAGGTTAGCAAGCCAGATAAGCGTGTCCAAGTCATTGCATACTACGTAGTGGACGTCCCGTTCGGATGCTGAAGAGTAAATGGTTTTTGTCTTTATCCATTCTGGCGTTCCAAGCGGTGCGTTCTTTTCGAAAAAGCCGAACTTTTCTCCGTTAATTCCATCGGGGTATCTGGTTAAAACAAGCGGTCTGTCCTTTACTATTGGAAGTATTCTTGGCGCCATTTTAATGTAGTATTCGATAACTTGTCCCTTGCTAACATTAAGATCCGGATAGAAGATTTTATCCAGGTTCTTAAGGTCGACTTTAGTTAACTGTTTTAAGTCATCCACAAGTTTACACCGAAGCAATTAATTTGGAAAAATTCCTTAAATAAATGGATTGTTAGTCTGCTATTTTTCTTTTTTGGGCAAAATGAAGCCGTTGAGTAATTGCGGCGTATCTCGCGGGTTTGCCTTGAAAAAGTGCCATTTTCGACAGCTAAACCTATATACTTAGCCTCGCAATATTATAAATTGTCAGAATTAATCTAAAAAAGTAAATTTTGAAGCTTACCATTTGCTTTTTGAAGATAATTCGCTGGATAAAATGGAGGGAAAAAAGAAGTTTGAAATCGAAAAAGCCCACGCTGGAAGATCAGCTTGCTTTCATTTCAGCGCAGCATAACGTCTATCCTACTGAACTGTTTCAAGCTTTGGTTCAGGCAACAGAGCAAGGGAAATCAGCAGTGGAAAATTTGACGGTTGAATACCGTGGAAGCGTAAACGACCAAGCCATATTTCTGATTAAAAGAGACAACAGTGTAGTCGCTCAGTTTCGCGTTCCTGAGGAGACGCTCTCAAAGAAGGATGTTTCATTCGATAATTGGATGGATACGAGTAGGGTCCGCAGGGAGATAGCGAGGCAAAGGCCGACTCCTTCTCACTTTAAGATCGAGGATTTGCGTGTAGGCATGAAAAAGGTAAATGTCACTGCAGAGGTGTTGGAAACTTCCGCGCCATCCAAAGTTCATACCCAGTTCAGAGATAACGCGCTCGTTACAAACGCGGTAATCGGAGATGAAACGGGAAAAATCCTGCTTTGCCTCTGGGACCAACAGGTAAACGCCGTCTCAGTAGGGGAATGTATAGAAGTCATTAACGCGCATGTGGCTATGTTTAAGGGTGACAGGCAACTGCGTCTTGGAAAACACGGAAAAATCAAAAAGCTGGAAAACCCTTTGCCAAGCGAAACGGCGTAAAAAAAGAACACTGACTATGGCACATATTTTGCACAAGATAGCAGCGCCTTTAGAAACTAAAGTTCTTTTTATTTTTTAGGCTTACTTTTTTTGTTTTCTTTTCAGCAAAATTAACGAAACAGCCATTATCGAGACGACTGTCGCAGCAACTATCACGTAAACGAACCACTGTTCCGAAAGGTTTCCACCCGATGACGATTTCGTCATCGCAGAGCTTAAGTCTATAACAATTTGATGACTACTATGATGATAAGTAAATGATACCATCCACAAGTCAGCCTCCGGTTTAACGCTATAGCTTATCTGAGTGCCGTCGAGAAACAATTGAAGTTTTGAGATGTCAGCTATCAGGCTTTTCGGAATCTCAATGTTAACATAACCTGTTGTTGCTGAAGGGCCCGACACTGTGAAAGATACCTGATTTGAGGTTGAATTGAAAGCGAAAGCTGAAAGGGTTGAATTTGAAGTTATTGAGAACGTGTTTTCCCTTTTAAAAGGCATAATGGCAAAATTAACTATTGTACTGGCTTTAGAGTATTTAGCGTTACCACTGAACGTTCCCTTAATAAGGTAAGTTCCAGCTGCTGATGGTAGCCACTCTGCAGAGAAACTTCCTGTTCTATCTGTGTTCACTGTCGTTAGTTCATTCCAAGAATTCCCTTCATCGGCACTGTAAGAAAGCAAAATCGGAACATCAGTAAGAGATGCTGCGTTATAAGTTACGTTTCCGTTGATTTCTACGCTGAAATTAGAGTAACTTGTTGAGCTTTGACAAGAGATAGCGATCGAGGGCGCGGGTAAAGGTTTTGGCGCTGTTGCAAGAGGGTGAGTATATCTATAATCTATAACGGTTGTTACGGCAGGGGCAGTTCCTGTTTCTGAGTTGCTAATTCCAGTGGTATTCGTGTCGATAAAATCTGCGGGCTCAATTAGGGGTGGCCGTGGTGTTTGACTGAAGTTAAATGCCTTCATCATGTCGTTTGCAGTTAGATCTCTTGTTTCAAGACTTGGGACGCTAAACGTGCCTTCAATGAGCTTGAGCATTGATGCAAATTCGTATTGCGTTTTGTCTATGTAGCCATGTTTGGCCCAGGGCGAAATAATCAGCGCTGGGACACGAGGGCCTAAACCGTACTGGTCAACCTCGGGTGGAGCAACATGGTCATAAAATCCGCCATAATCATCCCATGTGATCACTATAGCCGTTGAATTCCAGTATGGGCTTTCCATTACTTGGTTAACTAAGTAGGCGACGTAATCCATTCCCGCGTCTGGACGGGCAGGTGGGTGCTCGCTAATATCCATACCGATAAACTTTGAAGGGAAATTTGGTGGATACCATGTTCCGTTAGGAGCGTATGTGCTTATCCATGAGACTGCCGGTAAATTATTACTTTGAATGTCGTCGACGAAATTTTGAATCCCTTGTACGTGTGCGTTGAGTTCAGTAGAGTTCTTTTGGAAATAAACAAAAAGCGGAAGGACATTTGCTATTGAAGGTGCCGTGGCATTCGGTGATCTGTCGTACCACTTCCAAGAAACTCCATAATTAGACAGTTCTTGCGCCATTGTCGTCCATTGTAAATCGAGATCTGACAAAGTGGACTTCGGAGGGTCACGGATAAAACTACCATCCAATGAATAGCGAGAATTACTCAAGCCGTTTGGCCCCGCTGCTCCAGAAACTATGTAGAGATGATTGGGAAAAGAAGAACCAAACTCTGAGGAGAAAAAGTTATCGCACAATACATATTTATCTGCATAGTCCCAGTAGTAGGGAATGTCACTTCTGTCATAATATCCAACAGGTAAACCACTGATTGTAATATTGCTTGGGTTAGAGGCGTTGTAAACGGGGGCTCCAAGATTGTCTGGATCTATACTTGGATTAACGGGATTCAAATCGCTCATGTACGTTTTGATAAGCATAGAAGAGTTTAAAATTCCTAACAGACCGTTTGCCCCAGAGTACGTTCCAAAATAGTTGTCAAATGTGTGATTTTCTTGAATAATAAAAACTAAGTGCTTCAAAGGGGATACATTAATTACACCTACAGTAATCAACCTCGGCAAAGGGATTAGACAGAGAAACGCCATTATTATCGAAATGCCAAGCGCCTTTTTCATCTTTGATTTTTTCAGAGACAGCACTATCCACATATTCACCGCACTTTCAACTAGATCGGTGCAAATATAATAGATTTACTCAAAATCCAGAAGACCGAGCAAAAAAATAACAGCAGATTTTTGCGGGCCAGCATGATAGCATGCATGGCTGTTCTGGAATTGGCCAAAAATGGTCACAGTCCTTTTTTCCTTAACCTTCTAAACAGCTCATTCAGAATTTATGCTTTAAAATGAAATCTAAACAAGCTCATTCACATTAAAATGCATTAATTTATCGCCGCCACAAATTAGTGGTATAGCTTACAAAACCTGAATTATTTTGCAAACTGAACGAGCATGACCAGCATTTCTTTGGGTAGCGGCTGAGAGGAAAAAGAGGCTACTTTTTTTATCAGCTAAAAGAAGCTTTGAATTGGCGAATCGTTTTCAGGCGCTGCTGATTTGATTTCCTCGATTTTTGTTTTTGTTAGTGATTTGATATTGTTAAAATCTGACATTTCGCCGTAGCTTACAAGGGTTATGGCCGTGCCTTCTTCGCCTTTGCGAGCGGTTCTTCCTACTCGGTGGAAGTAAACCAGCGCGTCCATCGGTACATCGTAGTTGATTATGTGCGTTATGCCCTGAATGTCTAACCCCCTTGCGGCAACATCCGTTGCTACAAGCAAGTTTAGTCTTCCTGACCTGAAGTCGCCCATTGCCCGGTCTCTTTGCGCCTGCGTGAAACCAGCGTGCAATGCCTGAACTCGGTAACCTTTCCTGTACAGTTGGTCTGCTAGTCTGCTTGTTTCCCTGCGTGTTCGACAGAAAATTATGGCTCTGTCCACTCGCTCTTCACGGATAATCTTGCAGAGAGCAGCAAACTTGTCATGCTGCGCCAGAACCGTATAGTACTGTTTCATCTGGGTTAAGGCAATTTCGTCTTTGCTGACAAGAATTTTCTGGGGGTTCTTCATGTAACGGTCGCAGACTTTCATTACTGACTCGTCGATTGTTGCCGAGAAAAGGCTTGTTTGCCTGTCGCGAGGCGTTCTTGAAAGAATAAATTTAATGTCGTCTATGAAACCCATATCTAGCATTCTGTCAGCTTCGTCGAGAACCACTATACGTACGGACGAGAGGTTTAGCACTCGCCTATCCATAAGGTCTATTATCCTGCCGGGTGTGCCAACCACGATGTGAACACCGTTTGATAAAGCATGTACCTGCTTGTTAATGGATTCCCCGCCGTAAACAGCCAAAACCTTGATTCCTGCGTATTTTCCGAAACACGCCATGTGTTCGGCTACTTGCACGGCTAACTCGCGGGTTGGCGCTAAAACCAAGCCTTGAACACCGCGAACGTCACGGTTCAACCGTTGAATCATTGGAATGCCGAAAGCAGCAGTTTTGCCCGTTCCCGTTTGTGCTTGCCCGATGACGTCTTTGCCCTCAAGCAAGGGAATTATTGCTTGGGCTTGAATTGGAAAAAGACTCTCAAACCCGAGTTCTTCTACGCTTCTCAGGAGCTCACCAGTTAATGGTAAGTCCTTGAATGATTGAATTTGCATACTATATTTCTATTCTCCTGCCACAGAAATTTTTCATGATGTCCTTAAAAGCCTCAGAGCTTTGTGATAACATGAGTTAATGTGACACCTCCCATGTCGGGTTTGGCGTATAAAAAGGTTTAGCAGAAAACAAGCAAAAAGCTACATGTAGAAACCCGTTTTTTAAAGACCGATGCCATGTGACTGTGAAGGTTCAATCACATACATAAAAGTAGGATAACACTTATTTGTTATCAACCGATTACTGAATTAAATGTGCTTAGAGGGAGAAAAATGAGTAAGGCAAAAAGGAAAAAGCCGCAACCATACTTTTACGATGGCCCTCCTCCCAGTGAGCAAGAGAGGGAAGAAGAAGCAGAAGACCTCTACGATACTGACACAAGGGAAGCAATGCTAGAAGAAGATGACATAACCGCTGCCGAAGAAGGCTTCATGAAGGGACATGAACAGGAGCCGCCGGCTAAAAAGGAAACACGCAAGAAAGCAGTCAGCCATGATGACACCATTTCGGTTGAATTAGCCAAAGAAGACACCGAAGAAGACTAAGTGGCCCAACGCCTACTTTAAACCGTTGATGAGCTGGCTTTATTTCTCTTGATATTTAGGCAGCTGCGGTTTAAGCTCTTCAAGCGGCAAAGTTGAAGTGAGCTGCAAACTTCCCTAGATGCTGTGATAAAAGTTTTCCAGTTTGCGATACCACTAACCATAATAGGAAGAAAGTAGAATCATGCTTGAGGCTTAAAAACAAACAATGTTTAGAGACCCTGTTTGTGGCATGGTTCTGGACGATAACACAGCAAAGTTCAAAATTACTTATGAAGGAGAAACTTACTATTTCTGTAGCCTAACGTGCAAGAAGAAATTCAAGAGACACGCCACAAAATTCGTAAAATAATTTCCCCGCTTGAAACCAAAAAAGAAAGGGGGTTGGCTATTTTTTTAGGTTTACTTGAAGAGTTTCCAGACGATTGCAGCTATGATTCCGCCGATTATTGGGGCGACCCAAAATACCCATACTTGACTGAGCGCTGTTCCGCCGACAAAAAGTGCTGGTCCTAGGCTTCTCGCTGGGTTCACTGAAGTGCCGTCTATAGGAATTCCCACAAGATGAACCATGGTTAAGCTCAAACCAATAGCTAATCCTGCAAATCCTTTAGGTGCCTTTTCACTTGTTGCGCCGTGAATCACAATCAAAAAGACAAACGTCAACACCACTTCAGCGACAAAAACAGCCGTTAACGAAAATCCTGCGGGAGAAGCGCTGCCGTAGCCGTTTTGACCCAGACCGAACGACACCTTATAGTATGGGCTTCCTCTTGCTATCGCGTCAAGCAGACCTGCACCGACAATAGCGCCGATACATTGAAACACGACGTAGAAAACCGTGTCTATGGCAGTTATTTTTCCAGCCACCCACATCGAAATTGAAACAGCGGGGTTAATGTGGCAGCCAGAAATTCCGCCTATTGCATAAACCATAACTAGCAACGCGATGCCGAAGGCAAAGGCTATACCGATATACCCAAGATTGTATCCTAAGTACGTTACGTACGCCATATTTACCATGACTGCACTGCCGCAACCAATCAATACCAGCACCATGGTTCCAATCAGTTCAGCAACGTATTTTTTCACAGGATAAATTTGAGGCGCTGCCTTTGGAAGCGCGGGCGCCTCTGCTTTTTCTTCGTTGCTCATTTTTTCCTCTTCCATCTTCCATTCATCTTCTTCACTCATTGTTTCTTTCCCCTTCTACAGAGTTAGCTCTGTGTTTCTAAGTTAGCGCTTATAATAGTTTCCATCGGGCAACGTCAACTTTTCAACGTTGCGCTCGCAAAGGTCCATTGGGAACGAGTCCACTAGGAACGAGGCCACGCTTCTGATGTGGCAGCCTGAATTATTAACCGGCTCTTCTAAGCGCTGCTTCGCCGGCAAGCCGCCGCAAGAAACCAATTAGCGGAATAATGGAACTCAGTTGCAGGCAATAATCGAATCAGCCCTACAGTTGTTAGAAGTAGTAGGACAATGCTTTTCTGACTGTCCTACTACTTCTTTGAAGTTTAATTCTTTCTTGTTCTTTTTGGCCGCACGTATAAGTCCTGAGCTTTCCTATTGCAAGAGAAAGTCTCACACACCGACACCAGACAACAACCATGCATAAGCTGAAACAAAGTGAAACGTAAACATGTTGACTTAACACGTTGGCAAAGCATTTGATGCGAGTTAGCTATGAGAGCGGGGTCCCATGTCTAACACCGAAGCAGTTGACTTATTGATTGGGCGGAACTAAGCAGAAGAGGAAACGGAAAGCGCATTAAAGAACTAAGAAAGCGCTTATGCGTTTACGAGTTCGACAGTACTAACCCCATAACGAGTTCATCATGATACCTCTGGTCTTGTCCAAAATATGATTCTTTCAAAATCCCTTCCCTTGTGAAGCCAAATTTTTCATAAAGATGAATCGCTATTTTGTTATCTGCAATCACGTGTAGACCTATTCTATGCAGCCCTTCTTTCTCAGCGAGGTTAAGCAGACGACTAAGCATAGCGGCTCCAAGTCCCGCATTTTGAAAGTCTTGATGCAGATACATTGCTAAGTCGCCCACTCCTTTTCTTCTGTCACGGGTACCCTTGCTTATCATTGCTAAACCGACGATGCGTTTATCGTGAACAGCGACAAGTGCCATCATGTTTTCAAGGTTGCTTATCCATCTATCAACTACCTCATCTGTGTAAGGTGGATTCGCCCATTCAAGCGCTTTTGTCGACATAGAAGCAAAGAATTCTAGGATACCCTTCTTATCTTCGCAAACAAGAAACCGCAATGTGACAGTTCTACCGTCTTTTGTTTTTACAGTCCACAAGAAGCTATCGCTTCCCTACAACCCCTTTCTTGTTCTGATAACAACTTTGGTTTTTCAACGCTAAATTCTTATCCGTGGTCCTTCCCTTTCATTGGTTGTAAAATTAAAGATTACTGTTAAAGATATTAAAATCAGAATTACCGAGAGGAAAAACTTGGTAATTTAGCAGCACGGGGTTTAGAATCTTGGAGTAAAGTGGTTAAAGTTTCTCGCTTGGCGAAACATCCATCATCATAAGTCCCGAAACCATCTTAGGATAAAAATCCGTGCTTTTTTCAGGCAAAAGCTCATGCTGCTGAGCTATATCCGCGACAGTTTTGGCGCTTATGGGGTTAACGAGAAATGCTATGCTGGCTTCTCCGCTGTTGACCTTGTCGACGGCTACTTTTGTCCACCGTTCGTAGAGTATGTTTTCATCCATGTTCAGTTTACCCGTTTTTAGGATCTGTTTAAAAACGATGTCGCGAAGTATGACGACGTCAAAGATTTTTGTTTCCTTAGAGACATGGGCAGAGACAAAGTCATACACTCTCTTGTCATGTTTAAGCGTTAAACCGTAAGCTTTTAGGCCGACATAAACGCAGAAAGCGTGCTCATTACGGTTGGTTTTCAGAAAATTCTCAAGGGCTTCCACAGTCGGGTTTATCTCTGAAACATCAAAAAGGCGTCTTAAATCTTGCAAGGCTTGATTGGTTAGTTTGAATTCTTTAAGAAGCCGGTGCGTGGGCAAAACGGTAAGTCCTTCATCTTGAATTGGGACCATATAGCACATGTGAAAATTAAACGCTGAATCCCCAGTCCAATCGCTTTTGCTGCGCATCTCATCTCGGTAAGCCAATGCACTCGCGTACCTATGATGGCCGTCGGTTATGACCACGGTTTTGCCGCTTAGTTCGGTTTGAAGTTGTCTTATTTTCTCCGGGTCAGTAACTCTCCAAACCTTATGCTTAACTTGTAATGAGTCAGTAACTTGAATTGTCGGTTTACTCTTCGCTACTTGCTGCAGGAGAGTCAGCGTTTTTCTCTCTGGGTCTGAGTAAATCACGAATACTGGTTCAAGGTCTTTTTGAACGGCGCGTAGCATGTT
>Ga0187771_10003035_pt1 | contig 11673 bp, 9 predicted proteins | sample 0116_SJ02_MP15_1_FD_133139 | JGI IMG/M metagenome (GOLD analysis project Ga0187771, IMG submission 133139) | Tropical peat soil microbial communities from peatlands in Department of Meta, Colombia - 0116_SJ02_MP15_10_MG | ecosystem: Environmental > Terrestrial > Soil > Wetlands > Peat | place... | reverse complement strand
TGTTGCGCCAGACATTACTTGCACCATGGCAGTTTGGCCAAAGAAGCAGAATAAGGCTTCATGCTAGCATACTCCAACATACTTTGCATGCCGTCTTCAGGAGGGGCGAAAAGCGCGATCCCCCGCTTCATCCTTCTGTGCGAAAGTATTGCGTGACCTTGCCTCCTTCCAGGTCTATCACATATCCCCTAAGGATGCCTTGGCTGTACTCGCTGCCTGGGTTCAGGCAAAGGGTGCGGCCGATATGCACCTCACCCGGCGACTCGTGGATGTGGCCGAAGACTCCAAGAAGGGGCTGGTACCTTTCTATGGCCTCTCTAACCGCCGTGCTTCCTGCCGGCGCCATCAGCACGTTGGAGCCGATCCTCACCGGCCTCAGCTGGTCGTCCAGCTTCGGGCATATGTCCAGGCTTGAATTATACGGGGGGCAGTGAAAGTTGAATATTAGGTTCTTCAGATTGCTGACATCCTTCATCATCCCCTTTATGATCTCCCGGAGCTCCTCCTCCGAATGTTCTCCTATCGTCTCCCAGGGCGTGTGGTTGGCAGCCCCCATGCTTATCATCTCATGGTCATCGTCGAGCCAGACGGGCCCCGTCGTGGGATCGATTACGCTGGCGGAGCTCCTGAGTATGGGGACTATGGAGGGGTCGTCGTCGTTTCCGAGCATCATATAGAACTTTACGCCCGTCCCCCTAAGGCGTTCGTCTGCCAGCTTGATCCAACTCCTCATCCTCTCGACCACGAGCTCCGAGAAGATCTTCGTAACCTTCTCCCTGTCCTGCCCTGTCTCGAGCAGCTCCTCGTGGTCGGCCACGTAGGGGTAATAACCTGCATCGGCGACGCGCTTCTCAAGGAGGTGCAGCTCCGCCTCGGACCTGGCTATCTCCTTCAGACCCAGGAACGACGTCTCATACACTTTGCCACTTCGCTTGATAGGGACGATCAGTTTCCCGGTCAGGTCGCCGCTAACCATCACGACGTTCTCGTCGAAGATATGGTACCTGGCTATGTTGAGGGCCTTCCTGAAGCAGACATCGGAGCCATGGACGTCGCAGCAGTAGTAAATCCTAGTTCTCGACGCGATTCATCCCGTTCCCTCTCTAGGCAGCAATTGACGGCTCTTCAAGTAAGAGAAGATGTGCCATTGGCCTAGTCCGGTGGTATCTCCTTGTATATCTTGTCCAGCTCTATCCCCCTCTTGAGGTTGTAGGAGCGGACGGCGTAGTACACAACCACCCCGACCACGATCACGACCGCCGTAAGGATGAGCCCTGTTTCAATGGCCCATCCCCATAGGGTCTGCCCCGGGCTCAAGCCGGTAGTGCCGCCATAGCAACCTATGAGGTAGATCGGTGCCATAAGAATGATAGTCACCAGGCTTAGAGGTAGGAGGGCCTTCTTCCAGGGCACCGCTGCCATGATGTCCTTTCTCTTCATGACGATTATGATTCCGCAGAAGGCCGGGAAGAAGAAGTATGTCAGCGACAGCAGATTGCTCCACCAGGGGTATGACAGAGGGCTAACCCCCAGCAAGGTAAATGCGTAGAAAGCGAAGGCAACAACTCCCTCCGCTATGAAGACCTTGATCGGGACCCCTCGCCAGACGGTGGTGACAGACTTCGGCAGGCTCCTGTCCATCCCCCAGTAGAGCACCTGTCTGTTGATGTAGATCATGCTCGCGGGGACGATACACCAAGTAGCTACTAGGCCCGCTAGAGCGAAGAAGATCCAGATAGGCCATAGGCCGGGCATGGCGATCTGGCCCGCGAGGCCGTTGATGAGGGGCACGTTGAGCGGCGCGCTGTTGGTGTTAAAGTACAGGTAACTCCAGCTCGCCACAAGGTCGTAGCCAATGACCTTCGCCAGTCCCCAGACGAACAGGATCTGATACACGAAGTATAGGGCTATGCCCCCGAAGATCGAAATCGAGAGTGCTCTCTTCACGTTCCCCCGCAGCTCTCCCGTGATTGAGGCCGAATACCAGCCACCTCCGCCGGCGAAGAGGACGTAGCCCAGGAGGCCGGCAAGGCCATAGAAGCCCAAAGAGGCGTTGATGTTGAAGCCGTTCGACGCGGCGCCGTTTACGACGTCGGATGTAGAGTTGCCGGTCAGGGACAAGAGGTTGGCGCTGAAGTGAGACGTCCCTGCAACGGCCGCGCTTACGAACACGGCAGCAAATCCCAGCACCGCCACGAGCCCAATGCTCAGCATCAGTGTGTAGAGCTTCTTAGGAGGAATGAGGCAGAATGCCATGGCCAGCACGATGGCGAGGGTCCCGAAGATCCAGTCAGCTGGAGAGGTGAGGATCCAGGACACATTGCCCACGACGCCGGCAAGGTTCAACATGGTCCCCACCAGCGTGATGTTCTGCAGGGTCATCCAGCCGACGTAGCCCCATAGTGGTATCCACGAGAAAACTATCATCCAGGAGTTTATCCAGCCCCAGAATGGACCCATTATCCTCCCGGGGACCACATAGTCGGCCCCACTGCGGGGCATGGGTGTGACGACCTGCACATACACGATCCCTATCACGACGTCGATTGCGATTATCAAGAGGAAGAACCACAGGAGTGTAGGGAACCCGAATATCAACGCCGCGGGAAACAGGCCGAACATGCTGACAGACCAAAAGAACTTGCCTCCCATGGTGTCGACGAAGTTGAACATCAAGGCCTTCAGGCCGCTGGCCTCCTTGACGAGGCCGGAGGCCTTCCTCGCAAACAGCTTCTCCTCTTCTTGCTGGGTCAAGATCCCTCTTCTCATGTCACGTGGGGGCCGGTAATTATTTAGGCTTACGTTGGGCTACATTAAACTATTTAGTTTACATAGGACCCTGGAAGAACTCAAGATATCCGTGGCTCGGGGACCTTTGAAGCCTGCAGGTGTGGGACGTGCGCGAAGGTGCGCCGTCCTAGATGAACGTCGAGATCCTGCACGGGATTGCTCTCATGTTGGGCGAACCGGTGACGGGATCGAGGGTATCTAGGTCGGTCAGGAGGTTGGCGTTGGCCTCGGCCCAGCCGTGGGGGACGCTCACGCAGCGAGGGTGGATGCGCTCCGTTAGGAGGGCCTTCATTTTGATGCTTCCCTTCCGCGTCTGTATCGTCATGTATTCTCCGTCGCGGATCCCCTGTGCCTCGGCCGTAAGTGTATGAACTTCGGCCAAGGGCTCGGGCATGATCGCCCTCAGGCGAGGTATCTCTCTCCATGATGAATGGCTGTAGGATGACGTTTTGGCCCCAGTTGTCAGGAGCAAGGGGAAGTCCTTTGCATCGCCCTCGGAGGAATGGGAGCGGTCGGCTATCACCGGCAACGGCTCGTAGCCATGTTCCTTGAGCACGTTAGAGTAGATCTCGACCTTGCCAGAAGGCGTCCCAAATCCCCTCTCCTCGAAAGTCCTGTACTTCAGCTCAGGCCCGGTGCAGATGCCGGAGGGGTGCTTCTTCAGTTCAGCCACTGTGAGCCCAGTGGGCCGTAGCTGCTCATCCACGGCTTCTTCGATGCCTTTCCAAGGGAACTCCGCCTCATACCCCATCCTCTTTGCCAGCTCGAACCAGAACTTCCAGTCTGGCCAACAATCCGCCTGTGGCTCAATGGCCCGCTCCCCCCACATTACAAAGCGACTTCCTCCTTCGCTGGGCACGTCCATGACGTGCGTGTAGAGCCGGGAGGTTTCCAGGAACGTTGCGGCCGGCAGGACGAGGTCGGCAAGCCTTGCGGTCTCGCTCATGAACACGTCCATCACTACTAAGAAATCCAGCTTCTCGAGCGCCTCCTTGGTCCTCCGCGTATCGCACCAGGTCAGAACCGGATTGCAGTAGTTGACTATCATCGCCCTGATGGGATATGGCCTTCCCTCCAGGATGGCTTCGACGAAGACGCCCGATGGGACAGCCTCCCATTCTTGGGTGGCCAGAGGGTACCTCTCCGCCGCCAAGGGCTTCGTGCCCGGAGGCATCATCTCAGAGAGAGACATGTCCGCCAAAGGGACGCCGGAGTCGAAGGAGTTGCCGCCCGGAACGTCCAAGTTTCCCGTGATGGCACGAATGATGGCGGTGGCCCGTAGCGTCTGGAATGAGTCCTTGGTGATGTCGAGGGCGTTTCCCAGTTCCATATACGCGGGCTTCGACGTCGCGTACAGCCTCGCTGCCTCCTCGACGGCGCCCGCCGGCAAGGTGGTAATGGCTTCGACCTCCCTTGGAGGATACTTCGTAACAAGTGCCCGCAGCTCGTCAAAGCCTGTCGTCCACTTTTCCACGAATTCCCTGTCGTAGAGCCCTTCGCTAATGATGACGTTCAACATCCCCAAGGCGAGGGCACCATCGCTGCCTGGCAGCAGCTTCAGGTGGACGTCGGCCACCTTGGCGGCAGCCGTAGTCCTGGGATCAATGACGATGAGCTTTGCCCCTCCTCTCTTCGCTTCCAGAACCTCCTCCCATCCCACTGGATATGAGGTGGGGAGGTTGGCTCCCCAAAGTAGGACGCATCTGCTCCTCGCTAGGTCCCCGGACCGAAACGCGCGAGCACCGAAGGTCACTTTGTCAGCGATCCTCTTAGGGCCTACGCAAAGCTCGCTGTGCGATCCTGCGTTCGGGCTCCCGTACACATTCATGAACCTAGTGATGAAAGGGTCCACGGTGCTCATTTCGAGCACGCCCGAAATGTAGGAAAGCGAGTGGGCCCCATATTGACGTTTGAGCTTCTTTAGGTACGCAGATATCGTGTCCAGCGCTTCATCCCAGGAAATGCGCCGCCAGGTCCCCCCCGCGCGCTTTAACGGGTGCCTCAGCCTATCGGGATGGTACAGGACGTCCTTCGCTGCCAGCGCCTTGACGCAGGCTCGTCCCATATTCAGCGGGAACTCAGGCATCCCCCTGATGTCGACCACTTTGCCATCTTGGGTGTAGACATCCAAGCCACATCGTCTGGAGCCTGAGCACTGGCACATTCCACAGAATGTCTTTGTGGGTTCCGTCAAGGGGACGGCCTTTGGCAAACATTATCGATTACATCGCACCGCTATAAACGGCATGGTCGGCGGAGTTTCAAGCCTGTCTACGGATAAGGGGGGGCTAGCCTAAGGAATCTGAAGCAAGCTTCCTGGAAGCGAGGATCGCCCGACAGCTCTGCGTGGTTCATCTCTTTTGCTATCCTTTCCGCCCTCTCCTTGGCGTTACGAGAGAGAAGGGGCATCCTGGCCCCTGTCACGGCCGAATTCCCCTTCTGCCTCACTTCGTTCAGGGGGAAGCAGGGAAGCATGCCGAACTCCGGGTGTCTAGGGCCGGGAGGCGCCTTGGGCACTTGCCTCAGCGCATAGGTCGGTCAGGTCGTCGATGTCGCGGCGACCTTCGCTGCTTCCCTCTTTGTGATGTACCTCGCGCTCAGCAGGAAGCCCAGGAAGAGGAAGACCGTCCCACCCAGTTCGAGCAGGAAATACAGGTCGTTGCCTCCGGCGAACCCAAGAGAGGCCCCGCCCGCCATGGGCAGCACGCCACCGAGCACTATGAAGAGGTTATAGGTCCTGCTCATGTCCCGGACGAAGCTGTAAAGGGCTCCGAGGATCAGCGCCAATCCCCCCACTATGTTCAGGACGATGGCGAAGGCCCTCACCGTCATCGGATAGAGGTTCGATGCGCTGCTTATCCCCTGCACCAGCCCCGCGTTGAAACCGGTTACGAAGGCCGATGAGCTGAGGGATGTGGAAAGGCCGGCGACGATCAGGGCGAGGGAGAAGACTACCACGAAACCTAAAAAGATCCTCGACAGGGTCCGGTTCGCCAAGAGGTACACTACCCCGGCGCCAAGGAGGCCGACCAAGGGAGCCGACAGGACGTAGTAGACCATGAAAAGGGAAAGGTTCGCGCCCATGACGTCGTGGTTCATGAGGAACTCCATCAACGAGGTGATCCCGTAGAGGACCATGGCGACCGTCCACAGGAGCTGATGGACCTTGTGCCTCTGCATATATTGGCGGGCGAGAAGAAGGGAGAAGACGAAAGCAACGGCAGTGGTCAGTAGCGGAATGTAGTTTGCCAATGCAAATCTAGCCAATGCGAAGGTGCGGGGCCTTATAAGCCTGCTGTTTCCGCTGCTTTTCTCGCTTTTTATTGCTACTTCCGCAAATCGACCCTTTGCAGATCTTTCTTAACTCGTCCTGACGGTTGCGTCAATCGCATCTCAGCGGATTGTACTTCGACTGTGCCATAGAGCGGAGGGCACCTAAATCCAATGACGAAGCTCCAAACCTTCCGGCAGCGATGGACGGCGTGGCAGATCCGAAGGCCTACGATTATAAGCCCGATTCTGTTGAACATCGATGGATTTGCGGAAGGGCCTTGACGAAGCCGACAAGAGGATCCTGAACCTGCTCCAAGATGACGCACGGATTTCTTTCGCGGAGATTGCAAAGCGGACAGGGGTCGCCGAGTCGACCGTGAGATACAGGATGAGAAGACTCGCCCGTGACAAAGTGATAACCAGGATGACGGCCCTGCTCGATCCCAGGAGCATCGGAATGAACGTCACCGCCGTGGTCCTGGTCAAGATCAACCCGAAGCTGTTGACCGCAGCGATAGGCCGCCTAGCAGCCTTCGAAGAATCGCATCACGTATTCCAGACGACCGGAGAATACGACGCGATCGCCGTCGTCCATACGGAGGACATGAAGCATTTGAACGAACTCAAACGGAGGATCGAAATGATTTCAGGTGTAAAGGACGTCTCCGTCTGGGCGGCAACGGGCCTCGCTAAGATCGAGACTCGTTTCAAGCTATGATAGCCTGCAGTCCATGGCCGGCCTTCGGTTTCGAGAGTGACTCAGCTGGAATCGCGTATGACTATGCTGCCATGGTGGAACGGCGAGCGATCAAATCCCATGTGAGAGTTGAGAGTTTGTGGACAAGGCGTCTAATGGGGGTCAGGTTGCGTAAAGGATGGAGCTGCCAAGGAGTGCCGAAAGTGGCTGGAGGACAACCCTATCCTTTGGAGACCGCGGATCCGCCTGAAGTGCTAACGTTGACTGAAGTGGGGTTGCCGAGGTAGAACACCTGGCTGCCCCCGGAGGCGACCCCGTCCAAGCTACCGCTGACACTCACTGTCGCCTCGCTTCCGCCGGAAATGTCAACATAGACGTTCGTGACTTGGAAGCCTCCCAAGTTCAGCTGGCTCCCGCCTGAAGCCTCTATCGAAAGGCTGCCGGCGCTGCCCGACATGGTCATGGTGCTTCCGCCCGAAGCCGAGACCAAGCAGTCATGTGACGACGAGAACCCCGTCGCCATGCCAGTCGACCCCCCTGAGATGCTCACCTGGCTCAGGTCGGGCATGGTGATGTCGACCTTAGCCGAATATGACTGATAGCTGTAATTGGGAGAGAGGCCTACCGACAGGGTGTTTCCCGCCTGAGTGAACTGGACGTAGTTGACGAGGTTATTGTCGATGGTCACGCTCACGCCGTAGGAATCCGACTGGGTGATCGTGAACTTGAACCCGTCGGATATGCTGACAGCCGTGAAATTGGCGAAGTTCTCATGCTGAGTGGTCATAATCCCCGATCCCACCATTGTCCCGGGTAGGTACGGCACCAACCCTGCGGAGAAGATCCATCCCACGAACAGAGCGGCGAGGACGATCAAGGCGATTGTCAGAGGGCTCATCGGGCTGACTCGCCGAGCTCGCCGTTCCGTCTCGGAGGGGCGCGGCGGGCTGACTTGGGTCCCACACTTGGGACAGAAGAAGGCGTCATCGCTCAGTTTTGAACCGCACTTTCGGCAGTAGCCGTTTCCTTCTGACATCTCTTCTGATCACCTGAAGGGCAAACGGGGCAGCGGGCAAGATGTTCTCGAAGATTCGATCCCGCGAGGTGGTCGCCAAGCGTTCACATCAAACTCCCTTTGAGGCATGCTGATGTAACAACCATTACCTGAATTTAAGGGAGATGTGGCACATACCTTCCCCCTTTGATTTTCTTCAACTCTTGAGTGGCGAAGGGAGACGTAGATCGCTGCCGGAAGGCAAGAGTACATCTGTGCGTCGCCCGATATATGGAATTGCCACGACGAGGTTCCCCATCAGGAAGTCCAGCACTGCCGTCGGGTCGCTGACGATGATGTCGGCGACGCTGGAATGGGCGACGGAGCTCTTCCTTCATTACTGGGAGCGTGGCATGGCAACGATCGCTTGACGTCGCAGCATGCGCTCCACTAGCGATGGCGGGAGCTGGGTCCCGCGAATGATGCTCGGGCATTCCCATCCTGCAGGGAAGTGGGGTTGTTTCCAGTTGCCAGCAGGAGACGGATCCCGCTCGGTCCCAAGCCCATGTGTGGTGCTTCATGGCTAGGATGGAAGGCAAGCCGACTTTCATAAGGCAGACCTGCTCGCGAAGGCCTGCTGAGGTGGAGGGACAAGTCTGGCGCCTCCGAGACTACGTGCGGCCAATCGCACGCGCTAAGGTTGGTGAAGTCGTCTTGGTCGCCCCTCTCGAATGGGCTCTCCTCTTTAGGATCCAGTTGACAGTCAGAGCCACCACCACAATGGGAGGGACTACTTCAAAGAGGAGAAGCTCTAGGGAGCTCGCGGTGAAGCCCGGGGAGGACCCCGGCGTCGTGACGACCCCATAGTAACCTATCCTGTCTCCGCTTTCTTCGGCAAACCAAACCCTTCCGGAGTGGTCGATGGCTATGATCTGTGTGAGCGAAAAGGCCGTTGGGATTGGGTATTCGCTGATGGAGTCGTTGCCTGCCCATAGGACTCCCAGCTTGTTCCCCACATGTTCGGCGAACCACACGTCGCCCGAAGAGTCGATGGCCAGCCCATGAGGTGACCCAAACTGTGTGGGTACCTGGTACTTGGTGAACGAGCCGTCGGCCGGATCGAAGACGTCGATGCTGTTGCCGAAGTGCTCCGAAAACCACACCCTTCCTTCCTTGTCCAACGCCACGCCTATAGGGAAGCTCAGGCCAGATTCCGGGGAGTATTCTGTGATATTCCCGGTTGCAGGGTTTAGATGGCCGATCTTCCCCGACGCCGCCTCGGAGAACCACACCGTGCCGTCGTCGCTGACGGCTATCGATGAGGGACTCGAGCCCGAAGTGGGTATCGGGAACTTCAGGATCAAGCCGGTGTCCGGATTCAGCTCCCCGATGTCGTTCGCCACTATCTCCGCGAACCAGACGGTTCCGTTGGACGAGACCGCAATGGAATCTGGGTAGGTCCTGCTAGCTGATGCTCTGAAGCTGGCAAACGTGTTCGAGGCCGGATCGAACCCGATGATTCGGCTGTTCTGGCTATCGGTGAACCATATCGTGCCGTTGGGGGAGACGGCCAAGAGGTCGGCCGAAACGCCCGAGAAGGGGGCTTCAAGGATCTCGAACTTTTGCGTCGTGGGATTGAAGCTACCTATGCGGCCGCTGTTCAGCAGAGTGAACCATACGTTGCCGCTGGGATCGACGGCGATGCCATAGGGAAGGCCGCCGCTGACGGGGACTGCGAACTCCGTAATTCCAAGGCTGGGCGAAGCCGTCGCGGAAATGACGGTGGCTCCGAGCGCCATTTGAGCCGAAGGGCCGGCGCAGACGGCCAAGAGCAGACAGACAGTTGTGACCGCCAAAGCATTCGCTTTCACATTCATCCCTCTGCGCGCCTACCCCGATGCCGTCCCTACGTCCAAGAAGAGGATTTTCGAGACGGCCCAGCCGTCGCCCTCCATCGTCAGCGTGATGGTATATTCGCCAGGCAACAAGGAGGTTTGGGTCGAGATCGTGGCCTGAACGGTGAAGCTGGAGGCTTCACCAGCCGGCGAGGGCGCGGGCACCCCAAACTGAACGCTGATATTCTGAAGGAGGCCATTCGGGTTCTCAGAGTCGCTGGCGTTGAAGGAGAGAGAGCCAAGGTAGCCCCTGAACTGGGTCGTCGCCAGCTGGATCGTCATGTTTGCCCCTGGCGAGAGCGAAATGTTGTCGGGAGCCGAAATTGAAGCCCCAGGGGCTAGCGATGTCAGGAGCAGGCCGACCTTGCTCGGCGAAAGCTCGGTAAACCACACGTTTCCGGAGGGATCGAGGGCGATGGTCAGGGAGTTCGAAATGTTGTCGTAGATCGGCACTACCGTAGGGATGTCGTATTCGGTGAGGGTCATGTTCTCCGGATCCAACCTGGCTATCTTGTTGCCATAATGCTCGTTTATCCAGAAGTCTCCGTTCGAGTCCTTCAATATCCAGTAGGGAAGCGTGCTGGGGACGCCAGGCCTCAGGGAGGTCGCCACCTGAATGAAGTCGCCGGTCGAAGGATCGAACCTGCCAAGAAGGCTGGGCCCGTGCTCGGCGAACCATACGTAGCCGGCGTTGTCCACTGCAATGCCCGTCGGCTGGCCATACGAAGAGGGCATGTAGTAGATACTGAACGTATCGTTCGTCAAGTTGAAGCTCCCGATGGCGTTGGGGACGCTCTGGTTGAAGCTAGCCAGGGCGATCCAAAGCATGCCTCGGCTGTCGAATGCCAGCCCTCCCGGCCCCGTCGAATTGTTCGGCTCGGCGAACTGGGACATCTGCCCGGTAGCCAGGTCGATCTCCCCGATGCGGTGGCCGTACAGCTCCGAGAACCAAACGTTGCCGTCCGGGCCCACGGCAAGCTGCATGGGGAAGGAGCCCTTCGGCAGATTGTAGACCGTGAAGTTTGTCGTGACCGGGTCAAAGCGGATGACGGAGCTGGAGTTGGCGTCGGTCATCCAGACGTCTCCGTCGGCAGTGGCGGCGAGGCCCCACGTGATGGGATCGAGGACAGGCAACGAATACACTCGGGTGACCCCGTCATGCGGATTCAGGGACACAAGGCTGCTGTCGTTCTGCTCTACGTACCATACGGTTCCGCTTGGATCCACCGTGATCCCGTTCGGTGAGGCGCAAGGAGACGGAGTATCGAACTCCGTGATGTAGATGCCGTGGGGGTTGGTAATGTAGGGGACCCCGCAGGTGGACGCCTTAGCGGAGGCCCTTCCGCCCATCGAAATGGCGAGGACTCCCACTGCGGCCACGGCGACAATCGCCATGACCGAAATGGCCAGCAACCATGCGGTCTTCTGGCGCGCGCTCCGTCACCACCATGGTGCCTGAAAGCCCTCAGGTATGAACCTGCGGGAATATCCGAGCGATGCTCGGCGAAGCCCTTCAACGAGGGGCCCGATTTGCCCCCGGGTCCTCCACAGAGGTGGCGTTCGCCCCATCTGGCCTTGGCGTCGCCGCAGGAGCATGCCCAGCTTCCCTCGGTCAGTGGAAGAGGGCGGCGAAGTACAGCAGAAAGAAGCCGATCCCCATCGCCACGAACATCCTCCATCCCAAGTACGACGGGGATACGGCCCCGAAGCCCGTGGGCCGAATCATCCCCTCCGCGAGCCTTACCGCAGCGTAGAATGCTGAGGTGACGCCAAACGCGTAGAAGTAGGCCGTGTCGAACGCTACGTAGTATCCCACCATGGAGCCTATTACGGAAGTCAACCCAAAGAGCAATCCCAAGACGGGGAGATGCCACCTGGCCTTGGAGGCGATCGGGCTTCTACCGACAAAACACTCGTACACGGCGGCGATGATGGTTGCTTCAAGGAACTTGTGCATCAGATATGAAACGACGGGGCTCCAGCCTCCACCGAAGGCGTCGATTATGTTTGAAGAGGGCGCCACC
>Ga0187771_10003034_pt1 | contig 11673 bp, 8 predicted proteins | sample 0116_SJ02_MP15_1_FD_133139 | JGI IMG/M metagenome (GOLD analysis project Ga0187771, IMG submission 133139) | Tropical peat soil microbial communities from peatlands in Department of Meta, Colombia - 0116_SJ02_MP15_10_MG | ecosystem: Environmental > Terrestrial > Soil > Wetlands > Peat | place... | reverse complement strand
CGTCCTCATCCTCCCGCTCAACATCGACCTGGGGACCGACCCTGGACCTCAAGTCTGGTTCCAGTTCGACCTCGACTTCGCGCAATACTGCAGACTTGGAGTCTGCTCCAACCATGTCTACTTCCTGATCTGGAACAATCCGAACCCTACCGGCAGTTGCGGAGACTCGATAACCTACAACTATGATTTGATAAACCAGACATCGCCCACGTCGGGAACCCCCGGGCTTCCTTACAGGCCAGGGGACTCTTACGAATGGCACTTCTACCCGACAGTGACCCCGAACGTTGTGGCGTTCCTGATCAAAGATGATACTACTGGGAACTTCTGGGTCAGGTCTTATTCTGTTCCTTCTGAGAACCTGGTGTACGAGGGCAGTTGTTTCTCACCGTCCGTTGCCGTCGAGACCTACATCGAACCGAGCGTAACAGCGCTGACCAATGTCCCCTTCTATCAGTTCGCCGAGGGAAACGATTTGCAAGACATCATCCAAGGCGGCAGCAGCTACATCGGCGGCTTCGAATACCTTGTCACATGCGACTTCTGTCACATTCCGACTGCGCCAGGCGATGGCTATGCCCTGGGGGTCTACCAGAGCTTCATCGAGAACGTGAAGTCCGGGATGTGGTACTGGACGGTGTTCCAGGCAGGAGCCCAGAACCCGGTTGCCATCTCCCTTCCAAGCGGCAGCGGTGGCCTCGTGAACTACATGATGCAGGGGGCCGACTATCAGGCAGACTACGCCACCATGCTCGCTGCGACCGCTCTGAGCAGCTTGACCGTTCCCGCCGACCCGGGAAGCCAGGTGGCTGTGGGGCAGGTGACCGCGACGACCACGTCGACTACCGCCACCACCACGGCGACCAGTACGTTGACCGCAACGACCACCACGGTCACAGGCACCTCGACGACAACGACCGTGAGTACCTCTACCTCTACGAGTACGGCGACGGTCGCAGGGACCACCACCGCCACGACGGGTACTGCCACACAGGTCAACTACATCATCACGACGGTGACATCGGTGGTGGCAACCCAGACGAACCTGCTGGTGACCACAGTCACCAGCACCATAGGAACAGTCACTACGGTGGTCTCGTCCACTTCCATCACCACGACCATCTCCTCGTCCAGCTCGAGCACCACCCCGACGAGCTCCACCACGTCGGCATCATCCACGACCATCTCGACGAAGTCCACTTCGTCTTCGCATTCGTGCGTCAAGAACTGCAACGTGGCGGGAACCTCGTTGAGCACCCTGGGGGCCGAATTCGACGCCCTCAGCGCCCTTGCAGCGCCCTATCTCTCGCAGGCCCTGGTCGGGGTTGTGGCCGGTCTCTTCGTGTATCTCGTTACGCGCAAGAGGGGGTCGACCTGAGAGCGAGTCAAGCCGTCGCCGTGGTACTCATGTTACTCCTTTGCCTGTCTCTCGCTGCCGTCCCGAAGGTCGCGGCGGGGGTGTCGGTTCTTTCCGGAGGCTTCACGTACATGAGGGTCGACCCCTCTCGCCACCTCGTCTACCTCTCTGACGACGCCGCGAATTCGGTCGTCGTCTTCAATGCCACGAGCAACAAGGAAGTCAAGAGCATAGCGGTCGGGACCAAGCCCCAGGGGCTCGACATCTCGGCCAACGGTCAGGAGCTCTACGTCGCCCTGCCCTGGGCGAGCTCGCTCGCGGTCATAAGCCTCTCCACGTTCGCCATCAAGCAGACCATCCCCCTAACTATCGCCCCAGGATGCGTGGCCGCGGGAGTGCAGGGGAGGGCGTACGTGATCTCGAGCGACTTGACGGGGCCGGGCTCGAACTATCCTGTCGTGGTAGACACCAACTCGAGCCGCCAGCTAGGCCTGATCACTTCGGGGGGGGTGATGTACTCCGGCGACCTCTGCATAACCAGCCCTGACCGGCACGCACTCTACCTCGCGGAACACGACGTGAACCCCTCGACCTTCTACCGTTACAACTTGGCTGGAGACAACGGGACTCTGGTCAAGGTGTCAGACTGGGACACAAACCCAGAGTTCATCAATGACATCGCGGTGAGCCCAGACGGTTCCCGTATCTACCTGGCTGCGGGCGCGCCGTACTACATCGACATCAGGTATTCTTCCAACTTCACCGCGGCGGGAGAGCTTCAGACCGGGGCGTATCCGACTTCCGTGGCCCTGACTCCCGACGGGCGCTACGCGTTCGCCGCCCACGACACATCCGACGTGGACATGTTCGACGTCAGGACCGAACAGCTGGCCGGTGCCTACGACATGGGAGGCACCGTCCAGATGGCCCGGGCTCTGTCTCCTACCCTGGTGTACGCGATAGTCACGCCTCCTGCTGGCGGAAGCGAGGAGCTTGTGACCGTGAAGCCGACCACCGCGACCACGACCACCAGCACCGTTACCAGCATCTTGGCCACGACCACCACCAGCACTGCGACGACCACGGCCACCGCCACGTCTACCGCCGCTCCCACCACCACGGCCACCGTTACGAGCACCACGACGACGGTCCCCGTTACTACCATCACGACTGGGACCGCGACGCAGACCAACTACTTCATCACGACGCTGACATCGGTGGTAGCGACGCAGCCGAACCTGCAGATTGCCACAGTTACATCTACGATAGGAACCGTGACGACCATCGTCGCTTCGTCCGCCTCCATCACCACGACCGTCAGCTCGTCCAGCTCCGCTACGACGATCACAACTTCGAAGACCACCTCGTCCACGCATTCGTGTATCAAAAACTGCAACGTTGCAGGAGTCTCTCTCAGCACCTTCGGAGCTGAATTCGACGCCCTCAGCGCCCTTGCCACGCCATATCTTTCGCAGGCTCTGGTAGGGGTGGTGGCGGGCCTCTTCGTGTATTTCATAACGCGCAAGAGGACCAAGTAAGAATACGGAAGCCGCTGCAGCGTTCCAGATGAATGAAGCCCTAGGTCATTGGCCCAGAAGGGGGATAGAGTTCCTTACTCTGATTGTATTAGGGGGGTCCGCTGCCAAGGCGGTGTTGAGGCAAGTTGCCTAGCGAATTCCGTCCAGCTTGAAGGAAATCGGATGTACTCTTGGCGAGGGTTCGGACGAAAATCGAATCAGACAGCCGAAAAGCGGCAGTAAGGGACGAGGTTCGACCCCTCCACAACTATGGATTCACCAAAGGAGTGGGTCAGGCGAGCCGTCCCGGAAGCCGAACGGTCGCTGTCCCGTATCCCGAAGATGACGAAGGTCCCTGAAGGCTTGCAGTTCGAATGGGACCTCCGATCCTAGACGCGCCCGGATATCCTCGCCTCCTGAACGATAGCAACAAGGGCACGACCGTGGCGTTCACTGCCGCCGCCACCACCATCACGAACCCGCTCATGCCGAAGGATACCCCGAGCGAGAAGGTGGAGGTGGCAATTGCGGGGGTGACCGCCTGGGCCAGGCCGTTGAGGGAAGCCGCGGCTCCCAGCGAACTTCCCTGAGATCCTCTCCCAGCGTTTAACGAGACCAATGAGCTGAGAGTTGGGTTCGTAAGGCCGAACCCGATGGTCAGGACACCGGCGGCAGGGAGCATGACGGCAACGAGGGGCAGAGCGCCCAGAGCTGCGTAGGCTGCCGTTATCGCGACCAGGCCGGTCAGAGCTATGGTTGTCGCGGAGTACCTTTTCGACATCTTGGGGACGAACACTCCCTGGGTCAAAGCAAAGATCACCCCGCTGTAGGCAAAGATCAGACCCACCTGGAGGGACCCATAGCCGAAGGTCGCCTGAAGCCAGGGCGAGGCGACAGCATTCTCGAATACAAAGGCGACGGTGGCGATGAAGGTTGCGGGGAGAAGAAGTGCGAATGCCTTCTGTCTGAATGCCCCCGTGAGCGCAGTCAAACCGATGCGAATGGAGTCGCCGCCTTCCTTTCTGGACGCAGGCTCGGGCAACCGGAAGCACGCCGCGGCGAAGTTCGCGAGTGCGAGCGCAGACGCGAGAAACGAGGGAGCGGCGTAGCCGTAGAAGTTGCTCAGAATGCCCCCGACGGCAGGGCCGACGATCATGCCTAGGCCGATCCCGGACCCCAGGATGGCGATGTACTTCACCCGGGCTTCCTCCGAGGTCACATCAGCGACGTACGACTGGGCGACGGGGAGCGTCGAGGACGTGCATCCAGCCAGGATTCTCCCTGCAAAAAGCAGCCAGAGGCTGCTCGCCATCCCGAAGATGAAGTAAGAGATGCCAGCTCCAAGCAGGCTCAGGAGAATCACTCTCCGCCTGCCGTAGCGGTCGCTCAGCCTGCCGAGGATGGGGGCGAAGATGAACTGCATCAGAGCGTAGGAGGAGATAAGCAGGCCGTATGCGAACGGGGTCGCGCCGAGGCTCTGGGCCAGGAAGAAGAGGTACGGTAGGACTATGAAGAAGCCGAAGTAGTCCAAGAACACTGTAGTGAAGAGGATTCCGAACGAGGAGCGCAAGGGTGCAATGCCCGGAGCTCGGGGGATCGATTTGCCTCACTCCCCAGAGGGCAACCCCATGGCAGGCGATCGACCCTGAAGGATGCGAGACAGCGCAAACCCGTAGACGATCGAATCTGCCAGTATCTCGGCCGCATGGAACGGGACGATTGGAGGCGGAAGGAGACTGTTTCCGAAGAGCGCGACGAACCCGCCGGGGATGTATAGCATGGCCGCGAGTGCCGCGAAGCTCAGGTTCTTTCCGGTTCGCAATACTGCGATCAAGGGCAGGAGGACCAGTACGTACAGGAATCCCCTCAATAACTCAACGGGGGCCATCACGCCAAACTGAGGTATGACGAGTCCGTCGACTGGATTGCTGTAGTACGGGAGCACGAATGGGGATACAATCATCCCAAAGAAGAAGTAAATCGGGAAGTACGCCAAAGATGCGGCAGCAATACGCAGGGCCCACGAGCGCCTCGTCCTCTCAGAGAAATATGCGTCCAAGGAACCCCAGACTCCCGCGAAGTCACGCCTTCCACCCAAGACGAAGGCCGCCAGCGCTGCCACTACACCCGATGAGACGGCGGCACGGACAAGTGCCATCACGAAGCTCAGGTAAGAACCGCCGAACATCGTTGTGAAGAACAGGGCTTCGATGTAGTTGATCATGTATTCGACAGCAAACAGGAGCATCCAAAGCATCATCGCGAGTGACTCCAACTTCAGGTGAACTTTGGGCACGAGCCAAGCGAGGAACGCCGCCATGGCAGCTGCAGTGACCAGGTCGTAAGCCATGCTGGTCGGCGTGAGTTGGACAGCATGTACGAAGAGGTTGCCAAAAGCGTCGAGAGCCCAGATCGCGATGAGCAGTGCGGCGGCCTTGTAGAGAGTCTTCCAGCTCCGACCCTCTTGGCTCCTAGTTGCTGTGCCGCTTCCCCCTGAGGTCGTCTTGGCGATCCTGAACACCCCTTCTCCTGACCTCACTCAGTTCACCTGGGTAGCTTACTGGCTGGGAAGCGAGATTAGGTCTCGTTGACCCTGATGTTCACGTGTATACAGCTCTGTGTATGCCTGCCTCAGTCTATTCCAGGGCCGAATCCTTCGTCTCAGGGATCATCGAAACTGCGCCGATTGCGACGAGCGCCCAGAGGACCGCATAGACCGGATACAGGAAGAACGCAAGGCTTCCCAGCAAGGCCGAGAAGAAGGATGCCGGTCCGGAAATCAGCGAGTTCCCAAGCTGATAGGTCAGAGAGCTCCCGCTCGCTCTGATGTTGGTGGGGAACACCTCTGAGATCATGGTGCCTATCGGGGCGTAGCCGATGCCGTGCGTCACCCCGAAAAGCGCCATGCACACCATGAAGGCCGTCGCGCTCTGGAGGTAGAAGGCGGGGTAGACGAGGGCCAACAGCCCCCAGTTCGTGAGCCAGATCAGAGGTCTCCTCCCCATGCGGTCCGACATCGCCCCTCCGACCAATACTGCCGCAATCTCTCCCAGGGCCAAAACGGCAATCCCTGCTTGGCCCGACTGCACCGTGACGACTTTCAGGAGCTCGAAGACCACTGGCAGCAGCGCCGCCCCCACGTAGAACACGGTCCCGGACGAGCCCACGATGAGTGTACCGAGGAGCAGCTGGCGCTTATGACCCCGGAAGATGTCGGCCAGCGGAAGCCCAACCACTAGCTTCCGCGACTCCACCTCGCCGAAGAGCCTGGTTTCTGGGATCCTGAGCCTGACCGCAAGCGCCGCCATGCCGAACGGGACCGAGAGCAGGAATGGGATCCTCCAGCCGTAGCCCTCCATCACGCCGGGTGGAAAGATGCCTCCGAGAGCTAGGTACGCGACCGACCCCAGAAGGAGGCCAGCCCCAATCGTAGCCTGTGCGTAGGCGGACCTGCCAGCCCTCGCGCCCTCTGGGGCGCCCTCCATCATCAGTAGGAGGGACCCTACCCACTCCCCACCTAGCGAGAAGCCGAGGGCAAGATACGCGGCAATCACCGGGATGATGGCCACATTCCCAACCTGGGCGTACCCCGGGAGCGCGCCGATGGCCGCGGATGACGCCGAGACCAGGAGGACCGTCAGAATCAGCATCTTCCTCCGACCTCGGGTATCGCCGTAGTGGCCGAAGGCGACGGCGCCGACCGGACGGACCAGAAACCCCGCGGCGAATACCCCCAGGGTCTCCGTTACGGAGGTCATCTGGTCGCCCGGAGGGAGGAACGTCGACGAGATGTAGATGGCGCCTGAACTGAAGAGGAACCAGCTGTACCAGGCGACGGTCTCGCCGACCATCGCTGCCGCCAGGACCTTTCTGTCCGTAGTCGCTCGCTTTATTCGCTGGGGCGTCGAAGTTAAGGTTGCGCACTTCGATTCGGCAGGCAGACTGGAGAGAACCTAGCGCTCTGACAGTCTACTGTCGCCTTAGTGGTCTTGCACCAGCGATGCGGCTCTATTGCGGCGCGAGAAGCGATAGAGCTTGATGCCGACGATGAGGGTCCAGACTGCGGTCAGAGGGACGGTGACCAGCTCCAATAGTCCGAGGACGACGAACGCACCGGATGCCGGCGCGACGGGGGCCGCCGACCCGAGAATTCCCACGACATTGGCTACGATCCCCACTGTAGCAGTCACCTTGCCAAAGAGACTCTTCCACATGACCACGCTGTAGATCAGATAGCCCACAGCTCCGATCCCGAAGGTCAGGACCGTGTGAACGGGAATCGCCGAAAGCTCGTAGACCGCGGCGGTCACGTAGGTGTTCTGCAGGGCGGAGGTCGTCGCGGTGCCGTAGTGGTATGCCAGCTCGTTGAGCGTCAGGGAGTCCATCTCTGTGACGCAGACGTCGAACACGGCGTACGCCAGCGAAAACACGGCGCCGGCAAGGGCGCCGGCTCTGCTGACCTGCCGCAGGACGAGGTAGACCGCCAGCACCGGGATGATGGTGACGAGGTCATCTACCAACCAAAGGCTCGCGTCGGCGGTGTAGAATTGCAGGTGCTGAGCCACGAGCTGGAGCTGGGCGGCGGGATCCGTCGGCGTTGCCATCGCCCACGAGGTAATCCTTAATGACATGAAGAACAGGAAGAATCCGACGACGCTGAATACTACGAGTATGATCGCACCCGCGTTGTAGAGGCCGTTCCACCCAGGGTCTGCGGCGAACTTCGGCCGCGTCGTTTCCTTCTCGGTGACTGCCACTTCTGTCTCGGTCATCGGCCCGTTCGACGACCGCAAGTCGTGATAAGACCTCGTCCACGTACGTGTGTAGCGCTACACAACCTTGTGTACTCCGCGCCGGGGGCTCATCGATGAAGGTCGGGCCCCTGGTCGTTCGAAGTTCCTTGGCCCTTCAATGGGTGGTTCTTACGGATACCACGGCTTCGCCTTCTTCCATTCATGCTCGAAGAAGTCGTCCGCCCAGCGGAGGAAGGCCGGGTCCTTGCCATGGAACGAGAGGTAGTCCTGGGTCCCGTCGTTCAGGCGGAGCTGGACGTCCGCCGCGTCTTCGTTCTGGTACAGGTGCCCCCACAGCCACGGGGTGTGCCTCATCTCCGGGAACTTCTTCACCGAGCGGAGCACTTCTCTGGCCTTCGGAAGGTAGCTCTCCTGCAGGAGCCACCTGACCTTCACCCCCTCGTCGATGCGCTGCTTCATGATCTCCAGCTGGGTGGCGAAGCCCACTTCTATCGTGCCGTCGATCTTTTCGCGGGCGCTCTTCATCATCCCCGTGACAGTGTTGAAGGTGTCAATGGCAGTTGGCAGGAACACTCCTCCGGTGAGCTCGCCCAGGCGGGCGCGGTACTCGGTGGGGATCAACATCGCGTCGTGGGTCATGAAGAACTCTCTGAACTGGGATATGAATTCAAGGGGCGATGTGGTGTCCAAGACGATCTTGGCGTAGGGCGTGAGCCTGTACTTGCCGTCGGGCATCTTCTCAAGGAGCCTGGCGTCCGTCATCCTCTGCAGCTGCCTGAGGGTCTCTGTGGCGGTCATGCCCAGCTGCTTCGCGACCTCGTTGAGGTGGAGGCTGTCCTTCTGAAGCTCGGCTAGGATCCGTTTCCTGTCGATGCTCGCCAGTTGAAAGTGGAGCTCGGCGGCTCTCTCCCCGGGCTGTTCCGGCTTCAGCGTCACAGGTCCGCGCAACCCCTCGCTTTGCCTCCTTCTGAAGCTCCTGAAATCTGATTTTAACCCCACGGACGATTATCAGCCCTGAGAATAGGCGGGTCCGTGATCTTCAGAAGCAGACGCAGTGAGTTTCCTCAACCCGCGGAAGCCCGTAGCGACAAAAAGAGGGAGGCTCAGGCCCCGAATCTCAGATCGAGGACTGAGCCGGCTGAGCCATCGGCGGGCGCGGGGGGAGCTGGGTGTTGATCGAGAAGAAAGCGGCGATGAGGAGTATTTCGGCGACGAAGATGAGGAGGAACCCGATCAGGACTATGGTGAGGACGGCTCCGACCAGGTAGAGGATCGCGGCTGTGCCGAAGAGGCTGACGTTGAGCCTCCTTCCCAGCTCTCCGTAGCTCCTCCTGAGGAATATCGACGACAACAGGAAGCAGGCCCAGACGGCGACGAGGCCGATCAGTACTGTCCCGACCGTGCCAAGGACGTCGGCCGGGGCGACGCTGGAGGGGAGGGCGTAGGCGTAGGGGCTGTACAGGTATCTCAGCCCCATCTCCCTGAGGACGACGGCGGCCACCCCTACGATCCCCACGACTATGCCAACGATGCCGAGGACGACCGCGTAGAGCATGTCGTTGAATATCCTGGAGTCGCCGAGGACGTCCGACGCGTACTTCAGCGCGACGAGCACAAGGATCAAGCCGACGATTGAGAGTGCTATTCCGAGCACTGGAAGGAAACCGAGCAGAGCCAGGATGGACCCGACCCCTCCGAGGACCTTTACGCTGTCGAGAGAACGAGATGTGGTTTCGGTAACGATGTTGTTAGCCATTTCTTTTTCACCTCAGCGGTGGACTGGCCCAATTGTCGCAATAACCATTGGTTGACGGCGTTGTTTACACATACACATTTCTGCATATGGAAGGTCAATGGTGCGGCCGAATAACGTGCTTTCGTGTCAAATGCTCAACGCACGAGCCAGAAACGTGGAGACCATGTAGAGCGTAAGAGGGAGAGCGACAACGGTAATCAGCTTAACGAAGACGCCGGTATTGAAAGGCCACCCGCTTATCTTCACAAGGTCGTTCCGGATGCTGTCTATGGCAATGAGCTCATTGACGAGGGCCGGGTCGATCGGACCGTCCCCACTCGACTCTATCGACTCGATGACCCTGCTGTGGCGCCTCTGAATCCACGTCAGCCTCTCGGCCTTCGCCTCCAACAGCCTCTTCCTCAGACTAAGGAGTGGCCCAAGGAAGATCAGGAGGCCCACGAGCGAGAAGACCGCTTGGCTCCACATCACCGCTCCGCTATTGTAGACGAACACGGGAAAAGTAAGGAGCATCGCCGCGATGTACAGGGTCACGAAGAGGAGCGACGCCCTCCCGTAGGCGTTCAACCCGAGCGTCCGATCCTCGGTGAACGACCTCAGCTTGATCGGGAGCTTCCCCCAGCTCAGGATGAGATACATCGCGCACCCGAGGACCCAGAGGAAGGTTGCCTGGATGAGCCGCAGGTAGCTGGTAACGAGTACACGCTGCAGCTCCTGATACGGCGGATAGTAGAGATTGAATACGTAGGGATCGAACACGACCCACGTCGCTGCCATCAGGGCTCCCCAGACCGCTGCCACGCCCTTCCAGTTGGAGAGCAGCCCGACCTGGTCGAGCGCAGGCTTGCCTCCCAATGAGACGGTGTGGTCGCGGAGTTCAGAAATCCGGGAGCGTATCAGACTGGTCGCTCCGAGCAGGAAAACGACGTTTGCAAGCAGTAGAGGTAGTGAAACAATCGGGACCCCAGTGAAGTCGGTGGCTATCTTGGTTTCAATCCCCCAGTACCAGAGCAACGCCGCGGGGACAGCACCGACCGTGCAGACTCCGATCCATCGGGGAAGCTTCAGAGCGAGGACAGCGCGGTCGAACCAGAGACTTGGCTTGCCCTTCACCGTGTCTCACCGGCTCGCATGGATAGGCGGTACCCTTTCTCGCCAGGGCATCGCCTGCTCGAGGTAACTTGCAAGTCGAATCAGGGTGGCTTCGTCCCCGAACCTCCCGATGAATTGGACGCCGATGGGAAGACCCGAACTGCTTTGCCCTAGCGGCAAAGAGATCGCGGGCTGACCGGTCACGTTTGCGGCCCTGCAGAACCCGGCCGTTTCGTCGCATAGGCGCATGAATCCGACGTAGTCTATGTCCGTCCTCATCTTCGAGTACGTGCCGATGGGCTCAGGCAGCTTGGTCAGGGTCGGGGTGACCAAGAGGTCGTAGGTCTCGAAGAATCTGCCGAATGTTCGCCGGAACTTGTTGAGGATCATCTCGACCATGAACGTGTCGGCCGCACCTAGACCCTTGGCATAGTCGTAGTAAGACATCAACACAGGTTCCACTGTCTCAAGGCTCACCCGGCGTCCCATCATCGCGCCGAACATATCCATCCCCGCGTTCATGCCGACTGCCCAGGCGATGCACGCCGCCCTGAGGAACTCTTCGTAGTCGAAGGCTGGGGCGGCCTCCACGAGTTCGTGCCCTGCATGCTCGAGCTCGGATGCGACCTGCTCCACGCACGCGACGACCTCCGAGTCTGGCCGGGTCCCCGGCTTCCACGGGTCAGTGGTCCAGGCCGCCCGGAGCTTCCCGGGGTGGGCGCCGACTTCCTGCCGATAGGGCCGGGAGGGCTGAACGATGATGTACGGGTCGCCGGGTGCAGGCGAGGACACCGCATCCAGCATCACGGCAGTGTCGCGGACCGTCCGGGTCAGCACGAACTCCTGGAGCGTCCCCGACATGATTTCGCCCATGTCCGGACCGCCCGTCACGCGCCCGCGCGAGGGCTTGAGCCCGACTAGCCCGCAGGCGCTCGCTGGGATACGAATCGACCCTCCGTTGTCGCTCCCGTGGGCGACGGGCACGATGCCTGCGGCGACGCTCGCCGCGGACCCCCCGCTGGACCCGCCGGCCATCTTGCCAAGGTCCCAAGGGTTGCGGGTGGCTCCGGTCAGCACCGACTCGGTGGAGATGCCCATAGCGAACTCTGGGCAGGTGGTCCGGCCCAACAGGGTAAGCCCCGCCTTCTTGAAGCGGTCCGTCAGGAAGGAGTCCTTGTCCACGACGTGCCCTTTCAT
>Ga0187771_10003033_pt1 | contig 11674 bp, 14 predicted proteins | sample 0116_SJ02_MP15_1_FD_133139 | JGI IMG/M metagenome (GOLD analysis project Ga0187771, IMG submission 133139) | Tropical peat soil microbial communities from peatlands in Department of Meta, Colombia - 0116_SJ02_MP15_10_MG | ecosystem: Environmental > Terrestrial > Soil > Wetlands > Peat | place... | reverse complement strand
TGATCGAGCGACACGACCGAATCTTCGTCATGAAACAGACCGGCGAAGCCTCGGTTTAGAAATAGGCTGAATCAAACTCTATTCGACGAACAGAACCCATAATGAGCTAATCCAATCCGGGCCTGGTGGGATTCGGTACGAAACAGGTCCCATTTTTCGCACAGGGCCGACGGGAACCAGACCCAAAATGGGTCCCTCTATGGGTCAACGGCTATCATTTGGGCCAGGCTCACAAGAATCCAAATAGATAGGAATGGACTCCATTGACCGAACAGGGCTCATAACGGGCTTATTATCAGCAGGCCCGATGCGGCCCGCACAGTTTAGTGTGCAAAGCCGGGCCTAACCGGAGGATTGAAGGATTGAAGGAAGAAGTTGCCCCATGTTTTCCTTGTGAATGGCCTTCCTAATGGGTTAGGTTACGCTTATTTAATGCAAGTCTGCATTACAATGGCAGGAACATCGGTTGAGTGATGTAGACCTCGACGGCGAGGTGCTGCAGCGTACGCTCCACCGGATTTTCCAGATGCTCTATCTTCAGTTCGCGTTCTACTGGGCCACCATTGCAGCGGGGATGTTTGTCAACTACTACTACTCGGTCCCTGGTTCTGTCACTCCAGACGTAGGAAGCATATTTGCCCAGTTTCTCGCGGCCCCGTCCCTGTTTGCCCATGTGCTTTTCGCCGTGCTAAGCAGTGGGATGAGCATTCCAGTGATTTTGCTCGCAAGGAGGGCAAGATTAACGAAGGTTATTTTCCTCCACGTTGGGGCCATTTCAGCGAGGCTGGTCGGCTTTGTGATGGGCCCACTGTTCATCTACTACTCGACAGGAGCCATCGGAAACGCCTCGTCGGCGAGCGCAGCCACCTTTGTAATGGCAAGTGTATTCCTGATCGCAGTCATCCTGTCATTCATGAGCAGAATCTTCATCGTGAGGGAGGATGTCAGAGTCAAGTTTATCGTTTCAAAGGGAGCACTTGGAGGTGGCTCATTTAGAAAGCCAGGTTAGGCCTACACTCCCTGGCGAGGAGCTCGGAACGCTAAGCCTTTCCTCGTTGAAGGTGACCCTGAGGCTGTGTTACGCGAACTTCGTAACGTACCTCCTGCTTTACGTTACTGGAATGTACATCAACATCTACATCACTTCTGGAGTGAGCCCAGTGGGAATTGATGACCCGACCAACATGCTCCACATGATATTATCGAGCGTCAACTTCGTGATTACCCTGACAGTTGGAGTGGTCGGATACCTCTATGGGATGAAGAAGGTTGCCATTTTCAGCACGGGAGCCGTGGTGTGCTTGATTGTAGCGACGATAGGCGGACTCCTCTTCATATCGACAGGAGGGGCGAGGGGACCTGGCGTTACCCTTGCAGGAGGTTGGATCATGTCCTTCCTTTTCATGCTTGCGCTGTTCCTCTCCTACTATGCGACCCTCAGGGTGATGAGAGCAATCAGGGTAATAGAATCTCTCGGTGGAGAGCAGGCCTAGATGCCTGCCGACGGACAGGTCTCTGCGTCAAGCCCCGAGGACAAGACATTAGGGAGGATGATACTGATTCAGGCCGCATTTCTCGCCGCCTCCTACACTGCTGGGACTTGGCTAACACTGGAAGTAACTGGGGCTTCGGTCACCACGCCGGAAGTCATGGCACATGGAGTCATCTCGGCGGGGTTCGTCGCCATGTCTGGGCTCGTGGCCATGATGGCGCTCACACAGCGCAGGCGAAGCTTGTTCCTCGTCAATTTTGCGGTATTTGTCTATCTCATGGCCGCCAGCGTGACCGGGTTTACCTTTCTTGGTGACACTTCCGACCCGAACAGGATAACTCTGGCCAACGTTTCCATGATGACCGGGATTGGCCTTGGAATGCCTGCAACCTGTTATTCCCTTGTGCAGGTATGGCGACGTGATGACTTACAAGGCTCTTCCTTGGTGCCAACCATGGTCTACATCGCTCTTGCGTCCCTCGCCCTCACAGCGGTGGCAGGGACCTTCGTTGCGGGACTCACTTACGCGACTGCAATTGCTATCCATGTTGGATTGGGAGCCTTCACAGTCGCAGCCCTCCTCGGAGTACTCGTGGTGTCCCTGGTGGAAGCAGCAGACAGGTCGACTAGCCGAAACGGCCAACGAGTATGGCTTTCCCTTCTGGGCCTCGGGGCCACGAGTGTAGCGGCGGGAGACGGAGTGGTCGCAGTGACCTCGGGGGGAATATCTTACGTCGTCGTTATGGCCGAGATAACCATCCTTGTTTACATCTTCCTTATGATTGCAGTGGCTGCCCCTTACACCATCGCCAGTCTCAGATCTCGGAAGGAGTCGAAGTGAACTTGAGGGCTCGGGATGCAGCGCTGGCCGCAAGGCTCATCCTCGTCCCTGCGGCCCTGCTTTTGCTGAACGTCCACACGGTCGTGGCCCAGACTGCCTCAAATTCGACGACCGCCACCACCGCTCCTCATACAACCAACGGTATCAACTTCGATTTCACTTCGGCTGCCGTGGCAAGCTTTGTCCTAGTTCTCCTCGGCCTGACAGCAGTCCTGGTCATTCTGGCCAGGTTATTGAGCGGGGCCAGAATTTCATAGGTGGAATGTTTTGGCAGGAGCTCAGGAGGAGAACAAGGAGACACTCCAGGAGGGAAGGCGGAGCTTCCTCAAGCTGGTTCTGACACTCGGCGCCGGAGCTACTGCGGCCTCGTTCATCAGCATGTTCAGGCTTCTAACCTACATCCCTCCGCCCCAGGGCGGGACGTTGGCTTGGCCTGTGGTCAAAGTAGCGAACGCCTCGACCCTCGACCCATCTGCCCCTCTCCGGTTCAACTATCCGCTCGTGGATACGCCGAGCATTCTAATCAAAGTAGGGTACCCGGCGGAAAACGGGGTCGGCCCTGACTCGGACATCGTTGCGTTCAGCGGCATATGCCAGCATCTAGGGTGCTTCTACTCGCCGCTCCTGGCCGGAGGGTCGCCAAAATGCAACAGCAACTTCAGGGCTGCAGCGCCACAGGGATATTGCTGCTGTCACGGAGGTCAATACGATTTCGTCCACGGAGGGGCAGTAATCAGCGGGCCTCCTCCAAGGCCTGTCCCCCGGGTCATCCTCAGCTACGACGACAGCACGGGTGACATCTACGCCACTGGGATGAGTGCGCCGACAATCTTCGGGCATGGGCCACCAGGGACCTCCGACCCGAATGGGGTGCTCAAGTACGATTTGCAGGGTGGGGATCTCGTCACGGAGGCCACGCTGTTCTCCTAGCTAGGCGAGTCGAATTGAGCGAGAATCTTGGTAGAAGGTTTGTCAACTGGGTGAAGAAGGTCGTGGGGCTACAAACGAATGTGCTACGGCCGGTCCCCGAGTACAGCATGAATCCGTTCTACTGGTTGGGAGCGCTCGCGGCCATAGCCTTCGGTCTTCAAGCATTCACGGGATTGCTGATGCTGATATACTATGTCCCCACCACGGACCAAGCCTACTCCTCCACCCAATTCATTATCCAGAACGTCCCTCTGGGCTGGCTTATCGAGACGGTCCACCTGTATGGAGCCTACGCGATGATACTCCTGGCATTCCTGCACATGTTCAGAGGCTATTTCGTTAGCGTCCAGAAGCACCCGAGAGAGTTGATGTGGGTGATTGGTATGCTCATGGGCTTGCTCGTTCTCGGGATGGGCCTTACGGGGTACCTCCTTCCCTGGACGGTCGTCTCGAAATCGGCTAGCGATGTGTCCATAGGAATGCTGAGTTTCCTTCCCGCCCAGATAGGAAATGTCCTCATCTTCCTCATAGCAGGAGCTGGGAGTAGTGCCGCCGAGCTTACTAGATTCTTCGACCTCCACATCATAGTGCTTCCCGCGGGGCTCCTGTCCCTGCTTGGCCTGAAAATGTACATGTTCGAGTCCCACGGCCCCTCGAAGCCCCCTAAATGGGAGGACAGCGGCACCCCTCAGGGGTCTGAGAGGAGCAAAGAGTATCCATGGTGGCCCAACGTCTACCTGTACTTCGCAATGGTAGGAGGGGTCTTCATCGCGTTCCTCCTCGTTGCTTCAGTTCTTTTTCCAATATCGCTGCCTCCGGAGTTCTCCCCGGCTGCTGCTTCCAATTTTGTTCCCCAGCCTGACTGGTACTTTCTGTGGATGTATCAGATGTTGAAGTTCGCACCCTTCGAGGGGAGCGGGATATACTACGCACTTGGCGCAGTAACAGTCCTTGCCATTATGCTCGTCATCCTTCCATTTGTCGACAGGGGAAGAACCCGTAGCCCGTGGTCGAGACCATTGTACGTCACCATTGGGCTTGTGATGATTGCAGAGCTAATTGCATTGACCGTATGGGGATACCTGACGCCGGGCGCGCTAATACCTACGGTACAGGCCGCGGGGGTTACCGGTGGGCTTTTTCTAGTAGTGGTTGCTGTCACCGCCTTCGCGTTCAGACTACGTAGGAAAGGCTTCGCGGGAAGATTCACGGTGAATACCGTTGTAAGAGCGCTTGGGCTTCCGTTTCGGCACGCAGGAATTACAGGGATGTTCCTCATCCCTTTGATCGTAGGCTCAGTGGCCATGGAGAACATGGTAGGCGCCCTTTCAAGCGGTCAGGTTGACCTGACTTCCGCTGCGGTGAGCTCGGCAGTCCTCTTCGTTTGCTTCTATGGGATGGCGAGGGTGATGAGGCACTTGACCCTGAATCGAGACAAGACATGAAGCTCGACGAAGGGAGTCTGAGGTTCACAGTCGCAACCCTCCTGGCGACCTCAGCGGCTGCCATTGCAGTCTATCTTTGGAATATTGACCTTGTCAACGGTCAGAGGGTCTTCGGAGCGATGCTAGGTTCGGAGCTGGTAATCTTCTCAATGCTAGTTTATGTCTACAGCAAGCCGTCCATCAGTGGGAAACAAAGCACTTGGCTTCTGCTCGGTTGTTTTGTAGCCGCTGTTTTCCTACTTATTTCCATCCAAGTGGGAGTCTCCTAGCCCTGGGGTTGCACGAAGTCAGAAGAGCTCAGAAAGGAAGCGGCGAATGGTACCATGGTCGGGCAATGAGAAACCGGGACGAGAGCCGCGCTCGTCGTCGTTCATTTTGCTGATGGTGCTTGATAAGGTCACAGACCGAATCTGATTTGGCCTGACACGCAAAAATCGAAATAGCCAGAGTCAGGCTTCGTTTGACTAATAGAGTTCGTTCGAAGCTAATTGACAGCGGGCCCGGTGCGATTTGAACGCACGACCTACAGCTCACTCCACACAGGGTAGGAGGCTGCCGCGCTATCCGTAATTCGCTCTCGTGGAACTGCGCTACGGGCCCATCCTCGGGCCGAAAAGAACCAGAATATTACCTGTTCTCATCCAGCCAAGTCGAACTCGATTTCCAGCTCCTTTTTCGAGTTCCTGTACCTTCCCTTCCCAAGTTTGATTTTCCCGATTTGCAATGTGTTTTCAACATGGCGCTCGTTGCAACAGTTGATGTTCCAGTCCGGAATCCTCACGATATGTAGCCGAGACGCTCCACTGGGCAGCGGGAAGAGGTCGTAGATGTCGTCCCCGAAGTGCCCCTCGGCCTCCGCCTTCTCCATCTCAAACTCGAGCACCTCGGCCCCCTCCGCGATTTTCTCGTTGGTCGCTTTCTCGATGTTCTTCATCTCCTCTTCTGTCGGCTTCCTCTCGTACTGCACCGTCAGCCTCCCGTGGCCTCCGGAGGCATAGACCGAGGCCGTCTTCCTGACCCCAAGAACGCGTGCCGCAGCACCCTTCACTACGTGCAATCCAGAATGTGTTCTGATTTCTTCCGAGCTCAACTAGAGCCTCGTCACTATTCTGTAGAAGTCGGACAACTTGGTCTGGATTCCATATCGCCTCTCGTTCCCTCTCATGTACCAGTAGATCGACAGCAACGTCGGCCACATCCTCATGAGGCTGAACCTGTTCTCCACCTTCGCCCTGATGAACTCGTACACCTTGGCGTAGATCGCGAAGTGGTCCAACACGGCCCTCCTGTATCCCTCCCTGTCTCCGAAATGGTCCACGAACAGGTTCACGCACTGCATGCTCGGGATTATCCCCTCGCCCAGCATCGGGTATACCGTCCCGATACTCTCGCCCACACCGACCACTTTGCCTTCGTAGAAGGGCTCTGCAAACTTCGGCGGGGTCACCCTCACCGGCCTCCCAATCCTCCTCACGACATCGCAGTGATACTTCTTGACGAACTCGTCCAGCTCGTAACGGTATCTCCCCTGCAGGTCTCCAGCCCCCACATGGGCCATGCCATCCCCAAGCGGGAAATACCACCAATAACCCATCAGTTTAGGGTAGGGTCTGATTACGAAGTCATCGTACGGCAGGTCCTTCGACTTAACCTGGTACTCCAGAGACGGAATCAGAAGGTCGTCCTTGATCTTCGGCAGCAGCGACCTGTGCATACCGGTGGCGTCGACTACGGTGTCGAACCCCGCAAGATTCCCGTCCACCTCCTTGATCTGCGCACCCCAGTGCACCTTCTTCCCCTTCAGCATGTCCTCCGTGAGCCTGTGCTTGTCGTAGGTCACGAGCCCCGTCAGGTTGATGCTGAGTTCTTCGTCTCCAAGCTCGACGCGCATCTTCTTCCCCTTGTGTAGAACGTAGTCGTCGAAGGCGAACCCCGCCTGCTTGACCATGTCCCGGATGAAGGGCTGGCTCGTACCCCACGCGCAGACGGTGTACCAGTTCTTCTCTGTCCTCATTTCGAAGGCTTCAGCCTCGACGCCGGCGGGGAGGCGGTTCAACATGTATGCTCCAGCGACGCCGCATCCAATCACCGCGAGCTTCAAGGAGGTGGAGACCATCATGCCGCGTCTCACGGCGTTATTCTACTTGTCGCTTGAATCGACGCGGCCAGACCGAACATTCAAATAGCTGGGTAACCCCAGTAAACCCGGTAACTCAATTGGCAAAGCAGCAAACAGCCTCAAAGGTGGTCAAAGTAAGCGATGATACGCACGCCAAGCTCGTCGCCCTCGCAAAGTGGGGTGAGCCCCTGGATCAGGTGATTCACCGTCTCGTTACGCAGTCAAAGGGCCTTGAGGACGTCGTAACGGGGCAAAGCTCTATCTGCTTCATCGACGGCATCGAAGGGAGACTTCTTTACAGAGGGTATGACATTGTAGACCTTGCGCCGAAGTCCACCTATGAGGAGACGACTTTCCTCCTCTGGAACGGACACCTGCCGACCATCTCTGAGCTTAGCACCTTCACCAATGAGTTAAGCGCGAAGAGGGTGGTGCCGGACGGAGTACTTTCCATAATGACCAGCCTTCCAGCGAACTGCGATGCAATGGATGCTTTGCGTGTGGGTGTCGCCGCGCTCGGGATCTACGACGACCCCATGTACCCTCCCCAGGAAAAAGCCCAGTCCATAGCCGCAAAGATGGCCACCCTGGTCGCCGCCATCCACAGGCACAAGCACAACCAGGAGATTCTTGCGCCCCGAGACGACCTCGGGTACGCCGCGAACCTGCTCTACATGGTGACCGGAGAGAAGCCATCCAAGGATGACGAGAGGCTGATGGACGCGCTGCTCATCCTCCATGCGGATCATGAGCTGAATGCCTCGACGTTCACGGCCAGAGTAATCGCCTCGACACTGTCGGATGTCTACTCTGCCGTGACAGGAGCTGTGGGCGCGCTAAAGGGGCCTTTACACGGTGGCGCCAACGAGAAGGTTATCGAGATGACGATTGAAATCGGCACACCGGAGAACGCAGAATCGTACGTCGACGCGATGCTCGCCAAGAGGCAGAAGATCACCGGGTTCGGCCACAGGGTGTACAAAACGATGGACCCGAGAGCCGCCATTCTGAAGGAGATGGCCCAGAAGTTCATCAAGACAGACAAGGAAAGGAAGGTCTTCCAGATTCTGGAGAAGACGGAGGAAATGATGAAGACGTGGAAGAACCTCTACCCCAACGTCGACCTCTATTCGGGGCTGGCGCTCAACCACGTGGGGATACCGAGCTACCTGTTCACACCCGTGTTCGCCGTCGGCCGTGCGCCGGGCTGGCTCGCGCACATACTCGAGCAGTATGCTGACAATAGGCTCATCAGGCCGAGGGCGGAGTACATCGGCCCGACACAGGCGGAGTACGTCTCTATCGAGCACAGGACACAAACCCCGGTCATGAGCCATTGAGGGTCGAGGCACTAATCAAGCGCTCCCCAGTTACCATAAGCTCAGGGGCCACCATCCGCCAAGCAGCAGAAGTCTTCGCAAGGGAGAAGATTGGTCTACTGGTTGTTGCCGGCTCCGTAAGCCCTGTGAAGGCACAGGCGGTAATATCAGAGCGGGACATCGTCCGAGCCGTGGCCAAAGGGACGCCGCTCACCGCCCCGCTTGAAGGCATCGCGACCAAGAAGCTGATCAGCGTGAAACGCTCCGACAGGGCGTCCAAGGCGGTCCGCCTCATGACAGACAACGGGATCAGGCACCTCGTGGTCGAGAATGACGATGGGACCCTGTTCGGGGTCCTCTCTATCCGTGACTTCTTCCGGGAAAAGAAGCTCCTCGAAGGGTTCCTGAGGGACGAGGCTGAGGAAGTACACGGCGTCGACTAAAAAATAAGGGGGACTGTTTCACGCAAACTCCCAACACCAATTTTAAATAGCGAAAAAGGGTGTTGAACTTCTCCATGGCTCTTTTTGGGGACATAGGTACAGTCTTCGTAATGGGCCTTGTCGGAGTTATGTTCACTCTCCCAGTTGTAATCCTCCCCCGACTCTTCGCCCCCAAGCACCCCAACCCAATCAAGGGCCTACCATTCGAGACAGGCCAAGTGCCCCAGGGGGCAGGGAAGATGCACTTCATGATGCAGTACTATGCCTACCTTCTGATGTTCATCGTCTTCGACGTGCTCGGCATGTTCCTCTACGCGTGGGCCTCCGCCTACAAGCCCATGAACTTGGGCCTCTCCTCTGACTGGACAGTCACCCTGTTCATGGCGATGCTCTTCGTCCCCATGGCCTTCGCATTGATTCTAGCCGGGAGGCGTGAACTGTGGTAGCCGCACAGCAGAAGTCAGGGACCTTCCAGGTGCTTGTCGGCAAGATTGACGACATCCTCCAGTACGCCATCGGGGACCCGATGCGTTACATAGCAAACTGGGGTCGCCTTTACTCTCTTTGGCCAGTACACCTTGAGACGGCGTGTTGCGTTCTGCCCGAAACGATCATCCTTGGCGACAACAAGCCCATCTCTGCCTACGACGTTGGCAATCGTGTAACTGGTGCCACGGGACTGGTGGGCATTACTGAAACATTTAGCCGGAAGTTCGATGGCGACCTTGTCGAAGTAAAGGGGAGAGGAATGCTCCCGTTTCTGGTGACGCCCGACCATCCCATCTTGACCGTGCAACGCAGGCTGCGGAGCGGGAAGGGAACCTTCGGACCGAGCCAATCTTGGAAGCTAGCAGGCAATCTAGCGCACGCGCCTCCCGTCCGAAAGAACAAGCGCTCCTTGTACCCGAGTGGGGAACACGACTGTCTCCTGATTCCACGAATCAAAGGCTCCGTCAATCCAACTGTAATCCCGCTTGAAAAATACGTAAACTCACGTGGGTTGAACGTCGTCAGAGGGCGTGGCGAAAATCCACCGTTACAAGTCCCTCTGACTAAGGACACAGCATGGCTCCTAGGAATCTACACTGCCGAAGGGTGGACGACTGAGAACCATGACGTGTACCTCGCCCTCGGCCACGACGAGCGCGAGCTGATCCGCCGGGTTACGAGCATGACACGTAAGCTCGGTTACCACCCTCAGATCATGAAGAGAGAAACGAGTACTTGGGTCAGTTTCTCCTCGAGCATAATGGCGCGCGCTCTGCGAGAATGGTGCGGCCATGGGGCCGAGAACAAGAAAATCCCGGATTTCATCTTGTACCACAAAGATGTGAACCTGCTCAGTTCTTTCCTTGCTGGGTATCACAAGGGCGACGGGAATGTGACGGTCGACAAGCGAGGTCCTATCTTCGACCGTGCGAGCACCACTTCAAAAGTCCTCGCACTTCAGATCCAACTCGCGTATGCCAGGCTTGGATACTTCGCCCGTCTGAGGAGGGAACCGCGAGAGGGCACAGCGGTAATCGAGGGAAGAACGGTGAAGACAAGAGACGCATACTCGGTGTGGCTACTTACCTCCAAGAGAAAGGTAGCCGACTTCCGTGTCACTCTAGATTTCATCATAGTACCAATCAGAAAGGTTTCAAGAGTCCCGTACTCCGGGGTCGTGAGGAACCTAGAGACCTCGGATAACACATATCTTGTCTCCAACGCCGTAGTTCACAATTGCAGTGTGGAAATCGGAGCCGCCGCCGGCTCAAGGTTCGACATGGAGAGGTTCGGCGCATTGGAAGCGTTCGGCTCTCTTCGCGCCTGTGATTTGATCATTGTTATGGGAACGGTGACTCGCAAGCTTGCACCCAGGCTGAAGTTGATCTATGACCAGATGCCAGACCCGAAGTGGGTGATAGCAATGGGTGCTTGCAGCATCACCGGGGGTCTGTATTTCGACTCTTACAATGTCTTGAGGGGGATTGACGACATAATACCGGTCGACGTATACGTACCTGGATGCCCGCCTAGGGCAGAAGCCTTCCTTCAGGGGCTGGTTCTGCTACAGGAGAAAATCCGAAGGGCACCATCTCTGAGTGGCCGGTGACGCTGCTGAGCAAAGCGAGTATCTCTCCGACGCCAGCCACCACTCCGGGACCGGCGCCTTCTACATCTCCACCTAGACCACCATCTGCCCCTGCCCCAGCTCAGGCCACCACTGCTCCTCCCGCTCCGAAGCCGGAGCCAATCCGGGCGAAGAACTTCGCTAGCCAGATAACGTTGAGGTTTCCTGATGTGAAGGTAGAATGGATGAAAGAGAGACGACTCAAGATTTCGACCACGGTCGGCAAAGTGAAAGAGGTTGGAGTATTCATCCGGGACTCCCTGGGGTTCGACCACATAAGCACGGTCAGCGGCGTTGACTGGATTGCCCATAACCAGTTGGAGGTGGTCTACTTCGTCGGTTCCAATACCCCCGGTCAGGAGGATTTCATACTTGCGTTGTCTGAAAGGATTCCAAGAGAAAATCCGGTGGCGCCGTCTCTGGTCGACGTTTGGCTTGGTGTCGATTATGCTGAACGGGAGACCCACGAAATGTTCGGGATAAACTTCCAAGGGCACCCGAACCAGTCTCACCTCTTCCTTCCGGAAGACTGGAACGATCTCCCACCGCTTCGCAAAGACTACATTTCTCCTGGTAGATGATAACTTGGCACAAGAAACAGACTACTTTCCAGAACCGGACAGAATCATGTCGGTGTCTCTGGGCCCCCAGCATCCCGGTGCAGCGCACTTCCGTCTTCGCTTGTGGCTCGACGGAGACTATGTTGTTCGTACCGAGCCGGACCCCGGCTACGTCCACCGTGGCGAAGAGAAAATGGCGGAGTATCGTAACTACATCCAGAACGTCCCGCACCTAGAAAGACCTGTCATACTGGATAGCTCCAACATCTTGTTTCCATATGCCCTTGGTGTGGATGAACTCATGGGCAACAAGGTACCACAGAGAGGAGAATACCTACGTGTGATCATGTCCGAAGCCAACCGGATTATCTCCAACATGTACTTCATCTCGATTCAGGGTCTGTTCTTG
>Ga0187771_10003032_pt1 | contig 11675 bp, 9 predicted proteins | sample 0116_SJ02_MP15_1_FD_133139 | JGI IMG/M metagenome (GOLD analysis project Ga0187771, IMG submission 133139) | Tropical peat soil microbial communities from peatlands in Department of Meta, Colombia - 0116_SJ02_MP15_10_MG | ecosystem: Environmental > Terrestrial > Soil > Wetlands > Peat | place... | reverse complement strand
TCTTCAGGGAACGTTTACGTGACCGACTCCAACAACACTCGTGTGGAGAAGTTCGACCGGTACGGCAACTACGTTACTCAATGGGGTTCGTTCGGTTCGGGTAACGGTCAATTCAGTGAGCCAGCCGGCATCGCTGTGGATTCTTCTGGAAACGTGTACGTAGTCGATAGTGGCAATTACCGCGTGGAGAAGTTTACGAGCTCTGGAATCTACCTTAATCAGTTTGGTTCGTTCGGTTCAGGTAACGGCCAATTCCAAGACCCAACCGGCGTCGCCGTTGATTCGTTAGGGAACGTATACGTTGCTGACAATAGCACGGATCGTGTACAGGAGTTTACAAGTTCGGGAACTTATCTGAGTGAGTTTGGGTCGCCCGGGTCCGGCAACGGCCAATTCGACGGCGCAACTGGGATTGCTATTGATCTATCATCAGGAAACATATACGTAGTCGATTACGGGCATAATCGGGTGGAAGAGTTTACGAAGAGTGGGACCTACTTGACCCAGTGGGGGTCGGTTGGTTCAAGTAACGGCCAGTTCACCTATCCATACAGTATTGCCGTTGACTCTTCAGGCCGCATTTACGTAACCGACTCAGGCAATGATCGAGTCGAGGTGTTCACTACCTCCGGCACCTACTTGACTCAGTTTGGTTTGCAGGGTAGCGGTCAATTTGTCAACCCAACAGGTGTCGCTATTGACTCCGCCGGGAACGTGTACGTAGTCGACAACGCCAATAATCGTGTCGAAGTCTTTCACCCTTAACTAGAACAAACGAGGGCAGGCTGCGGCCTTCGAGTTTGTGCGACCATCAGGCCACATTAATGAGGATCCTATTGAATCTGGACACACACCTCCACTATCATGAATGGACCTTACCCTAGTTTCAGAAGATGCTACGCCCTACTTATCAGCCGTTGTTCATCTATAGGGAAGGCTTTTTACCCTTACTTGACGCCTTTTGATGAGGTTTGTAATGGCCGTTTCCTACGTTCTAACTAACGTTGAGCCGGGTGCAGAAGAGACGGTGCTCAAAGAGGTTCGCAAAGTTTCAAATGTGAAGGAGTGTCATCGAATTTACGGTATCTACGATATGATTGCGAAGGTGGAAGCTGATTCGATGGATGAGTTGAAAGAGATCATCACATGGAAGATAAGACGACTTCCCGGCGTTCGTTCCACAGTAACAACTATGGTCATAGAATAATTCTGTTCGCCCATCTGAATATGATGGTAAATTGACGGAAGAGATTGCGGAGTACCTATTCAATTACTAGCGTGATGTCGTGTCTCCAGCGTCAATAATGTCCGCCTGGTTGTCTCAGAGAACCGTAATGCCTCCACACTCGACCCTTGAGGTTACCCTCTATCCTATTCTATGAAGGCTAACTGCCCAGCGTAGTTAGCTTGTTAGGGATGGCGGAGGCGATCAGTGGACGATTCGTCCAGAATGGTTAAAAGCGAACTACAGCCCGTAGTGGCTATACAACTTCGAATATGGATGGTATTCCCAGTCAGTTAGGTATGAAGGTTGCCGGTTTGGGCAGGAGAACACGCGTACGCAGTCTTATGACCATCATCTTTCTTTTCGTTGCCCTTTCGTCACTTACCTCCGTATCCATCGCCAGTGCCCAAACACAAACGAGTGGTAAGTCGTCTAGGTCTATCATCATAGCCTCCTCAACATTTTCTTCGGCATCGATTTTGAGCGTGAGTGCGGATTCGGCGACGAATGGTGGTAAGACCGCGGTTCGACGTAGTTCTACGAGTAGTAGCACATTGTCAACTTCGAGCACTAGCATTTCGACGAGTACTAGTTCTACAGTCTCAACCTCAACGGGCACTACGAGCAGCCTGACAAGTGATACGTCGACTGATGGTACTTGGACGACAGTTACGACCAGAACGAAAATCAGTACGATAACGACGGTGACTATTTCAGGAACCAGTACTTCAGGCTACTACTATACTACTTACTTCAATCCTCCCGGTGAGGATGATTCGATTAGTTTCAGTCCGCCGTATTGGCTTTGCACTGATGTGTCTGTGACCTTTACGGGGCCCCTAGTTGAGTCGGGCTTGTATGGGGATACGTTGCAGTTCCAGTACTTCCAGTATAGTCCGAGTTATCCAAGTGTGCTCTACCCGATTTTCACGGACCCAGGTTTAACGGTGACAAGCGACACCGTGAATTATTGGGTTAGCTATAATGAATATGCGCCAGTGAATTTCGCATACATGCCTAACATAGCCGTGAAGGTGGTTGACGTAACTCCTAAATCAAACGGCTACGCGCCGGGTCTACTCTTCATGCAGCTTACCAACATTACTCCAGAAGGTAGTCAAGGCTGCGGGTTCGATTCCGCACCTCCCCCAGCACCAATCCCCGAGTTTCCAGTTGCTTGGGTTGTGATCATGGCTTCGGTAATACTAGGCTTAGCGTTTCTCCAAGCTCACAAGCATTATCGGTCTAGCAGACTCAACTGTTAGGCGTTTTGATGCCGTCGGTGGATGTCCGCACCGCGCACCAATGACATCTCGCCACACAACCTGAGAACGTTCGAGGGAACGTAGCCTACATTTATCGTGCTTGTTCATTGCGTTCGAGCCGGTCATGCTCTGTGTGATGCTCTCTCTAGCCTTGTCTTAAGCCAACCATGTTTGTTCCGTAAGGATTGTAAGATCGGGACAAGCCGGAGTCCGCCGGACTCTTTCCTACTCTCCAAGATTCAATAACCTAGACCGTTTTCAGAGCCTACAACCACAAACCACATCGAAGCGTTAACTACAAAACACCAGAAAAAATCTGCTTCAACTAGCTGTCCGGCATTGAAGAAGAATTGACTCGAACAATTCTTAATAGTCGAACTCCGAATCTCGTCTGCCCCGTCGAAGGCTAATGCCTTGAAAATGAAATTAGAGGTTAACTTCGACTTAGATTCAATTTGGCGTTCAATCTCCGGCGCTGTTCACTCGAGTCCCTGGATATTCATCTTTCTGGCCCTGCTGTTTGCTGCACATATGATACAGATACCCTTCCCACCAAAGGACACGATTTTTGACGAAACTTACTACATACCAGCAAGCCAACTGACCCTTCAAGGATTAGGCTCCAACCCCGAACAGATGCCCCTACCAAAGATCATCGGTGCAATCGGTATTGCACTGTTGGGTAACAATTGGTTCGGCTATCGCTTCCCACAGGTTGTAATGCAGATCATTGCTCTATACCTATTCTATCTCTTAGCAAGACGGTTTCTCGGAGATCCCTGGGGCCTAGGTGCCACGATGCTTCTCGGATTTGACACAGTGTTTTTCATTCATGGCGGAGCGCTTTTGCTTGAGATGCCGCTTTTTCTCTTCGGCTTTCTTGCCTTCGAGTTATATTTCAGGAAACATTACTGGGCTTCCGCAGTTGCAATGGGTCTGGCTCTCTTTTCACGAGAAGTCGGCATTTTGTATTTTATCCCACTCGCGATTTATCATATCTATCATGATTGTCACGTGGACAAGAGATTGCTGAAGAGTGCGCTCATAATTGGAGTGAGGTACACTTTGATAGCTCTGCTAGTCTTCGTGAGTCTGCTAACGGTCTATGACGCCGCATTCCATCCTGTCATCGGCACAACCTACACCAGCGTATACACAACTGTTTACGTGTATGGAGGGAACGGCACGGTCGTATCAACCTACGTCTCCAAGTCTGTAAGCGAAAGCAACCAAACAATCACTAACCCCGTGCAGCATATATCCTGGCTTCTCAAATATCATATATCCTTCCAGTTGAATGAATCCTACGCTCCGTATGATTACGCTTACAATTGGGTCAGCCCAATTGACCTAAACGGAAACCATTCCCTCATCATGTTTAACAATGCGTTCTATTATCGACTTGATATCTTCGGAGGACCCACTGTCCACGACATTCCAATTTGGTACCGAGAGCAGGGCAACTTAGCGCTTTGGTATGGCATTTGGCCCGCGATGGGCTTTCTCGTCTATGGGCTCATCAGGAAACCCGAGAATCGGTCAACAGGGGTCTTCATGGTAGCGGGTATTCTGGCTAACTATCTTATCTGGGTCATCTGGACCCTCACGGGCAGGCTTTTCCAATTCAATTACTACATGATCTGGTCTCTACCTTTCATAGCGATGGGATTGGCTTACGCTTGGAAACAGTTGCCCGAGAAGTACGGGAAGGATGTCCTTGCGTTGAACGTGTTCCTCGCGCTTCTATTTTTCCTATGGTTCTTTCCTATTAGACCGCCCTTTCCATAACAAGTATGACTTCAACGAGGATTCAAAATTTGCGGACGCTATAGTTGTGTAAGCTACAGCTGGCTCCTCAACCAATCGCGCCGACTAATTTTCCCGTATCGATATAGGTGCCTTCAAACTTGAGGAAACACACTTTTTCCCCAGATTCTATAAGATTCTGAATGGCATCCGTGAGCTCGATCTCACCGGTTCTCTCATTTGGCGCTGTTTCCTTTGCGGCATCGAAAATCTTCGGCGAGAATGAATAACAGCCTACGATCGCTAACCTGCTTGGGGCTTCGATGTTACTTTGGGGTTTCTCTACAACTCTTCTAACTCTTTCGCCGTCGGGCTCTATGACCCCGTAACCGCTCACGTCGTCCATGTGCTTGACCAGCAAAGTCGCTGCAGGTCGCCGGCTCAAGTGAAAATCTATCAACTGTTTCAGTGAGCTCTTCGGAGTGAGAAGAGTGTCTCCGAGGAGGCACACAAAGTCTTCGTCGATGAATGCTTCTGCTTGCAGGAGGGCGTGTGCGATACCCCTTTGATTAGGTTGTGCAAGGTGAGCTATCTTGAGGCCGAAGTCTGACCCGTCCTCAACGTAGGATATGAGCTGCTCCTTCTTGTACCCGACCACGAGAAAGACTCGTTGAATTCCCGCGTCCCGAAGCATCTCAAAGATGTGATCTATTGCCGGTCGACCATCAATTGGAACCAAGGCCTTCGGCAATGCCGCACCAATTCGTCCAAGTCTCGTGCCCCTCCCTGCCGCAGGAACCAACGCCAGATTCAAACCAAATCACCTTCGATTCCGCTGTGAATGCTTCTCAATTATTGCGAACTGTTCTGAGCTAATGCAGCCTTCGACCCTCAGCAATATCAACAGCGACCAGAATCTCACGCAGACCCTGCTGCAGGCTCAGCTCTCGAAACATGTGGTCACGATCCACTTGGCGTAGCTAAAAGATTATGCGCGTCCGTTTTCAGCCTAAACCTACGGCCGCGAACCTAACGCCGGCGAATTGAGTGTAATCGAAGAGGCGTCGGCCGTCAATGATTGCAGGTTGCTTCATTAGATTCATGAAATCCTTTGGGTTCAGTTTGCGGAAAACCTGCCACTCGGTTACAAGGACGCAGACGTCACTTCCGCGTATGCAATCAGTTAGAGACCCAGCATATGTTATTGATTTACCAAATATTTCTCGAGCGTGTTGAATGGCCTTAGGATCGTAAGCCACGACATCTGCGTGGCGGTGCAGCAGTTCGTGAATGATGCGTATGGATACTGCTTCTCTCATATCGTCGGTATTGGGTTTGAACGCCAAGCCTAGGATGGCGACTCGCTTCCCTGAAAGGTTCCCTATCAGTTTCTCAGCAAGGCTGATAGCTCTTAGTGGTTGTTTCTCGTTTATCTCGGTTGTCGCACGAACGAGGGGGAGATCAACGTTCCGCCTTTTGCCAAAAGCGACTAGGGCTTTGAGGTCCTTTGGAAAGCAACTTCCACCGTAGCCAAGGCCTGCTTGCAAGAACCCACGCCCAATTCTTTCGTCGAGCCCGATCGCTTCGGTAACTGCCTTCACATCCGCTAAGGGAAGAGCCTCGCACAGATTGGCAACCATGTTAGCGAAGCTGACCTTCATCGCAAGGAACGCGTTGTTAGCGTACTTAACTAACTCCGCATTGACCATGCTCATTCGTTCAATCGTCACTTTTCGACGATAGAACTTGCGGTAAAGCCTGGTGAGAGCAGTCCCTGATTTCTCATCAAACTCGCCAATGATGACTCGGTCAGGGCAGAGTGTGTCATGAACGGCTGAGCCCTCTTTCAAGAATTCAGGGTTCATGCAAAGACCCCACCCTTGACCACATTTCTTTCCGCTCGCCGCCTCCGTCTTCTTTTTCACAATCTTCTCGCACGTGGTTGGGACAACTGTACTGCGAACCACAACTAGATGCCACTTAGGCTTGTTTCTGAGGCTCGCGCCTATTGCAGATGATGCTTGCTTGATGCTAGCCAAGTCTGTGGAACCGTCGTCAAGGCTTGGTGTGCCAACCGAAACGAAAGTGACATCGGTATTGGCCACTGCCGAATTCAGATCGTCTGTTGGCAGAAACATTCTCCTTCTTAGCGTTTTGTTTAGGTAGTTATCCAAATGTGGTTCAAATATTGGCGAATGGCCTTCGCGGAGATTGCGGATCCTTTCCTCGTCGACGTCGACACCGTATACCCTGAAACCCCTCGACGCGAAGCATACCGAAGTGCATAATCCTACGTAACCTAAGCCAACGACTGAAATTGTCGGCTTCAACTCCCTGCCTCCATACTTTGCCCACCGTCAACCCCGATGACCAAAGTGACGTCTGCTTCATCAGGGATGGTCAATCCATGAAAAACGGAGGTTAGAGACGCCGTAACCACCTCACTCGATCCAACTTTTCTTCCTTCTTAATGGCTTTGTCTCGTCAGTGCCCGGTATTGTGCTGGTCCAAAGCGGGATCCGAAAAAGCTGGGTATAAGGGGGGTTACCAACACGGCCGGGGCATGGCCTGAGACAATAGCAACCTCCCCAGAGCGCCGGGGGAGGACCGGCAACACAGCATGCTCCAATTTCGGCGAAAGTCGAATCACAGCTGTACCAAGACTGACGTTGGCAACAATCCCTGGGTAGCCAATCAACGCCAACACTTCCTTTCGATTTCACTGAGGCTACAAGGTAACAGACGAGCGTGACAAGGAAACTGAAGACTACGACTAGTGTTGCTGTCGGGCTCCTAGTAAGGAGTGTTAACGCAATGAAAAGTCCTGCTCTATTGCATACTTGTAGTTGCGATTCGAAAAAGCCTGGTGTTCTAACAAAAAAATAGTTTACAAACTCTTGATGGTGAGAATGGTTTCGGTTTAGGTGTTAGCTCAGCTAAGGGTTTTCGGTGGGTGCAAGATTTCATGGGATAACAGAGGTTATCGGTTTTCTTCCAAACTGTTATATATATGGTAAAGCATTTCACGCTTCGAAGGTATAACCTGATGCATAAGCAAACCTTGCTTGGATTCGCGGCTCTCTTGTTAGTTGTTGCGTTCGTTGGACAGTGGACAGCGTCTGCACAGCCGGGGCTTGCACCCTTTACTTTAGGCTCTAGTAAGAGTTCCCATAGTTCCAGTAGTAGTTCCAGTAGTAGTTCCCATAGTAGTTCCAGTCGTAGTTCCAGTATCATCAGCAGTGTACTAAGTTCCGTTCGTAGTAGTGTGAGCAGTAGTAGCACCAGCAGCGTGCTAAGTTCCGTCCACAGTATCTCCAGCACGAGTTTCACTAGCGCCCAAAGTTCCCTTAGCAGTAGTGAAAGTAGTTCCAGTCTTAGCGCTAGTAACGCTTTCACGAGTTCCCTAGCTTCTGCTTCCACCGCTAATAGTAACGAGGCGACTAGCCTTTTCAGCTCCCTAGTCTCCGTCAGTAACCCTAGCTCGTATACTTCCGCCTCAAGTTCGTTCACTTCCTTCTTAGTCAGCGAATCTAGTAGTTTTAGTAGTGTCTCTAGCTCCCTGTCCAGTAGCTTCAACAATCAGCCTCCCGTACCTCCTACCACTGCGCTTTTCGGTCCCGTCGCTGGTGATGCCTTGGCAAGCTACATCTTCGTAGCACTCTTACTCCTAGCCGTTCCAATCGCTTTCAAGAAAACTCAGCTATCTACCCCCAATCCGTCGTTCAGTCAATCATCACGGCCAGATTAGTGCTATCAACTACAAGGAATAACATTCCTCGCTAAAACCCCATTTTTTTGGTTTTTTTTGCTCCACCTGGCCTAACGCGACGCGGTTTAGGTCATGTGAGCAATAATTCTTGCGTCAAAGGTATCGGCCATGTTCTTCATCAAGTGGATCTAGTGCCTGACGTTCCTCTTCTCAAGCCTTAGGGTTTCGCTTCGCGCATATCGTGATAAGCAGCTATCCTGAGAAAGAAATTCCAGAAGTCAGCGCCGATTAGGAGGATTCGGCCCTATCGTAAGTCATTCGCTTGTTCGGAAGAAGCCTCTGCTGGGTGAACGGGCCATGGCGAATTGTTTCTGCGACGATTTCATGGACGGGCAGGGTCCTGCGGAAAGACCAGAAGTCAAGGAATTGATCGGACTTAATCTGAAAGAATTGAGACGTCACAAGATCTCTCTTTTGTCGATGTGATTCCCGTTATCTTGAGGGAAAATACGTTTACCCCCATAGCGCTGACGGCTGTCACTAGCCTAGAACCGCCGCTGTTCCCGCAGAAACTACGAGAACCTTAGCATCGACTCTGGTCGTTGTCAGATAGGCTAAATGCCTGCAAGGCCAATGGGCTCCAGAAATAGGAGTCTATATTTCGTAGTCACTTTCAAGGCGCGATTTTCTCTGTTTTGCAATAAAGCCAGAATCGAGGCGCTTCGTGGAAGTGGCGATTGCGTACGCGCCTCCCCCGATGGGCGCGATTTTCGTGACGCGGTAATACAGTTTGCTCAGTAAGAAAAGAGTCGGGGCGACGAATAGGCTGAGAGGATCCCGCAATCCCTCATTTAGTGTGCATCTAACGAGCAAATCCCTTGGAACCGCTACTTCCCTCTTGGCCAGATTTCCGAATATGCTTATTAATTGAGTAAGATGTTGCTCGTACCTCAATCGTTTGAGCAGGAAATCATGAAGGTTTTGAGTCTCTTGATAGTAAACGATGGCATCAGATGCGAAGTGCACCTTTCTTCCTAGTTTTAGGCAACAAAAATACAAGTACGCATCTTCCCCCATGACTTCGCGAGGTATCTTGACCCGACGACTGATTGCAGACGATATAGCATAGATCCTTCCGTTAACGCAAAAGAGGTTTGAGCCTCCTTTCAGTCTCCTCCTTACGTTATTCCAGACCGTGTAGGTGAAATATGCAACGCGCTCCATGAGATTCTTCGTCTCAAAGGCGCAGGGTGCTCCTCCGCACACTCCAATGCTAGGATCTCTGACCATTGGGCTTACAAGTCTTAGAACGACTTCGTCGTCAGCGGGTAACACGTCAGCATCGAAAAGCGCAACAATCTTTCCCCTAGAGTGCGCGAGAATCTCGTTTACAGCCGCACTTTTCCCTTGACGCGATGATGATGACTGGTGAAATAGCTGAATTCTACGGTCCCGTCTAGCCCATTTATTCACTATTGCTTCAGTTCCGTCCGTGCTGCCGTCGTTCAGTACAATAATCTGAACTATCTTGATTTCGTCGTTGCCCTTCTGAGCTACTAAAGCATCGAGAATATTACTGATGTTTTGCGCTTCATTGAAGCAGGGGATGCCTAATGTTACGTCAACCAATTCTGTTCCGCACCCAGGGTATAAAGAATCTCTGACTAAGAGGCTTCGCGATCATTTCATCTGCGCGTACCATTGGACGGCTTTCTGTATGCCCGATTCAACGTCAGTTTTCGGCTCGTAAGCCAGCTTACGTTTGGCTTTTGTAATGTCAGCCACAAATCTTACCACTTCACCCGTTCTGTTCCCTTCTAAGAATATGTTGTTGTGAGTTCCCATGTACTTCTTGACTAGTCTAGCAACGCGAAGGAGGGAAACACCTTCCCCGGAGGCGATGTTGTATACATCATTTCCAGCACTTTCGATGTGCTCGATGGCTCTGATGATTCCGTGGACTGCGTCATCGATGTATGTGAAGTCCATGAATTTTCGCTTTCCATAGACGACGAGATCTTCATTCATTCTGGCTAATCTTATGAACAATGGAATCACTCTATCACTGTCATCATATCTCCCATAGACATTGGAGAACCTGAGTATAATGTAATTCAGCCCGTAACAACGATGATATGCATGGATCAGCGCTTCTCCACCTAACTTCGACGCGGCGTACGGACTCTCACAATCCTCAACACGAACGACGGTCTCACTACGCTTGATTCGGTACGTGTTTCCGTAGACCTCTCTGCTGGACGCGAAAATGATATTGGGAATCTTGCGGCGTCTCACGAATTCGAGGATGTTCACCATCATTTCCAAGTTGTCTCGGGCAAGAAGAGGGTTTACCACAAGATTGTAGACTCTAGCGTTCGCTGCCAGATGCACTACGGCGTGCCAATTACCAGACATCGCACTTAAGCCAGACGGATTCGTGAGGTCGCCGATTAGCGTCCGTTCATTGACGATAGTGTTCCACTTATTCGGTTTCAGATCGAAACCGGTCACATGGTATTTCCGCGCGAGTAGTTCTTCACATAGGCTTGTGCCTATGGTTCCGCTGCTTCCGGTGACAAGAATCTTCGTGGTTTTCATGCGGATCGACCCTTCTCGATCCTGGGTCTCAAACCGATAGGGTAATACTCGACGGACCTTGAGAACTCGTCAGGATCGTAGAGACGTTTTCCGTCAATCAACAGGCGTCTTCGCATCTTCGTGAGGTCTTTCGGTTGGAATTGCCTGAACTCGTCCCATTCAGTTGCTATCATGCAGCAATCTGCGCCTCTCACGTATTCACGAACTGATTTCGCAAAGTAAGCGAATCTCCAAGAACTCGCGCGGCGTTCTCGTTGACGGCCGGCTCCGTATTTCAGCCTTTCTGCGTCTTAGCTCATCGCCCAGTTTCAACGTGACGGCTTTCCGAATATCGTCTGTGTGTTTGGTTTGAATGCTAAGCCAAGCATCGCAATCTTTCGTGCTTAGACACCATTCAGTGCTTCATCCGCAGTTCGACAGCGAAAATGGTTGCCTGTCGTTGGCTTGGAGTGCGACACTGACTATGGAAAGATCGATACCCAGGCAGCGCGAAGGAGAGAATAGCTTTCATATCTCTCGGGAAAGAGCTTCCTCGCCAACCCAATTCTGCATCGAGAAATCTCGAACCGAACCGTTGATCTAGGCCGATCGCCCACGCGACGACCTTAATGTATTTGGGTTTTTCGCATAGATTGGCGACTGCGTTGATGAAACTCAATTTCGAAGTGAGAAACGCGTTGTTAACATATTTATTGAGCTCGGAGTTGCGGACTCGTTCTAATTGTTGTGGAAGCTATACGAGTATAAGCAAGATCAGAACTCCCGTAACGTATAGTTGACCTCTTGTCATATTCACCAATTACGATCCGATCGGGTTCTCGCACGCCTCGGACAATTGCGTGTTTGCCATAATCACCTTGGCGTGGCTCAAAATCTGCAAACTGATGCGGAGATCATTTCTGAGTGTCGTACTAGGGCTCAGTGGGCAGCGTGGGTTCACATCGACGCGCATCAAAATCTAGTCCGATGTTGCATTTGGTGGGGCCGAAGGGATTCTCATGGTTCGGGCCTTGAACCATTTTGAACCCTCGACTTCCGCCATACCGTCATGTCTACGGGTTTCTTCGCTCCTGAAGTTCGTCATTCCATTCAGGTCCGCAAACCCGTTAAGGTTTGGTCTTCTGGAGCCCTT